>Ga0315285_10002469_pt1 | contig 19285 bp, 17 predicted proteins | sample YL17G09_36_MG_FD_203698 | JGI IMG/M metagenome (GOLD analysis project Ga0315285, IMG submission 203698) | Sediment microbial communities from Yellowstone Lake, YNP, Wyoming, USA - YL17G09_36 | ecosystem: Environmental > Aquatic > Freshwater > Lake > Sediment | place: USA: Wyoming | collected...
ACGTTTCACAACGGTCTTTACTTTCGCCATTCTCCTGGCGCCTTGGGAGAGGCTGATCGTAACAATGGCAGGCATCAATTCTGGGACTAATCCTACCGCGACTGCAAGAGAAAACAGCAGGGAATCAATTATTGGGTGACCGAGGGCTGCGTTCACCCCAAATATTCCGATCGTGAGCGCCATGGTCAGAGTGAGAAGCATCGTCCCATAGCTTTTCACTCCTTTTTGGAACTCCGTCTCCGGATGCGACCGAATCAGACTTCTCGATATGGACCCGAATTCCGTGTTTCGACCAGTGCAAAGCACTACGCCCTTGCCACTTCCGTATGCGATCACTGTACCCATGAATAGATAGTTTATCAGTTGCATAGGGGTGGGTTGCTGAAGATCCAGACTGTTAGGAGATTTTTCAACCGGAAACGATTCGCCAGTAAGTGTCGATTCATTGGCCTGTAGGTCTTTAGATTCCACAATTCTCATGTCAGCAGGAACGATGTCACCTACATAGACTGAAACTACGTCTCCGGGAACCACTTCTCTTGAGCCTATTTCCCTAGACTTTCCGTCTCTTGTCACCACCGCTCTGATAGATACTTTTCGCCGCAGGTCTTCAACAATTTTCTCTGCTTTGTACTCATTGAAGAAACCTAAGACAACTGCGATGGCGATCATCGAGAGGATGACTACTGCCTGCTCTGGCTGCTGGAAGAAACCTGCCACAACGGCGCATGCCACTAGAATAGCAAATATAGGATTCTTGAACTGCCTAAGAAGCACTTTGGTTCCGCTGAAAACGTGTCTGGGCAGTTCGTTAGGACCGTATGTCTTTAATCGGCGTTCGGCTTCTTTCTCAGTTAGGCCCTGTTCTCCACTTTCGAGTAAGCGATATACTTCTGTCGGACGAATGGACCAATAGTCTTTGCCCGGTCCTCTCTCTTTTGTCTCCGTCGTAGTATTGCATCCGCCTCAATACTTTCCGTCACCTAGCCATGTGAGAAGGATATAGGATTTGTGTTGTCATTGTAACAAAAAAAACCGAGACTTTCAGGCAGGTTCTTCGTGAATGTCAATTCTGTCGACTTCTGGAAACGCGTTTCTGATCATATTTTCGAGATGGCTTGAGACCTCATGAGCCTCCTTCATAGCAATGTTTCGTTCAAAGAGGCATTGAATGACTACGTGCATCTTGTCGCCGATCTTACGCATTTCAACTTCGCTTATGGCCTTAATCTGCGGAAAGTGTTCTGCGGCATGTTCAATGTACCACTTCAATTCATTTCCATCCCCTTTCAATTCGTTAGAAATCATATTCGAAGCAGTTTCGATATGAATCGTGATCTCTGAAAGATTCAAGTCAGCTACTTTTAGCATTCTCTCTACCTCATCAGAGATATCATGCGCCTGCTTCAAAGTTGAGTTTGCACTCACCTCTAGATGGAGGTCAAGACACAGTTTTCCACCGATTTTCTGTATGTGAACGTCATGGACACCTCTGGAGCCGGGGACTTTTTCCGCGATTTCCTTCACGATTGTTCCCAAGTCATGTTTGTCGCTTCCCAATGGTTCAGTATGCACTGTTACTCTTGCGTTGGGCAGAACTTTCTTCACTTCTCGTTCAACATCTGATGCTATCTTGTGAACGTCCTCAAACCTTAAGTTGCTGTCAAGCAACAAATGCATGTCAATATCAAATCGCTTACCAGACATACGCACGGTTATCTGATGGGACCCCCTCACATCCTTAACGGCATCAACTCGCTTCTTGATCATACGCGCGATCTCTTTCTCTGAACGTTCCACTAACGGAAGAGGCAACTATCACACCTGCCTGAACTCTAAGAAAGCTTCAATTGAACATTAAAACGTTTCACGCGGGTAAGATCCTCAAAGAGATTCAATAGAACAGTCTCTTAAAACTGAGAACATAGGGAAATGGTGTAGCGAGCGCTTATCATGACGCATGAGGATATATCTCGCTTGTGGGCACATACCAAGCCGATGGTATTTGCATCTCTCTAAGCAAACCCTTTGTACTCCTTCTCGCAAGAGGCTCAGAATCCGAGAGCGCGCTAGCGTCTTGCAATATTCTTTCAGTTAACATGTCTTTGTATAACATCTAATTGATGGGATTTCACTTTGGAACACGAGATCAACATAGACTCTTAGATTTTGCAAGAGGCTCGCGCGCGCTATTAATGTTTAATGATTAACGTTGAGTTCAACGCTGCTTGCTAATAATTTACATAAGCCCTACCCGGAAAAATTTACCTTGGCAATTTTACCTTAACTTTGTAATCTATTAGTTGCTAAGTTGCAGACACAAGACATAAAATGGAAAAAATTACAACACCCACTTCAACGTTGAACAAAACCAGCATAACCACACCTCAACGTCTGAAAATGCCACCTCAACGTACCCAAACAACCACGCTCCTTACCTATATCCCCTGGTGAATGGTTCGGGGGTGGGATTCGCGCACCAATTTACCAGTACATATAAGCTCCCACGGCCATGCTCAACAAGTGTTCTATAACTGAGGCAAATCATTGTTCTATATTTCACAATCCCAGCTATACTACTGCGAAGACTGCAAGACCTACACCCACGCTAGGCTACTGCGATCTCGATGGCCACTGGATCCTATTGAGGTGGTGCCTATGACCGTCTCGTATCTTCAGCCAGGCAATATCCCGGAGGGTATGTCCACGCTATGGTAAGTCGGAGTGTGGAGGTTTTGTGCCTGATCCCCAGGGTACCCCGGGGGTAACCTAATATATGCCTAAAGTACTTTGTTAAGACCAGATGACCCATGAGTCTGCGGCATTGCTACTGTGTCCCGAGAGGATCAGAAAACTCATCGTCCACCATTGCCACGAAGGACTTGCTTGCCAAGGTAGAGGCGAATCTGAGTATCCCCTTTGAGATAAAGATCTTTGATGACGATTCCGACCATAAAGAGAAGCTCATCCACATCTCTGTCAGGCATGGTCTCAGACTACCCCAAACTTTACGGAGTAAAGAGCTGCGATACGCACACATTGTTCTTTGCGATGGAAACGAACCGTTGATCTTCTACCCTCAAATCCGGAGAGGTAGACAAGGCAAGCTCAAGGAAATCTCGATTCAAAAGTACCTTGAAAGTCTTCTGAAAGGCAGCGTCAAGAGTCTTGTCGAGCTACCCGCACTGAAACCGTTTGCTGGCAGACAGTTTGAACTTCTGCGAGAAGGATACCTCGAACTAGCTAAAGAAGCAGTGCTGAACAACAAGGAGTGGGAAATTGCGGACTCCGAGTGGCCACAGTAAGCCGGGGACCTGAACCGATATGGATGTCCGGCGAGGCGAGATATACCTTGTCTCTCTGGATCCAACTGTAGGTAGTGAGATCAAGAAGACTCGCCCAGCATTGATCATACAGAACGATGTTGGAAACAAGTACAGCCCTCTAACGATCGTGGCACCAATTACTTCCACACCTAGAACCAAGAAGTACCCCACTGAAGTCAACATAACCGCAAGGGAGTCCGGCCTTGATTCGGACTCCACGGTACTACTCAACCAGATCAGAACTGTTGACAAGTCTAGAGTAGTCCAGAAACTCGGCGCCTTGTCTCAGGCGAAAATGGGAGAAGTAGACGAAGCGATTCGAATCAGCCTCGCGGTTCCGTAAGACTCAGTGTTTGCGTACAACATTTTCTGAGAGATAGCTTTCACTTTCATTCGCTTCCATAGGCGCACTCTAAAGAAATTAGAATTGATCGCTAACAACCAAGAGTATTCTGAATCTTTAGGTCAGAACCTGCCCCCAGTATTATGTCCCCACTTTAAGGATTTCAATGACTAAATGGATAATGTCTCTAGGGGCGCTCATCTTTCTTTGGAGCCTCTCTTGACGCTAGGTTCTGACTATGATGGAGTTACTCCCGAGAAGTGGTGAGTGCGGGGGTTTAGGTGACAATTCACGTTTAGAACCAACGAAATTCCGGATGGAGGATTTCTACGCAATAGATCCGCAAAACATCCTCAAGTAGATCAAAGGACATGGTGCGGGGGGTGGGATTCGCGCACCAGTTTACCAGTAAAAGCTGGGCCAAGAGTTTCTCTTAAGCAGTTGATTGGCGGGCCTGCGGGGACTCGACGCGTTTTCGGTGCGCGCGCTAGAAGACCTAACACACCCGACGTGTCATTTTGTCCTTCAGTGGTTTGGGCAGTCCGCAGCAGAGTCTGCAGATCGTTGTTTCACTTCGAAAAGCTCCATCTCATTCATGGTTACTATGCTGTGACTCAACTTGCGGAGTTCTCTGTCACCCAGTTGTTCGCCACTGAAAAGACGGGTCAACAATTCAAAAGATGTTTAGCGCGCGCACAACGTATGATCCGATATCTCTTGCAGTCTTCGCCAGTTCACTAACCGGATTTGAGAAAAGGAATAGACTTCCACCAAAGGTTACGATGCCTGGCCTGACCAACTTTATGATCTCTTCAGATCCTTCCACATCAATGTTCAATGTCTCTAGATCATATTTTAGACTCATAACCTCCAGAGCTATCACTTCGCCAGCGTTGCCAGTATAGCCGTGGGAAGAATGTGCTCCGGCTTCCAGTGGTATGCTTAACATTCTTTTGTTCCTCGTGATCTCAGATAGCCCCCAGAAAGTAACTTGGTTTGCCTGCAATCCGGAGATCGGTCTTATGTCGATCCAATCACATTCCAATAGGTCTTTCATCATGTCAGTTACAGAATCTTCGATCTTGCTGAGATATTTCTGTCCTTGATAGTGTCTGGCTGAGACATGCCCTGCATAATCGTTCTCTCCTTCAGAATATTTGCACTGTAAATCTCTGGAGAGGCTTAGCATTTGTTCTACGGCAGGGGATATCATTCCCTCGCTGGCGATGAGGTTTATGCATTCCTTGCCTCGATAATTCTCGTTTGCTCTACTTGCCTCATACAACTGCAGAAATCTACTATGGAATTCCTTTATTCCGCTCATTTTCTCAACCGACGACATTAATTTTGGTTGTCTGCTTTCTCGTCGATGATGGCAGCATACATGCTTCTTCAAGAAGTTGTGAAATGTCTCTGATCTCGACTGGCGTTTTTCTCTCCCTCCCTACTTTTCCAAGAGTCAGGTAGCAGTGTGGGCAGGATGTAACAACTGTCTCTGCTTTGATGTCCAGAGCTTCGCCAACCCTGTTGCGTGCGACTTTACTCGAAAGTTCAGGATAGGAGGTCTGACCCAGCCCCAAGCCGTTTCCGCAACACTTTGCATTCTTCCTATTCGATTCCATCTCAACGAGCTTGAATTTTCGAAGATGGCTCATCACAGCTCTGGGTTCATCTACTATGTTTGAGAATCTTGCTAAATAACAGGGATCGAAATATGTGTAGGTTCCTTTGATTGGTTTCAGAGGTCGTAGTTTTCGTTTGTCCAACATTTCAGTGTAGGTCTGGGTCACATGTTGGACTTGGATATGTCTGATCTTCTTCAGAAAGTAGTAGCATTGAGGGCAACTTGTAACCACGTTCTTATCTTCGAGCACAGTCTGGAGCTTTTCGCTTATCTTATCATATACTTCTGTGAATCCAGCTGCCCATGCTGGGGCTCCGCAGCAAATCCCTTTGAGGACTGTGACTCCTAGACCTGCACTGCTTAGACAGCTTATCGTTGCATTGGCCAGTTCTGGATGCTTTATTGATGAAATGCAACCAGGAAAGTACACCAGCTCGCTATCCGGAAGATCGGGGCCTTCGATTTCCTTTCCGTAGATGTTTCCGCTTAAGTTTATCTTGGATGCAAATGATCTTAATGTGTGAGGCGTCTTTCTGGCAGACACTAGGATCGTCCTTGTTTTTTGGATGATTTCTTCAACTCTAATGCCTGCTGGACATGTACTGCTGCAGTGGCCACACATAAGACACTCATAGATTCTATCCACTAGTGTATCTGAGGCCTCGAGTTCTCCTCGTATGAAGCTTCGTGCCAACCTTATCTTTCCACGAGCCGTCGAAGACTCGAGTCTCTGGACCTCGAGTAATGGCGAGCATCCGTGGCAAAGCCCACATCTGTTGCAACTTGCCAGTGAATCCTCCAGTTTGTGGATCTGCTGGGTCATTAGGAATGCCTCATATCCATTTTCCAGGGTTCATTATGTTGTTTGGGTCGAACACTGCTTTGGTTTCCTTCATCACGGCAATCACTTTGTCACTCCATTCGAGGTTGAAGTACTCGTGTTTCTCTGCGCCTATTCCATGCTCGCCAGTTAACGTTCCACCCAACTTGAGGGCGGATCTGTATATCTCTGCCAAAGCCATTCTTGCATTACTCATTTCCTTGGGATTTCTTTCGTCCACCATTACGGTGGGGTGGAGATTTCCGTCAACCGCGTGTCCATATGAGACTATTCGAACAGAGTATTTCTTGGAAATGGAGTCCAGTTTAGCAAGGTATTCTGGAAGTCTAGACACCGGCACAACCGGGTCTCCTTGCATGGCCGTCGGTCGAATCCTGCTTATTGCTCCGTACGTAGCTTTCCTAGCATACCAGAGCTGGTCGGCTTCTTCACGATTCCTAGATATTTTGACTTCGAAAGAACCTTCCGTGCGGAAGATCCTTACTAATTTGCCTAGGTTACTCTGGACTTCATTCTTGGAACCTAAACATTCTATGAGAAGCAATGCGGCGGCGTGTGGTAACGGGAGACCAGTGAAAGATCTGACCACGTCTATGGCATGTTTATCCATAAACTCTAGAGCGGAGATCGGTACTCCTTTCTTCACCACTGTGGAAATTGCTCTTCCAGCTTCAATTGCTGTTTTGAACGATGCTACTACTACAACGTAGTTGTCAGGTATCGGAGCAACTCTCAGCGTGGCCTTTGTGACTATCCCTAGTGTACCCTCTGATCCGATAAAGAGTTCTTTGAGATTGTAGCCGCTCGCACATTTGAAGCATCTTGAACCTACTTGGATTATCTCTCCAGTGGGAAGGATAGCGTCGAGACTGAGCACTCTGTCCTGCGTCCGTCCATATTTGGGCGAATGCATTCCGGATGCGTTCTCCCCCATCATGCCCCCAAGTGTTGCTGCTTCGCTGCTGCCGGGATCTATGGGGAAGTGGAATCCTTTCTTCCTGAGAAACTTGTTCAGATCCCTTAGAGCTAGACCTGCCTCACAAGTCACGGTTAGGTTGTCTTCATCAAACTCCAATATTCTATTCATTCTTGCAAGGACCACGACGATGCCGGCATTAGCAGGTACTGGTCCGCCACTCAGAGAAGTCCCCGCTCCTCTCGGGGTCACAGGTATACGTTTCTTATTTGCTAATCGCATTATCTTGGAGACTTCGCCTGAATTATCTGGAAAGATAACCGCATCGGGAAGTCTTGAGTAGCATGTGGCATCGTAAGAGTAGCAGACCAGCTCCGCCTTATCCGTCAGGACATTCTCTTTCCCAACTAGCCTCCTAAGTTGGATTATGGTCTCTCGAATTTTCTTAGCCGAGAATTCTCCAGTTTGGGGAGATTTGTCAGAAACAATCTGTAGACTGTCGTGTGTTTTCAAGAAGATCACCGCGCAGAAAGGGAAGTTAAGGGTTCTCTTTCGTGGAGTGACCTACTGTCCTGTAGTTGAACCTGACGAACCAGAAGTGGAACACGTTGAACTAGAACGTAGCACAGGCTCGTCGGGCATGTAAAGCACTCACACTTAAGGCGAGGGTTATGCTCACATCGAATTATTAACGCTTTTGGTGTGCACGCGCTAAATTGGTGCGGGGGGTGGGATTCGAACCCACGGAGGGCTACCCCACGGGATAACTCATCCTGCGAGGTAGTTCTTGAGTCTCACGCGCATATTCAATGCGCCCCGCGCATTTGACCTGGCTCTGCTACCCCCGCATACAAGACAAACCAATAAGCCAAAAGTAACCATAAAGCTTTCTCAATTGTCTCGGAGCCATGTGATAGTCCAGCATGATCCTAACGCTCTCGACTGCAGACAATCTATTCCGAGACGCATCTGCAGTACGAAAATCCTTTCGGGGCTAGTCCGCAACTATAAAAGTTCTATCTCAATGAATACGTCATCCGGAGTACGGATCCTCATCAGTCTCTTCATGAACCGCTCATTAGGATCCACGTCAATCAGTCTCTTGTGGATCCTCATTTCCCATTTGTCCCAAGTATGAGTTCCCTGACCACACGGCGTCTTTCTCGTCGGAACAACTAGTTTCTTGGTCGGGAGTGGAATTGGACCGCGCAGCTTGACTGCTGTTCTTTCAGCGATCTTCTTGATTTCGTCACATATCGATGTAAGATGTTCGGGTTTGGTGCTCGAAAGTCTGATGCGCGCTTTTCCTGGCATGTGATCTATATCCCAACCTAATCCGTGAAAGGGTACACAGTAGGAACAGTGTCGATTTTAAAAAGGTTTAGGTAAAGAAGAAAAGGATGGGATTTGGGGAAGCTTGCTTAGGCTTTCTCGGTAACTTCCTTAACAACCCCGACTGCGATAGTATTGCCCATGTCTCTTACAGCAAACCTTCCGAGCTGAGGGATATGACTGTAAGCCTCAACAACAATCGGACTGAGCGGTCTCAACTTTACAAGCGCACTATCACCGGTCTTAAGGAAGGCAGGTTTCTCCTCGATCGTCTGGCCTGTTCTAGGATCCATCTTGGCTATGAGTTCAGTGAATGTAGCGGCCATGGTGACTGTGTGGGCATGAAGTACGGGCGTGTATCCCTGAGCTATAGCTGTTGGATGTGCAAGGACTATAATTTGGCCTATGAACTCCTTCGCGACAGTTGGCAGATTATCCGGGTGACCCAGTACATCTCCGCGATGGACGGTTCCTTTTTCCACACCTCTAACACTGAATCCTATGTTGTCTCCAGGCTCGGCAACGGGTATCTTCGTATGATGGGTCTCAATAGACTTGCATTCGCCAGCAACGTTTCCTGGCATGAAGACTATCTTGTCACCTTCTTTGAGAACTCCGGTTTCAACTCTTCCGACTGGAACTGTCCCTACACCAGTAATGGTGTAAACATCTTGAATTGGGATTCTCAGAGGCTTGTCCAAGGGTTTTGGTGGCTGCGTAAAGCTGTCTAGTACCTGCATCATTGTTGGACCTTTGTACCAGGGCATCTTCTCGCTTGGCTTGACCAGGTTATCGCCTGTCCATCCAGAGACTGGTACGAAATTTATCTTGGAGGTGTCGTAGCCAACAACTTTGAGCAGGCCCTCGATCTCCTTCTTGCATTCTTCATATCTGGCTTGGGACCAGTTAGTTGTTACGTCGTCCATCTTGGTAATTGCCACTGCTATCTGGCCGACTCCCAAGGTTCTAGCAAGATAGGCATGTTCTCGGGCTTGACCTCCAGGACCTACGCCGACCTCGAACTCACCCTTCTTCGATGAGATGGTGAGGATTGCGCAATCGGCCTGGCTTGTGCCCGTGATCATGTTCTTGATAAAGTCCCTGTGGCCAGGAGCATCGATTATTGTGTAGAAGAGCTTGGACGTCTCAAACTTCTGGAAGCTGAGGTCTATGGTGACCCCACGCTCGCGCTCCTCCTTGAGGCTGTCAAGAACCCAAGCAAACTTGAATGTCTCTCCAGCCCCAGTCTGCTCAGACTCCTTGGCATAATCATCGATCGTCTTGGCGGTGATATAGCCTGCCTGGTACAGGAGGTTGCCTGCCATTGTGCTTTTTCCATGATCGACGTGGCCGATGACTATCAAATTTATATGGGGCTTTGCACTCAAGATATTACACTCTCGATCTAGCGATTCTTACTCTTAGTTGGGCAGCAGATATTTAAGGATTAGAGTCCACTACCGCGATGCGAGAGCTACTCTCTCCATCTCATCGCGTTTCTTTATGGCGTGACTCTTAGAGTCTCTTGAGCCCGCGTGTATTATCTCGTCTGCAAGGGCCTCATCAATAGTCTTCGGGTTGCTGAAAGCAACCTGTCTTGCTCCATCCGTCAAATGACGAAGAGCCAAGTCGATCCTCCGCTGTGGTGCCAGATCGACCGAGACAGGATAGACCACACCACCATAGGCAACCCTTGTAATATCCTCACATGGAGAGGCTTTTGTAACAGCCTCAACAAGAACCTCCACAGGATTCTTTCCGGTCTTAAGATGAATTATTTCAAAGGCATTCTTGACTATGCCTGTGGCTTTAGCCTTCTTTCCGCCACATCTACCATGACGCATAACATTGTTTAGTAGGCGTTCAACAATATTCACGTTTGACTTCATGAACCTTTGATGTTCATGCCTTCCTCCGCTGTGAGGAATCTCGATGGGTTTGAGACTGATGTATCGCTTCAGTCCGGGATCTCTGACATCTATCCCTTCGAAACTCCACTTGTCAAATAGCTTGAAGACGAAATGGGCCTTCTCATCCTTACTCAAATGATCGTAGCACCGACCCTTACTAGGTTTCTAGTAAAACTTAAAGACTCGATAATAAGAGTTGTTGTTTTTGTCAAGTGTTACTTTGGTCGCTGACGCTCGTTTGAGCTTGCATTGGTCAGCCACAATCAGCTAGCGCGCGCTAGAAGTCTGCGATGAGATATCAAGCGGCGGTGGAGGCATCCCCAGAGGATTGGTGCTCCTCCCAACAGTGGAGTCTTAGCAGCTTTCTATACCCTGTTTTCCTGCAAGCGCCAAACCGTCCACCTTACGGTTGCTCTCTTCCGAGTCTCGCCGGGTTCGGTGGTAAAGAGATCGGAAACCTCCCTTCAGAGGCACCCTCTCTTCCGTCAGCCCAGCAGGGCAGAGTTTCATCGTTAGCAGCCAAGCCCTGCCATTGATCAGAAACACCTCACCCCTAGGTTAACGGACCCCCGCATGTAGCCGATTTCGGGTGACAAGGAACGGCTAACTCCCCGATCCCCCGCCACCGCCAATGATCAACACAACTAGGTTACCAATTAAGCTTCCCGAGTGAGACACTCGAGCTTCTGATTCTGTACTAGGATCTTGCAGACTTCACAGAGATCTCTACCCGTCCATTCCCCGCAGATCTTACAGGAATTCAAGCGTATTTTGCGGTCGCCAAGCAGGTCACCTAGTTTCAACTTCGAGGAGTAGGCTGTGTGTTTAAGTCCTGGATGTTTCTCCTCTAACGCATTGAGAACATCTCTGACATCATTTCTTAGAGCTCTATTCCGATGTGGACATGGTATTCGTTGAAACTCGATCCCGGTTAAGTAACCGTAAAGTGCTATCTCGCGCTCATATAACCCGCAGAGAGGCTTAACTCTCGGAATGAATCTTTGTTCGGGATCCACAAGAACTGGACCAGTTCTGGCCAGCCTCTCGACACCTCCGTGAAGTATATTCAGCAGTGCGGTCTGAACCTCATCATCGAGGTTGTGCCCAGAAGCGATTTTGCCAGCGCCTATTGTCCTGGCAGCCTTCTCGAGTGCACGTCTGCGGAGTACTCCGCAGTAAGAGCATGGAGCCAGCTTGGTCTGCCTCTTGACAATTTCGTCCAGAGTCACTTGGAAGAGTTCCCTGAATGAGAAGATTCTATGTTCTATGTTCAAGGATTCAGCCATAGCCTTGGCAAGTGATATAGCTTCGTCTCCATATCCCTGAATTCCTTCGTCAATAGTTATTGCAGTAAGCTTGGACAGTGGAAACTTGGTCTTGAGCTTGCTCAAGATCGAGAGTAGACTTAAGCTGTCTTTGCCTCCCGATACAGCTACCGCGATATGGTCTCTTGGGCCGAACATCTTATGTTCAGAGATAGTGACGCGTACCTTGTCCTCGATACTCCTCTTGAAGCATTTCTGACAGAGACTGACCCCTTCGTATTCCCGTCTGTAGAAGGCCGCCGTCCCGCAGAAGCTACACTGCACGGCTCTCACTAGAGCCTCGTAAGGCCGAAATTCAGGAAGGATATCAACAGATTGAGGCCGACGATTATGAGAAAGATCCCACTGGCACTGATCCTCACAAGCTTTGCAGCCGCCTTAGATCTTGCGCTCACTAAGGAATAGATTATTTTGTCACCGTCAAGCGGGTAGAGAGGTAATGTGTTGAATATCGCCACCCAGACCAGCAGCGAGGATGTCCAGTACTCTGACCAATACAGATGGTAGGGTAGGTCTTTGGGAAGAAAACTTAGATTTGGCGCATAATAGTTGAAAGGGTATATGCCGAGAAGTGCCCTTTTGGGGTCCTGTGGATGAGGTTTGGTCAAGACACTAATGTTACCTCTCTCAGTTTTAAGCGAAAGTGCCTTTCCAGGCTGAATCTCACTCATCATTTTTCCAAGTTCATCGGCATTACGCACGGGTTGATCATTGACAGCGTATATTACGTCCCATTTCTTCATTCCTGCTTCTGATGCCCCACCATTGTCGATCACCCCAGACACTAGGATCCCTGAGGGGCCTTGATATAGCGGACTGATAGACATCGTGAAATTCACAATCAGAAGTGAAACAACAAGCCACGCCGCAATGTTGGTTGAAGAGCCAGCAGAGAAGACCCTCAGTTTCGTTAAGAGAGAAGCTCGTTCGACTTGCTCCTCGTCCAGCTCGACAAAGCCGCCTGGAACTATGAAGGCAAGAAACAATCCGGCAGACTTGATTGGAACAGCATCAGTAAGGCTTGCGATGGCATGAGCAAACTCGTGAGTCAGGAGAACTACTGCTAGGGCTAATATTACGTAAGGCAAAGTCTCAAGACTTACCGTAATCCCTGGAAGAAGAAGGACCATACTCGCGGCTTGGGGAGTTCTGTAAGCTAGATCCACCAAGTTTTGGGTTAGAAAGTAAATTATGAAGAACATTTGACCGAAGGCGAGGACTATGCCAAGGTTCCATATCATTCTCCAGATTCTTTCCCTCTTTGCAGAAATGAACCCCAACCTCTGGTTCAGGTACGATGTCTTGAGCATCAAGAAGAAAGGCGCAACAATGATTCCTTTCTTCTCCCAATCAAGCATCCTTGATAGTACATAGAGCAGAGCCCAGGCAGCAACGTAGATCAGAACTGCGAAGACCGTATCAATCAACATAGACCCTCCGAATTCAAATCTTCGACTCTACTCCAGAATGATGAATTACCTACTTTGACTAGTGATTGTCAGCATCCTGCTTCACTAATCCTCTATTAAGGTTGTGTAGTCGAGACATCAGGTCTGGCCTATGCTACAGAGATTGCTGCTCAGAGCTTTACGAGTCTCGATGTTTACCATACCTTAGCAGGGCAGCAAGGCCGCCCAGTGACTCAAGCTTCCTTCCACCCTCATGCCCCGTACTTATTACGACCACTCTTCCTCCTTTAGCGTCAACCATTCTGAGAGCTTCCTCTAGCTTTTGCCTTTCCGTTGCTTCAACACCTCTCAGAGTCTCATCACAGACGAGAACTACCTCAACAGCACCTGAGGTTGAATCCTCCCATACCTCATCGATTCCATAAGAGACATCGCCCGTCGAGGCGCCAAGCCTGGCGAGAAGCTCTTCGACAAGGGCAAGTTCATTCATGCTTCTAGCATCACGTAGGACTTTGCCGATCACGCCAACTCTGATAGCCTCATAGACTCCTGCAGAACCACCGCTGCTCACGCTCTTGACTGCTGCAACGTCCTTAGCCAGGTCTGGAGAGTTGTTCTTCAGATATCTGGCAAAATTCTCCTTCGCGAACCCTGGCCCCACCACTACAATCCGACCTCTGGAGCTTTCCATTACTCTTCCAATGGCATCTGAGATCTCTGAGAAATACTTGATAATCGCTTGCTCACGCTTCTCAGCCTCACGTTTACCTGGCAACTTCGATTTTATTTCGATCTTCATTTCAACTCCAGAGATCCTCGAGACCCCTATCGTACATTCATCGTTATCGAGAGCAACTATTATCACAGGGATCTCGGTTGCAGAAGCTTTCTTTAGGCTATCAATCTCATGCTGTGCCCAGCTCTCTTTGATTATCTTCACTGCGCCACTTTCTGAGAGACTAATTGTATGATGAGCCCCCAAAATGCACAAGTCTTCAGGAGCATCAACCACAACGCCATGGATCCTCAGTCTCACCAGATCCTTATCATAGTAGACCTTCTCAACCTTTAGACCAAGCGTCGCGGGTACACGCTTGCTTGAGGGTCTGCCAACCCCTTCAGTCTTCACTTCACGTGTGGTTCTGGAAAAAACAACGTCATTTCTCTTGATGACATTGTAAAGCATCCAGAGATCGTCAAGATTGTCAACAATCACCTGAACAGTCTCATGCTTTCGGTCTTCCAATGTAATCCTCAAGGGTGCATCAAATCCTACTAAGCGTCTCCAAGTCTCAGACTATGCATCGTGCATCGCCTTTTATACCTAGACCATTCTGTATGAAAGCTGATTTGCAGTGACCCACAATGAGTGGTGTTGAGGAAGACAAGATTACAGAGGCAATGGAGCAGTTGCGGATAAGTTATACGATGAGACAGTGGCGTGTCTGCTCCCTCATCTGTGAGTCTTTGGCCGATCAGTTCAAACACATTGCTAAAAGGGAAGACTAGTTCTCTGAGAATATCGGCGCGCGCTGGCGCTGAGGTAATACTGTCATAGCATTTTCATTTTGTCATAGAAGTCTATGAGTATCTTCGTTCTCTCTGACATCTCATTCAAGGTGATTATTTTCATACCTTGATCGAATCTGTCGAAAAGGACTATCTGTTCCCTCACAAGAGGATCGATCACTCTGGCGATAGTGGATGGTGAGAGATCTAGCATGTTTGCTAGTAGTGATTGATTGAATATCTTGCCTCGATTCTCCAGCATGTGCTCCACGAGCTTCACAGTAGCTTTGGACTGAAAAATGCTTGAAAGCTTTACCAAAATCAAATCCCCGCAATCTGACTAGAAAGTCACTCTTGTGCCAACCTTCTTGCCCTCAACTGCACGCCGAATATTCTCAGGATCAGTCGCATTCAGAATGACTGTCGAAATCTTCGACCGTCCAATTGTCTTGACCGCTGCCGGATCTAATAGTTTGTAGCCTCCCGCAGAGCTTCCCTGCTTGACAACTAATTCCAAGAGCTCATTCACTGAGATCGCATCGAGCTTCTTGGCATCTTTGTTTAACTTTGGATCACTGTTGTAGACTCCATCAACATCCGTAGCGTTGATCAGAATCTCGCTCCCAGTCGCCTCTGATGCAATGGCAGCGACAGCATTTGTTGACTGACCTGGCTGAAGACCACCCATGACGACGATCTTGCCCGTTTGGAGAAAACTTCTGAGCTCTTTCATGTTCTCCGGGACCTCTGGGTAGGCATCATCACCAAGCGCAGCGATCAACAGAAGAGCGTTAATTCTGGTGAAGCGGATTCCAATGTCGTCACAGTACGATTCATCACTGCCAAGTCTCCTTGAAGCATCGATGTACATTCGAGAATTGATCCCGCCACCAGTCACAACCATCAGTCTATGACCCCTTTTTCGGAGTGACTTGAGAACGGTGGAAAACCCCTGAATTCGGTCAATGTTAAGCCCAGATGGGAAGAGATAACCTCCAAGCTTTATTACGACTCTCATCTTTCTTTACCAGACAATTGAAGAACGTGAACTAGAATTATTTAAGACAGACATATTGCCTAGAAAATGACCATTCCTAATTCTCAGAAGCCTGTAGCGCCGTCTCAACGACTTTTTCTTGTATTTGACTCTGATATCATGAGAATACCAAGCAACCCTGGCAAAACAAGGATAGAAGCAGCTCTCAATATCATCGGTATCGGAAGCATCAATGTCAAAACACCAGCTAAACCTGCACCGACAGCCATAGCTATGTCTGAAGTTAACCATATCAATGTCGAGACCAAGCCCGTGTCAACTGCTGAAACATTGTCGCTGTAGAGCGCAGCTGAAGGAGCGGTTCTTGCACCCCAAGCCAGACCATAGAGACCCAGCAAGATCATCAAGAGGTAGGCGTTACTTACATAGGAGATGCTAAAGAGAGCTAAACAGGCCACTCCATAAGAGAAAATTAGGGGAGCCCGACGTCCCACCCTGTCCGATACCGTTCCTGCTGGAATTCTTGACAAAGCATTAGGGATCCCTCTGGCAGCAAAGAGCAGACCAATTTGGAAGCTCTTGAGAGCCAAGTCCTCGTTAGCGTAGATCGGAAACATAGAATCGAAAGCTCCCAGAGCAATAAAGAAGGTAACACTCGAGGCAGACAGAATCAAGATATTCCTCTGAAGTAGCACCCTTTTCAGAGCGACGAGCATTGAGTCTGAGCTGCTGCCAGACACCTCAAGTGCTAGAACAGGTCCTCTAAGTAGTGATAAACGACCAAACGCAAGAAGAACACCTAAGCCCGAAGCGGACAAAGCCAACGCAAAAAGAAAAACCAGTGAGAATTCGTAGTAGAAAGTCAGAAGGCTAGTCAAGCACGGCCCAACGATCATGGCTGCGCCTATAGAAGCATAGAACCGCCCCATGACCGCACCTTTCTTCCCGAGGGGCGAGGAATCCAGCGCGATAGCGATAGCGCTCGGCCCAAACGAGGATACCGCGAGACCATAAATTATCATTACCGGATAGAGCCAGACAACTGAAGGGGTCAAGTAGAGAAAGCAATAGGCTGCCAACTGAAGTGCCAAGGCCAAGAGTGCTACAGGCCACCTTCCAATCCTGTTCGATATCGCGCTGAAAGGCAGCCGTGCAATTATGCTCGTGGCAGGCAATACTGCAATTATCGCACCGAGTTCAAGTTTTGACGCGCCTAAAGAAGTGATGTAGAGTGGAAGGACCGGGGTCATCATATTGTAGCCTGTGAAGAATACGAATGTCAAGAAGGCAATGAGGAATAGTTCTCTCGGTAGGATTGTTCCCTCAGTGGGGATTTCACGAGAGTTGTTCTGTCTTAACGTTTTTTTGACACCTTATTGACGATTCCTCAAGCCATTTGGGAGCTGGCTCCCGCGTATTTGGACTAGCGTGCGACTTGCGATAACCCTCTTACTGCGATTCGTGAGCCTTCAACCGTAATTAGTCTTAAGCTCATGCAGGCTTGGATTATCGCAGAAATCTGGTTCCCACGATTTTTGCTTCTGCTTGCTGATTTTGTCTATCTAGGTCCCTGTTTTTCGCCACACATCGGGCAGTACCTGGCGGAGGATTGAACCTCAGCTCCGCAGGCAATGCAAAACCTCTTTTCGATCAATCCTCCAGCATGGGGAGGATGTGTCTGTCTTCTTTGCGGTTCTTCCAGCTTTCCATTCTTGTAGAGGTAGGCAACTGGGACACCCATGTAACAGCTCGGTGCAGGGCCCCTCTCCATCAATGCATCCATTTCTTCTGAAGACCATTCTCTCCCAACTGCGATCTCGTATCCATACCCATCCTTCAGATCTCTTGAAGGCTTAATCTCTACCTCGACATCCTCTCCAGGATTTACCAGATTGAACCCAAGAATTTCCCAGTCGCAAGGTAACTTTTCTCTGTCCTTGCTGAAGACAAGGAAGCCAAATCTCTTCTCTTTGGGTTCAGGGTATACTTCTGACACTTCGACGTCTTTCACCCTCGCCGGTCTATCATGGTTGTTGACCGCCCTTACTAGTATCGAGGCATGCTTGAACTCCGCAGACTCGAGATCAAATCCGGCCCTACGCTTGATCCTTCCAGGTCTTCTCCGGCTAGCTTTGGAATAGCCATATCCCCACTGAAGGCCCTCACCGAAGCCTCTGCCATCGGTCAAGCCTACAATCACCAAGTGCTTATTCATCACACATTGTGAATTAAGGTATTCCAACTATTCTTCCATATCGTTGTCTGCATTCTTCACACAGCCTTGCCAGTCAATGTCATGTGTGCTTCCGCATATCCTGCATCTCTGTACCATGTGAGGGCTCCTGTGATTTCTGCTCCTGAGCGCGCGCTAGCTCTATGTTCCTTATTTCGAGGCTGTTGAACTTCAATTACTGGATAAAACCCGAATCCCCTTCCGGCTTCCTCTCTCATTTGCTGAGGCAAGGCTTTTTGATACGCAACTGATTCTATGCGCGCTAATCAATTAGTCAGGCTACGTAGCCTGCGTGCTTGGTTGGAGGCAGGATTCTTTTCAGGTTTCCGTCTGGACTTTTGATGAAGACTCGGTCCTGTATTCCGTCAGGCGCCTGACCGCCTGATTGAGAAGTCGGTTGTATTTGTTCCAGTTCCTCGAGTCTCTTGTATGCGGCTTCGAGGGCTTCCGTTTCAGTGTCATATTCTCCCATCAGGTACATTCCGGCTTCATGGTCGGACCCATCACGTCCGAGCAGTTTCCACTTGCCCAGCCTTGAGAGTGCTTCTCGGTAGCGGTTGTAGAGGTCAGGATGGTTCTTCTGGAGAAAGGTTGGACCGCCATCTATGCTTGGAGCGAGATGGTCTTGGAGGTCTACGATCTTAACCGCCACGGCAAGAGGGTTCAATCTGACTCTCTCGATGTATTCCGGATAGGATTCCTTCGTCTTCCTCCATGTCAGGTGATCCAGTGCCTCCACAATCTCCTTGGAGAAACCGAGCCTCCTCAGATGATTGAGTGTGATGCTTGACTCTTCGATAACATCGTGAAGCATCCCAGCAATCCTCTCCTCATCGGTTGCAAGACGGAAGACTACTCGAAACGGATGAAGAATATACGGCTGACCTACCTTGTCAACGTGTCCGCGATGAGCCTTCACCGCCAAAAGAATAGCATCCTCCAATGTTGCCTTCCGCTTTGCCTTCTTCTTGGAGGACGATCTAGTCATACCAGACAACGCCGCCTGTAGCGTGCGCCTCTACCGTTTGCTAGATTGACAAGTACCGGGTTAACTCTTTCCCTTCGTCTATCCCTCCACCAGCAGACATGCCAAGGAGAAAAGAAATCTGTTTGACTACCCGCCAAGGCACGAAAAAGCCATAGACCCCTCTCTCTTTTTCCGCTTATTTCCGCTTAAAAGCGGCAGATGTCGAGGGGACGTTGCGGGTTATCCCTTGGTTAATGCGTAACTGTGCATGAGTCAGTAGTTGGGAGGGCGTCATTGAAGTCGCCCTTTCATTTTGCCCTCCCTATTTTTAGCGCGTGAACAATTTCATCGGCTTGAAAACCTCAGAGCGACTGCGAGCCTGCAAGACAGGATTACTATGCTCTATTATGCTGGCTACGGACTTTGCCTCAAGATTCTTCCGATCTCCAATGTGCTGGCAGACAAGGCTGAAGAGGAGTTTATCAAGAGTGCCTTGTCCGATCATCAGCAACATCTGAATTTCACATTGCCATATGACAATTGTATAAAGCAG
>Ga0315285_10002471_pt1 | contig 19275 bp, 23 predicted proteins | sample YL17G09_36_MG_FD_203698 | JGI IMG/M metagenome (GOLD analysis project Ga0315285, IMG submission 203698) | Sediment microbial communities from Yellowstone Lake, YNP, Wyoming, USA - YL17G09_36 | ecosystem: Environmental > Aquatic > Freshwater > Lake > Sediment | place: USA: Wyoming | collected...
TGGGAGGTGGGTATAGACATAGACAACGACCCTCAGACTGGTTGTCCGTGGTACCATGCAACAGGGGCAGAATACGAATTGATGGCTTTTCACGCTGTCTACACACCAAACTCGCCTGTTACTATACCCATACAAGACGCGGTAGAAGTCTATGTTTATAAATACAACCCAGACGACAACCGCATGGAAGTCGTTCAATTTGCGGATATTGAGGTAGATGCTGAATCAGATACCCTGACGCTCACAGGATACATCCCAGAGATTACAACGCAGTCGCGACTTTTCTTTGTGACTTACGACCGTAACCCAGGCGGACAGCCTGAATGGGACGAATCACCTGGTATCACGGGCGCAGGCCAGGGATCACAACACTGGAAGTTTGGCATACCACAAGTATCCAGCGATGGAACTGCCTGGCGCTGGATTCCAAACTTGCCCCAATAGAGCGATTGGTGTTCTGACCTATCGTGCTGAAATAGGCGGCTGCTGGCAGGCAAAGCATTGGGTGCAGACTTCCGAAGTCTCCCAGACTTCGGAAGTCTGGCTCCTCATAGCACGGCCAGTTCGCGTGGAAACGTCGTCAGGCTCTTCGCGCCGCCGGGGGTCACGACCACGTCGTCTTCGATGCGCACCCCGCCCCGCCCCGGCAGGTAGATGCCCGGCTCGACGGTGAAAACCATCCCTGGCTCCAGCGGGCGCCGGTTCCCTGCGACGATGTAAGGCGGCTCGTGCGTTTCCAGCCCCAGCCCGTGACCTGTGCGGTGGATGAAATACTCGCCGTACCCGGCCGCTTCGATCACCGCCCGTGCCGCCCGGTCCACCTCCTCGGCCGGCATCCCTGGCCTGGCCACTGCCCGCCCGGCCCCGTTGGCTGCCCGCACGACCTCGTAGACGCGGGCCAGTTCCGGCTCCAACGTGCCGATGGCGAAGGTGCGCGTAATGTCGGCCGCGTAGCCCCCGACAGTTGCGCCAAAATCCACGACGATCGGCTCGCCTGGCTGGATAGGACGGTCGGAAGGGACGGCGTGGGGCGAGGCGGCGTTGGGACCGGCCACGACGATGGGCGAGAACGCCATCTCTTCCCCGCCAGCCCGCAGCGTCTCGATCGTCAGCAGTGCGGCGACCTCCCGTTCGGTCATCCCCGCCTCCACCTGGTGCATCGTAGACCCCAGTGCCCTTTCGGTGGCTGCGACGGCGCGCCGCATCTCGCTCAGTTCGTGCTCGTCCTTGCACATGCGCAGTTCGGCCAGCACATCCTCGGCCGGGACGAGGCGGCAGCCCGGCCCGTACCGCTCCAGCAGTCGCACCTCCAGTAGCCGCATCTGCAAAGCCTCCACACCGATGATGCACTCGGCCAGCGCGAGCGACGCACAGGCACTCTGGAAGGCCGGTGTGTGTCCCTCCTCGTCGGTGTAGGGGAACACCTCCAGTTCCACCGCTGTCTGCGCGACTTTGACCGCCTCAAGCGCAGGCAGGACGATGGCGGGCGGCCCATCCACCGGGAACAGCGCGACGATGGGGCGTTCGCTGAGGTGAAATGAAAGCCCGGTGAGATAAAACAGGTCAGGCCCAGGCACCAGCGCCAACACGTCAAACCCATGCGCACTGGCCTGCTCGATCAGACGGTTAAGACGCTGTGTGTACATTGTGCGGTTCCCTCCAATCCTGTGCACGTGTTGCGTGTTACGTGTTGCGTGTTGCGTGAGGACGGGACACGAAACACGAAACACGGAACACGCATTACGGATTACGGATTACGCATTACTTCATGGACTACGACACGTCTGATAATCCACGCCGACGATCAGGCGATACTGCACGCCCGCGTTCGGATCCGGCGCAGAGACGACGTTCTCGGCTGAAACGTTGAACATCCACTGCAGATAAGGGACAGCGTTGCCCTTGACCGCGGACGTAAAGTCAACCAGCCGCGTCTGAGGATAGTCCTGCCGGTCGGACTGGCCGATGGCTGCAGCAAAGCCCTCGCGGAAGAGCCGGTCGGCCGCCAGTTGCTCCCACCCCGCGTTGCCCGTTCCATTCCACACTTCCACCATCTGAAGCGTCCGCCACAGCCGCCCCTCCGGTACCGGCCCCAGCGCCTCGCTCACCACCGGCTCGATCTCCGCCCAGTTAGGCAGGAACACAGAACCACCGTTGGGTGTCGTCCAGGGAATGACCTGTTGGAAGCCGATGTTGCGGAAGCGCACGTTCTGCTCGTTGAGCCGGAAGGCGATTTCGGCCAGCGCCACCACGTCGTTGAACCCCATGTCGGTGACGACCATGCCCCGGAATTGCTCCCACAACTGTGGGAGGCGGGGCAGGAGGTCGAGACTACGCGATTGGCGCCAGATGGCCTGTAGCACCTGCTGTTGGCGTCGCTCGCGGGCAAACGTGCTGGAGGTCAGGCGCGAACGGGCATACCAGAGCGCCGTCTCCCCGTCCACGTGTTGTATCCCCGGCTCCAACACCTTGATCGGATATTCACCGTTCGCGTCAGGATAGGGCCAATAGTCCTCTAACCGGCAGTGCACCGGGATGTCCACGCCCCCGAGCGCGTCCACGATGCCGATCAGGCCATCGAAGTCGGTACGCACGTAGTGGTCCACCGGGATGCCCAGGTTGTAGAGCAGCGTCTGCTGGAGCAGCGCCGGCCCGCCGCCCTTATAGCCATACAACTCGCCGTACATGTCGGCGAAGTTGATACGGCTCATCTGGAAACCGGGAATGTAGACGTAGAGGTCGCGGGGGATGGAGAGCACCGTCACCGCCGGTATCATCGGCTGGATGGAGACGACCTGGATGACGTCGGTGTGCCAGTCATTCCAATCGGGGCGGCGGTCACTACCTAACACGACGATGTTGATCGCGCCAGGAGCCACCTGCGCGACCGGCACGGACGTGGGAATAGGTGTCGTATCGGAGAGCGTGGGCGTCACGCCGATCAACACCGGTTGGCCGAGCGAAAAGGGAGTCGGCGTGAGCGTGGGAGTGGGAGTTTCGGTGGGGGTAGCCGTGGGACTGGGGGTAAAGGTCGCCGTCGGGTCGGGCGTCGGGACCGGCGTGAAAGTGGGAGGCTCTGGTGTGGGTGTAGAGGCAGATACGATAGAAGCCAGCGTGGGAGGCGGAACAGTAGGAGCCAATGTAGGAAGCATGAAAGTGAAGGCGGGACTGTTGGTGATCAGCAACGCATACACGATCACCCCCAGGACCACCAGCACCACAACACGAATCACCCACTGATCACGACGCGTCATTGACTCCTCCTTGCGCCAGGTTGCATTGCCCGCCATACCCTTGAAATAGTCAAGTCCACGCCCTCTCGCGCTAAATTTCTATTCTAATCCTATCGCGAATATAACGCAACCGTGAGGCAGATTCTCCAGTCCCGCGTGACAATCCATCCTCCATTCTCCATTCTCCATCCTCCATTCTCCACCCTCCATCCTCCCGTTTGACAAGCCGGCCAAGATGTGATACGCTTTGTGTATCCCGAAAAGAGGTATACAATGATGAGTCAGAAAATCTCCTCCCGTACCTGGACTATCTTCGGCATCGGGATCGCCATCGTGGCTGGGCTGGCGCTATTGCTGGCATTCCTGGGACGCAAGCCAGGCGAGCCTGGCTCCATGATCACCCCGGCGGTCTCCACCCCACTTTCCGAGAACACGGCAGCGCCGGTTGCTTCCACCGCTCAGTCGCCAATCCCAACGCCGTTCACCTTGCCCCTGCCCACTCCCACCACCGCGACGATGGCCCAGTCGCCCCTGCCCCTGCCCGCAACCGAGATGCCCTACCCTACGCCGGTTCTGGCGCTCCCCGCAATTGCGCCCGATTTCACACTCGAACGCGCCGGAGGCAGCCCGTTCACGCTGTCGGAGCAGTTGGCCCAGGGCCCGCTGGTGCTGGCCTTTTTCCAGCGCAGCGGCTGAAGGCCCGATCCGCAACTCGTCGAGTTGCAGAACACGTACCCAATGTTCCAGGAGGCTGGGGCAGAGGTGGTCACGGTGGCGGTGGCATCGCTCGAATCCGTGGAAGGCTGGTGCCAACGGGCCGGCATCCCATATCCCATGCTGGCCGATCCTGAGCATCGCGTGGCCGAGGCCTACGGTGTGTACAACTTGTGGGGCGACGGGCTGGCCGCGCCGGCCGTGTTCGTCATAGACGCGGACGGGCGCATCGTGTGGAGTTACGTCAGCCGTGACCCCAACGACCGGCCAGGTGCGCAGGCGATCCTGGAGCACTTGCCGTAGAAGAGAACAGAAACCAGGTTTTTTGGAAAAACCTGGTTTCTCGTATCCTTCCGCCCCATCGCGTGTTGTAGCATTGGGGAGCAAGCAGAGACATGGACCCGGCAGTCGTCGCAATCATCGGGCTGTGCGTGGTGCTGGTGCTGTGGTATGGCGGAGGATACCTTTACAACCGCCGCCGCGGGCAGCGTCTTTTTAGTTGGCTGGAGGCAGGGCTGGACGCGCTGGGCGGCGAACGGGAGGCTGGCTGGCTTGGCTCGCCCGCTTCGGGAGCCCGCATCAACGTCATTCACGCGACTGCGCCTTTCCGGCGACTGGAGATCACGCTGCTCTTAGAGAACCGCGAGATACTGCCGCTGTGGCTGTTTGACCGCTTGCGCAGCAAGCGCGACTGGCTTATAATAAAGGCGACGCTCCGCTCACCGCGCCGGGGCGAGGTCGAGATTGTGCCCACCCAGGGGCAAACGGCGCGCACCCTGCGCAAAGAGCAGGCGCAACCCTGGACGTGGTATGAGGGACCAGATGACCTGGCCATCGCACATCGGGGCCCAGGCACCCAGAGCCAGGTCGCACGCTTGGAACACTGGCTGGAAACATACTCTCAGCATCTGCACCGCTTCTCCTGGCGCAAAACTGACCCACACGTCCAGGTGCAGGTGAGCGTGGTCGGGCTGCTCGCCACACCCAGCCAGACGTTTCTCACAGACCTTCAGGCTACGATAGCGGGAACGACACACGTTAATAAGCGATATTCGTCTCACGTCGGTGATGATCGCCAGTCGCCGGACTGGCGGGATTCCAGTGTTACGCCAGGCGCGTAGTTCGGGGGCGAAAGGAGGTGCTAGAGCGGATCAGAGAGTCGAAAGAAGTGCGCAGAGAGACAGCCAAACTGTGCTTTTCTATTAGCCGCTTTTAACCATAAGGAGGGTAAGCGATGAATTCGATTTTCGTGCTGATCCTGGGAGCCTTGGGCGTCGGCTTGGGTTACTTCGTGTATGCACGGCGCATTGACCGTGGCATCGTCCAGCCCGACGCAAAGAAGGCTACCCCGGCGAAGATGTACATGGACGGGGTGGACTTTACACCGGCCAGCCGCAACGTCCTCTTTGGCTATCAGTTCAAGTCCATCGCCGCGCTAGGCCCGATCACCGGCCCCATCATTGCTGTTCAGTGGGGCTGGCTGCCGGCACTGCTCTGGGTCATCCTGGGCACCTTCTTCATCGGCTGGGTACAGGACTACGGTGCGATGATCATGGGTGTGCGCCGCGGGGGAGATACGATGGGCGCGCTGAGTTACAAGCTCATCTCGCCCCGTGCGCGCAACATCCTCATGCTCTTCATCTACTTCTACCTGCTGTTGATCATGGGCGCCTTCGGCATCGCAGTCGGAAAGACCCTGATGATCAATCCTAAAGTGCCATTCGGCATGATCGCGGTGGTGCTGATGGGCATCCTGGCCGGCCAGATGACCTACAAGTGGAAGCAGGACATCATCCTCACCACCGTCGTCACCGTCGTACTCACCTTCGTGGGCATCTGGCTGAGCACGCTGCCGGCCGTGTCCAATTTCTTCTCCCTCATCTATGGCTTCCAGAAGGTCGAGGACAAGGTGGTGTCCCCCGCCTGGTTCCTCGGCAACACGCAAGCCCAAATCATCGGCTCATTGCTGGTGGTTATCTTCTGCTACCTGGGCTCGGTGCTGCCCATCTGGGCCTGGGCGCAGCCGATCAACTACGTCTCCTTCTGGATCGTCTCGCTGGGCATGCTGGGCGGCATTATCGGCCTGCTCATCTGGCACCCGGGGATGGGCGACTTCCCGGCCTTCACCAAGTTCACCACTGCCAGCGGGCCGTTGTGGCCTATGCTCTTCGTCACCATCGCCTGCGGTGCGATCTCCGGCTGGCACAGCCTGGTCTCCACCTCTGGCACAGCCCGCCAGTTGGAGAAGGAGACCGACGCGCTGCCGGTGGGTGGTGGTGCCATGTTCCTGGAAATGCTGTTCGCCACCGTCGCCTTCCTGACCGCCACCGTCGCCTTCGGGAGTTTCCAGGGCTACCAGGACGCCGGCGGCGCGGGCGCTGCGCTCGGGGTCTTCTCTAAGGGACTGGCCAACTTCCTGGCCTACGTCGGCATCCCCAAGGAGTTCGGCGTGGCCTACGGCTCTGTCTTCCTAACCATCATGGGGCTGACCATCATGCAATTGGTGGTGCGCTTCATGCGCGTCGCGAGCGCCGAACTGCTGGGCGATGCGCTGCCCGTGATGAAGAACGTCCACGTCGGCACTGTCGTGGCGCTGCTCCTGACGCTGCTCTTCATCTGGATCATCCCCTGGCTGACCATCTGGGCGGCCTTCGGCGCTGCCAACCAGTTGATGGCTGGCCTGGCCCTGCTGCTGGTCTCGCTGTGGCTGATGTCGGAGGGCAAAAAGAATACCTGGGCGCTCTACCCGGCGGGCTTCATGATTATCACTACCATCGCCGCCCTGCTCTTCCTGGCCTACTCCAACTTCAGGAAACTGGCCACTCCCGACATCACGGTCCAGGCTGTCATTGCGTCCGTCCTCGTGGGGATCATCGCGCTGGTGTTGATCGTGGCAGCCGCCTTCCTCATCGTAGACGGCTGGAAGGCGCTGCGCAAGCCGCGGGAGAAGGCCGCCGAGGCCTAGTAATCGCACATAGGTACGATGGGAGGGCTGCCCCCGGCCCTCCCATCGCCAATGGAGCACTGAGTGCATGTCACCGGCTTGCCAAACGTAACACGTAATTCGTAATTCGTAATTCGTAATGAGCAGCGGCCGGGAGTGAAAATGCTCGCCTGGGAGAAGGTGTGGGACAGCGTACGCCACATGGCGCATGCCATAGGTGAGGTCTTCTATGGGATGACCACCTTCGAGTGGGCGCGCGGCGTGCAGCGGGAGCGAGGGGAGGTGGAGCGCCTTTTCGTGCTGATTACCTTTGGCGACCTCATCGGCCTCCCGATCCTGCCGCCGTACTATACCCTCCGCCTCCTGCCCTATGTCGTCCCTGCCATCAACCGTTGGAAGCGGAGCCTCCTCCGCGAGCGCGACTGGACCGACCTGGCCGGACTGATCGAAGGAGTGGATTGAGAGTGACACGCAACACGCAACACGCAACACGCAACACGTAATTCGTAATTCGTAGTGGAGGTACAATGACCGAAGAAGAAAAGCAAGAGAGTGCACTGAAAAAGTTTGGCCATGCGGCCAAAGATTTTCTTTACGGCATGGCCGGCCACGACATGACCCGCTTTGCGCTCAAGACGCGCGGCAGCATGGAGCACCTGTTCATCCTGATCACGATGGGTGACCTGCTGGGCATCCCCATCCTGCCACCCTATTATTCGCTGCGCCTGCTCCCCTACGTCGTGCCACAGATCAGCACGTGGAAACGGCGCATGCTGCGCGAACGCGACCTGACCGACGCGCTGGCATGAAGCATGAAGCAAGAAGCAAGAGGCAAGAGTCTTGCATCCTGCGTCTTGCATCCTGCATCTTGCATCCTGCGTCTTGCATCTTACCCCAGACATAACATCAGTGCAGGGAGAACACATTGTCACTAGCACAAGTTTTCAAGGCACACCCCAACCGCCGCTACATCGAGTTCGGCGGCAAAGGAGGGCTCGGCAAGACCACCTTTTCGGCTGCCACCGCCTATTGGCTGGCCCAGCAAGGCTACAAGGTGCTGGTCTTCTCGGTGGACCCCCAGGCCTCCCTCTCCGACATCTTCGAACGGGACATCTTCGGCAAAGGTGCCGTGGAAATCATGCCGCACCTCTTCGCCCAGGAGATTGACGCCGACCGGCACATCCGGGAGTACCAGGAGGAGATCCGCCAGAAAATCCGCGACATGTACGGCCTGGACGAGATACCCGAGGAGATCGAGAACTACATCCAGGCCGCCGCGGCCGAGCCGGCGATGGAGGAAAGCGCCATCTTCGATGCCGTGGTGGACATCGTCGTCGGCGGGGAATACGATTATTACATCTACGACCTGGTGCCGCTTGGCCATGCACTCTACTACCTGAGCATGGCCAGCGTCTACGACGAGTGGATCGGTAAAATCACCGCACTGCGCGAGGAGATGCAGGAATACGCCCAGGTAGCGGCCATCATGGAGCGTAAGAAGGAAACCGAGGAAGACCAGATCCTGGCCGAATTGCAGTACATCAAACAACGCATCAACACCTCTTCCGGTATTCTCACCGATCGTGAAAAGACCGCCTTTTTCTTCGTCGTCACGCCCGAAGAGATGATCATCCTGGATACGCTTACGGCGGCGAAACTGTTCGCCAAATACCAGGTGCCCATCTGCGGTTACATCGTCAACCGCGTCATCCCGCCGGAACTGGCCCACCAGGACATCCCGGAGTACCTGCGGCACCGCATCGAGATGCAGGAGCGCTACCTCAAGCGGATAGACCAGACCTTCGGCAACGAGGTACTGACGCAGGTGCCAGAGTTTGAACGAGACATCACCGGCCTGGAGATGATCGGCAAGGTCGCGGACGCACTGTTTGGAGGCTAGCCCCATGATTAAAGAAAACACCCGTCAGTTTTTGACTGAGCATCCTGCCATGAAGTACATCTTCTTCGGCGGCAAGGGCGGCGTGGGCAAGACCGTCATGGCCGGCACCGCCGCACTGTGGATCGCCAGCCAGGGCAAGCACACGCTTTTGGCCTCGACCAACCCGGTGCACTCGCTCAGCAGCCTGCTCGACCAGGACGTCTTCGGCGCGCCGACCCCCGTGCAGGGGGTGCTGAACCTGGAGGCCTACGAGATTGACACCAAAGACACCATCGCCAGGTCGAAGGTCGAACTGACACAAAAGATCGAATGGTTCCTCAGGTACGCCGACATCAAGACCAAGGCTGACGAGTTCGTCGAATCGGCCACCATGAACCCGGCCTTCGAAGAGTCGGCCATGTTCGAAAACATGATTGACCTCATGTTCGAGGACAAATACGATGCCTACGTCTTCGACACCGCGCCTACGGCCAACGCCCGCCGCCTGTTGGGGATGTCGAGTGTGTATGGCCTGTGGGTAAACAAGATGATGCAGAGCCGCGAAGAGGCCAAGTCGCTGCGGGAACTCTTATCCTATAGCAAGAAGAAGGAGAAGGATCCCCTGATGGATTATCTCCTCGGTCTCCGCACACGCATGGAGCAGGCCAAGGGGCTGCTCACCGACGCAGACAAGACCGCCTTCTTCTTCGTCACGCTGCCGGAGGCGCTGCCCATCGCCGTCATCAAGCGCTTCATCAATTGGTTCCAGGACTTTGGCATCCCGGTGGGCGGCGTGGTGGTGAACCTGGTGATTGACAAAGCGATGGTGGACGAAGGTGCACCCGACTTTGTGCGCAACCGCGTCGCCATGCAGGACGCCCACATGGAGGAAATCTGGCGCAGTTTCCCCGACGTGCGTGCCATCGTGCCACTGTTTGAATGCGAAGTGCGCGGCGTGGAGATGCTGGGGCGTACCGCCCAGTACCTGTTCGCTTAGCCTGTTCAATGTACCAATTTGCTAACCTCCACCCTTCCCTACTGATCCTGTTCGTCGGCCTGTTATACCTCCTGGGGTTCGGCGCGCTCTCCTTCATGCGCCGGCAGGGGCTATCCACGCGCTTCGCCGTCGAGGGGCTGCTCGTCACCGCCATCGGTGTTCTGCTCACGTTCGCCTCCATACCGGTTCACCCCATCCTCTTCCTCATCGTCATCTACCTGGTCACCATGCGCGTGCGGCTATTGGTGGACCTGGGCAATGGGTTCACCTCGCGCGGCCGGTATCAGCAGGCGCTCGACCTCTACCAGTTCACCCTGCGCCTGGGCCCCGACGCCGTCAGCCGCCAGATCGTGCTCATCAACCGTGGGGTGGCCCAGTTGCGTATGCATGAACCCGAAGTCGCCTACCTCACGCTCGAGGAAGCGTTGGCCGACGAGCAGATGCGGCCAGGCGCCAAGTACCTGGCCGCTGGCTACTACAACCTGGGCCTGGCCTGCCGCCGCACAGGGCGCGAGGCCGAGGCTGTCCGTCGCTTCAACCAGGCGATTGACGCACTGCCCGTCTCCATCTACGCCCAGGCCGCCAGGCAGGCCTTGCAGCAGAAAAAGGAGGAGTGATCTCAGTAGACCTATCCTCATCTACTCATCTACTCATTACCCATCTACTGACCTACTACCAAAGGAAGGAGGAGTCACCTTGCACGTCATCGAATCTGGCATCGGGGAACTGATCCAGCCGCCTGACCTGGACGCCTTCCGCGAATGGAACCGGGAAAAGAAGTCGCGCGCGCTGGTGGACAAGGTGATGACGGATGCGGAAGCCGTCTCCCGCTTCGTTTACGACGGCTGCTACATCGGCACCGAACTCTACGGCACCGTGCGCTGCCCGATGACCCTCGTGCGGGAGGTCGTGCGGCAGAACAAGAGGGACTTGCGGGTAGCGGGCCAGGGCGTGACCGAACTGGACCTGTGGTTCGGGGCCAGGCTGGTCAAGAAACTGGACATCACTTACATCGGCCTGGAGGTCTATGGCACCTCCAACGCGCTGCGGCGCGAGGTCGAGAGTGGCCGCGTCGAATCGGTCGTCGAGTGGTCCAACGGCGGCATTACCTGGCGCTTCAAGGCTACGGCGATGGGCGTGCCCTTCATCCCCGTGCGGGCGATGCTGGGGAGCGACACCTTCAAATACAGCGCCGCCAAGGTCGTCGAATGCCCCTTCACCGGCCAAAAGATCTGCCTCCTGCCCGCGTTGATCCTCGACGTGGGCCTCATCCACGTCCACCGCGTCGACAAGTACGGCAACGCCCAGGTCGAAGGCATCTCGGGCTTTGCCTTCGAGATGTCGCGTGCCTGCAGGCGGCTCATCGTCAGCGCCGAAGAGATCGTGGACACCGAGGAGATCCGCCGCTATCCCGACCGCACGATCATTCCCTACTACCTGGTGGACGCCGTCGTCCATGCCCCCTACGGTTCCCATCCCGGCGAAATGGTCTACTGTTACGCCCGGGACGAGGAATTCTTGCGGGAGTGGGTCGAGATGTCGAAGACGGAGGAAGGGACGCGGGCGTACCTGGACAAGTACATCTACAGCCTGGCAAATCACCAGGAGTACCTGGATTTGATCGGCCGGGAGCGGCTGGAGGTACTGAGGGCCGACGAGGAGGGACGGCGATGAGCGAGCCAGCATACAACCCCACGGAACTCCTGATCTGCATCGCGGCGCGGCAAATGCCCGACAGCGTGACCGCCTTCATCGGCACCGGTATCCCCATGCTGGCCGCCAGCCTGGCGCAAAAGATGCACGCGCCCAACCTCATCCCCATCTTCGAGTTCGGCGGGACGGGCGCGCGACTGGTCCGCCTGCCCCGCGCGGTGGGCGAGAGCCGCACCTTCTATCGGGGCGTGGCCGCCTCGGGCATCTGCGACATCATGGAGACGGCCACGCGCGGCTTCATTGACTTTGGCTTCCTGGGCGGCGCGCAGATTGACCCCTACGGCAACCTGAACTCGACGATCATCGGCCCCCAGCACCACCCGCCCAAGGTGCGCCTCCCCGGCTCCGGCGGAGGCAACGACGTGGGCTCGCTGTGCTGGCGCACGATCACCATCATGCGACACGACACGCGCCGCTTCGTGCCACGGGTGGACTTTATCACCACGCCCGGCTACCTGACCGGCCCTGGCGCGCGAGAAGCGGCCGGCCTTCCGCCCGATACCGGTCCCTACCGCGTGGTGAGCACGCTGGCGCTGCTGGACTTTGACGAGGAGACGAAGCGCATGCGGCTGGTGTCCACCAATCCCGGCGTGACGGTCGAGCAGGTGCTCGAGAACACCGGCTTCGAGTTGATCGTCCCTGGCGGGGTAGGCCAAAACGCGCCGCCGACGGCGGAGGAGTTGCACATCCTGCGGGACGAGGTAGACCCGGAGCGCTTTTACATCTAAAGTTATCTCTCGACCTGGCGGACGTCCAGTGACCCATATCAAGGTGTCTGGTGCCCGGCGCTTTAGAAATGCCGTGCACTTTGTCCTTAACTGCAACTCATGTTATACTCATCATCGGTGCTTAAGAGGATTGATAGTGCGAACAGAGGGGAGGCAAGTCAGTCATGGAGATGGTGAACACGCACGGAAGACCGATGATTAGTATGTCGCCGAGGCTGGGTGAACTATTAACCCGCGCGACCCAGACGCCAGATCTGGAAACAGCACTCTGGAAAGTGCTTTCCGAGTATATGGATATGAAGATCGCCGCCCTGAAAGAGGCGGTCGCCAGATTTGAGCAAAAATGGGGCATGACCCTTGCCGAGTTCTCCCGACGCTGCCGGGAGGGAGCATTAGACAAGGACATTTATTCCTGGGATGTTGAGCAGGATTTCTGGGCCTGGGAACAGGCGGTGACCTTGTTGAAGCACTACGAGGCTCTGAAGCCTTGACTATATCATCGTTCATCGAGACCCTCCTGGGGACATTGGCAGAGCTGGAAAGTGTAGAACAGGTCGCCTTGCGGACAGAAGGCCCCGTAGTCAACGGCCGGGTCTCGTTTCGGGAAGGGATGTTCCTTGCCTTTTACTACAACCAGGCGACAGGGACGGAGGCGTTCGCTCTGATCAAGGATGCCGAGCGAGTATGGGGCATAGACCACGATAACGTTCGTGGGTGGCACCTTCATCCCGTAGACGCCCCGAGCCAGCATGTGACCATAGAACCCCAGAGCGTATCAGCCATTATCCGACAACTGGGGCAAGCATTAGCAAAGCTGTGAGCATCGCACGTCCCAGGTGCAAAGGAGAGAATTGAAACCCCAACACATCCCAGGAGGTTCAGTATCCGATGTCTAAATACAAGATCATCGTCAATCCGATCTCCGGCCGGGGCACTGGAGAGCAGTCGATTCCCCAGATCGAACGCATCCTGAGCGGGTACGGCCTGGATTTCGACCTGGTGCGCACCGAGCGGCCCTGGCACGCCGCCGAACTGGCCCGCGAGGCGGCTACAGCCGGGTACGACGGCGTGATCGCGGCAAGCGGCGACGGGACGGCCAACGAGGTACTCAATGGGCTGATGTGGGCGAAGACCCTCACCTCTAACTCCTCTCCCTGTGAGGGAGAGGGGGGGAGAGGGTGTGCAATGGGAATACTGTGCGTGGGGCGGGGCAACGACTTTGCCTACGGCATGGGCATTCCCACCAGCCTGGAGGCGGGTTGCCAGGTGCTGGCGCAGGGGTATCGGCGCGTGGTGGACGTCGGCCGGGTCGTTGGCGGCCTCTACCCGGAGGGCCGCTACTTTGGCAACGGCATCGGCATTGGCTTCGACGCCGTCGTCGGCTTCGAAGCGGTCAAGATGACCCACCTGAGTGGCTTTCTGTCCTACATCGTCGCCGTGCTCAAGACCGTCTTCCTGTACTACAAGGCCCCGCTCGTTGCGCTCGAGTACGACGGGCAGACGACCACGCTGCCGGCGCTGATGGTCTCGGTCATGAACGGGCGGCGCATGGGCGGCGGCTTCATGATGGCCCCCGAGGGGAAGCCCGACGACGGGCTGCTCGACCTGTGCATCGCCCGCCAGGTGAGCCGTGCGCGCATCTTCGCCCTCGTGCCCCACTTTATGCGGGGCACGCAGGCCACGCAGGAGCCAATCCAGACCGGGCGAACGCGGCGCATCGTCGCCACTGCTATTGAAGGGGTACTGCCGGCCCACGCCGACGGGGAAACGCTGTGCACCGACGGCAAGCGGCTGGAGATCGAACTGTTGCCGGGCCAGATCGAGTTCATCTGCCAGCCACCGGCAGCCGCTGCGTGATGCCTGTCATTCTGAGCGCCCTACGGGCGCGAAGAATCTCTGCCCATTCCCCCTGACGGGGGAGGAAGGAGGAAACCCCATGACACTGGCCTACCAGGTGGTGACGACGACGATCAAGGGCCTGACGAGAACCCTGTGCCGGGTAGATGGCGCGCAGTTGACGCAGGTACCGGAGCGTGGGCCGCTCATCCTCGTCGCCAACCACGTCAACTTCCTGGAAGTGCCCCTCCTGTACACGCATCTGCTGCCGCGCCCCATCACCGGCTTCGTGAAGGCCGAGAACCTGGACAATCCCGTCCTGGGGCCGCTGTTGATCCGCCTGTGGGGAGGTATTCCACTGCATCGGGGCGAGGCCGACATGGCGGCATTGCGCCTGGCACTGGAGGCACTGGAAGAGGGACACATCCTCGCCGTGGCCCCCGAGGGCACCCGCAGCGGCGACGGGCGCTTACAACAAGGCCACCCTGGCATCGCGTTCGTGGCGTTACGCAGCGGCGCGCCCTTGCTGCCCGTGGTCTACTACGGCGGGGAACTTTTCTGGCGCAATCTGACCGGCCTGCGCCGCACCGACTTTCACATCGTCGTAGGGCAGCCGTTCTACCTGGATGCCAAAGGGGGCAAGGTGACCCAGCCGGTGCGCCAGCAGATGGCCGACGAGATCATGTACCAATTGGCGGCGCTGCTGCCGCCGGCCTACCGGGGCGTCTACGCCGACCTGTCGGCGGCTACGGAGACGTACCTCCGCTTTCCACCGGGTGCGGAGAGCAACCTGCGCCGGGCGTGATCCTAGCGCAGGGGCAGGTACACGATTTGATCCTGATACTCGTCCGGTTGGCTGGCACTCCAGAGCAGATACAACTGCTCACTGACTTGCCAGGGTGCCATGCGTTGCGGCACGACGAGGATGCCAGGCACGTGCCGCCCAGCAGCCAGGTGATTTCGCAAGTGCGTCGGCATACTCGCCCGGTTCCTGGTCACCAGCAGACAGCCACGTTCCTCGGCCCAGGTCAGCAGCTCAGGGTCTGGTGCACTCAAGGGTGGTGCACCCGGCTCACCGACGACCAGGATCTGTATTCCTGGCTCACGCTGGAGCAACAACTTGCGGATGGTGCGATGAGCCATGTTCTCGTCCAGCAAGAAGCAGTATTGGCTCATGATATGGCTGCACTGTGGCGTTGCTGGATGATCTGATACAGACGCTTGACCGCCAGAGATGGATGGCGCTCCTGCTCATGGATCATGCGTTCTTCGTGTTCCACGGTAGCCTGCAGATAGGCATCCATCTCTGCCTGATGACGCCAGTAATAGGTGAGCGTGGCGTGGATCTGCTCTAACGAAATGGTCGGATAACGCAGGGCAATCTCTTCGGCGCTCAATCCCTGCCGCAGGTAGTCGAAGAGAATAGTCTCGATGCCGATGCGATGTTCTTTCAGGCGAATATCGTTGGGCGCCAGAAAGTCAAAATAGTCTTCCAGTTTCACTATCCCACCTCCTGTCCCCGTCCTCAGGTCCGAAACGACACATTCATAGCACGTGCTGGCTAACGTAATTATACTACGCTTCATTTTCGTGGGCAACGCCAGGCGGACTCCTGGATTTTAAAACAGGTCAAAAGAGGGAGCAGGACCAATGAAAACACGGATCTTTTCCCTGTTCGTCTTTGCAGCAGGTTCAGCTCTCGCCCTGACGTGGGCCATGGCTGCCCAGGGATCGTCCCTCGATCAAGGCAGCACCAGCGTACAAACAGACAGCGCCCCTCTCACTCTGAACCTCAACCTGGCCGGCGAGCCCGCCATATTGGACCCGGCTTTGGTGACCGATTCGATCTCTATCAATGTGGTCGAGCAACTCTTCATCGGCCTGGTGGACCTCGACGATGAGACCGCTGAGATACGGCCTGAACTGGCCACCCGGTGGACCGTCTCACCCGGCCGCACCGTCTACACCTTCACCCTGCGCAACGACGTGACCTGGAGCGACGGCAACCCGGTCGTCGCCGAGGACGTGCGCTACGGTATCCTGCGCTCCCTCGATCCAGCGACGGGATCGGCCTACGCCTACGTCCTGGGGCTTGCCATTAAGAATGCCGAAGCCTACTACATAGGTGAGATCACTGACCCCAACCAGGTCGGCGTAACCGCTGTGGATACCACCACTCTCCGCGTGACCCTGGACGAACCAGCCACTTACGCTCTCTCCATCCTCTCGCTGTGGATCGCCCGCCCAATGCCCCAGTGGGCGATCGAGGCACACGGCGTGCCCGCCTGGACGGAGCCAGCCCACATCGTCACGAACGGCCCTTACCGGTTGACTGAGTGGACCCACAACGACCACATCCTCCTGGACAAAAACCCCACGTACTACGACGCCGCCAACGTGCAGATCGAACGGGTGAGAATGTGGATGGTGGATCATGATACAGCCTGGCAGATGTACTTGAACAACCAACTGGACACGGCCACGGTACCTTATACGATTGGCACTCCGTTGGATCCCGTGCTACGCCAGGAACTGCATCTCGAGCCGATCGCCGGCACCTACTACTATGGCTTCAGCACCTCCCTGGAACCTTTCGACAATCCCCTGGTGCGCAAGGCGTTCATCGCGGCTACGAATCGCCAGGGGCTCATCGAGAACGTAACTCGCGGCTTCGAACAGCCGGCTCTCACCTTCACCTCGCCGGGTGTCTTTGGCTACGTGGACGGCTACGCCGAAGGGATAGGCATCCCCTACAACCCGGCCCAGGCACAGCAATGGCTGGCCGCCGCTGGCTACCCCAACGGTCAGGGGTTGCCGCCGATCACGTTGTGGTTCAATTCCTCCTATGGCCACGAGGCCATTGCCGAGTACGTGCGCGACAACTGGTACGCCACGCTGGGGGTAAGTGTGACCCTGCAAAGCCTGCCCTGGCAGGAGTATCTCGACAGGGTAGGACAAGGCCAGTTCCAGGTCTGGCGGTTGGGATTTTGTAGGGACTACCGCGACGCCCACAACTTTCTCTACGATGCAGTTCACAACCGCGGTGGCAGGTTCGGCAACTGGACGAATAGCACCTAAGACAGCCTCGTGAGTTACGCGGCCTGGGAGCAAGATCCCGACGCCCGCCAAGCCCTCTACAGGCAGGCCGAGGAGATCCTGGTGGAGACCGACGCTGTCATGATCCCCCTCTACTTCTATGCCGACGGCGTTGCCACCAGACCCTACCTGGGACGAACCTGTTGGATCGGTGACGAGTGCGACATCGCCACCTGGCGCTTCGCCTGGCGGGGATACTTGCCGCTTGTCTTGAGGAACTACTTTCGTTAATCAAGAAGCCCGACATGCTTATCGGCCTAAAGGGGAGGGATGTGATTCCAGTTGACGCTGGCGGATTATCGTGCGCAGGCGTTGAACAGCAGGGGATGGGTTGCGTTCCTGTTCCTGGCGTAGGCGTTCACCGTGCTCCTTCCACGCCTGCAAGTAGGCATCTACCTGCTCCCGGTTGTGCCAGTAGTAGGTAATCGTAGCGTACACCGCTTCCAGGCTCAGCGTGGGATAGCGCAGGACGATGTCTTCTGGGAAAAGACCTAATTCCAGATAGTCATTCAGGACTGTCTCGATGCCTACTCGGGTACCCTTGATCCGAATGTCGTTGGGCGCGAGAAAGTCAAAATAGTCTTCCAGTTTCACTGTCCCACCTCCAGTCCCCGTTCTTGGATCCGAAACGACAAATCACCAAAGTGGCCGTGCGACGGCCAGTGTGATTATACTACGTTTGGAGCAACCATGCTACTCAGAGCACTCGTCACCGGAGCCACCGGCTGCGTCGGCGCCAACGTTGCGGCGGCGCTCCTGGCGCGCGACTACGCCGTGCGAGCCATGCACCGCGCCAACTCCTCGCTGGAGGCGCTGGACGGGCTTGAGCCCGAACTGGTCGTCGGTGACATATTGGAGCCTGCCTCGTTGGCCGCTGCGATGCGCGGCTGCGCGCTCGTCTTCCACGTCGCGGCGGTCTCCGACTACTGGCGCACCCCCGCCGACCGCATCTACCGGGTCAACGTCGAGGGCACGCGCAACGTGCTGGCAGCCGCGCTGGAGGCCGGCGTCGAGCGGCTGGTCTACACCAGTTCGATCGGCGCGCTGGGCGTGCCCACGCCGGGCCAACTCCTCGACGAATCGGCCACCTTCAACCTTCCGCCGCGCCGCTTTCCCTACGGCCATGCCAAGCACCTGGCCGAGCAGGCCGTGCGGGAGGCGATCGCACGCGGGCTGGACGCGGTCATCGTCAACCCCACCGGCGTCATCGGTGTGCGCGACGTCCACTTCATCGGCGGGAGCCTCCTGCGCGAGGTGCGGCGGGGGCTGGCCTGGTTTGCGCCAGCGGGCGGGCTGAACTGGGCGGACGCCGAGACAGTCGGCGAGGGGCACGTCCTGGCGGCGGAGCGGGGACGCACGGGCGAGCGGTACCTCCTGGGCGGCGAGAACGTCAGCCACCGGACCGCGACGGAGACGGTGGCCGAGGTCGTGGGCGGGCGGCGGCCGCTGGCGACCCTGCCGCGCCCGGCAATGGGGGTCATCGCACTGCTGACGGATGGATTCAACGCGCTGTGGCCCGGCCCACCGCTCTTCAGCGCTGAGCAGGTGCGCCTGAGCGGGGCGGGAATCTACTGCGACTGCCGCAAGGCGCAGCAGGAATTGGGCTTCCCCCACACCCCGTTTCGCGTCGCTGTAGAGCGGGCCTATGCGTGGTACCAGGCACACGGTTACCTGTAGCCGTAGCCTGGCAAGCCCCCCACGCTAGTGGGGGGTGCCGTGACAGCCGGCCCAGGCGACCTGGCGCAGCCGTGACCATACCCCCGCGCAAGCCCCCCACGCCAGTGGGGGGTGCCGTGACTGCCGGCCCAGGCCCCCCCGCGCAAGCCCCCCACGCTAGTGGGGGGTGCCGTGACAGCCGGCCCAGGCGACCTGGCGCAGCCGTGACCATACCCCCGCGCAAGCCCCCCACGCTAGTGGGGGGTGCCGTGACAGCCGGCCCAGGTGACCTGGCGCAGCCGTGACCATACCCCCGCGCAAGCCCCCCACGCTAGTGGGGGGTGCCGTGACTGCCGGCCCAGGCGACCTGGCGCAGCCGTGACCATACCCCCGCGCAAGCCCCCCACGCTAGTGGGGGGTGCCGTGACAGCCGGCCCAGGCCCGCGGCAAGAGTATGTTTGACAGGCCAACAGGCCGAT
>Ga0315285_10002473_pt1 | contig 19266 bp, 18 predicted proteins | sample YL17G09_36_MG_FD_203698 | JGI IMG/M metagenome (GOLD analysis project Ga0315285, IMG submission 203698) | Sediment microbial communities from Yellowstone Lake, YNP, Wyoming, USA - YL17G09_36 | ecosystem: Environmental > Aquatic > Freshwater > Lake > Sediment | place: USA: Wyoming | collected...
GATTGATGAGAAATGAGCGGTTCTTTTATCAGGTAGCATTGTTGGTTTGACGTGCTTTTGAATCTTAAGGTTTAGGGAGTATATAAAAATAAAGAGAGCTTATGATTCCACCAAAGTGTTAAAGTGAGGACTGAGAAAGGTGATTTTCGAAGCATCCGAGTTCATTTTTAAGCCGCCGTCTTTAGTGGCAAGGGCTAGACGCGTTTTAATCAAGCCTAATGCTGGCCATCCAATGCCTTATCCCATTAGCACCAGTCGAGAGACTATGAACATAATAATAGAAAGCATCAAGCAAGTCAGTGATGCCGATATTATCATACTTGAAGGAACCCACAATGGAGAGTCTATATATCCAATATATCAAGCTCTAGGTTACGATTTCCCACGGGTTCTGATGTTGGATGTCAGGGACTGTATTTGGGTCGAGGTGGAAAATCCTCTACCTCATGCTCTTGTTGTCCCCACATTTTGGGTCCCCAATGTAGTCCTTTCCAGTGACTATCTAATTAGTGTAGCTCCGTTTAGGATTGCTGGTGGGAGAGGTCACTTCAGCATACCCAACCTTTTGAGTTTGTTGCCGGTAAGTAAGTATCGGGGTGATGCCCCCAGTGGTTGGGGAACATTATATGAATTAGGCATAGACAAGGTGATTGCCGACCTCTATTTTACCTTACCGTTTGATTTAGGTGTCGTCGATGCTCGCCAGATATTTATCAGCGCCGGCAATTCTTTGCAAGGTAAGACGGAGGAATACGGAAAAATAATTGCCGGGGAGCCGTATGATGTCGACCGTGAAGCCGCGCAGGCAAGTGGGTTTTCAACCAGCTATCTATCCATGATTGAAGCTGGCAAGGCTGAACTTGAAGCCTGAAATAGCCGCACAGTAATTAAAGAATGTGGGAGTGGATGCAGCTGAAGAAAAACGTCAAGTAATAGTGCCCAAAAATGCCTGGCTTTCGAAACCTGCGACTTTTCTTACCTGAAAAATATTATGCCTTGACCGCCTGAGTTAGTATCTAGCTTCAAAGTTGGAAAATTGCCCGGTGAAAGCAGACCAGTTTACATCTATATGGTCTACTACGGACTCGGGTGGCCCTACCTCGAGATGTCTTAATAGCTCCTCGAGTTTTTCTTTCGCTCCCTCGACATGAATTTGAACAGCGTTCATCTCAGGCAAGTTGCGCACGTAGCCTCGCAAGGCTAGCGATTTGGCAAGTTGAGAAGTGAACGCCCGGTAGTAGACGCCTTTAACGTGACCGTAAACTGTAGCTGTAAGATAGGCTAGTTCGGGCATTTTATATCCATTTAACCTCCATATCTGATTTGTTGGAAGGGCCAATTGTTTCTATTTTATTGCTCTGATTAGATCACTCTGACAATAGTCGGACATCCTGTCCAGACGGTTCAATCCAGTTTTTGCGGCTGCATTAACAGCCTCCAGGAATTCCTGTTTTGATAGCGGCCTGTTTAGTTGGCGGATTGAAAAAGCCTTGTAGCAGGGATGGTACTGAGACATAACATTGACATAGCTATTTGGAGAAATCTCCTCGGCAATGAATTTCATTGTCTCCTTTGTGCCGGCAAGCTCATTAGGTAGAACCAAATGACGTATCAGGAGGCCGCGAACGGCAATACCGTCTTCGTTAAGACGGAGGTCCCCCACCTGACGGTACATTTCCTTAAGAGCAGTTCGGTTTATGGAAGGATAGTTCTTTATTCCTGAAAGCTCCTCAGCGGTCTTTTCGTCGTCATATTTCATGTCCGGCATATAAATATCTACAATGCCGTCCAGAATTTCCAAAGTTTCAGAGGCGTCATAACCACCAGAATTGTAGACCAGAGGCAACCTTAAACCTAGATTTATAGCTATTTCCAGCGCCTCCAGTATTTGAGGGACTACATGTGTAGGTGAGACTAAATTTATATTGTGGCAACCTCTGTCCTGGTGAGCCAGCATTATTTTTGCCAGCTCTTCCGCGGTGATTTCGTTTCCTTCGCCAAGCTGGCTGATGGAGTAGTTCTGACAAAAAAGACATTTCAAGTTGCAGTTGGTGAAAAAGATTGTCCCAGAGCCACAGGTGCCAACTAATGGTGCTTCTTCTCCGAAATGTGGCCCGTAGCTAGAAATTACCGCAAGTTTGCCAGTATAACACTGACCTTTCTCGTTGACTAGTCGGTTAATGCCACAACGGCGGGGACATAACCGACAATTTTTCAGTAAAGCTCTGGCTGCTTCTACACGCTCAGCAAGCTTACCGCTACGGTAAAGCTCCAAATAAGCGGCCATCAGTTATTCTTCCGGAGGAGGTGTCTTCTTACCCTTCTTAATGACTTCCACTTCTACTTGCGGTGTGATTATGGTGGTAGTCGGCTTTCTGGCTCCCTTTTTAGCCTTTTTGCGCTCTCTCCATCTAAAATCTCTGGTACCCATATCAATTCCTCGTAGTAGTTTTACTGACAGTAAAAGTTTAGCAGAGGCCAGTTACCTTGTAAAGGATTAATAAGAATTTGCCATTGGGCTATGGTTGGTGTATACTATCAAATCTTGGAGGAGGTGGAATCGTGGAATACAATTCCTTTCCTAAATGTCTAAAATGTAAGGTCGGTGATTTGGTGCCGCTATCGGATTTTGGTAGCCAGGGCGCGGCAATTCATTACAAGGCTTGGGTATGTACCAATCCTGATTGTGGCTACAACATCAAAATCAGAAATGGCGACGTATATCTGAATGAGCCCATCTTCAGTGGGACAGGTCCTAATCCTCGTTCCCGCTTATAGCTCATCTAAGTAGTCACATAGCTTCCCAGTACTTTTGGTGTAGTCGCTTTGTCTTTAATGACGGGGCAGCTCCAGGAGAAGGTAGTTGGTTTTTTCTTTCCGCGACGTTGTGTCGGTTGCGGAAAGATGGGCGACCTCCTGTGTGCCAGTTGCTGTCAAAAACTACCGCGGCTTTTACCGCCATTTTGTCAGAAGTGCGGTAAGCCCGAGTCAAGCGGTGTTTTATGTCCAGCTTGCTGGGGACAACAGACTGATATCGATGGCATTCGTTCTGTTTTTCGCTTTGAGGGAACGGTGCGCCGCGCTATCCATGACCTAAAATATCGTAATCTTAAGTCAATAGCTGCTTGTTTAGCTACGTTAATGGCTAATTACCTGCGAGATAATCCAGTACACGGCGACCTTTTAGTGCCTGTGCCTCTTCATCGTCGACGGTTGAGGGAACGTGGCTACAATCAATCGAGTCTTTTAGCCGAGAAATTGGGCAAACTGACGGCTCTGCCCGTGCTTGATGGCAGCTTGTGTCGGCCAAAGGACAGTTTGCCTCAGGCCAGGACCACAACTGTTGAAGAGCGTAGAAGAAATGTAGAGAAAGCTTTCGCATGCCAGAATGGGAAGCTGCAGGGAAAGACATTCATCTTAATTGACGATGTTTGCACCTCGGGAGCCACTTTAGAATCCTGTGCCGCGGCTCTTAAAACTGCTGGAGCGGTTTCGGTATGGGGCTTGACCTTAGCCAGAGAAATTTAACAGGGAGAAAAAAACATGGAACTACAAATTTTTAGCAAGAACATGGAAATCTCTCCGGATATTCGAAATTACGTGCAAAAAAAGATTGGTAAATTGACTCACTACCTACCTAATATCACTGAAGCTAAGGTGGAAATACATGAGGAGAACACTAAATCGCCTCGATATCGCTATACGGCACAGGTTACCCTGAACAGCAGAGGTGTAATATTGAGGGGGGAAGAGAAAGGAGAGGGGGTACGGGTAGTGGTTGATGCTGTGGCTGAGGTATTAGAGCGACAAATCGAGCGGCATAAAGGGAAGCTGCATGATAAAGGACGTGGCCTTTCTCTTACCCGACAACCTGCAGAAGATATAGTTGTGGAAAAAGAGTCTAGAGATTTGCCAAGAGTAGTTAGATTAAAGCGATTCGCGGTCAAGCCGATGTCAGTGACAGAGGCATCGGAGCAAATGGAGCTTTTGGGTCATTCATTCTTTCTGTTTGTCAACTCCGATAATGATAGACTCAGCCTGCTCTACCGCCGCAACGATGGCCATTACGGGCTAATTGAGCCGGAGTTGGCTTGAAGTCCGCTGTGAGGTGGCTATGAGCGGAGTCAATGAGATAACTGTTGGTAAGGCAAGGCTTGGCCTGATACAAGGAGACATTACGAGGCAAGAAACAGACGCTATTGTTAATGCTGCCAATTCCAGTTTGATGGGTGGGGGTGGTGTGGATGGTGCTATTCATCGGGCTGGGGGCCCAGCTATCTTGAACGAATGCCGTAAAATTATCTCCCGAATAGAGCGCTTGGCTACAGGCAAGGCGGTGATAACCACGGGTGGGAATCTTAAAGCCAAGTATGTTATACATACTGTTGGCCCGGTCTGGCATGGCGGAAACCGCGGTGAAGCTGAGCTATTGGCCAGTGCCTACCGGGAGAGTTTAGAACTGGCTGCTGAACGCAAGCTTAAAAGTATAGCATTTCCATCCATCAGCACCGGAGCTTACGGCTATCCGGTAGCTGAGGCAGCCAGGATAGCTTTAGATACGGTGATTGCCTTTTTGCGTGTTGAATCAACGTCCTTACAGGAAGTATTCTTCGTACTCTATGATTCTAATACCTATCAGACTTGTAGGGCACGACTAGATGAACTGGCCGGCTAAGCGGCAACTCTTTTGGGGTACTGTCATGTCGAAAAAAGCTGAGTCATTGACCTTCGCGGTATGTGAAACCTGCCTGGGATGGATAGGAGTCATAGGCTCACCTAACGGGCTAAAAAAGGTCATTTTACCACTGAAGTCAAAAGAGGCGGTGCTTGATCAAATTGCAAGCTATGGCTGTGAGGCTGAAAATCAAGACCTAACTTGTTTTAGTGAACTGTCTGATAGGATAAGGCGTTATTTAGGTGGTGAACGTATCGATTTTGTTGATAAGCTAGATTTGGCCGGCACAAACCGCTTTCAACAGAACGTGTGGCGGATGGTTCGCAATATCCCCTGTGGTGAGACGAGGAGTTATGGCTGGGTTGCCAACCAGCTAGGTTTACCAAAGGCTGCTCGGGCAGTAGGGCAAGCTTTGGCTAGAAACCCGGTACCGATTGTAATCCCGTGCCATCGTGTAATTGGCAGCGATGGAAATCTGTGTGGCTTTGGTGGAGGCGTTAAAATCAAAGAGTTGCTACTCCACTTAGAACAAACTCTTTGAAGGCGACTTATTTCAGATACCACTTCAAGCTGTTCTCTCCCAGTATGCCATCTATTTCCCTGGCTAATTCCGGGCAATAGTTTATTGTATTCGGCATCTTCATATTTACCGATTCATCCGGGGTGACTACGCTGATTAGAACGGTATCCTGCCCGGGATAGCGGGCAAGTGCATTCATGACCTCTTTGAGGCGTGTTACGTCGTCTTCTGTTCTGTCGCCTTGTGTAATATTGATTACTATTTTACGCGGCACCGGTGGTGGGGCAGCAGGCTCAGTCTCCTTTAGCGTTTCACTATCGGTCTGATATTGGCGCACCCGAAAGCAATTGATGGTTGCACGGTCGTCTCTGGATTTTACCATTCCTTCTACCAGCAGGATTTTACCTTCTTGCCACATCTCTTTTGTCTGGCTGTAGACCTCGGACCAGGCAGCAACCTCAATGCTTCCGTCGAGGTCTTCGAGGGTAGCGATGACAAAAGGCCGCCTATCCCTGGTATAGAGTTGGCGGATAGAGGTTACCATGCCGGCGATAATCACTTTCTCGCCCACCATTTCGGCATCTATTCCGCCGCATAACGCTGTAGCAGCGTTAGCCAGTGCGGGGGCCATTGAAGAAAGCGGGTGTTCAGAGACGTAAACGCCCAACAGTTCTCTCTCCCAGTCCAGTTTATCCTTCAGGGGCGTATCAAGGTCGTCCAGGTTCAAGTTGGGGAGTGGTGTTGGTACCGTATCACCCCACAGGTCAAACATACTCGTCTGCCCCGACTCCCTCAGCCGTTGCTCCCATTGTGCCAGAGATATGATTCGGTCTATAGACAGAAGGAGCGCTCCGCGCGAGGCAAGTTTATCAAAGGCTCCGGCCTTGATTAAGCTCTCAACCACCTTTTTATTTATGTTACGCAGGTCAACACGGCGACAAAAATCTTCTATGGATTTGAACTCGCCGCCTTTTTCCCGAGCTAGTATAATTGGTTCGATGGCTGCGTAGCCCACATTTTTAATTGCAGTCAGGCTGAAGCGGATAGCTGCTTTGCCGTCCTCCTTTTCGATGGCGAAAGAAGTTTGGCTTTTATTAATATCTGGAGCCAAAACAGGGATATTCAGGCGGCGGCATTCGGCAATGGCCGGAGGAAGTCTATCGGAATGAAAGGCATACGTGTTCAGGAAAGCACTCATGTATTCAAGCGTGTAATTGGCTTTAAGATAGGCTGTCTGGTAGGCAATGAGGGCATAACTCACGCTATGAGCCTTGTTGAAAGCATAGCCGGCAAAAGGCTCAATTAAGGCGAAAATTTCAGCGGCCACTTCGGCAGACACTCCGTTTTTCTTAGCTCCGTTTATGAAATTTTGTTTTTCCTTTTTCATCACTTCGGGAATTTTCTTACCCATGGCTTTCCGGAAAATATCGGCTTGCCCCAAGCTGTAGCCGGCTAAAGCTCGAACTATAAGAAGTACCTGGTCCTGATAGACGATGACGCCGTAAGTTTCCTCCAGAATCTCCTTAACGGCCGGATGCGGGTAACGAGTTGATTCGATCCCATGCTTTGCTTTAATAAACGTAGGTATGTGCTCCATCGGTCCGGGCCGATAGAGAGCTACCATGGCCGCAATGTCATTGAAAGCGGTTGGCTTCAGTTCCTTTATATAGCGACGCATACCAGCGCTTTCTAATTGGAAGATACCGCCTGTTTCTCCAGATGTCAGCAATTGGAAGGTCGCCACATCGTCTAGCGGTATACGCTGCAGGTCTATGGTGATGCCGCGATTCTCCGCGATGATTTCTCGCGCCTTAGCTAAGAGGGTAAGATTAGCCAGTCCCAAAAAATCAAGTTTCAGCAGGCCAAGACGGGCAACGCTTTCCATAGAGAACTGAGTCATGGTCATATCCTGGTCGTTGTCTTTGGCAGCCCTTTGTAACGGCACATATTGCGTCAAAGGTTCTCTGGATATGACTACTCCGGCAGCATGGGTACTGGCATGACGAGATACTCCCTCTAACTTCTTGGCCGTATCAACCAAGTTTTGTATAGCACTATCTTCGTGGTAAATTTCATGTAGTTCCTTATTTTCAGCCATGGCCTGGTCCAGAGTTATATTCGGTCTGGGGGTTACAAGCCTGGCTACTCTATCAACCTGGCTGTAAGGCATGCCCAAAGCCCTGCCTACATCCCTGAGCGCAGCTCTGGCACCTAAAGTACCAAACGTGATAATTTGCGCAACATGGTCAGGCCCGTATTTTTGGGTGACATAGCTTATCATCTTATCGCGGCAGTCGTCCTGGAAATCTAGGTCGATGTCTGGAGGCTCACGGCGCTCTATGTTTAAGAAGCGTTCGAATACCAACGTGTTAGTTAAAGGATTAATGTTAGTGATACCCAAACAGTAAAGAGCTAAACTGGCTGCAGCGCTGCCTCGAACACCGACGAGGATGTTTTGTTTTTTAGCGAAGGAGATGAGGTCCCAGACAACAAGAAAATAGTCGGCAAACTGCGTTTGTTTAATGACCTCTAATTCATAAGCTAGCCTTTGTTGAATTTCTGGTGTTACCGAAGGGAAACGTTGTTTAAGTCCTTGCCGGCACAGTTCAGCCAGGTAATCGTCCGCTGTTTGGCCTTCTGGCAGATCCAATTGAGGAAGATGAAGGCGCCCGAACTCTATCTCTAACTGGCACATATCGGCTATTTTCTGCGTATTTTGTATGGCTTGGGGTAGGTCCCTAAACATCTCCACCATTTCATCCTGGCTTTTAAGGTAAAAGAAATCACCCGCCATCTTGAGTCGTTTTTCGTCGTAGATGGAGGTATTTGTTTGAATACAGAGTAGTAACTCTTGACTAGATGAGTCTTCCTTATTGATATAGTGCACATCGTTAGTAGCCACAATGGGTATATCTAGTTTCGAAGACAGCGAAAGTAGCCCTTTGTTGATTTGTTCCAGCTCAGGAATGGGGTGTCTTTGGATTTCCAGATAATAATCGTTAAAGGTCTCTTTAAACCATGAAGCTTGCGTGGCTGCCTCTTCGAGCTGTCCTCCCAGAATAAGACGAGGCAGCTCGCCGTGTGCACAGGCGGACAGGGCAATGAGTCCTTCACGATGCTGCGCCAGAAGCTCTTTGTCGACTCTCGGCTTGTAATAGAAGCCCTCAAGATGGGCTTTGGTAATCAGTTGAATAAGGTTATGGTAACCTTGCTGGTTTTTGGCGAGCAAGACCAGATGGTTGGGTGTTTTATCTCCGGCATTCCGATTTAGCCGGCTGGTTTCAGCAACGTAAGTTTCACAGCCGATAATAGGTTTTATTCCAGCTTCTTTAGCCGCCATGTAAAATTCGATTACGCCATGCATGCTTCCGTGGTCGGTGATGGCTAGACTGGTCATGCCCAGTTCTTTAGCTCTAGCAATAAGCTGGGTAATGCGACATAAACCGTCAAGTAAGCTATACTCAGTGTGGACGTGAAGATGAGTAAACATAAGGCTTTTTCTCGGGAGGTCTGGTGCTAATTATAACACAGGGATTCGGATGGCTGCCTTAGGCGTCATAAAGAAAATCCAAAAAAATTTTGTTGACAACTCGATATATGCTGACTATCATAAGTTTTGGTTTTCGGGGGATTTTTTCTTGTCACCCTGAGCGATAGCGAAGGGTCTCAGAAAGTTACCCTAAGGCGCACGTGAGATTTTTTGCCCTGCTCAGAATGACAGGTAGTATGGTGACGGATATCCTGAGCGAGTGAAGTGAAGATTGTTCAAAGTGTAGTCTACTGGCTATTTGCGTGTTGCTTGCCGGTGCTGCTCATCACCGGCACTATTTGTTGGGAGGTAAATGAACTCAGGCTTTATGAATATGGCTTCAACAAATATGAAATAAGTCAGGCCACTGGTCTAGAAAGCGAGCAATTAAGAGTAGTAGCCAAACAGTTGATTGATTACTTCGATTTGAGGACGAATACAGCGCAGATTGTGGTTGACAAGGGTGGTGAAAAGTTCAATCTGTTCAATGAGCGGGAGCTAATCCATCTCGAGGATGTAAGAAACTTAATCCAGCGTGACTATTGGGTGCAAAGGGGGGTTTTCCTATTAATGGCCGTCTGTGCCCTAGCACTCTTCTTTGGCTTCAATGGTGGATGGCGCATGCTGGTTAGAGGTTTATTTTGGGGAAGTTTGATTACTGTGGGGCTGATGATTATCCTGGCTCTTTGGGCATTTTTCGGCTTCGAGCGATTTTTTATTCTTTTCCACCTGGTAAGCTTTTCAAATCAATATTGGATGCTTGATCCGGCCAGGGACTACCTGATTCGCTTATTCCCTGAAGGATTTTTCTACGATGCAGCCTTGTTCGGCTATGGCGTTGTCATCGTTGAAGCATTGCTTATTGGCGGTATAGCCTTCGGTATCTTAAGGTCAACGGGTCGAAAGACACGGCATTAACCTACCGAATGGTATTTGGAAGTTAGGGCTGGGCTATACGTTGCAACTGCCGCAACTGGAAGAGGTGCAGCCAGAGCATGAGCCGCCGGTGCCAGCTATGGGTGTGGATTCGCCACTGCTGCCCTTGGAAAACGAAGCAAAGCGAGAAAAAACCCGTTTAGCGGTATGCTGGCATTGAGGGCATGAAGCATCTTCGTTGGCTTTGTTTATGGAGCGTAACAGCTCAAACTTGCAGCTACACTCGGGACACATATATTCGTAAATGGGCATTTTGCCCTCCGAATAGTAGTTTACCTGGCAACTATCACTGAGTCAAACCTTGATATTGTTTATTTGTCATTGCGAGGGGCGTAAGCCCCGAAGCAATCTCAGAGATTGCAACGCGGAGTTTATCCTGAGCAAGATTCTTTGGTCGCTTCGCTACCTCAGAATGACAAGCGAAAGGCTGGCAATGGCAATAAACACTTTGAGGTTGTTTACTAAAAATCAAAAGTTAAAAAGTTAAAACTCAAAATGACAGATAAAAATGCAAAATTTCCCCTCTTGCTCTACAGACCCGATAGCGTCCAGCGAAAACCTGTAAACTCGCCCTTCTGACTTACTATTCATTTCTGTTTCTGTTCTTCTCCCAAACAGAATTGTTTTTTCTCCGTCATCCCTTGGTGAACTGTTTCGGGGAGTGTTATACTAGCAGCTAGTATGATGAAGACCTCAATTGAAGAACTAGCTCAGAAACTCACTTTATGGATCAGGGAGACCGTCTTAGCAGCTGGGGGTAAAGGGGTAGTCCTGGGTATGAGTGGTGGGATTGATTCTTCGGTAGCCGCAGTACTGTGTAAGCGTGCTTTTCCTGAGGCAACTTTGGGGGTGATTATGCCCTGTCACAGTTGCGACATAGATAGAGAGCATGCAGAGCTTGTTGCTGCTAAGTTTTATATACCCGTAAAAATCGTTGTTCTTGATGAAGTGTTCAATTCCTTGATTAACGCTTTGCCGGATGTAGGTTATGATGTGACAACAAGGAAGCTAGCGCAAAATAATATCAAACCCAGGCTGCGGATGGTCACCCTTTACTATTTGGCTAACCGCCTAAATTATCTAGTGGTAGGTTCTAGCAACAGAAGCGAGTTATCGGTTGGTTATTTTACCAAGCATGGTGACGGTGGCTCAGACCTTATACCTTTAGGCAACCTGATAAAGAGGCAAGTGCGAGATATGGCGGAGTATTTAGATATCCCTAGAGCAATCATAGACAAGCCGCCTTCGGCAGGTTTATGGGATGGACAGACGGATGAGGAAGAGATTGGCCTTACCTATGATGAACTGGACCGCTACTTGATTACAGGTAAAGCTGAGAAGAAAATAAAAGAGAAGATTGATTTTAAAATAAGCCAGAGCGCACATAAGCGCTGCCTGCCGCCTGTTCCGCCGCTGTAAATTAAACCATTTCGGTGTAGGTTGTGTTGGTATAATTCGTATGCTATTATGCGTTTGGTTGTAACAGGAGGGAAGAGATGGCTTCAGAGAAAGAAAAGGCATTGGAACTAGCAATAAACCGTATTGAAAAGCAGTTTGGTCAGGGTTCGATTATGAAGCTCGGTGAGCTCTCGGCGAAAATGGTAGCGGAAGCTATTCCCACCGGCTCGCTGAGTTTAGATTTAGCCTTAGGGATAGGTGGCATTCCTCGAGGGCGTGTTACTGAGATTTTCGGTTCTGAAGCTTCAGGTAAGACCACTCTTGCTCAGCACATCATTGCTGAAGCGCAAAAGCTCGGTGGCATTGCTGTCTATGTAGATGCAGAGCATGCCCTTGACACCACCTACGCGGCTAATTGCGGGGTGAAAGTTGAAGACTTGCGCATATCCCAGCCTGACGATGGGGAGGAGGCTTTGGGGATTACTGAGGAGCTGGTAAGGAGTGGAGCTGTGGATGTGATAGTCATTGATAGCGTGGCCGCTTTAGTGCCCCGGGCTGAGATAGAGGGTGAGATGGGTGATACTCATATTGGTTTGCAGGCACGATTGATGTCTCAGGCATTGAGGAAATTAGTAGCGGCGATTAGCAAATCACACACTGCGGTGGTTTTTGTTAACCAGCTGCGGGAAAAGGTGGGTATCATCTTCGGTAGTCCGGAGGTTACCCCCGGGGGTAGGGCATTGAAATTCTATAGCTCGGTGCGGATTGATTTAAGACGGATTGATTCTCTTAAACACGGTTCTGAGGTGGTGGGTACTAGAGTCCGGGCTAGGGTAGTTAAGAATAAAATGGCGCCTCCTTTCCGGTCTGCCGAATTTGACATAATGTTTAAGCGTGGTAAGTATGGCATAAGTAAGGAAGGTGACATTATCGATTTAGGCGTGGCTCTGGGAGTAGTAAAAAAAGCGGGTACATTTTTTACTTACGGCGATCTAAAGTTGGGCCAGGGGCGAGAAAATGCCAGAGATTATCTGATGCAGCATCAAGACCTGGCTTCTAAAATGGAGCAAGAGATAAGGACTGCGGCCAGCACTTTGCCAAATCCAAATGCCGAAGTAAAAGAAGTTTCCGAATAGTACCAACGACTCTTCTACATACCTATAACCCAGAGCAGAGGAAGTCCAAGTGGGGATGATTACGGCTCTGCGGTCAAATGACAGGAAAAAGCAGGTAAATGTCTTTGTTGATGGCTTATTTTCTTTCGCTATCGTTGAGGAACTGGCAGTAACAAACCGACTCGAAGTTGGCCAGCACCTGTCAACAGGACAGATTGAAGAACTAAAAGAGGCGAACCTTTTTCAGAGTTGTTTTGAGGTCGCTTTGCACTATCTCAGCTATCGTCCTAGAAGTGAGACTGAGGTAAGGCAGCGGCTGCGACGTCGAGGTTTTGATAATAAGGTCGTTGATGAGGTCATTTTTAGGTTAAAAGAACGTCGACTTATTGACGATGTAGCCTTCTCCGAGTATTGGAGGAATAATCGTTTGTCATTCAGTCCTAGAAGTGGAAGATTAATTAAACTTGAGCTCAGACAAAAGGGTGTGGCTGCCGAGACGGCCAATGAGGTAGTGAAGGATTTAGATGATGAAAATTACGTTTATGAGGCCGGATTAAGGAAGGCACGTCGCCTGTCTCGTTCTGATTATGATGATTTCCGCCGTCGATTATATGGTTATCTACGGCGGCGCGGTTTTAATTATGAGACTGTTAACTTTGCTGTGGCGCGTTTGTGGCAGGAGAGAAAAAGTGGCTCTTTGTAATAACTTCGAATAGGACATTTGTTTGACACCAGCTTGGCGAAGGATTACTATTAAGGGGATATTTTAGGACATTTTTACATCATGATTATATGGTGTTTTAGGAAAGTGAGGCAGTTAAATGGTTGTTTCTGCAACGATATATGTTGTTGTAGTTGGGCTTGTTCTTATTTTAGGCCTACTTTTGGGCTATTTTGCCAGACAGATATTAGCCAACCAACAGCTCCGCAGAACTCAAAATGAAGCTAAGCGATTACTGGAAGAGGCAACAGCGGCAAATGAGGAGATGCTTCAGAAAGCCAGAGAGGAAGCGATTAAGGTCAGAGCTGCTGCTGAGGCCGATAGTCGTGAGCGACGTTTTGAGTTACAGAGACTAGAGAGGCGTTTCACTCAGAAGGAAGAGAAGCTAGAACAAAAGTTAGAGGCTCTGGAACGCCGCGACCGTGGTCTGACTAACCGTGAGAGGGAAATCGAGTCTGTTAAAACTCAACTTGAAGAGATACGAGCTAAACATCTGCAGCGACTCGAACTCATCTCGGGTATTTCAAGCGATGAAGCCAAGCAGGAATTGCTTCGGGCTGTAGAAGAAGAGATTCGCGAGGAAGCATCACGGCGCGTTCGGGAGTGGGAGACGCGGATAAAGGATGAAATTGATGATAAAGCCCGCGAAATTCTAGCTACTACCATCCAGCGCTGTGCCACAGACGTAGTTTCAGAGACGACAGTATCTGTTGTGCATTTGCCCAGTGATGAGATGAAAGGGCGTCTTATTGGTCGCGAGGGTCGAAATATCCGAGCTTTAGAACAGGCTACTGGTGTAGATCTCATCATTGATGACACACCGGAAGCGGTGACCATTTCTAGTTTCGACCCGTTTAGGCGTGAGGTAGCTAGAGTGGCTTTGAACAACCTCATCCTCGATGGACGAATTCATCCAGCTCGTATAGAGGAAGTTGTAGAGAAGGCTAAAAATGAGGTTGAGTCTGTAATTCGCAACGAGGGCGAACGGGCAATGCGTGAAGTCGGCGTTATAGGGTTACATCCAGAGCTGATCAGGTTAATCGGTAAACTAAAGTTTCGAAGTAGCTATGGGCAGAATGTATTGACTCATAGTCTTGAGGTTGCTCACCTTGCCGGGATGCTGGCAGCTGAGATCGGTGCTGACGTGACTCTGTCCAAGAGAGCCGGCCTGCTTCATGATATCGGTAAGGCTGTGGACCATCAAGTAGAAGGGCCTCATGCTTCGATAGGTGCCGACCTGGTTAAGCAGTGGGACAAATCGGCTGAAGTAGCTCAGGCTATATCTGAACACCATGGCGAAGCTACAACTACCAGTGCGCTGGGTTTTATAGTTGCTACCGCTGATGCCATAAGCGGGTCAAGATTAGGAGCTCGACGTGAGTCAATAGAGCAGTACTTGAAACGTATTGAAGCTCTTGAGAGTGTGGCTAATAGTTTCCCCGGAGTTGAAAAAGCTTTTGCCATTCAAGCCGGCCGTGAAGTGCGCATTTTGGTCAAGCCGGAGCAGGTGGACGACCTCGGAGCTATGAGATTGGCTCGTGATATAGTTAAGAAAATAGAGGATACTCTGGCGTATCCGGGGCAAATTAAAGTGACTGTGATGCGGGAGACTCGGGCAGTAGACTATGCTAAATAAAAAGTAAGCAACATCAATATCAGTAGAGGGAACTATATTGCGTATATTGATGATAGGCGATGTAGTCGGCAGGCCTGGCAGAAGGGCGGTGCAGCGATTTTTGCCAGGCCTGATTCATGATTATGAGCTCAGCCTCGTCATAGCAAATGGTGAGAATACCGCCGGTGGCATTGGTATTACACCGGACACAGCCAAAGAGCTGTGCGATTGCGGCGTTGATGTGATAACTACCGGCAATCACGTATGGGCTAAGAAGGAGATTATTCCTCATTTAGATGGTGAGTTGCCGATTATTCGCCCTTTGAATTTCCCGCCTGCGGCACCAGGTCGTGGTTTCCTGGAAATGAAGGGTGCTCTAATAGTAAATCTCATAGGCCGTGTTTTCATCGGCCAATACGATTGCCCCTTCAGAGCTATAGACTGCTTGCTTTCGGAAATCAAGACAGAATCTAAGGTCATTGTAGTTGATTTTCATGCCGAGGCTACCTCAGAGAAGGTGGCCATGGGTAAGTATCTAGATGGTAGAGTAAGTGCGATGCTTGGTACGCATACCCATGTAGCAACCGCTGATGCTTATATCCTGCCTAAGGGCACCGCTTATGTTACCGATGTAGGCATGGTTGGACCTGCTGATTCAGTTATCGGTGTGGACGCTCAATCAGCAATCCGGAGCTTTCTCACTGCAATGCCTCACAGGTTCTTTGTAAGTGAAGGAGCCGTGATGTTCGATGCTATAATAGTCGAGGTAGACGAGGCTACGGGAAGGGCTATAAACATGAAAAGGATACACCTGAAAGAATAATAGTGAAAGCTGACCTACACTTGCACACTACTGCCTCTGATGGGCGCCTGGCGCCCAGGGAGATTGTCTCTATGGCGGTAAGAGTTGGCCTTGATGTTATCGCAGTCACTGACCATGACACGATAGACGGCGTTGTGCCGGCTTTAAATGCTGCGCAAGCCTTTCCTTCAATTACGGTTATCCCAGGTGTCGAGATTAATACGGATGTTCCTCGAGGCGAAGTTCATATTTTAGGCTATTTCATTGATTATACTGACAAGAAGTTGGCTGCTACTTTACAAAAGTTGCGTGATTCACGACGTGAGCGAGCGCAAAAGATGATTGCTAAACTAGGTAAATTGGGCATGAAGATTGACTGGCAACGTGTGAGTGAGCTAGTCCAGGGTGGCTCTGTTTGCCGGCCTCATATAGCTCGGGCGTTGTTTGAAAAAGGCTATGTCGGCTCGGAGAAGGAAGCTTTTGACAAGTACATCGGCCATGACGGTCCGGCTTACGTGGAACGGTACAAATTACTCCCTATTGAAGTAGTAAAGCTGATTTTAGATGCTCAGGGCTTGCCTGTACTGGCGCACCCGGCAGATATCGCTGATTTAGATAAGCTTGTTCCCAAATTGAAAGCAGTTGGTTTGGTTGGCCTGGAAGTCTATTATCGTGATTACAGCTCGGAGATTGTTGCCAGACTAGCCAAGATCGCCGAGAAATATGACCTTATTACCACGGGCGGCACCGATTATCATGCTTTTGGAGATGGTTCGGAGGTTGAAATCGGTGGGGCAATCACCCCCGCCCGTTCTGTGGAGCAGTTGTTTGCCCTGGCTAGCAAACGTGGTCTGAGTTGCTGAAACAACATTAACTTAGACTCCGTTAAACTACATACAAGGAGGAGCTGATAAACATGCAGGCATTTCGTGAAATTTTTTGGGACATATCTTTTGGGCCTCTTATCTTGTATCCCCTGGGTGCAGCGGCTGTGGGGATTTTTATTTATGCTTTATACAATCGCGCGCGCTTATGGGCAGTCGGCAAGCCGGACAAGCGGTGGGACAATTTAGGCAAGAGAATTTGGAATTTTATAGTTGTCGGATTGATTGATGGTCTTTTTCACAGGCGATTCTTCCGCGAAGCTTATCCTGGAATAATGCATTTTCTTATCTTTGCCGGCGGCGGTATTCTGCTAATAGGGACAGGTCTGGATGTCGTAGACCACTATGTATATCATTTTGTAAGCGGCAATGTTTATTTAGGCCTTGGTTTTGCCATGGATATGGGCGGAGTATTTATGCTAGTTGGTGCTATCATGGCGTTAGTTCGACGGTATATCCAGAAGCCGGAAAGACTAAATACGGTGCTGGATAACGGTGTTGTTCTGGCCCTGATTTTTGTTGTCGTAATCACGGGTTACTTTATTGAAGGTTTCCGCATGCTAGCGGCTACTCCTGATGGTTTGACACAGCCTGAGTTTTACATTCATCCGGAATGGGCTAGATGGTCTTTCGGTGGCTATTTCGTAGCCGGACTTTTCGCTGGTTTACCTGAGGTTGTCAGGTTATCTACATATGTCGGCCTATGGTGGTTTCATGCTGCTCTGGCGTTGGGAGCTATTTTCTATGTATGTTTCTCATTCGATAATCTGACTCATATTATTGTGTCGCCGATTAATGTGTTTTTTCAGTCGTCTCGGCCTAAAGGAGCACTAGCACCGATTAATATCGAAGAAGCGGAGACCTTCGGTGCCGGTAAGATACAGGACTTTACCTGGAAACAACTCCTTGACTTAGACGCCTGTACTAACTGTGGCCGGTGCCAGGATAGATGTCCGGCTTACCTTACAGGTAAGCCTTTGTCGCCACGAAAGGTAATACAAGACCTGAAAGCTCATTTGCTGGAGAGACGTGGTGCCTTACTGGCCCCCAAGGCAGTAACTCCTACTGATGGTGGTGGAGTTAGGGCTGTAGCTGGTGAGGTGATACTCGAGGATGAGCTTTGGGCATGCACTACCTGCCGTGCTTGTCAGGAAATATGTCCTGTCTACATTGAACATATTGATAAGATTGTTGACATGCGTCGCAACCTGGTTTTGGAAAAAGCCACTATACCCGAGACTGGTGAAGCTGCATTGAGATGCATTGAGACCAGAGGCCACAGCTGTAGGGGAACTACGCTCACCCGGACAGACTGGTCTAGCGGAATGGATATCAAGCTTATGTCTGAAGATAGCAATGTTGACTTCCTTTATTACGTAGGTTGTGCTTCGGCTTTGGAAGATAGAAGCATGAAAATTGCCGTTGCCGTGGGTAAAATATTGAAAGCTGCTGACGTTAAGTTTGCCATCCTGGGAACTGAGGAGACCTGCTGTGGCGAGCCGGCAAGAAGACTGGGCAATGAATACCTTTTCCAGATGCAGGCGGCTAAAAATATTGAAACATTTAAAAAGTACAATGTGAAAAAGATAGTCACCAGCTGTCCGCATTGTTTTAATACTATTAAGAACGAATACCCTCAGTTCGGGGGCGAATTTGAGGTCATTCATCATACCCAGTTTATCGCCAGTTTAATGAAGCAGGGTAAGATTAAATCGACTTCGATGAGCGATAGCAAACTAACATATCATGATTCCTGCTACTTAGGTCGGCACAACGATATCTATGAGACTCCGAGACAGCTATTGGCCGGTATCTCACCAACCAGACTGCTGGAGATGAAGCGAACCAGGCGTAACGGCTTTTGCTGTGGTGGTGGGGGTGGGCGCTACTGGATGGAAGAGCGTATAGGCAAGCGGATAAGCGAGGAGCGCCTCGAGGATGTCATCGATACCAAGGCTGACATAGTGGCTTCAGCTTGCCCCTATTGTCTGCAGATGTTTGAAGATGCTATAAAGGCGAAAGGTGTAGAAGAATCGCTTAAGGCTCAAGATATTGCCGAACTAGTGGCGGCGCAACTGGTTAAGTAGGCTTTAATATAGCAAGACTTTATAAGAAAGATGTCAAAATGCTGCTCGAATAAGCATTTTGGTTTGGCGTGATATTTTGGTCAACGCTTGGCCGAAGCAACAGTATGTTGTTGAAATTCCACCAGTTTCTTAAGCTGGTCCGGGTGACTGCTTTTCATCTTAGCTTCTTCCAAAGTGACTATTTTCTTTTTCACCAAGTTAGCCAGCGCTTGGTCAAGAGTTTGCATACCTTCTGCAGAGCTGAGTTGCATGACACTATGCAGCTCGAATGTTTTGCCTTCCCGAACAAGGTTCTTAACTGCTGAATTGCCCGTCATAATCTCAAAGGCGGCTATCCTTCCTTTGCCCGTAGCTAGCGGTAATAAGGTCTGAGATAATACGGCGATTACTGCCTGTGAGAATTGTAGCCTGATTTGAGGTTGCTGGTTGGGTGGGAATATATCAATTACGCGGTCGACGGTCTGCGGCGCGTCGGTCGTGTGCAATGTCCCCACCACAAGGTGTCCGGTTTCAGCAGCCCTTATTGCCGTCTGTACAGTCTCCAAATCTCTCAACTCACCAACCACTATGACATCCGGGTCATGCCGCAGGGCGTGGATTAAGGCAACATCAAATGACGTAGTATCATCGCCGAGGTCTCGCTGAGCAATTAAGCATTTTATATTTGAGTGCAGGTATTCAATCGGGTTCTCTATAGTGATTACATTGCGGGCTATATGTTCATTGAGGTAATTAAGCATAGCGGCCATAGTAGTGGATTTGCCGCTGCCAGTTGGGCCAGTAACCAAGATGAGCCCTCTAGGTTTAAGAATAAGCTCCTTACAAATTTGCGGTAGCGCTAGCTCATCGATGGTGAGGACCTTAAATGGCACCAGGCGGAAGGCAAGGCTTATCGTTCCCCTTTGCCGCATGACGTTCACCCGGAATCTAGCCAATCCTGGGACGCTGTAGGCGAAGTCAAGCTCCTTCTCCAGATGGAAACGA
>Ga0315285_10002474_pt1 | contig 19263 bp, 21 predicted proteins | sample YL17G09_36_MG_FD_203698 | JGI IMG/M metagenome (GOLD analysis project Ga0315285, IMG submission 203698) | Sediment microbial communities from Yellowstone Lake, YNP, Wyoming, USA - YL17G09_36 | ecosystem: Environmental > Aquatic > Freshwater > Lake > Sediment | place: USA: Wyoming | collected...
GTAGGATCCGGGCTTTTTTCTTCTCTTCTTGTCGTCGTGCGTGGTTCTCGGGCTCCTCAGCTGATTCCCCAGCGCGGTCTGACAGCGGTGGAAGGAACCTTATGTCGTGAATCTGGTGCGGCCGCCGGGATTCGGACCCGGGTCGTTGGCTTTCTTCCCATGAACGGGTGGAAGGCCATTGGACGCTAGGCTATGTCCTAGACCAGGCTAGACTACGGCCGCACACGGCTTCAGCCGTATCTGCACACATGTATTTAACAATCTCAATCTTCTGCCAGACGAAACGCAGAGGAAAACGCTTCTTGAGACATCAACGCAACACGAAAATATTGGACGTTGTGTTCTGGCGCTGGTCGTGCTGATAGGTTCGTGGACTCTTGTTCGAAGACTTGCTGGCAACGTACGGATACTTGGGCGTTTTCGTAATCAGCTTAGCCGTGAATCTACTCCCTTTCACGTCGCCGTCAAACATGATCCTTGCAGGCGCTATCACTTTTCTCTTCCCCGTCATGAATCCTCTCTTCGTGGGCTTGGCTGTAGCCATTGCTGCTTCTATCGCAAAGACAGCCCACTACTATGTCGCATCCTATCTTGGCTCAAAGACCGGAAGCAAGGCAGAGAAACTCCGATCCTACGGTGGATACCTCGGGCGATGGGGAGCGCTCGCAGCTTTTGTGGCCGCTGCTTCTCCAATCCCCGATGACCCTATCGTGATTCCGCTGGGGATGGCCCAGTATTCTCCTGTGAAGTTCTTCATTGCATATCTGACGGGCAAGGCCTTGGTGTCCGTGGGAGGAGCGTACTTGGGCCGGCAGTCGGCCCTGAGTCTTCAGACGATCCTCCCCTCGAACGAGTATATCATAGTCACCGCGGTCGCATCGATACTGATCGCCTCAATACTCGTCAAGGCCGACCTCCCAACTTGGATGTCGAAGCTGAAGAAACTGGTGAAGAGAGGCTGGCGATAAGTCAGCATTCGCTTAGGCAAGGCAAAAGCAAAAAGAGGTCATTGTGCTAGTCTCTGCTGATCTGCTTGTCAGCTGAGAACAGACTAAGGTTCCGAATCAGACGAGGCAACTTCGAGGTCGAGCTTGAAGGAGACGCTGAATACGTCAAAGAGAAGTTTGAGGAACTCATGGCCGAACAGCCAGCCTACTCCAGCACGGTACAGGAAGATGCTCGACCTACACCTGTGTTTGCAGAGTCCGCGGCCAGCGAGGACTTGGAAGGGATCCTCGAGACAGGACCTGACGGAAAGCCACACTTCACAATTCCATTCGACTCGCTAACAGCGAAAGAGGCCATATGCCTAGTGCTCTTCAAAGCGCAACCAACTCCCCTGGGCGACAAGGAGCTGAGCGAACTTCTCAATGCAAGCTGGAAGACCACGAAACCTCACGTGATAAGAGCACGAGCAAGCGAGTTGCGGAAAGAAGGGAAACTCATCACGGAGAAAGGACGATACTCGCTGTCCGGCGCCGGACTACAGTGGGTAAGGGCGGAGGTTATTTCCTCATTGAGAGGGGCCCGATCGATCCAGACCTGAGAGCTTCTTCGAAGCAGCAACGTCTGCCGGCTGATTGGTCGCAAGTCCTCTCAGCCAGACCAGTCTTCGTGCTCCTCTATCTGAGAGTCTGTAGGAGTACTCGCCACTTCTCCATTCCCTGTGCAGAAGTCCGTATCGGTGGTACCGCAGAAGGGCCATCCTGATGGCGCGAGGTGTGGCAGGAAGCCTCAGTTCTGACCGTGCACGCTCTATGACCCGGTTGCTGTCACACCAGCCCTCGGTAGTCAGTACCTGCAGGATTGCGGTCTTGAGCTCGTTGTACCTCAATGATCCTTCCTACAAGACCCAGTGAAGCGCCATCAATATGAGCTTTGCGTGTGAGGCTCAGTTATGCTCTCCATTCTTTCTGAGTGAAAGTGAATTGATGCTGAGTAACACCTAGCGGAATAATCGAATCATGTGGGATCGTTTTCGCCTGCGGGCATAGCTGAGCGGCCCGCTCTGCAATATGCAAGGTGTTACTCATCCCGAAGGGGCGATCGCAGAAGAGCTTTTAGAGTGCAAGATCATCATAGATGTGAAAGTAATCTACTGGAGCGATCTGCTGCAGTTCAGGTTGAGATCTCAGAGGCCAAGCAATTGAGCACGCAAACACATGTCGAAGTCACGATAAGATACCGCGACATCGAGAAGACAATCAAAGGCAGTCCAGACGAAGTCTTCAAAGCTGTCTTTCAGTTTCTGTCAGAAGCCATCCCGGCCCTCGATGTCGTCTCAAGAATCACGCTCTCAGTCAACTTTGCAGATTTCCTCAAAGACGCTGCTGGGGTCCTCGCAGTCACCCCTGAAGGCGTAGTGGTGCTAACACCACCCGAGGCGTTGACAGATCGTGAATTGGTCTTGCTCTACCTTGTGCGGGCCAAGGTTGGCTTCGAAACCGGGAGATCAGAAAAGGAGACGCTTCTCGCATCTGACCTGATCTCCTTCACCGGCAAAGGCTCCGGAACAGTGGCCGGCAGGTTGAGCGAGTTGTCCGGCGAAGGGCTTGTCGAGAGAACCGGAAAAGGCGAATATCGCGTGACGACTTTCGGGCTGCATCGGTTCAGACAAGATGTGCTTCCAAAGCTCAAGGGTTGATGAGAAATGAGTGGAGAGAAGAATCTCACAGTAGAGCTGGAATTCGGTGAACTGAGGCACTCTGCCAGCGGAACTCCAGATCAAGTATTACAGGAGGTAATGGCGTTTGTCTCACGAGTCATCCCAGCATACGATGCTGCCTCAAGACTTCTATACACTCCAGAATATGGAAAGTTGATCGACTCACTTTCGAGGATCGTGAAGATTGCTCCTGACGGGCAGGTTCTTCTCCTGCGAGAAGACTTGCCAGCAGAGAAGGCGATCACCGCAGTTCTCCTCGGAGCACATGTCTCAAGCAAGTTCCAGAAGCGAGCAAGCGATGAACTGTACGCTGAAGAGATCGCTAGGTCCGTGGGAAAGGCACTCAAGACAGTGAGGAACACGATCGCCGAACTTCAGAAACAAGGCCTCATCGAACGAGCTGCACGTGGGACCTACCGGATCGCGACAGCAGGCATCATGAAGATGGAACAGGAGCTCCAGGTTTCGCAGAACGGCTCCGAAGGAGGGACCTCTCAGAAAGTCTGAGAGTCGCTGCCGCATCAGGTTTGAATAGAATCGGGTGCGGCGGCAACGGGAGCTTCTGGCAGCTCCCGTAACAGGGGGGTGAGAATTTGGTGATCCACCGCACCCAAATTACACATGCTTCGATAGACGAGATAAGCAGTTCGCTTCGACTTGAACAGAGAGAACGCTCTCTGCTCCCCTCATTTCTCGTGGAGCTGAGCAGCAGGTCAATGCAGCAACTAAGCGGCGGAGCATTCAGTCCTCGAGAAGTCTCGTTGTTCGACATGGCCGTCGACGATGAGTCCTCAGACGCAACCTCAGTCCTAGTTACCGATGATCTTGAAAGTCTCAGGACTATTCCTCTGAATCCGTCCACGAGATCCAACGTGGTAGCGGTGGATGTCTCGAGTCTCAAGATTGGAGAGACGGAAACCGGGGTCTTGGTTGCGATTAGAGGAGCGGTGGTTTGGAGATCTGATCAAGGCTACGAGTATGTTAGATGCGGCCCCCTGGCCTTCCACCTCAGGCACGGAATGCACACAGAATCTTCGATTGGCTCACTCGCCCTCGGACCAGATCAGATGTTCACTGAACGCGCGATAAGCCGCTTACGCAACACACTTGAACGCTGGATCCAGAGGGAGATCTGTGTCTCATTCGGAGACGCTATCATCCTCTTTGACGGTTCACTTACGGTCGGAACTCCAGACAACCCGACTGCCCATCTGACTCGAATCCTGAAATCGGCGAGAGAACGAGCCAACGTCGTAGCAGGCTTCTCGAAGAGCACAAAACTCTGCGCATTCGGGAAGAGGATCACTTCTCTAGTCTCCGGAGCGCCAGCTCCATGCATCTTTGACGTTGACCAAGTGGTCACGAAACAATTCGAAGCTCATCCTGTCCAACTGGCGGGACACGTCTACGTCGCCAAACTGGTCGAAGACGGATTCGCCTTCCGCTTGGACGTCGACAGAGAGGTCTCACAGGACAAGTGCGTGGAGGCGATGAATCGACTCATCGCTAGCGACGTCATAATGCAGGGCTATCCGGAGACGCTCAGGCTCGCTCACATCTTCTCTACATTCACTGCGAACGACGTGATTGCCGTACAACGCTACTTGGCCTTCACACATGGGCTGAGGATCGCTCCAAGATTCAGCTTGAGGAAGTCGCTCTTCGGTCCCTTCGGAACTCTGGGGGCTGCATAGAACATTGAAGATCTACCGCAAGGAGGGCGACGTAATGCAGCTGATCAGCTACCCAGACGAGGACGTGAACAAGGGCGACTACCTACTTGTGGAAGACCAACGATCACACAGAGGATTGATCATTCAAGTTGTCGATATCCAGTTCGCAAACATCCCGGGAATCCTAGAGGACATACTGCGCGATGTGATGACTGAGGAATCAATACGCGGCAATGACATTGATCCGCTTGACATATCATCCCAAGTAGCTGTCTTGAAGGACACCAAGCTTCTTGTCTGCAAAATCAGAGGCGCTCTCGAGAACGGTCGCCCAACCCACAATGTGGCCTGGCTTCCGTCGAGGATCAATTCCGTCATCTCAAAGTTCCCCATCGAGACTATTGCTTCGGGCACTGACCTAAGTAGGCCGATACTTCTCGGAAGGATCAAACAGAATTCCAGTTTCATGATCGATGCCAAGATGCTCGATGGCAGACTCAATATTGTCACCGGCAAGAAGGGGACAGGCAAGTCGCATCTTTCCAAACTTCTCGCCATGAGCTTCTTGGATCATGGCGCTCCATGCCTGATTCTCGACGTAAACGGAGAGTACACGAACCTGACGCGCAGAGCGAGTGGGGAGAACAGCCCCTACGAAGGCAAGATCACAGTGTTGACACCCAGGGTCAGCCTGAGATTCACATTAGCCGAAATCGGGTTAGGGACGATGCTCGACATTCTACTCCATGCGCTCGATCTCCCAGGAACATCGGCTCGCGTTTTCGCCAGAATCTGGAGGCAACTCGAACAGAAAAGCGATCTGACGCTCAAGTCGCTCGGAGAAGCCATCGCAGGATCCGACTGCCACGAGGGCGTGCGCGATGCCCTCCAGTCAAGATACAACACCCTAGCCGACACTGGAATCTTCACAGACGACACCTCGTCAACAAACTCACATCGGCTGATAGAACGCCTGGCGGCGGGAGGTGCCGTCGTTGTGAACATGAAGAATCAGCCGTTCACAATCCGTCGAATCGTTGTCGAGCTTCTGCTGAGCAAGATCACTGAACTACTTTCCCACTGTCGATTGAAGGCGGTGTTCCTGTTCGCGGAGGAGGCGCATCTCTACCTGCGCGAGACATACTGGGATGACATAGTCACCCGAATGAGGCATCTTGGCATATTCACAACATTCATTACGAATCAGCCGGACACGATCCAAGAGAACATCTACAGACAAGCAGACAACATATTCCTCTTCAACTTCACAAATGAGCGCGACCTAGACGTGGTCGCAAAGGCAGCCAAGATCGACGGCGAGAGCGTCAAACTACTCGTGAAAGATCTGCCAGCCGGCCACTGCTTGGCGATCGGAGACGTGGTCCACGATTTCCCGATCGTCGTGAACATCAGACCGCTCGACGTTGAAGCATTGGGCGGAACTAGATACTTCTTCGAAGAGAACCGCATAACATGCTCCAAGTGAACTGACTCCGAGCAGCGGTCGGATCCCTGAGCCTCCGTAATTGGGGAGAAAACCCCAGATTCACGCTTGGGAGAGGCTTCGTCGTCGGGTCGCTTGGTGCGCAGACACAGAATTCCTTCTTGTGTATTGTTGGTTCCATATTGGAACATGCTAGGCACGAAGCCATGTCGGAACCCGGCCAGAATATGAGAGGCGTTTTGTGTGTGCACAACGTTCGGCGCGCCTAGTGCCCACCGCTCTGGCGTGTCCTCGATCTGATAAGCCGCTCGCGGATATATCGCGCATACAATCCAGTTCGCATGTCTGTGAAATCGTACTCTTCATAACCCTCGGAAGTTTCGAAGAGATACCTGCTTTCTCTGTAATTCCTCCACATCTCTGCTGGGGCCAGTCTCTTTGAGATGCTTATGCGGGCGACATCGGCGCCCAGCACCCCTTTCTGCGATTCTATGTTTTCTCTAACAAACGTCCTGATCTTGTCTCTGCTCACTGAAAGCATCGACACAAGAATGTCATCCTCACCGAATGAGCATGCCGCGTAGGTCGGGAACAAATCCGCAGGATAGTCCAAGTGTACGGTTTGGTTGAACACATCTCCAAGCTTGTCCGAGGTTACCCGTATGGCAACCTGGTATCTCTCAAGCTGCTTGGGTCTATCCTTGGGCGCTGGGAAAAAGACGGGCCTCAGAAGGGTGATGGTTCTGGTCTTCTCTGAATTCACGGCGGATGGAATCTGCTTTAGGACAAGGTCGGCGAAAGCATCGATGTCCTTGACATCGTATATTATGCTCATGAAGTCCTCTTCTTCCCGTACAGAGGCATAGAGCGGTGTGCAATGCTTGTTGGATATGTTCTCCACGTTGCTCAGGACCTTATCCCATGTGTCCTTCAGGTCATTCTTCGGGAAGATCCGCAGGACAATCATCATGAGACTAGTCACAGCAGATATGTACACAATGCATCGGTAAGCATTAACCTCTTCTGAAATAGTGTGCAGACTAGGATTTGCTACAGGTGTATCGCCTATCATCTGTGCGAGGGCCCTTGGTGCGGGCGACTGAGTCTGAGCCCTCTTTTCTGTTGAGTGTGCGCCTCAACAGAACCAGGCTTCCACTTCTGTAGCCGAGGATGAGCCTAAGACTTGGCAGTGAATCCCAGATTAGCATCAGGGAGAGGCTTCGTAATCCTGGGCCAGCAACTCTTTACTGGATCAAGTGCACGTGTTCTCCTGATCGACCGAGCTGTGGCCCATGACCACGAAGCCGCCCAAGCCGGCATCATTGACTCACAGGCCAAGGGTGGTACATATTCTGCAGGTTTCAGAGGAGACTCCAACAGTGAAGACTTTCAGTTTCAAGGACGATTCGTCAGCCGGCGCGACACCAGGTCAGTTTGGCATGGTCTGGGTGCCGGGAGTGGATGAGTTCCCGATGAGCCTACTCCCTTCAGGTCGCGACGATATTGTCACGATCGCTGTGAAAGAACGTGGCGAAGGTTCCCAAGCCCTTCTCGGAAAGAGAAGGGGAGATCTGATCGGAATCCGAGGCCCATACGGCAGAGGCTTCACACATTCGAACGAGAAGAAGGTGCTGATGGTCGGCGGAGGAACCGGAGCGATCCCGTTGCTCGCACTCTTCCGCACCATTGTTCGCAGAGATATCGAATGCAGCTTTGTCTCAGGTGCAAACTCCAGCCGAGAACTGATTTTCCTGAGCGAGATCCGGCAGCTTGTCAATGAGACTGGGGGCTGTCTTGCCGTAACGACCGATGATGGGTCGGCCGGAACGAGAGGGCTCGCTACAGATGAGGCCGCGAAATTGCTGGGCGATGGGCGCTTCGACCGAGTCTACACCTGCGGACCTGAAAGGATGATGAAGAAGGTCATGGATCTTGCAGAGAAAGCCCACGTCCCAGCTGAAGCGGGGCTGGAAAGAATCTTCAAGTGCGGATCAGGGATCTGCGGAAGTTGCTGCATCGGCTCCTACCTTGCCTGCAAAGACGGGCCAGTCTTCAGCGATGAAATCCTGAAACATGTGCCCGAGTTCGGTAAGACAACCAGAGACGCATCTGGGAGACCCATCGTCATATAGGCGCAGCAGCTGGACGTCCTCTGGGTTCTACTAGCATTGTGCATTGCGTGCTGGTGCGAAGAGAATATGTTTAAGATGAGCTGATTTGAATAGGCGGGTCTGTCATACTAGCCATGGGAGGTGTTTGCGATACCAACTCACGGGTCCCTTACGAAAGCTGGAAAAGTCCGTCAGCAGACTCCGAAGGTTCAAGCGGCGAACAAGCGTTCTCCTGTTCCGAGACTGCACGTACGGCGAAATGCGGAGAAGAGGTTGATACTGAATAGGAAACCAGGCCAGAACTGGATGCGCACCTAGACAACTAGCAGGTACGCGTCTCTTCCGGATCTGATTCCTCCCGCTTTATGCTGGTTAGTGGAATCCCTAATCATTAATCGGCGCTTGCACAATGCCCCTCAAGTTGCAGCCCATTGGTCATGTAAGAACCAGCGCGAGCCATGAAGCACTACGTCATGGATCGGCCGTATCGAAGGTAATCATCAGTCCGAAGTTCGCGAAAGGCTTGGAGGGGCTCGAGGGTTTCTCACACGTATACATACTCTTCTGGCTTCACAATGCACCAAGATGGGGTAACAGACTGAAGGTTCACCCTAGAGGACGCGTTGACATCGAGAAGGTCGGAGTCTTCGCAACAAGATCCCCGCGCCGACCAAACCCGATCGGTCTCACGCTCGTGAAATTGCTCAGCAAGAGAGGCAGGACATTGACTGTAAAGGGCCTCGACGCCTATGACGGCACACGTGTGCTCGACATCAAGCCGCATGACGAACGAGACAGTACTCCGCGACCTCGCGTCCCACGCTGGTGGAGAGAACTCAAACGCGAAAGCAAACACGCACATCGAGCTGCACGTGCGTAGATCGGACGGCGAGCTTACGAAGGGGAGAGGCTCGCTTTCAGGACGTTGTAAACGTCTAGCAGAGAATTGCTTCTGACAGTGTATGTCGCCGCTCTTGACACGTCCTCTTTCGAAGGGTTGAACGCGACTGACAATCCAACCGCCTTGAAGACAACTATGTCGTTGATCCAATCGCCGACATGTGCACAAGACTCGAGTCCGATTCCTTGTCGCTTACAGTATTCCTGCAGACCAGTCAGCTTGTTCGTCAGTACCTTCATGCGCCTGGTCAGTACTCCATTCTCGACCTCGATCTCGCTCCCTATGATATCCTGGAAACCACAGGATCTGAATGGTGCAGCAGCGAAAGACGGGTTATCGGTAAGAACCACAACTCTGACTCCTGATCTCTTCAGCTTCTCAACGGTGGTCTGAAGATCACCGATCAGCGGCAGATCTTGAGGGTCAGGCGTGATTTCATCTACATTCAATCCGGATAGCAATTCATACTGGATCTGAATCTCCTCTTCATACCCGAGTTTGCCCTGGTCAAACAGCACGTCTTGAAGCTCTATTTCGGCATGTAACAATTTGGGGACTCTAAGGTAGTAGAGTATCCTGCCTCGTAGAATGGTTCCGTCGATATCGAATGACACCAACTTGATCTGTGCTTTCTTCACCATTACGCAGCTCCTTTGATCACGCATCGCCAGATGGTTGCCAGAAGCCCTCCTTGCCATGATACGCTCTTTTTTAGGTTGCAGTCGGAGGATGAACAAGACGATGCGCCATGCGACGCACGAAGGTTCTTGCCACAGATGTAGACTTCACCTTGACAGACGCGCGCTTGAGGCTCAATACAGAAGCCGTTGAGAAGATCAGGCAACTCGAGAGGAAGAGAGTCAAGGTGATTCTCACAAGTGGAAGGAACCTTCCGTCAATCGGGTCGCTCGCACAACTCATAGGCACCTCCGGGCTCGTCGCCGCAGAGAACGGAGGGGTGATCGCTAGGTATCAGACGCCCATCAAGATTCTCAGTAGGATTGAGAATGCCCGTGCCGCATTGAGGATACTCAAGAAGAGAATGGGTCGTAGGATCAAGGAGAGGGCAGACAGCAGGTACGGCATGCGACTCTCCGACGTGTCTCTGGAGCGATCATTTGAACCAGAAGAAGCCAGGAGGATCCTTCAGAAGAGCGGCTTGAGAGTTGATCTGACAGACACCGGGGTCAGCTTCCAGCTCTTGGATTCTCACGTGAGCAAAGGCTATGCACTATCGCAACTGGCTCGCCTGAAGAGGCTGTCATTGGCTAATGCAGTGGCGATCGGCGACAACTACAATGACTTGAGCCTCTTCGAGGCGGTGGCGTATAGGATCGCGGTGGCAAACGCCCCAGAAGGCGTGAAAGAACGCGCAGACTACGTCTGTAGGCATCGGTACGGCCGAGGTTTCCTCGAGGCTGTCGCCCACCTCGGTCTATGAAGCAAGCTTGGACTGCGTGCGGGTTTCGAGCGTCAGTGCTAGAGAACTACACTCAGCAATCTCCTGAGTCTCAGGCTTCTCTTCTTGTAGGATCCTCGAGACAGGAGTTCGTCGAGAGCATCAGCGCTCATTGTTGTTCAACACGCGGAACAAAGGCGGTTCCATAAAAAAGGGATTATTGAGCCTCTCGATACATCGAACTCCGAGCGGTCATCGCCGAGATTGACATGTCAGGGGACATGTTTACTGCCCTGTTCAATGTCAGTTTTGTGACCCTGCTGCTTCCTTTTTCTTCGTTCGTAAACGTGGTAGAGTGGTACACCGACCACTGCTATGGGAATCACTGATACTACAAGGATTAGCATTCCGCGAAGAACCGTGAAGAAGCCTATGATTGCTATTTCGAGAGTCTCACCCCAATCCATCCCTGGTGGCGTGAAAGGAGGAGCAGGCTCAGTCAGCAGGACCTGGATCAGGGACATCTCGGCGTTTCCTTCGAGATAGTTGATCTGACCTTGTAGGCTGTCAATCTCGCCTCTTATCCTGGTCAGCTCGTTCTCAACTCTGAGGACTTCGTCGACGGTAGTTGCCATTGCGAGGATTTCGCGGAGACGTTCCTCTTGCTTCAGCATGTTGGAGAGTCTGGCTTTCACGTCGATGTACTGTTGGGTTACATCTTCGCTTGTAGTGCTTTCATCGAGCACTTTACCGTAGGCCTCTATCTGTTGAATGGCAGCATGGAACTTGTCTTTCGGAACGCGGATTCCCATCTCAGCTCTGGATTGGATGCCATAAGAGGAGCGGGATGAGCTTGCCACGTACCCGCCGTAGCCTTCGGCTAGGCCTCTGATCTTCTGCAGGCATCCTTGGATGTCTGTTGTCTCGAGTGACACTTGCGCATTGTATATCACTACTCTTTCTTGGGGCGCTGTTTTCGGCTCAGCGCCTTGAACGTACGTCACATCCTCACTCGTGGTCATCCTTGTGGGCGGCGTCTCTACGCCAAGTAGGTCATGCCCCGGATAGAGTGTTCCGATGAAGAACGATCCCAAGACGATTAGAATCACAACGGATGAGATGATTAGCGTCTTCTTTCTGTTCATCTGTCATCACACTCATTGCCTAAGTAATGCGTGCATAAAGTGCTAGAGCTTGGAACATTCCGTTCAAAGAATAGAACAGCCGAATTGTGAGGAGAATGATTCCCAGGCTCGTGCTCGATGTTCAGTCCGGGCAAGCAAGCACTACTGGGAGTGCGGGCAGTTCACTTCTCGGATATGTCCGTCACTACTGCGCGGTTGAGCCTGATCACATCCGCTGTCTTCAGCTCGAGAATCTTGTCTCTCGATCCTCCACCACAGAAGATCGTCTCGAAACTCAACAGGTCTTTCTCCACGACCACATCCATCGTCGTTTTGTGGTGAATAGAAGGGGTTCCACCCGGCGGGTGTCCGCTGACTTCTTCAGCCTCGTTGAATCCAAGCAACTGGATGTTCCGCGTGTTCAATGCTTGCGCGGCTCTTTGGAGGCTGACTCTCCGGTTCCCTGGGACTATCAGTAGGGCATAGCGTCCATCCGAAGTCTTGCAGACAAGATTCTTGGTGATTCTGCTGAGCTCAATTCCAGTTGCAGCAGAAGCATCGGCGGTGTGGACAGTCTCTGGTTTGTCCAAGAAACGGTGCCAAACCCCTTCTGCCCTCAGATATGTTGCCAAATCCACGTGTCCATCGCCTCGCCCTATCTGCTGCTAGGAATAATAGCAGACTAGATGTCCTAGGTCTTTTCTATTTGCACCTCAACAACAGTGCTTGGGTCAGGGGAGAGGAAACAGGTTGAGCACTGGTGAAGGCAGTCTGGCTACGGTCCCGGCGGATCTCAAGGATGAGGTGGCTGAGATGACTCCTAATCCAGCACGTCCAAACCGATCCGCGATCATTCTGGCCGGAGGGATGAGTTCAAGGTTTGGCACAAACAAGGCGCTCCAGACTCTCGCTGGCAAACCGCTGATCCGTCATGTGACGGAACGAATGTCCAACGTGGTAGACGAAGTACTCGTCGTTGTGGGCCAAGGCGTACCAAGAACCGAGTATTCCTCAGTTCTGCCGAAGAGTGTCAGAGTGATAAACGACGAGATCGAGGGGAAGACTCCGCTAGTTGGCATCGTATCGGGACTTAGATCTGCGAGATCAGATTATGTGGCTGTATTGGCCTGCGACCTTCCATTCGTCAATGATTCAGTGGTAGATCTGCTTTTCCGGCGTGCGCTAGATGTCGACGCAGTGATTCCAAGGTGGCACGGAGGGCGCATCGAACCGTTGGAGGCCGTATATCGCAGAGTCCCAACACTTCTTGCAGGTGAAGAGGCGCTCGCTGACGGAGGCATGTCGCAGAAGGAGATGATCAGTAGGCTTGCCCGTGTTGTGTACGTTTCAGTCGAAGATGAGATAGCAGCCGTCGATAATGGCCTTCGCACATTCTTCAATGTGAACAGAGGAGAGGATTTGGCAACGGCTGAGAAGATGATCGCCAACGAGCGCCTTTAGAGGCGCCCAGGAATGATGCATCATGAGAATCGTCACTGTTGTAGGATCAAAGAAAGGCGGGAAGACAACAGTCGTATGTGAACTAGTCAGACAGTTGAGAGCATCGGGACACAAAGTCGCCACAGTGAAACTGATGGAGAGGGCAAGAGGCATTGACATCAGCGACACGGAAACTGACCTTCATCGAAGAGCTGGAGCGAACCTCACAATCGCTTCTGGCACATCCGAAACGGCGATTCTGAAGAATGTGGAGCAGAGAGAAAACCTCCGGCAAATACTGGGCTACATTCCTCACGACATAGACTTCGTAGTGTGCGAGGGAATAGCTGATCAAGACCTGCCTAGGGTCGTAGCTGTACGAGATCCATCGGATATTGATGCCTACATCAACGAAAGAACCATAGCGATATCCGGTATCGTTGCAGCTAGGGCCTTCAATCATATCCTTCCGGTAATCGATGTCACGAGAAACCCGCAAAAGCTTGCTGACTTGGTCAGATCGCTGCCGGAGAAAAGCTAGGTAAGTGCAAGCCTAAGGACAAAAGCTAGGATGACTAAGCCTGTCGTTCCCGCCAGCGCGGCGACATCAAGCCAAGAAGCGCTCGGATAGTCCCTGTACAGTGGACTGGGCATTTCTCTTCTTGCTCCGAAGGCTCGTGCCTCCGCAGCGTACGCCATATCCTCAGATTTCGCAAGTGCCTTGAGCGTGGTCGAAGACAAGAGATACCTGACCGAGACTGCCAGATTCCTCACTCGAAAGCCTCCCCTCAGCTTGATGGCATTCAGAGTGTCTCTCGCGATTCTCTCCAAGCGTTGGCTGAAGTTGAAGGCAAGTCCAAACACAAACGAGAAGGCCTCAGATCCGCTTAGCCTCTCAAGAAGGCCCGTGAGCTCAGAGATGTCAACTGTCCTCACAAAGGCCGAGATTGCGAGAACCATGACTACTGCCCTGACCGACATCTCGATTCCCACCAAGAAGCCTGACATGAGGGGGAACGAAGCGGCGCTGGACGTTCCAGACGGCTGATACTGCTCCTGCCAGAGCAGCGTGCTAGCAATCACAATTATCGGGACGAGCTTTGTCAATTGCCTGAGGTCTCGGAAGGAGTCTCGCGAAAGGAGAATACACACTGTTGTCACATAGGCGAGGGGAAGCAATAGAAAAACGCCACCCATGGTGATGGCGAGCAGAAGTGCTCCTACGAGAAGCGCAACGGCTCCGTAAACACCTAACGCTGCAGTACCCGCTTTGCCCCTATTGAGAATCTCCAACCAACCACCCCCGCGACGAGGCCCGCGATTGCGTGTATGGCAACAAACGCCAAGATTATGGCAACAATATTCGCAGGATCTATGCCCAAGATCTTCGACCCAACTGAGATCGTTCTTCCATAGATGACCAGCATTGACAAACCGAAGAGAAGAGGCTGGACGACAAATGGATGCACAAAAGTCCACACCTCTGCCAGCATTCCTCCGATCGAACTAGTGACGACGCTGGTTCCTCCAAAGGTCATTGCCAGCTCTACCAAGAGCGCCTCCATGAAGATCGCTATGATCGGAGAGATCACTACCGCACCAATCGATAGGATCCTCAGCAAAGCGACCACTACGCCCATCATGAGAATAGAACCCGGCTTTGGAACAAATGAGCGGCATGTAACCATGAGGAAGACGCCTATTGCCGTCAGGAAGGCTCCGCTGAATGGAATGTTCATCGCATGCAATTGTGCACCAAGAACATTCTCTGAAACAGCCCAGACGGCGGCCAAGACGGCGACGTAGACCAGATCCCTCGTGGAGAATCCTCGGAATCCACTTCGCTGAGTGCGAATCGTGCTGGAAGTTTCCGTGTCGGAGTTCCGATCTGACCTATGCGTTGCTGGGCTCATTTGTTGTACACCATCCGAGGCAGTGGTCTGAGTTCGGCTTCATGGACCCGGCCGCGCGGGATCAAATCGACAGGTCCGTCAGCCGCGATCCTGCCGTCCACGAGTGTCATGTCTCGGCTCGCGAATTCCTGCACCAAGTGAGCATCATGAGTTATGAGTAGCACACTCATGCCCTCGGCGACGTAGGATTGAAGCAGGTCCATAAGCGCCTTCAGATTTCCCCAATCTTGCCCTGTTGTCGGTTCGTCTAAGATGAGCAGATCGGGACTTGTGGCCAAGATGGATGCAGTTGCGAGACGCTGTTTCTCGCCCTCGCTTAAGTGATGTGGATGAGTGTCAGCATATCCTGTAAGCCCAAAGGACCTCATCATTCCTTGAGCTGCCCTAGAGAAGTCAACGCATCCCATGTTTCTGGGCCCAAACTCAATCTCCTCGCGAACTGAGTCGCAAAACAACTGTCGGCTTGGATTCTGAAAGAGCAGACCGACTCTCTTTGCAGGATTACCATTCGTTCTTCTTCCCTGCATATTGTTCAACACTATCCTGCCTTGGGAGGGCTTGAGCAAGCCCGCTAGGAGAAGCGCTAGGGTAGTCTTTCCTGATCCATTGGCCCCAAGCAATGCAACTACTTCGCCCCGCTGAATCTCAAAGGAGATGTCCCGAAGCACTTCAGGGCCGTGAGGGTAGCTGAAAGACAGGCTGTCTACTCGTAACAGCATGCCTCCTGAGTCGGGACTCTTCAGCGTCTCTGGAGGAATCATGGGACGTTCTGGCTCGGTTCTCTTCTCAGTCCCAGACTGTGTTACGCGTCCGCGAGATTTCTGACTCGTGTAGAGAGGATGACGAATGCCTAGCCCACTGAGAAGCAAACGTTCCATGTTGAACACGTTGCTTGGTGTGCCCTGAGCGACAATGCGTCCCTGATCCATCACGAATACCCGGTTCAGGTAAGTTGAGAGATTGTCAAGCCGATGCTCCGCAACTACTATCGTCATCTCATGCCGAGTCCGAAGCGACTCGAGAACCTGCAGCACAGAGTCGGCTCCTTGGGCATCAAGGTCGGAAGTCGGCTCGTCCAAGACAATGACCTTGGGCATCATTGAAAGCACAGAAGCGATGGCGAGCTTTCTCTTCTCGCCGCCTGACAAGTCAACGGCGTGACGTGCCCTGAGATCCTCCATGCATGTACTCTCGAGTGCGAACTCGACCCTTCGCTCAACCTCTACATCATCAAGCCCCAAGTTCCTGGGACCGAATGCGATCTCATCTTCGACAGTTGAGCAGAAGAACCCGACGTCAGGATCTTGGAAGACCATGTTGACGACAGTGGCTAGTCTGTGCAGAGGATGAGTGCGAGTGTCTAGGTTACAGACCTCAACTTTGCCCTGCATCTCGCCTTGTGATGCCTGAGGAATCAGTCCGGAAAGACAACGAAGAAGAGTGCTCTTCCCGCACCCCGAGCGGCCGATCACTGCAACGAACTCTCCCTGATCAATTGAGAGATCGACGTTGTCGATCGCCGGCGCCGAGCTGCCGGGATACGTGTAGGTGAGACCTGTTGCGACGATAGAGGGGTTCGGACGCAGAGCCAACGGTCTCACCCGAGTGATGTTACTGGCCAGTAACATCGCTGCTTTCTTCATAACGCTAACGTAAGCACTGTAAGTATGGGCCGCTCCGGAGTCGGGGCTAGATTGATGTGGCCAGCTCCTCTAGGACGCGTTTTGCATCCACATATCTCCCCAGGAAGAGTCGGCCGTCCTCTGTGAGGCGCGCTCCGCCTTTGGTTCTTCCGCCTCTGTACCTATCGACCAACTTCTCTCCCGATCTCTCTTCTGCGATCACGATCCTGTGGAGGGCGTATCTGTATGACATCCCGATCTCCTTGCACGCGAGAGAGATTGACTTGCACTTTTCAATCGCCGTCAATAGTCGCGCCGTGCCCTCCCCAAAGAAGGCCCTCCCTCTTGGATCCTCGAACCAAAACTTGACCCTAATCCTAGGTGCGGCCTGACGGGAGCTCATACGAGCACACCCACAATGAGTACTGGTGGGTTCTTCTCAGCCTTTTGTGCTTCTTATCTCTGCCGTGTCGTTGAACTAGCTCGCGCGCCACAGCACAAGTCTGCATCGGTTCGCGGGATCGAACACCGAGGCGAAACGTACTTCAGTCACTCCAATCACCGGGCTTGAACTATTCGCTCTCTGAGCAAGATTGAGCGTGTCTGCTCTTGAAAACCCCAAGAATTGTGACAGTCATTGGATCGAAGAGTTCAGGCAAGACCACGACAGTTGAATGCATAGTCTCAGGCTTGACGCAGAAGGGTTTTCGCGTGGGCTCAATCAAGCATATTCATCATGATTTCACGATAGACAGAGAGGGAACTGACACATTCAGACACGCTCGTGCAGGATCGAAGATTGTGGCCGGCGTTTCGAAGACCGAGACTGCAGTCATCATAAAAGATGATCCTGAGCAGACGCTGTCATCCATCTTGGACTTCATGGCGAAAAGAGAAGTGGACATCGTGATCACCGAGGGATTGCATGCCTCCATTGGCCAGCGGTCTGACGTATTCAAGATAGTTGTCGCTCGCGACATCGAAGATTTACGCGAGAGGATGCGCGGCACGACTGGCCCAATCCTTGCAATCTCCGGATTGGTTGCTGAAGGCAACCCGTGCCTTACACAAGTCGACATACCAGTAATCGACACGAAGACTGACTGTCCGAAGCTCATTGAGCTAGTGGAGAAGAAAGTGCTCCATAACTAGGTCGAGCAGTGCTCACATACTGTCGTATCTTCGGACAGACACTCTGGGCCTCGTCGCGATCAAGATTCGATCTCGATTCGCTGGAACTCGGACGGTGCAAATAGCTTGGCGGTGGCGATGTCACCCTCGGACAGGAGACGATTCTTGGGGATGATTGTGTAGCCATTGGCCTTGCTGAGATCTGTCATCCCGCCTAGGCGCACCTCAATCGGCGTCGCGAGATAGGAGTTGCCGCGCCTCGAAAGCTGTAGGAGTTGGAAATGTTCCAAACCATGTTTCGATTTCGCTTCCTTCTTCATTCTGGCTTCGATGACGGGAAGTCCGTGATCTGGTGAGTGACCAGCCAGAAGGTTGAGTAACGGAACAGCAAATACGTGGAACCCTGCTAGGGCAGACATGAGGAAGCCAGGAAGCATGACGATGGGTTTCCCATCGGCTACTCCGATTCCTGTCACCTTGCCAGGGGTCATGGCAACTCCGTGAAAGACAACCTTTCCGAGCGATTCGACCACATCTGGCACGAAATCCTTTGTTCCCACTGAGGACCCAGCTATCGTAATGATGATGTCTGCGTCCCGGAGCGCGTCGCTGATCTTTGTCCGGATGCGCTCGGGATCATCTGGAACTATTCCGAGGATCTTGGGCTCTGCTCCTAGCTGGCGCAGGAGTTCGGAGATTATGTATGCGTGATCGTTGGGGGTTCTGCTCATTGACTCTTGGTACGCCTCAACGAGTTCGTCTCCAACCGAAATCACACCCACACGGGGTTTCTTCACGACTCTTATGGTCTGTATGCGTAGCGCGATCAGGATGCCGACAGATTGAGCGTTCACAATATGCTCCCGCCTGAGCAGCGTCTCTCCGGTTTTTGCTTCTTCGCCTTTGATGGAGACATTCTCGTTCTTGCGCAGTGGCTGGATGATTTCAATCGTTCCTTCTCCGAGTCTTGTCCTCTCAACCTGAACAACGGCATCTGAGCCCTCGGGCAGGGGCGCACCTGTCGAGGTGTACACGCACTGTCCTTCCGCAATCTTCCCTGCGGAGGGATGGTCTGGTGGAAAGAGCCTGCCGCCGACTATCAGTCTGATGGGGTTCGAGGAGGAAGCGTGCTTGGTTTCTTGTGAACGGACTGCGTATCCATCCATGGCTGCCTTGTTGTATGGTGGAACGTCATGTGGTGCTTTGATATCCTCTGCCAATATCCGTCCGCAGGATTCCGTGACCGCAACATGTTCGTGCTCCAACGCTCCAGCATTTACTGATGTGAGAATCCTCTTGAGCGCTTCAGTTCTTGAGATGAGTTTGAAGATTCTCTTCTGGTCCTGCCTCAACTCTGGATCGCACTCATTTGCAGAACAGCGGAATGTTGTGCCGACTATTAATTCGATATTGGACAGGCTGAGAGAGCCTGCTCAGGCAGTAGATGTGCCAAAATGAGACGTTCTCGAGGGTGGCGGCCACCCCAGTTTCGAGCTGAGCATGAAGAGAGATACTCGTGGGGCGTACTTGGTGGGACCGGTGGGATCTAGACCTGATTGGGTTCAAATCCACCGCCGAGACCATCTTGTTTCAAGCCTTCTTCGGTTCTGCTGATTCTCCCGTCCCTCGGGTCAGCCTGATGCGTAATGCAGCTCAGGATAACGTCAGGCACGCTACTGCTTCGTGATGTCACGAGCCCTGACGATGATTACACGTGTGATGGTCAAAAGCTGCACGGGGCAGGTTCGGCGGAGAGAGAATGCAGTTGCACTTTCCAGGGCGTCTACGTGCCGCATAGTATTGAGTGTGAGCGAACAGGATGGTGAGCGTTATCTATAAC
>Ga0315285_10002475_pt1 | contig 19255 bp, 17 predicted proteins | sample YL17G09_36_MG_FD_203698 | JGI IMG/M metagenome (GOLD analysis project Ga0315285, IMG submission 203698) | Sediment microbial communities from Yellowstone Lake, YNP, Wyoming, USA - YL17G09_36 | ecosystem: Environmental > Aquatic > Freshwater > Lake > Sediment | place: USA: Wyoming | collected...
CATCCGTGGTCGTGCGGAAGCAGGTGACCCTCGCGCCGGGGAGCGCACGCGGGATCAGCGTCCCCTGGACAGGACCGACGAGCGGCCGGGTCACCGCGGAGATCGGCGTCTCCGACGACCTCGCCGCTGATGACCGGGCTTTCGCCGTATTCGTCCCCGCCCGCGGCGTTCGCGTGCGGCTCATCGGCGAGGGGAACTTCTTCCTCGAGACCGCACTCTCCTCCCTGCCGAACGTCACGCTGAGCACAGTGTCCGCTGCGGAGGCCCTGGCAGCGTCGGATGGTCCGGATGTCACCATATTCGACGGCACCGTCGTCCCTCCCCTGGGGAAGGGCGCGTACATCGTCATCGACTCGGTCCCGGCAGGGCTTCCCCTTCGCGCCGCCGGCACCAGGGACGGCCTGCGCGTGACCAATGCGAACCTCTCGCATCCCCTCCTTGCATCCGTCACGCTCGAGGGAGTGGTGATCGGGCAGGCGCTTCGCCTGGAGCCTGGTCCTGGCTTCACGGAACTGGCAGCCGCGGGGGGCACGCCTGTCATGCTCGCATGGGACCAGGGTGAGCTCAAGCTTCTCCTGATCGGATTCGACGTCCGGGAGTCCGACCTCCCTCTCCGGCCTGCCTTCCCCGTGCTGCTGGCCAACGCGCTGGGCTGGTTTTTCCCCTCCTGGCTCTCCGTGCAGGCCGAGCAGCTCCAGGCAGGGGCTCCGGCACTCCTGTCCTCGGCGGCCGGACAGGCCGTCACGGTCACGCTGCCCGGCGGCGGCAGCAGGTCCCTTGCCGGCACGGGACAGCCCGTCGAGTTCACCGAGACTTCCACGACGGGCTTCTACAGGGTGCAGGGGGGAGGGGAGCCGCGCGAGATCGCCGTCAATCTCGCGAGCCCCGGGGAATCGAACATCGAGCCCCGGTTCGAGGTCTCCGTCGAGGGTGAACCGTCGGCCAACCCCGTCGACCAGACCAGAGACGTACGGGTTCCCCTCTGGTCCGCGTTCGCAGTAGCCGCCTTCCTTCTTGCAGCCGTCGAATGGGCAGCATGGCTCAGAGAGACAGCGGTCGCCCGTCAGGGGGCCCGGCGATGAGGCTCCTCTCGCCCGGCTTCCTCGCTCTCCTCCTGGTGATTCCGCCGCTCGCCCTGCTCACCCTGCGCTCCGCCCGGTCGCTCCCCCCCGCGAGGGTTCGCGCTTTCCTCGGCCTGCGGATCGCCGCCATGCTCTTGCTCGCCCTCGCCCTGGCAGGGCCCGCCCTCGTGCGGACCACCGACAGGCTCGCCGTCGCCTTCCTGCTGGACGAGTCGCACAGCGTCGGCGAGGAGCAGCGCGCACGGGGGCTGGAGATAGTCGGGAATGTGCGCGCGGGGATGGCCGACGGAGATGCCGCCCTGCTCGTGCGCTTCGGCGCGAACGCGGAGATCGAGCGCCTGTCGCCCGGCCGGCCGCCGCAGGCCGACGCAGGCGGCGACATCGACGGGAGCGCGACGGACATCGGGGCTGCTCTCCGACTCGCCCTTGCCCGGGCCGCGAGCAGCCCGCTTCGGGTTGTCCTGCTGAGCGACGGCAACCAGAACAGGGGCAGCGCCGAGGAGGCTGCCGCCGAAGCGCGGTCGCTGGGCGCGCGGATATTCCCGTTCGCCCTTTCCCCCGCGGCGGCGGCCGGCGAGGTCTCGGTCGCGGGCATCGCCGCGCCTGCCCGGGCGAGGGCAGGGGAGCCGCACCAGGTCACGGTGCTCCTCCGCAGCCTCGCCCCTGTTCGGGCCCGGGTGTCGCTGTTCCGCGACGGGGAGCCGGCAGGCTCCCGCGACTCCGCGCTCGTGCCGGGCGAGAACCCCATCGCTTTCACGGGGTTCTTCCCCGAGCGGGGCCTGCACTTCTGGGAGGCGCTCGTGCAGGCCCCGTCCGACCGGATCCTCGAGAACAACCGCTGCCGAAAGTTCGTCGAAGTGACGGGAAATCCGCAGGTCCTGTACGCCGCCAGGTCCGGCAAAGGCTCCCCTGCGCTCCTGTCCGCCCTCGCGGCGCAGGGAATCGCCGTGGTCGAGATGGACGGCGCGGCGCTCCCCGGCTCCCTCGCAGGTTTCCTGCCCTACGACGGGGTGATCCTCGACAACGTGCCCGGCTTCGGCCTGTCCTACGAGAAGATGGAGACCCTCGAGAGGTACGTGCGCGACGCCGGTGGCGGCCTGCTCATGATCGGCGGAGAGAACAGCTTCGGGGCGGGAGGCTACTACAAGACGCCTGTCGAGCGGGCTCTCCCCGTCGACATGGACGTGAAGTCCCAGCTCCAGATGCCACGGCTGTCCCTCGTGATTGTGGCGGACAAGTCGGGGAGCATGGGCGGGATGGTGACCACAGGTGAGGCGAAGATCGACGTCGTGAAGTCCGCCGCCTTCTCCGCGGTGGAGCTTCTCAACCCGTTCGACAGGGCGGGTCTGCTCGCCTTCGACGCGGACTTCGAGTGGACGGTCCCCCTGACCGAGGCGGGCAACCGGGAGCAGATCGCCCGGGAGCTTTCGACGCTCTCCCCCGGGGGAGGCACGATCCTGTACCCCGCCCTGGAGGAGGCCTACCGCGCGCTCTCGGCATCCCCGTCGCCTCTGCGGCACATCATCGTGCTCTCGGATGGGCTCACCAACCCGGGGGACTTCGAGACCCTGGTCAGGCGCATCGCCCGGGACAAGATCACCGTCTCGGCCGTGGCCGTCGGAGACGATGCGGACAAGGACCTGCTGTCGAAGATCGCCGGGTGGGGGGGCGGGCGCTACTACGCCGCGAGCGATCCCCGCGGGGTGCCCCGGATCTTCATGACCGAGACGATTCTCGTGAGCAGGGGACTGCTGATCGAGAAGCGCTTCCTGCCCTCGGTCTGGTCTGCGAACGAGATCATCAGCGGGATCCCCCCCGAACAGTTTCCTCCGCTGGACGGGTTCGTCCTCACCTACATGAAAAACGGGGCCGAGAAGGTGCTCGCCGCGCTGTACGACGCTCCCTTGCTCGCCTCGTGGCGCTACGGGCTGGGCAAGTCCGCCGCGTTCACCGCGGACCTGAGGGGAAGGTGGGGGAAGGCCTGGACAGCCTGGGACGATTTCCCCCGGTTTGCCGCTCAGCTCGTGCGCTGGATCGAGAAGCCGGGGTCGTCGGAGCTCCTCCATCCCCGGATCGGGCTGTCCGGCGGCAGGGGATGGGTAAGCGTCGATGCCCACGACGAGCTGGGAAGGTTCGCGAACGGCCTGGACATAAGGGGAGTCGTGCTCGGCCCGAATGGGGAGCGCGAGGAGATCACGATCGCCCAGACGGGACCCGGGCTCTATGAGGGGAGCTTCAGGGCAGAGCGCGTCGGCGATTACACCGTGACCGTGTCCGCCCGGGCCGAACCCGGCGCGCCCAGCGGCTCAGCGCAGGACCTCGCGCCCCGCACGCTGGGTGTGAGCAGGCCGTACTCGGATGAGTACCGCATCCTCGGGGCTGATACGCGCCTTCTGGACCGGCTGGCCCAGAGCACGGGAGGAAGGCGCGCCGCCTCCGCGGATGACGAGGCCGCGCTCGCCGCGATCCTGCACCGGGAGCCGGGCGGGGCGGGAGCCGCCTCGACGGGGTGGTGGGCGCTGCTCGCCGCGGCCCTCGCGCTGTTCGTCATGGACATCGCCGTGCGGAAGTTCTCCCTCTCCGACACCGTACGGGAGAGGCTCGCCCGGATTTTCGGCGGCCAGCTCTCCCTGGACCGGCTCTTCCGCCGGCGGCCGGGCTACAGCTACGAGGAGCTCCAGTCCCTCGTCGCCAGGGCGCGCGAAGAGGAGAAGAGGAAGCTTCGCCACCGGATTTCGGAAATGGCGAGCGAGGGAAAGGTCGATCCCGACCTCGCGGCCTACCTGTACATCGCGAAGCTGAGGGGGAGGCGGGCTCAGTCTCGGGAGAAGGAGAAGTGAACGGGCGGGCCCGTCAGCCCGCGCGACCGATCATCTGCCGCATCCTCCTGATGTTCTCACGCAGGTCAGAGCCCTTCTCGAAAAGGGATGAGCTTCCCGCCACCAGAACTTCGGCTCCCGCGTCGACCATCTTCGGGACGTTCTCCCAGCTCACGTTGCCGTCCACCTCGATCTCGATCGACAAACCCTGCTCGGCCACGAGGTCCGATAGCTCGCGGATCTTCCTGAGCGTGTTGGGCACGAGTTTCTGGCCCGCGTAGCCCGGGTTCACCGTCATCACGCAGACAAAACTGACATGGGGCAGAAGCTCGCTCACGGCTTCGAGGGGCATGGCAGGGTCGATCGCGATCCCCGCTCGGGCGCCGCAGCTCCTGATCAGCTCGAGAGTGCGCAGGGGATGGTAGGAGACCTCGGGGTGGATCGAGACCACGGCGTTGGGGATCTTCGCGAAGGAGGGCACGTGCGCGTCGACCCCTTCGACCATCAGGTGGATGTCCAGCGGGATGGGGGAATGCTCGGCGAGCGCGCGGCAGAAGTCCGGGCCGAGGGTGAAGTTCGGCACGTAGTGGCCGTCCATGATGTCCATGTGCAGGTAGTCGACGCTTTCCTCCCGCATGAGGTCCAGCACCCTGCCGAGGTGCAGGAAGTCCGCGCACATCATCGACGGGGCAATCTTCACCTTCTTCATGACCAGGCCGCCTTCTCGCCGTGCGGGGCGACGATAACCTTCAGTCCCGCGCGCGACTCGTGGTACGCGAATGCCTCGCGGATCCCCTCCAGGGGGAACACGGCGGAGACGTACTCGCGCGCCCGGACCGACCCGCGCGCGATGAGGCCCACGGAGGTTCTGTGGTGGTGGGGCAGGCTGCCGTGGCTGCCCATGACGAAGCACTCCTTGTAGTGGATGAGGTTGGAGTCGATGCAGAGCTTCGGCTGGTTCTTGAGGCCCCCGAAGAGGTTCACGTACCCCCTGTGGCGCACCATCCCGATGGCATCCTCGTGCGCCTTCACCGTGCCCGCGGTGGTGATCGCGAGGTCCACGCCCTCGCCGTCGGTTTCGCGCATCACCGTCTCGACGAGGGGCTCCTCCTCGGATGCGATGAAACGGGCCTCGGGGAGGAAGCGGCGGGCCATGTCCAGGCGCGCCCGCGAGCGCTGCGCGGCGAAGACCTTCGACGCGCCGAAGACCCTGCTCAGCTCGAGCATCATGCACCCGATGGGCCCCAGGCCGATCACGCAGAGGCTCTTGCCCAGGCCGAAGCGCGCGAGCTCCAGGCCGTTCACCGCGCAGGCGAGCGGCTCGGCGATCGCGGCCTCCGCGAAGGACAGGCCGTCGGGGATCGGGGTGACGGGGCCGTAGTTCAGGGTGGTCTCGTTGAGGACCATGTACTGCTGGAACCCCCCGGGGAACTGGTAGCCGATCGCGTAGTTGATCCTGCAGTTCGTCCCCATCCCGTTCGTGCACCACGGGCAAGTCCCGCAGGGGACGTCGGCCCCGAGGGCGATCCTGTCACCCTTCGCGACGGCCCGCACGCCGCTTCCGAGTTCGACGATCTCCCCCGCGATCTCGTGGCCGATGACCGCCGGCATCTTCACCCTGTCGTTGCCGTAGTGGAAGATCCGGATGTCCGACCCGCAGACCGCGCACGCGTTCACCTTCAGGATCGCTTCGCGCTCGCCGCAGGCCGGCATTCCCGTCTCGCGCACAACGATCTTTTCCAGCTCTTCGAGCAGGGCAGCCTTCATCGACACCACCTTTCCCGGACACAGAGCATACCGATTTTTGCGTTTTGTTCAACGGAGGCGGGCGGCAGGACCCGGCTCTGCGCCCCCCTGCCTTGAACCCCAGCCGATTCCCGACTACCATGCGCCGCATGAAAGCTCTCGTTCTCGAGAGGGACGGCGCGCTGCGCTGCACCGAGGTGGCCGACCCGCTGCGGCCCGGCCCCGAGTGGGCGCTCATCCGCGTCGCCTTTTCGGGGATCTGCAATTCGGACATCCACCGGGGATTCGGCGCCGGCGCGTACAGGTATCCCCTGATCATGGGGCACGAGTTCTCGGGCACCGTCGAGGAGCCGGCCGAGGCCGGGCGGTTTCCCCGGGGGTTCCCGAAGGGAGCACGGGTCACGGTTTTTCCCCTCATTCCCTGCCGCCGCTGCATCCCCTGCCAGACCGGCGACTTCGCCCAGTGCACCGACTACGACTACCTCGGCTCCCGAAGGGACGGGGCATTCGCGGAGCTGGTGTGGGCGCCCGAGGCGAACCTCCTTGCAATCCCCGAAACGGTTGGCCTGCGCGAGGCAGCCATGACAGAGCCGTGCGCGGTCGCCCTGCACGGTGTGGGCAAGCTCACGATCAGGCCCGGCGACACCGGGGCGGTCTTCGGCGCGGGCCCGATCGGCAACTGGGCGGCCCAGTGGATGCGCCTGCGGGGTTGCTCGGAAGTGTTCCTCGTGGATATCGACGATCGCAAGCTCGCTCTCGCCCGGTCGATGGGATTCTCGCCGATCGATCCGCGGGAAGGGGACCCCGTGGAGGCGATCCGCGCCCGGACGGGCGGCAGCGGCGCCGATCGCATCGTCGAGGCCGTGGGCCTCCCGAGCACGTTCCTGCAGGCTGTGCAGGCAGGGGCCCGGTTCGGCGAGGTCGTTTTCCTCGGCAACATCCGGGGCAGCTTCGAGATCGGCGAGAAGGACTTCTCCTCGATCCTGCGCAGGGAGCTCACGATCCGCGGGACGTGGAACTCGCGCTTTGTCCCCGAGGGCAGGAACGACTGGACGGCGGTTCTGGGCGCTCTAGGCCGCGGCATCGATGCCGCCTCCCTCGTGAGCCACACCCCTTCCCTCGCCGAAGGCGCGGACATATTCCGCCGGATCATCGAGCGCAAGGAGTTCTTCAACAAGGTGGTCTTCGCTCTATGAAGGTGAACCTCGGGGTCAAGAGCGACCTCATCGAGAGCCGCTACAGCTTCGACTGGCTGTTCGGTATCATGGCGGACTGCGGGGTGGAGCGCCTGCAGGTAGGCTGCTCCATCTCGACGTACCTCGCGGACGACGAGTACTTTCGTGGCGTACGGCGGCGGGCGGAGCGCAGGGGAATCCGCATCACGAGCGTCTTCTCCGCGATACGGGAGTTCGGCGGGTTCGCGAGCGGCGATCTCTGGCTCGCCGCGGCCACCCGGCGGATGTGGGAGAGGCTCATCCGGGTCGCTTCGCTCCTTGGGGCGGGGATGGCGGGGACGAACGCGAGCATCACGATGCGAGACAGGCCCGAGAGCCGGGAGGAGGGCATCCGGCGCTTCCGCTCGGAGATCCGCGATCTGTTGGCCCTGGCGAAGCGGGAGGGTCTTGAAGCGCTCACGACGGAGCCGATGTCCTCGGTCTGGGAGTACCCGTCGACCCCCGAGGAGATCCGCGGGCTCGCCGAGGAGCTCGCCGCCTACCATGCCGAGCACGAGCGCGACACCGTCGCGTTCTACTACTGCGGGGACATCTCCCACGGCGTGGCGGACCGGGAGAAGCGAGTCATGCACGACAACTGGGAGCTGTTCGCGCTGGAGATCCCCTGGATGGGGGAGTTCCACTTCAAGAACACCGACGCGATCTTCAACTCGACCTTCGGCTTCGGCCCGAGGGAAAAGGAGCGTGGGATAGTCGACCTCGCCCGGCTGGCGGCCCTCATCGAGGCGAACTCCGAACGCTTCCCCCTGCCCGAGGTGACGGGCTACCTCGAGATCGGCGGCCCCAAGCTGGGCAGGGACTATACCGACTGCCATGTGGGCGAGGCCCTCGTCGAGAGCCTCTCGGCGCTGAAGGAGCACTTCCGGTAAGGGCTTGTGGACGCTTCGCAGCCCAACCTGAGAGAGGAGGGCGGAATGGCTGACATGGACAAACGGTACAACGTCGCGATCGTCGGCTTGAGCTTCGGCGCGGAGTTCATCCCCATCTACCAAGCCTACCCCTACACGAATCTCGTCGCGATCTGCCAGCGCAGCAGGGAGAAGCTGGACGCGGTTGGCGACACGTGGGGCGTAGAGAAGCGGTATACCGACTACGGCGAGCTGCTGCGAAACCGAGACATCGAGGTCCTCCACATCAACACCCCACCGCCGATCCACGCCGACATGTGCGTCGCGGGTCTCGAGGCGGGCAAACACGTGGCCTGCACGATCCCCATGGCGCTCACGGTGGAGGACTGCAAGCGCATTGTCGACGCGCAGAAGGCGAGCGGGAAGCAGTACATGATGATGGAGACCACCGTGTACTCGCGGGAGTTCCTCTACGTCAAGCAGCTCTACCGCGCGGGGGAGCTGGGGAAACTCCAGTTCTTCCGCTCGTCCCACCAGCAGGAGATGGCGGGCTGGCCCGAGTACTGGGAGGGGTTCCCGCCGATGTGGAACGCGACCCACGCGATCGCTCCGACCCTCGCCCTCGGGGGCAACGAGGCGGAGTCGGTCTCCTGCTTTGGCTCGGGGACGATCGACGAGCGCATGCACGCGAAGTACGGCTCTCCCTTCGCCATCGAGACCGTGCACATCAAGTTCAGGAACTCCGACCTCGCGGCAGAGGTGACCCGTTCTCTGTTCAACACGGCCCGCCAGTACAGGGAGAGCTTCGACGTGTACGGCTCGAAGAAGAGCTTCGAGTGGACGCAGATCGAGGGGGAGAGGCACATCGTCCACGACGGCGAGAAGCCCGCCCGGGTCGAGGTCCCCGATTTCGCGCACCTCCTTCCCAAGGAGATCCAGAGCTTCACGAGAGCGGGGGTCTACAACAGCAAGGACAAGAAGCACCTGTCCTTCACGCAGGGGGGAGGCCACGGCGGCTCCCACCCCCACCTCGTTCACGAGTTCGTCTCCGCGCTGCGGGAGGGACGGGAGCCGCTGCCCAACGCGCGGCAGGCGGCGAACATCACCTGCAGCGGGATCCTCGCCCACGAGTCCGCGCTGAAGGGCGGCGCGGCCGTCCGGCTGCCGGAGTGGACGCTGTCCCCGCCGACTTGAACAGAACACGCCCGCGGGGGATACTGACGCGCAGCGGCAGCCAGAAAGGAGGGATCTCATGTCCAACGGGAAGAGGGTGAAGGTCGGCGTGGTTGGCCTGGGATTCGGGGCAGAGTTCATCCCCCTGTACCAGAAGCACCCCGACGCGGAGTGCTACGCGATCTGCCAGAGGGACGAGAAGAAGCTCAATGCAGTCGGCGACATGTTCAAGGTTGAGCAGCGGTTCACCCGCTACGAGGACATGCTGAAGGTGAAGGAGATCGACGCGATCCACGTCGTGACTCCCATCGCCGCCCACGCCCCCATGTCGATCGCCGCCCTGGAGGCGGGCAAGCATGCCGCCTGCACGGTCCCCGTGGCCGCGACCGTCCGCGAGTGCCTGAAGCTCGCCGAGGCCAGGAGGCGGGCCGGCCGGGTCTACATGATGATGGAGACCGCCGTGTACACGCGCGAGTTCCTATTCGTGAAGGAGATGGCCGACAGGGGCGAGCTGGGAAAGATCCAGTTCCTCCGGGGGTCCCACCAGCAGAACATGAGCCTTCCGGGTTGGCCCGACTACTGGTACGGTTTCCCCCCCATGCACTACGCGACCCACGCGGTGAGCCCCCTGCTTTCGCTCGCGGGCGCCGAGGCGGAGTCGGTCGTCTGCTTCGGCTCGGGCACGATCCGCGAGGAGTACGCGAAAAAATACAGGTCTCCCTTCGCGATCGAGACCGCGCTCGTGAATCTGCGCGGCTCCGACCTCGCCTGCGAGGTGACGCGGTCGCTGTTCGACACGATCCGCCAGTACCGCGAAAGCTTCGACGTGTACGGCACGAAGCTGTCCTTCGAGTGGGAGCAGCTTGCCGGCGAGAAGCCCGTCCTGTACTCGGGATTCGAGGACGCGAAGAGGGTCGAGGTCCCCGATTACGGCAACCGCCTGCCGAAGGAGATCGCCCCTTATACGATCCACGGTGTCTACGACCAGGAGCACGAGCACACCTCCTTCATCCAGGGGGCGGGCCACGGCGGGTCGCACCCGCACCTGGCGCACGAGTTCATCAGGGCCATCGTCGAGGGCCGGGAGTCGGCCGTCGACGCAAAGCGGGCGGCAAACTGGACAATGACGGGGATCTGCGCCCACGAGTCGGCCATGAAGGGCGGCAAGCGCGTCGAAGTGCCCGTCGCGAAATAGGACAGCAGAGAGCACAACCGGGAGGAAGGCAATGGCGAAGGTAGCGATCATCGGGGCAGGAAGCATCGTGTTCTGCAAGACGCTCCTTAACGACATGTTCGGCACCCCGGCTCTGGCCGGCTTGACGTACGCCCTGATGGGCCCGACGATGCCCAAGCTGGAGCGGATGAAGAAGTACGCGGACGCGGTTATCAAGAAGAACGGGGTGAAGGCGACCACCTACGCGACCACGGACAGGAGGGACGCGCTCAAGGGCGCCGACTACGTGATCGCGATGTTCCAGATCGGGGGCGTGGATGCCTTCCGGCTGGACTACGAAATCCCGATGAAGTACGGGGTGGACCAGTGCATCGGCGATTCGATGGGGCCGGGCGGCATCTTCCGCGGCCTGCGCACCATTCCTGTGATGGCGGACATGCTCGCCGAGATGGAGGAGCTGTGCCCGAAGGCCGCGCTCCTGAACTACGTCAACCCCATGGCCACGGTGTGCCTGGGCATCGGGCGGGCGAGCGACGTGCCCTTCATCGGCTTGTGCCACGGCGTGCAGACCACCCTCGACCTCATCGCGGGCTACGTCGGGGTGCCGCGCGGCGAGATCGACTACGTGGCTGCCGGCATCAACCATATGGCGTGGTTCCTCAGGATCGAGAAGGACGGTGTGGACCTGTACCCCACGCTCAAGGCGAACTTCGAGAAGCCCGAGTACTACGTGAACGAGAAGGTGCGCGGCGAGGTCATGCGGCATTTCGGCTACTTCATGACCGAGAGCACGGGCCACCTGTCCGAGTACCTGCCCTGGTTCCGCAAGAACAGGAAGGCCCTCGATCTGTACTGCGACGAGCCGTCCTTTGGCGGGGAGACGGGCGCGTACTACAACTGGTGCAGGAGCATCGCGACGAAGTTCCAGGACAAGGACTTTCTGGCGAGGGAGTCCGGAGAGCTCGAGCCGCGCAGCAAGGAGTACTGCTCCTACATCCTGGAGGCCATGGAATCCGGGAAACCCTTCAAGCTCAACGGCAACGTCATGAACAACGGGTACATCACCAACCTCCCCTGCGACGCCTGCGTGGAGGTGCCGGTGTACGCCGACCGCGACGGGCTGCATCCCCTCACGGTCGGAGACCTGCCGCCGCGCCTGGCCGCGCTGAACCAGAGCAACATCACGGTGCAGTCGCTGGCCGCCGACGCGGCCCTGGACGGCGACCCCGAGATGGTCGAGGCGGCGGTCGCCATGGACCCCCTGACCGGCGCGGTGTGCACACTCAAGGAGATCCGGGACATGACGATCGAGATGCTCGAGGCGGAAAAGCGCTGGCTCCCACAGTTCGAGGGCAGGACCCTGAAGCCGGTGCCGGCCATCAGCGTCCCAAAGGGCACGAAGGGGGTTCCCGTGCCTCTCGATCCGGCCCTCGCAATCGTGCACAGATTCGGCAAGCTGGCAGAGTAGCTCGGAGTGATGCTGGTACGGACGCTCCTCACCGGCTCGTCGTACGCGTCGATGTTCTTCCTCGGCGTGGGCACCGCGGTCATCGGCGCGGCATCGGGGAACATCGGCCTCACGCCTTTCCAGACCGGCCTCCTCGTCTCGGTGCAGAACGTGGGCTTCATCGCGGCGGTTCTGGCGGCCGGGGCACTTGCCGACAGCATGGACAAGCCCCTGCTGATGTCCGCGGGCAGCCTCGTGCTGGCTGCCTCGTTCTTCCTGTACTACCGCTGGCCTCCGTATCTGCTGAACCTCGCCATCATGGTCTTTCTCGGGGTCGGGATCGGGACCTACGAGGGGGTGGCCGACGCGATGCTGCTCGCCATCCATACCAAGCGCCAGGGCCTGCACATCAGCGTGAACCATTTCTTCGTCACCTTCGGCTGCCTGGCCATTACGCTGTACCTGGTATTCCTGCAGATGGACTGGCGGCGCTCGATGGTGCAGTCGGCGGCCGTGGTCCTCGCCCTTGCGCTCGTTTTCGCGCTCTCGCGGGCGGTTGCCGGCAGACGCGGGGGAATGAGTTCGGCGAGGGAGGCCGGCGCCCCGGCGGCATCAGGCGCCCCGGCGGCATCAGGCGCCCCGGCGGCATCAGGCGCCCCGGCGGCATCAGGCGCCTCGGCGGCATCAGGCGCCTCGGCAGTGGGACTCCGCCGGCGGATCGCTTTCCTGGGTACCCAGCGCATCCTCGCCCTGTTCCTGCTGCTCGCGGTCTTCGGCGTGGGCATCGAGATGGGCCTCACGGGGCTGCTCGCGAGCTTCCTGATGGAGCTGCGGGGCTACGACCTGGTCGCCTCGAAAATCGGCCTCGTGCTCTTTCTGTCGGGAGTGGCCGCCGGCAGGGTCGCACTCGGCATCCTCTCCGGCCGCCTGCGGATCGCGGGCCTGCTCATTGTCCTGCACGCCGCAGCGGCGGCGTGCTCGGCGGTCCTCCTCTTCGTGCGGATGCCGATGGCAGCCACCGGGACCTTGCTCTTCATCATGGGGATGACAGTGTCGTCGCTCCTGCCGCTTCTCATCACGATGACCGGCGCTCTGTACAGGGACATGGCGGGAACGTCGCTGGGCATCGTGAAGCTCGGGATCCCGATCGGCGGGATCGTGGTGCCCTTCATCCTTTCGATCGTCTCGCGTCTCGTGTCGTTCCAGCTCGCGCTTGCGATATTCCCCCTTCTGGCGGCGGCCGGGTGCGCCGTGCTGGCGGCGAGCGGGAGGATGATCCGGGCGCGTCTCACAGCCGCGGCTGCGGAGCGGCCGGATCAAGGGCCTCCCTAGATGGCCATCTGCTGCGCGATCATGTCCTCTTGGCCGCCAGAGCCCCTTCGGCCTCCCGAATGGCCTTCAGCGCCTGGGAGTACTCGCGATCGTAGGTCGTGCAGCCCACGGGCTTCTGCCTGATCAGCAGTTCGATGCAGTTGTCGCAGGCTGTGCACCACCTGATGTCCTTCTCCCTGTCCTCGGCGAACTTCCTGGGCAGCTGCCCGTCGGCAAGGGACTGCCTGCCGCTCGCCACCATGTCGGCGACCCGATCGCGGATGTTCTTGTTCGCCCAGAACCAGAGGGTGTTCTCTTCCTTCTTCCTGGCCTGCAGCTCGTTCTTCCCGTTGTTGAGAACGGAGTAGGCCAAACCGATCACGACCGTCTCGGGGTGGAAGCGGAAGTAGGACCTTTACTATCCGCCGTGGGGACGTAGAGCCGATGTCCCTGCAAGTGCCGCGGGCGCCGGCGCGCGCCGTCTCTTCCATGTTTTTCTGGTTGTTCTGAAGCACCGCGCATTCTGCAGCTGTCCTCTGGAGTATGCTCTCACCTTCCTCCACGATCCCGGCCGCACACCCCACCACCTATGTCCCGCGGGGAGCGAATACCCCGCGACTCATCTTCCACGACCATTTCCCAGCCTTCGCCCAATCCTACGACTCCCTCTACGCCCAGGACTGCGGCACGTTCCGTCTGCAGGGTATCGCCCATATCCAGTGTACCAATCCAGAATGCAGAGCAGAGTTCTTTCCTCCTTTTTCCTACAAGGTCTTCTATCCCTTGGGCGGGCCACTGCACCGCCTTTGCCCATCCTCAGAAGCGCACCCTTCTGTTCGCCGAATACCTCGACGAGCAGCTCCTCCTCAACCTCCCGCACCGACAGTTCCATTTTTTCATCCCCAAAGCCCTCCGAATCTTCTTCCTGATGGAGATTTGCACTACATGGATGAGATCGCTGTCCGCGATCTGCAACACCGCATGAGAGAAGTTTTAGAAAGCGCCGTTTCGGGTGCGACCGTGGTGATCAAAAAGCGTGGAAAGCCTATCGCCCGTTATCAAGCCGCTGCAAAGATGACGGACAAGAAAACGGACTTTGATGCGCTCATCGTTGCCAATTGTGAAGCAGACGACCGGAACCTAAGGATGGCTTTGATACCTTTCTTCGGGATCGCATTCAAACCGCGGACGCCATCCCGTATGCCTGCACGATCAAAGACCATTCGATGGGCGCATCCTTCAAGCGGTACGATGACCGGCAGTTCTGCAACGGACACCGGACGGTGACCATGGGGAAACCCACGGGGCATATTGTCAGCGGCGCGTACAGCAAGGAAAGCAATCTTCAGACCATCATCGAGGGGCGGTGCGAGGTCGGCCGGAATATTCTGGCCGGTGTCGCCACCGATGAAAGCGGCGAGGATGCTCTCACCCGGGAGAATCTGGAAAAACTATCCAAAACGACTCAGGACGCTTTAGAAAACACGGTCGTGCCGCCGCAGAACTTTTTGGGCCTCGGCGGAAAGAAGATATTCAGGGATTTGATCTATTTCATGCAGGGGCTCGTGAAAGAAGACCACCGTTTCTATAATAAGCATGGGATCTACTGTTTTCCTCAGAAGCGGATCGGTACGATCTTGAAAATGCAATTGCTTGGAACGTTGATGTCGATCCCGACTGTGAAAAAGAAAATGGGCGGAAAAATGAACGTTGCGATCCGCGCTGCCTCCCGCAGCAGCGTGCAAAACGCGGCGTAAGGCTCCCTGTCGTATCAGTTTCTGTCCCTCCGCACGCTCCCGCTTGGATGGAATGCGCTCATCCGGGGGGCTTTTGAGCTTGACAAGCGGACTGGACGTGACTACTGTAATTACATGAAGGCACGATTGATTAGAATCGGCAACTCCCGAGGGATCCGGATTCCCCAGAAAATGATCGAGCTCTACCAACTCAAGGAAGGGTCAATTCTCGAACTGGAAGAACGCCGGGACGGCATCCTGATACATCGTCAGCCCGTGGCCCAGAACAAGGTTTCCTGGGACGTCGCATATCAGGAGATGGCGGCCGATTCGGCGGAAGACTCCGAATGGACGGAGTGGGATGCGGTAGCGGGAGACGGACGTGGGGTTTGATCGATACGCCGTCTACTGGGTGAATCTCGATCCCGTGCAGGGAAGTGAAATTGCCAAGACCCGGCCTGCCGTTGTCGTCAGTGATGAACACATGAACGCGCATCTTGGCACCGTCGTCATCTGTCCTATTACCAGCCGCATCCATCCACACTGGCCGAGCAGAGTGCAAACCACGGTGGACGGACTTCCCGCTGAGATCGCCGTGGATCAGATTCGTGCTGTCGCCAAATCCAGGCTGGGAGTGCGGATCGATGTCCTGGGCGCCGATGTCGCTTCGAGCGTGCGCCATGTCATTACGGAAATGTACGGGCTGTTGTCGGTAAGCTGACGGGCGGATCCTGCGGGAAACAGGACGCCCCGGATTCCCGCCCTTGACAACCGCCCTCCGATGCGGCCACTGGCATCCATGCGCATCCAGGAAGTCCGCGTCACCCCGATCGCCGTTACCGACCCCCCGCTGCTCAACGCCTCCGGGGACGCCCCCTGGGGCCAGCGGCGACTGATACCGATTTTGTACTCAAGACGGGTTGCGTGAGTGCGTGAGTGCGGTCAAAAGGGGGCGCGAAGGGCGGCATGGAGGACTCCTCGGTGCTCGGGGCAGGTGAAAGGGACGGAATTGCGAGGTCGTGGAGGGTCAGGGAAGGGAAGGAGTGGACCCGGAGCCGGGCAGCGATCGGTCAGGAACAGACCTCGGCGATGCGGCTCGCGTGAGAGAAGCCGGCGAGGGAGCTGGGGTGGATCTCAGTGCAGCGGAGCGAGTACGAGCCCTGGAGGGGCACGACCGATTTTGATGAGATGGCGGGAGGATTCCGTCGACTTGGGAGGGGTCTGTGATGATGGCGAGAACCCGCATGCTGTTTGCACAGCGAGGACAGATGAGGCAGGCCCATGGGGAGGAGGCGCGCGTGGCGTGGTCCTTTCTATCAGGCGGTGCCTTGGACAGCCAAGAGAGGCGCGGCAGGTGGGGGCAGCGCTTCCAGGCGGTGCGGTGGCCCGCCCAAGGGGTGGATCGTGTGCGCGATGAGTACACCCCGCAGCAGCGAAGGAGGGGGTAGGCGGTACCCTGGGCCTCGCATCTTCCCTGGAAAGTCGCAACGATATCATAACCCCCGCCCTGGGCGCCGGGAGTCTTATGCGCTGTTCTGATACTCTGGACGGGAATATTCGCCTACCGGCACATCGTAGCATGCAAAACCCCGTTAGCATTTCTCATCCTGTCCCGGGGAGGAATATCATGGAGAGATACGGCTATAATGGAAAAATCGCGATTGTCGACCTTGGAAATGGGGATGTAAGAATTCATCAGTTTGACGAAGACTGGTACCGTATTTACGCAGGCGGCGGTCTTCTCGGCGCCTGGCTGCTGCTCACGGAAACGAAACCGGGAATAGAACCGCTTGCGCCCGAAAACATGCTCATATTTGCATCCAGTGTCATTGCCGGGCACAGGGCGCCGGGACTCGCCCGGTTCAGCGTGGTAACCAAATCGCCTTTGTCCGGAGGAATCGCGGAAACCCGGTGCGAAGGAGCTTTCGGTATATACCTGAAAGGTTCGGGTTATGACGCAATCGCGGTCACAGGAAAGGCCGGGCGGCCCGTGTATCTGCTCGCTGAGGGAGGCGCCATCCGGCTCATGGATGCCGGCGGACTGTGGGGAAGGGATACGCTTCAAACCGCGGAAACCATCAAGGCGGAACTGAAACGTGAGGACGTAAGCGTCTGTGCTATCGGGCAGGCCGGCGAGAACCTCGTGCGATACGCTTCCATCGTCGCCGACGGTTCTGTACAGGCCATGCGCATGGGGACGGGCGCGGTCATGGGGTCCAAGAATCTGAAAGCGCTGGTGCTGGCGGGATGCGACACGCCGCCCCTGTACGATCCGGGACTGGTGGACAAGATACGGGGCGAGTTTACGGCGGCCATGGAGAAGAACACCCTCTCCATGTGGCAGAAGGAACCGCCTGGGTTCTCGGCATACGCGGATTTGACCGACGTTGATACGGCGTATATGGGCTGTAACAATTACACGTCCGACGTGCACGAAAAAAATCCCACCCTCGCCAGGGACAGGTTTCTCGAATACTGCACAGGCGAGCTGCCCTGTCCGGGATGCCCGAATACCTGCATAAAGATTATCGATGCGGGTAAAAAAAAGGACCCCGCATCCGGCATACACCAGGAGCTTACAGCATCCCTGGGGCCGAACATCGGCAACACGGACCTCAAACTGCTGCTTGCGGCAAACAACTTCTGCAACCGTTACGGCCTGGATCCGGTATCCCTGGGATTCAGTATCAGCTTTGCCATGGAATGCTTCGAAAAGGGAATCCTTGCGAAGGAGGATACCGGCGGAATGGAGCTCTGTTTCGGTAATTCTTCCGTCCTGCTGCCGCTCATCGGGATGATTGCGGAACGGCAAGGACTGGGTGATGTTCTCGCGGAAGGCGTCAAGCGGGCAGCGGCCCGTATCGGCAAAGCAAGCGGGAGGTATGCCATGCACGTGAAGGGCGTGGGAATGGTATCCTTTGAACCGAGGACCATGACGAACCTGGCATTGGGATACGCTACCGCGCCTATCGGCCCGCGCTACGATATCTGCGAACACGACTGGGACTTCGACGTTGCCGCGGGCTGGGACCATACCCTGGAGCTGTCCCGTACCCTGGGAATCCTCAAACGAATCCCCATGCAGTACGTCGGACCGGACAAGGTGCGGAACGACAAGGCTCTCAACACAATCTGGAGCGCATGCGACACCCTGGATATATGCGTGTTCGCGAGCGCCCCCACTCGGGCGTTAAGTCTCGAAAAGATGGCATCCCTTCTCCACGGCATGACGGGCTGGAAAACGAGTTCCTGGGAGATCATGCGCTGGGGAGAACGGCGAAACCACCTCATGCGCCTTTACAATCTGCGCGAAGGCCTTACGGCGGCGGACGACACCCTGCCGGAACGGTTTTTCACCGAGCCTATTGGACACGGCCGCCTGAAAGGCGCGGCGCTCGACAAAGCCTCATTCGGCGAAGCGGTGAACACCTATTACCGGATGATGGGCTGGGACGACCGGGGCGTGCCGTTCAAGGAGACGCTTATCGAACATCAGCTTGACCTCACCCGCCCAGCATCGCCTTGTTGAGATTCGCGGCCGCGGGGCGGCCGGATCAAGGGCTTCGCTAAGCGGCCATCTGCTGCGCGCTCAGGTCCTCTTGGCCCCGAGAGCCCCTTCGGCATCCCGGATGGCCTTCAGCGCCAGGGAGTACTCCCGATCGTAGGTCGTGCAGCCCACGGGCTTCTGCCCGATGAGCAGCTCGATGCAGTTGTCGCATGCCGTGCACCACCTGATATCCTTCTCCCTGTCCTCGGCGAACTTCCGGGGAAGCTGACCGTCCGCGAGGAGATCGGCTGCATCTACCACACCGTGGGCCACGGCCAGGACTTCATGATGAGCATCGAGCACGAGGATTCCCTGACGCGACGTGGTGGGACCGAGAGAAGCGGAGGACGGCCTTGCGGCCGCCCTCGTTCATTGCTCGATCGTGGAGTCGAAGACCCTGACCTTGGCCCAGTTCGCCTTGTTGCGCTTGACGAACTCCATGTGGCGGAGCGCCGTCTCGTAGGCGTCGTGCGACCGCCGGTCCGCGAAGAGGATATGCAGGGACACCTGGAACTGCACGTCGTTCACCTCACGCTCGCATCCCGCGGCCCTGGTCCCCGCGGAGAAGGCCACGACGCCGTCGTGGCCCTTCAGGTATTCAAAGCACTCCCGCACCAGCGCCTCGCACTGCGCGGGTGAGCTGTCGTTCAAGGTGAAGAACACGTTGTGTGCAAGAGACATCCGCCCCTCCTTCCCAGCACCGGACCTATGTCCTCTTGGCCGCGAGAGCCCCTTCGGCATCCCGGATGGCCTTCAGCGCCTGCGAGTACTCGCGGTCGTAGGTGGTGCATCCCACGGGTTTCTGTCGGATCAGCAGCTCGATGCAGTTGTCGCAGGCCGTGCACCACCTGATGTCCTTTTCCCTGTCCTCGGCGAACTTCCGGGGAAGCTGTCCGTCGGCAAGAGACTGCCTGCCGATCGCCACCATGTCGGTGACCCGGTCGCGGATGTTCTTGTTCGCCCAGAACCACAGAGTGTTTTCTTCCTTCTTCCTGGCCTGCAGCTCGTTTTTCCCATTGTTGAGCACGGAGTAGGCTGAGCCGATCACGACGGTCTCGGGCTTCAGCACGTCGCGGACCCTCTTCTGGAAGGTGAAGTGCAGGTAGCAGTCGTCGGGCACCTTCTTGTCCGGCTGAG
>Ga0315285_10002477_pt1 | contig 19249 bp, 12 predicted proteins | sample YL17G09_36_MG_FD_203698 | JGI IMG/M metagenome (GOLD analysis project Ga0315285, IMG submission 203698) | Sediment microbial communities from Yellowstone Lake, YNP, Wyoming, USA - YL17G09_36 | ecosystem: Environmental > Aquatic > Freshwater > Lake > Sediment | place: USA: Wyoming | collected...
ATCATCCCTATCCGCAGCGTGATGGAGAACCTGAACATTTCAGGCCGGCGGCACTTTTCCCGGCTGGGCTTCTTCATCAACGAGTCGCGGGAGCGAGCCAACGCGGGCAAGCATGTGGAGCGGCTGGTGATCAGGACGCCGTCGCTGGGCCAGCTTGTAATGAACCTCTCCGGCGGCAACCAGCAGAAGGTGATTCTCGCCCGCTGGCTCAGCGAGCAAATCAGGGTGATCCTCCTGGACGAGCCGACCCGCGGCATTGACGTGGGCGCGAAAAGCGAGATCTACTCGATCATCTACGAACTGGCAAACGCCGGAATCGCGGTCGTGGTGGTCTCCAGCGAGCTGCCGGAGGTCCTGGGCGTATGCGACCGCATCTGCATCATGCGCGAGGGAGCGATAGTGGCGGACATTCCCCGGTCCGAGGCAACACAACAGACGGTCGTCAGCCTCGCCCTGCCGGCGACCTCCGCGGAGCATCTCAAGGAGGCTGAATCAGCATGACGACTCCACCGGAACCGAATATCCCGCTGCCCGAAAGCCGCGGCGCCATCGACTGGCGGGCGGTATGGGAGCAGTCGGGCATGCTCCTGGTGTTCGCCGTCCTCGTCGCCGGTTGCGCCATTTTCGTCCCCGCCTTCCGCTCCCTGAACAACATCAATGGACTGCTGCTGTCTGTCACAACGGTCGGCATTATCGCCTGCACAATGCTCTTTTGCCTGGCAAGCGGGGATTTCGACCTTTCCGTCGGGTCGGTCGTTGCAATGAGCGGGGTGCTGGCGGCGGTTGTCACCAACTGGACGGGCAGCGTCCTGGCCGGCATCGCGGCCGGGGCGCTGGCCGGGGCGCTGGTCGGCCTGGCCAACGGCATAGTCATCGCGATTCTCGGGATCAACGCCCTGATAACCACGCTTGCCACCATGCAGATCGTCCGAGGCCTGTCGTACCTTGCCTCGGATGGCAGGGCCGTCGGAGTCGAAAACGACGGGTTTTACGCCCTGGGCAACTCCGCTCCGCGAATGATCTCGTGGCTTGGATGGATAGGCGATACCGGCACGTTCGGAACCTGGCTGCTGGGTCTTACCGCCCCTGTCTGGATCATGCTGGTGTGCTTTGTGGCGTTCGGAATACTGCTGAACAGGACGGTGTTCGGGAGAAACACGCTGGCCATCGGCGGAAACAGGGAGGCGGCGCTGCTGGCGGGCATCCCGGTCAGGCTCTCGAAGATCGTCATCTTCAGCCTGCAAGGCATGGCCGCCGGATTCGCCGGCGTGATCCTCGCCTCGCGGATGACCAGCGGCCAGCCGACGGCCGCACAAGGACTCGAACTCCAGGTCATCAGCGCCTGCGTGCTGGGAGGCGTGTCGCTGACCGGCGGCGTGGGGACCATGACCGGCGTCGTAATGGGCGTGCTTATCATGGGCATCGTCCAGAACGCGATGAACCTCCTTAACATCCCGCCGTTCTGGCAGTATGTCGCCAGCGGCGCAATCCTGCTGGCCGCCGTCCTGCTGGACAGGCTCAAGCAGCGGCGGGCGGCGTGAGGCCGACGGCTGAGCTTCTCCCTACTCCCTTCTCCCTACTACCTGCTGTAGTGTCTCATAATTGATGAACATTATGCCGCCCGACAAATTCTAAATCCGAAGCGCGAAATCCTAAACAATTTCGAAATACAAAATCCAAAACAAACAAGAAGCTTCGACGGACGCTTGGATTTCCCACGAATCGAGCGCCGTTTACCGGCGTTTTGAGCATTTGAATTTTGCAATTCGGATTTGTTTAGGATTTAGAGATTCGAATTTAGGATTTACGAACTCGTGATAATTCACGGTCTATTTGAGACACTACACTACTACCCACCACCTTCTTCTCAAAGCAGCGGGCTGAGCAACTTGGCGACTCTCTGGCCGAAGAGCCGCAGCTTCGACCTTTGCCGCCATTGGCGGCGCGACAGGCGGCGCGAGTCGGCCCGATAGATAAGCTGCTGTGCGCGAAGCCTCTCGGCGACATCAGGCCCGTAGCAGACCAGGTTGATCTCGAAGTTCAGCGCGAACGAGCGGATGTCGAAGTTGCTCGAGCCGATAAGCGCTATCTTGTCGTCTATGCTGATGGTCTTGGCGTGCAGGATCCCCTTCTCGTAAAGGTATAGCCGCGCCCCGACGCGGAAAAGGTCTTCGTAGTAGGCTCGCGTGGCCGCACACACCAGCCAGTGGTCGCTGCGGCGAGGAAGGATCACCTCGACGACCACGCCCCTGAGCACCGCCGTCTGAAGAGCCTGGAGGACCGCCTCATCCGGCACGAAGTACGGCGTGGTGATCGTCACGCGATGCTGCGCGGCGTACAGGGCCGCGACAACCAGCCGCTGGTAGTTCTCCGTGGGGTAGTTTGGCCCGCTGGGCAGCGCCTGGATGAGCATGCTCCCGCGCGGAAGCGGCGGAGGCAGGATGTCGTCGCTATCGGGAACCTGCCCGACGTTGAACTGCCAGTCCGCCAGGAACACCATCTGAAGCTCCAGCACGATGGGGCCTTCAGTACGGACCATCAGGTCCTCGAAGACAAGGTTCCGGTACCCGTACGTCTCGTTGATGATGTTCTGCGAGCCGGTCCACGCGATCCGCCCGTCGATGACCGCCAGCTTGCGATGGTTTCGCATGTCCAGCCTGGCCAGGCGCCGGCGGAAGATGCCCACCGGCAGGGCCTCGTGGATTTCCACGCCGGCGGCGGCCAGGTCGGGCGCGAGTTTCTTGAACAGCGGCCGGGAACCGACCGCGTCGGCAAGCACGCGGCACGCGACGCCCCGCCTGGCAGCGCGAAGAAGCGCATCGGCGATGCGCCGGCCCGACTCATCGGGCGCGAAGATGTAAAAGAGCAGGTGAACGTGCCGCTCGGCTGAGTCAATGTCCGCCGCCAGCCGGTCAATTACCTCCGACGTGCGCGAAACTATCTCCAGGTCGTTGCCGCCCAAAATGGGCATGTGGCTGAGCTTGCGGGCAAGGGCGGTCGCCGCCGCGGCGACGGGGCCCAGCAAAGGCGTCTGCACGTACGGCAGCTTCTCAAGCTGGTGCGTCACGTCGCGAAGATGCTCGAGCATCCGCGCGTGCTGCCGGCTTCGGCGGCGCGGCAGCCGGTTCCGGCCGATCAAGGCGTACAGCACTATCCCCACCCACGGCTGAAAGAATATCACCAGCAGCCACGCCATGGCCGCGGCCGGTCGACGGCGCCGGATCACCACGAACAACATGACGATCCGAATGACCCACTCCGCCAGCAGTATTCCCAGCGACCAGCCCAAGCCTTCGGCCTCCCACTCGTCATCCCCTGATACTCAGATCGAAGGGGTGTCCGTCAGGGCTCCCAGAGTTTCTGGCCGCCCAGAAGCGGATCGAGCTGGGTTGGCCCTGTCGGGCGGACTGCCCCATCGGTGAGCAGCATGTTGAGTTTTCCCAGGTGCCTCTGGGCGGCGTCGGACAGCAGTTTGGGAAACTCCGCGTTGCTGAGGTTGACGATTGTCTTGTCGTAGTCCACCAGCAGCACGCGCCCGTCGCCGTAGCGAAGCTCCCCGGACCGCTCGTTGATGCCGTAGCTGCACTGCATGCCCCGCGAGAGTTCCCTTTCCCTGCCGTTCTTGCTCGTGCCGGGGCCGAGCCAGCCGTAGAAGGGATCGGCGGGGTTTGTGACGTTGTCCGGAAACAGGGGCTTGCCGAAATAAAGTACGCAGTTATTTTCCCCGCAGGAGTATTTAATGAGCTTGATGACGACCTTGCCGTTGGGCTCCAGGTAGACTCGCAGGACGCCGTCGTGACCGTCGGTGTCTATGGAGACTGCGGTGACCTCGGAGTTGTCGTCCAGGCCGACCTCGATGTAATCGCCCCGGGAATCCTTGCCTCGCCGCGTGCCGAAGTACATCTTGCCGAGGCCCACCTCTGTAAAAAGTATATCCCAGCCGCGATCGTTGCGATTGTAACCGGAGTTTGTATATCGCAGGCCTTCCATGGGGTTCTTGGCTATGCTGTAGTTGCTCTTCTCTTCCTTCTCCGGGCAGATGAACAGGGTGGGCACCGGGCAGACGTCGTACGGCACCACCGGCCAGGAATCCGCGTTGGGCAGGTCGAAGATGCCGTTGAGCGTCTTCGCACCGGCCCCGCTGGCGTGCGTGGCAAAAGCGGTCGAGATCTTGGCGAGATTGTTGCGGCAAAGCGTCGCGCGTGTCATGGCCGCGGCATGTTGGTACGACGGCATCAGGATCATTAGCAACAGCGCGATTACCGCGATAACGACCAGGATTTCCACAAGGGTAAAGGCTCTGCGTTTCATGGCTGATTGCCTCCTGGAGCCGAGGTCGGCCCGGGGGTCCACACTGTTTCATAATGCACTCGCAGGTTCTCCGGGTGCCGTTCCAGAGTCCGGCCGGCCTGCATGTAGGCTTGCTTGACCTGCGGAAAATCCTTCGTCAGTTCCACGTAGTGGAGCCATCGCCTCTGGTTGTCGGGACCGCAGCCGCGATACCGCATGCCGAGCTTCTTGTACAACTCATGAAGGGCGGCGAGTTGCACCGACGGGTCTTCGGTCTTCTCGGCCGTATCGAGCAGCCACAAGATGGACCGCTCCGACTCGCACCTTGCCAGGCCCAGCACCGATGCCTTTCGCTCGGCAAGGGAGGCCTGGGAAGCCGCCAGGGCGCCCAGTTTGTCGGCGGCGGCCTGGTCGCCGAAGAGCCCCAGCGTGCCTGCCGCCGCGGTACGTACCTGTGGCGATGGGTCCGCCAAAGCCCGCTCGACGGCCTGGCGGGCCTCGGGGGAGTCAAATCGCCCCAGCCCCACAACCGCCGCCTGGCGGACGTCCGCTTCCGTGTCTTGCCCGGCCGTGAGGACCAGGGCCTCGACGGCGCCCGCGGGCCGCTCATCGGCAATGCTGCACACGGCCGCTTTGCGGTCAGTGGCCGTCTTGCCGGAAACTTTGGCCGAACAGCCGAATGAGGCCAACAACGAGGCCGCCGCGACGGCAACAAGGACAACCACGACGACGGAAAGCACCACCTTGGTCCCTCTACTGACGCTCCGCGACTTGCCGGCCATAGTTGCACTCCATATCCGGTCAGGATCGAGACGGCGGACTTCTATATTATACGGAACCGCGGGACCACTCACAGGCCCGCAAACCATATCTTATTCTAACACGCCGGCGCCCTTGCCGCAAACAGCCTTTTCGATCACCGGGCGGTCGTGTGCGAGGCCAAATCTTGGCAGGCTGTTGAGCCCGGTAGGGCGACCCGCGATTAGCCACGGGCGCAAGCCCGTGGACTGTGCGTTCATTGATTCGGAGCCCGGCGGGGCGATTGCCACCGTCAATCGCCCCGCTGGGGCTCTTTGCCTGACATCCGGCAATCCACGGGCTTGCGCCGCGTGGCTAATCGCAAACGTCCCTACGGGACTAAGAACGGCTCTTGCCAAGACTTGCGAATCGCCAGAAAAAAACTCGATCACCGGGCGGTCCTCGGGCGCCATCATCCGCGTCATGGCCGGCTGCTCGGGACAGCCTTCACCACTAGTGTAGTGCGTCGAATAGATTGCGAATTATCGTGAGTTCCAAAATCCGAATCTCGAAGCACGAAATCCGAAACAAATCCAAATCGCCAAGTTCAAATGCTCCAAACGCCGGTGCCCGGCACACGACTCGTGAAAAACCTGAGTGTCCGTTGGGGGTTCTTGTTTGTTTTGGATTTTGTGCTTTGAATTTGTTTCGGATTTCGTGCTTCGAATTTCGGATTTATTAGGCGGCAGAATGTTCATCAATTCTGAATCGCTACACTAATTGACGGCTGGTTTCTTGTTGGGCACGTTGGGCGCCCAGGTCTCGGGGCGGAGGCGCGGGCTGATATTCAGCGGCATGTTCGCGGTGACCGACCCGTCGGCCCAGAGGCCGTTAACCTTGCCCAGGTGGCGGGCGCCCCCAACCCCAATCCCGCCGGCCAGCTTTGTATCGACAGTCAGGGGGGCTTCGAGGTCGACGATAAGCTCCGGATAGTCCACCAGCAGCAGTGCCTTGGCGCTGTAAGGGTACTGGTAAACGACGGAGCTGATCCCGTAGTTGGTCATCCACACCGACCACTCCTTGAGATCGTAGCCGGGGCGGTTTTTCTGGCCGCGGTTGGTGTTGGTCTGGCCATCTGTGCCGTAAGCGGGCTTGCCCCGGAACCATATCTGGTTCATGTTGCCGCAGGCGTTCAGGTTGTTGGGGTAGCCGGGGCCGCCCGCGCCGGGGTACTTGTACTTCTCTTCCTCCGGTATAGAGGCCGGAAGCCAGAGGTAGCCGGAATGGTAGACCCGGACGTAGCCGTCGGTGTCCCACCAGCCGGTGAAGTTCAACTGCTCGAACTGCCCGTTATTGTTGTCGTCTTCCAGGAGGAATTCGGTATAGGGACCGTTTACCGAATCCGTGCCGGTTCGGGAAATATACAGGAAGGCCTTGCCGCCAATGTTGTTCATCTTGAAGCTGCCGTACTCGTTGCGGTACTCCAACAGCGCGAACATGTCCTGAACGTTGCCACTGCTAACCTTGCCTTCCTTGCCGACGTCCTCGGGGCAGATGAAGATGACGGGGTCGGCGACGGCCTCCTTAGGCACGCCTGGCCACAACAGCGAATCCGGGTACGGGAATACCAATGCTCCGGTTCCCATTCCAGCACCCCCGCCGCCGCCAACTGTCCTGCTCGCCGAAGCCAGTGCGAAGGCCTGGCCGAGCTTATTGAGGTTGTTCATGCAGATGGTTGCCCGCGTAACCGAGGCCACCGACGACATGCTGGGCAGCAGAATAGCCACCAGCAGCGCGATTATGGCGATGACCACCATCAACTCAACCAGTGTGAACGCCTTGCTTTTCATGGCATCTTCTCCTCTATCAAGTCCAGGCCGCACCGCGCCGTCATGCGGCGCCGCGGCAATAGGGTATATCGGCAACTTCCAGCTACTTCAGCTTGCCTGGCGCTATCCTGGTCGTCGGCCCGGTCGGCACCTGTCGCGGACCGTGAAGAGTCCGCTTCGCTATGTCCTCAGGATGGTCGATCAGAGGCACGCCGGCCGCCACATACGCCCGGCGGATGCGCTGATCGCTCTTCATCCGCTGAATCTGGTCGCGCCAGAGGACGTCGTCGCCCGGGTTGCGGCCCGGCAGCAGCCGCCCGCCGGCCTTGCGCAACGCTGACTTGGCCGCCTGGAGCTTGATCTCATAGGATGCGTCCTTGCCGGCCGTCTCCACCATCGCCACAATGGCACGCGGATCTTCGCAATCGACCAGCCCGCGAAGGGCCGCGATGCGGACCGACGCGTCGGGATCCGTCTCCAGCAGCCGGATAAGCTCCCCAGTGGCGGGGGCGTCATTGAACTTCCCCAGGCTCTCTGCCGCGACGGCACGCACAGTGACGTCCTTGTCGCGAACGGCCTTTTCGATCACCGGGCGGTCCTCGGGCGCCATCATCTGCGTCAGGCCGACAATGGCGGCCCTTCGCACGATCGGGCTTTCGTCCTGAACCGCGGTTGACAGGCTGTTCCGCGCCCCGAGCGGGCGCTGGCAGGCTATGCGGACCACGGCGGCGGCGCGATCCTGCTCGGTGCCGCCCGTCACATCCGCCCCGCTGGTGCTCCACAGAACCACGGCAAGAATGCCGGCGCCGGCCAGGATTATCGCCAGCCCGACGAGAAACCGGTTATTGCCGGAGCCCGATGACATAGCCATAAATCAACCTCTCCCACATGCCTGAGCGGACACCGCCCGGCGCCCAGCGATGCCGGACGGCCGTTCGTACCGCGCACAGTAACCATTATGGGCGGACCCGTAACTCTCGTTATACCATCGGGCAGGTCGTAGCGGAAGCCTTTGCAAAACAAAATTGCAAAATTCCCATGTTCTTTATTGAACCCCGCCGGCGCCGACCGGTTTGGCCGCCAAGTCGCCGGGGCGTCATTGCTCACCCGCCGCGTACGCCTCGGCCGGCAGGGCGACGCCGAGTTTTTCGCACTTGCGGGAAAATTGCGGACGGATGCCGCCGCACGCCCACCTGCCCACCTCCCGGCCGAGGTTGTCCACCCCCCGCCGCTGGTACGTGAACAGGTCGTTCAGCGCGATCCGGTCGCCTTCCACGCCGGCCAGTTCGGTTATGCGGGTGATCTTCCGCGTGCCGTCGATGAGCAGGTCGTGCTGGACGATAAGGTCGATGGCGGCGGCGATCTGCTTATGCACCGCCCACAGCGGCAGCATAAGCCCTCGCGAAAGCGACATCATCTCCAGCCGGGATACCGCGTCGATGGGGCTGCTGGCGTGCAGCACGGCCAAGCAGCCCTCGTGCCCGCTGGAGATCGCCTGGAGCATGTCGACGGCCTCCGAGCCGCGAATCTCGCCGACGATGATCCGCGTGGGCCTCATCCGCAGGCTGTTGTGGACCAACTCGGCCATTGTCACCTCCCCCTTGCCCTCAAGGTTGGCGCGGCGGCACTCCATCCTCACGACGTGAGGCTGCTGGAGGTTCAGCTCAGCCGTGTCCTCGATGGTGATGATCCGCTCGCCTTCCGGAATGTATCGGCTGAGAATCCCCAGCGTGGTGGTCTTGCCGGTGCCGGTTGCGCCGGAGAAGATGATGTTCGCCCTCGCCTCCACGGCCGCGGCCAGGAGCCGGGCCATCGGCCGGTTGAGCGTGCCGGCGACAATGAGGTCATCCACGCCGGTCAGCAGCCTGGTGAACTTGCGGATGGTCACGACGGGTCCGTTCAGCGCGATGGGCTGTATCACCACGTTGCCGCGCGAGCCGTCGGCCAGTCGGAAGTCCGCGTACGGCGTGGCGCTGGACACCGCGCGCCCGGTCGGCCTGAGCAGCACCTCGATGAGGCGGCGGAGGTCGTCGGCGTCGGCGAACCGCATGCCGGTCAACTCCATCAGCCCGTGCCGCTCGACGTACACCTGCTCAGGCCCGTTGATCATGATCTCCGTAACGTCCGGGTCTTCCATAAGCTCTCGGATCGGCCCGAGGGCGGGGTTGCTGGGTTGCATGGGCCACCTCGATAAGTTCCGCTGTCCGCTGGCCCCCTCAACCGGCGCCGCGGCTCGGCGGGGGCACGGCGATAATAATGATAACAATACCCGCGGCGGGTGTGGATTGGCAACAATCCCCCGCGCCGCAACAGCGAGACAAGCTCCAAATCCCAAGCACCAAATTTCAAACAAGGACCAAATCTGCCTGCCGGCAGGCGAACGCGGCGAGCTCTCGCCGTAATTTGGAGTGCGGCGAGCTCTCGCCGTAATTTGGAGTGCGGCGAGCTCTCGCCGCTTTCACACGTCGCGGAGCGACGTTCCCCCTCCCGTGTTTGCATTGTCGGGTTGTGAGATCGTGAGATTGGAGCGTACTTGTCGGGTCGGTTGTGTGCAAGGGGCTGACGTTAACGGATAAAGAGAACGGCCACGGCGGCGGGCATAACGGCAAGAGCGTCGCTACGCGACGTGCCAAAGCGGCGAGGGCTCGCCGCACTCCAAACATGGCTGCCACCATCCCCGTAAGCCCCCCCCAAGCCCCCGCAAGAGCCCCAACGCCCGGCCGGGAAATAATCGCGACATTCGTGACATCCTCTTGCTCCGCCCGAACATTTCCCGTATAGTCTTGTTCGTCGCGGGGCAGTTCAAACGACTTTGAGTGCGCAAGCCGCAAGAAAGCCCAAACGTTGTGACCCGGCGTGGCCTGAGAGAATGTTCGGTAATAGTTGACTGTCCATGGTTTCCAGCAGCCGGGAACGGCATGCAACGAGCGCCTATGGATATAGATAAGCTCAAACAGGACATGCAGGGGTATTTCACCGACGGCTTGGTTACTATCGTCGGATCGGGTCTTTCTGTGGCCGAAGGCATTCCAGGCATGTCCGCTCTCCGGGAACACCTTTTGGCAGAGGTTCCCGGGCACCTGCCGGGAAATGGGCTCTTGCCTCAGTGGCAAGCCATCGAGGAGAAGTTGCGTGCGGGGTCAGATATCGAGACTGTCCTACATCAGCTAGCGCCATCGCCCGAGTTAGAGGCGGTAATTGTCGATATCACGGCTTCCTTGACCCTTGATGCTGAACTGCGGGTGGCTACCGAGGTCATATCGGGCAGGAGGAAGCTACGATTCACCCTGTTGCTTAAGCAAATGTTGAAGCCAAACAATGGGGTGCCTGTCATAACAACGAACTACGATCGTCTCCTGGAGATAGCGGTGGAGTCTGCCGGCCTTGGTGCCGACACCATGTTCGTCGGGCGCAACGTGGGCAGTTTCAACGAAAAGGAGAGCCGCCTATCTTTTTGCCGTGACTACCGGAAAGTTCCCAAACGAGGGACCCTTCAACTGATTTTCAAACCTAGGGCCCTGATCCTCAAGCCACATGGCAGCTTGGACTGGTTTGCACTGAGCGGGGAGCCAGTCTGCTGTCCTTATCCGTTGGATGCCCCCCGGCTAATTATAACGCCAGGTCTGAACAAGTACCGCACGGGCTATGATCGGCCTTTTGATGCTCATAGAGAGCGGGCAAACCGGGAAATAGACAAGGCTGGTCGTTATCTGATAATAGGATATGGGTTCAATGATAATCATCTAGAGACCCATCTTGCGGCCCAGTTACGATCCGGAAAGCCGGCGCTAGTGCTTACCCATACACTTTCTCCCAACGGGCAGCGGCTAGTCGAGAATTGCAGCAATGTGATAGCGATAACGTCTGACTCGGCACAGGGACCCGGAGGATGTGTGATTACAAACAAAGGCGTTGAGTTCATCCCGGGCCACGACATCTGGGACGTGGGCGTTTTCGTCAAGGAGATTCTACAGTGACTATAGAACAAGCTCTTGTATTTGAGAATTCAGACCGCTTGGGCCGAGTCGCCGCTGTGGACACAGGGCGGGTTATCGTCAAGGTCGAAGATGCAACACTGATGACGCGCGTGGGGGTAGGTAAGCTCATTGCTATTCGGGGGGCAACAGAGCAAGATTACCTGATCGGAATTGTGGATAGAATCACGCGCACACTTGGCGAGGAAATGCAAGGCGACGAACTGGGGGAGGGCGACACGCTTATGCTGGCTCCCAGCGTTGATGATGCCCTGAGGGCGGTACTCGTGGGAACCTACAGGACGGTTTTTGGAAAAAAACGCAATCATTTCAAGCGTGGCGCAGACTACTTCCCGCAGATTGATCGGGAATGCTTCATTATCGAAGGGGCCAATCTTCAACGTTTCATGGGGCTCCTAGGCGCTGAGATTCCAGAAAATGAACGCCTGGTGTTGGGTCGTTTTGCCATGGATCCTGTCGCGGTTGCCGTCGCAAGCGGTGACCGATTCTTCCAGAGACATGCCTCAATATTGGGAAGTACGGGATCGGGCAAGAGCTGGTCTGTTGCCCTGCTCGTCGAACGTGCCAGTAAGCTGGCTCATCCGAATCTGATACTTCTTGACATGCATGGAGAATACGCCCCGCTTGCCAAAGGCCCAGGCGCTTTTGCACAGGACTTTCGGATTGCGGGTCCCGGAGACCTGACCAGTCCCGGAGTTGACGTTGTGTTCCTGCCATTCTGGGCTCTCAACCACGAGGAAATGCTCTCCATGATCCTCGATCGTAGCGACCAGAACGCTCCGAACCAAGCATCACGGTTCACCCAACACGTTCGCGAGCTCAAAGACAAGAGCCTAGGAAAGGAACATGATGATGTACGGGCAACGTTTACGGTCGACTCGCCGATTCCCTATGGGATCGATGAACTCATTAGTCGATTGGAGACTGACGACACCGAGATGGTTCCGGGGAGTGCGAATAAGGAGAAGCAGGGCCAGTGGCATGGCAAATTGACACGATTCATATCTCGGCTGAAGGCTAAGATCGAGGATCGTCGCTATGGGTTCATGTTCAAGCCGCCTAAGGCAGCCTCCGATTATGAGTGGCTGGCCGGGCAGGTGAAACGATTTATGCTATCCGACAAAGACAATCGCGGAGTGAAAATAATCGATTTCTCCGAGGTGCCTTCGGATGTCTTGCCCGTGATCGTTGGGGTTTTTGCAAGGCTTCTATATGACGTTCAATTCTGGATGGCATCGGACAAACGCACTCCTATGGCCATAATCTGTGATGAGGCGCATCTCTATCTGCCCGTAAAGGACGATGCTGATGCGGTAGAGCGACAAGCACTCAGGGCGTTTGAGCGGATTGCCAAGGAGGGCCGCAAGTACGGCGTCTCCATTGTCGCGGTCAGCCAAAGGCCGTCGGACGTCAGCCGAACCATATTGAGTCAATGCAACAATTTCCTCGTGCTCCGTCTGACCAATGACCAGGATCAAAGCGTTGTCCGGAGGCTTGTGCCTGATTCGATGAGTGGCCTTGCCGACCTCTTGCCTCTCTTGGACACGGGGGAAGCGCTACTTCTTGGCGATGCAGTTCTTCTCCCAACACGTATCAAGTTGGATCCGCCTAGCGTCAAGCCAGCAAGCGGAACGCGCGACTTCTGGACGGACTGGAGTTCGATGGCTCCTGATTCAGATGCGATCGCCGAGGCGGTCGAGACCTTGCGTAGGCAAACCAGGAATCCAAGCGCCCACTCGTAGTCCCGTAGGGCGGCAGGCCGGCGGCGTGGTTCCGCGAGTTGCTGAATGGGGCGCCATGCTTGCGGGCTGTTTCGGAAGCATGTTTTCTTCGCTTCGCACGGCCGGGGAATCGTTGCGGCTGGGGGCGTTGGCGGGGAGTTCATTGAGTCGGCGCGGAAGGGGCGAAGCCTTTGGAGTGCGGCGTCAGCCCCGAAGGGGCGCCGTCGCCGCTTTGGATCGCATTCCCTCGCCTGCCCGGTTGGGATCGCGGCCCCTTTGTGTTCAATCCAAAGCGGTGTCGGCGCCCCGATGAATCGGGGCTCTGCCCCCGCACTCCAAAGGCTATCGCGTTTTTCAGAACTGATTCAGTTTTCAGCAGTCTGCAACCAGTGGTGTACCCTGCCGGTAAACACGCAACCGCCGTGAGGCGGGCCTGCTTCCTTACCGGCGGCATGGTTCCCGGAGTTGCCGAGTGCGGTGTCGTGCTTGCAGCCTGTATCTCAAGCATGTTTTTTCGCTTCGCACGGCCGGGGGATCGTTGCGGCTGGGGGGACACCCTCACCCGGCCCTGCGGGCCGACCTCTCCCTCAAGGGCGAGGGGTTGGCGGGGAGCTCATTGAGTCGGCGCGGCATGGAAGGGGCGCAACTTCGTGGCATGGCCATCTTGGCCATGAGTCCCACGGGCGTCCCGCCCGTGGTTCTCGGCCCGGAACAGGGCCGAGACGGCCCTGTGACGCATGGGCAAGTCCTTGGGACCCCTAACGGGGATGCCCATGCCACGAGCCGGTGGCGTGGTTGCTGGAGTTGCCCAGCCCGGCGGCGTGCTTGGGGGCTGTTTCGGAAGCATGTTTTCTTCGCTTCGCATGGCCGGGGAATTGTTGCGGCTGGGGGAGAACCCTCACCCGTCCCTGGGGGCCGACCTCTCCCTCAAGGGAGAGGGGTTTTGAGGTTTGCGCGGCGTGTAAGGAGCGAAGCCTTTGGAGTGCGGCGTCAGCCCCGAAGGGGCGCCGTCGCCGCTTTGGATCGCATTCCCTCGCCTGCCCGGTTGGGGTCGCGGCCCCTTTGTGTTCAATCCAAAGCGGTGTCGGCGCCCCGATGAATCGGGGCTCTGCCACCGCACTCCAAAGGCTGTCGCCGTCACCGCTTTTGCTTGCCGGGCGCGGGTTTCCGCATCCCGGCCAGGGGCGGCAATTCGGGTAACTTGGCTGGGGCGGTTCACTTGGCTGAGGTAATCGGCGCGGCCTGGATCTCCGCGTGGTACTGCTGGAGGCTCTTGACGGACCGTCGGGCCTTGCGGGCCGAGGCGATGCCGTCGGCTGCGGCCAGGGCGGCGGTGATCGTGGTGATGTACGGCACCTTGTACTTTATGGCAGCCTTGCGGATGTAGGAATCGTCGTGCTGGCTGAGCTTTCCGACGGGGGTGTTGATGACGAGGTGGATCTCGCCGTTCTTGATGCCGTCGGTGATGTTAGGCCGGCCCTGGTGCTCCTTGAGGATGATCTCGGACTTTACCCCCGCGGCGGCCAGGGCGTCCCGCGTGCCCTCGGTGGCTTTGATCGTGAAGCCCAGGGCCTGGAACTTGCGCCCGACCGCTACCGCGCCGTCGTGGTCGCGGGCGTTGACGCTGATCAGGACGGCGCCCTCGACGGGCAGCGTGGCCTTGGCGGCTTCCTGGGACTTGAAATACGCCATGCCGAAGTTGTCAGCCATGCCGAGCACCTCGCCCGTCGAGCGCATTTCCGGGCCAAGCACCGGGTCGACCTCGGGGAACATGGAGAACGGGAAGACGGCCTCCTTGACGCCGAAATGCGTGATCCGGCGGTTGACCAGGTTCATGTCGGCCAGCTTGCATCCGAGCATTATCCGGGTCGCGATGCGGGCCATGGAAATGGCGCAGACCTTTGACACCAGCGGCACGGTGCGGCTGGCGCGCGGGTTTGCCTCCAGCACGTAGACCTTGTCGTTGGCTATGGCATACTGCATGTTCATCAGGCCGACCACTTTCAGGGCCTGCGCGATCCGCCTGGTGTAGTCGGAGATCGTCGCCAGGTGCTTTTCCGGGATGCTGATCGGCGGGATCACGCAGGCCGAGTCGCCCGAGTGGATGCCCGCCTGCTCGATGTGCTCCATGATCGCGGGGATGAACACCTCGCTTCCGTCGGCGATGGCGTCGGTCTCGACCTCGGTGGCGTTCTCAAGGAACTTGTCGATGAGGATCGGGCGGTCCGGCGTGACGCCCACTGCCGCCTCCATGTACGAGCGGAGCATCTCCTCATCGTGGATCACCTCCATGCCGCGCCCGCCCAGGACGAACGAGGGCCTCAGCATGAGCGGGTAATGTATCTCCGCGGCCGCGGCGAGGGCCTGGTCGATGTTGGTCGCCATTGCCGAGGCCGGCATGGGTATGCCAAGGCGGTCCATCATCTTGCGAAACAGGTCGCGGTCCTCGGCCAGTTCGATGGCGGCGGGGCTGGTGCCGAGAATGTTCACGCCGGCGTCGGCGAGTTCCTGCGCGATGTTCAGCGGCGTCTGCCCGCCGAACTGGACGATCGCGCCGATGGGCTTCTCCTTCTGGTAGATGCTCAGCACGTCCTCGACGGTCAACGGCTCGAAGTAGAGCTTGTCCGACGTGTCGTAGTCGGTCGATACGGTCTCGGGGTTGCAGTTGACCATGATGGTCTCAAGCCCCTCATCCCGCACGGCGAAGGCCGCGTGAACGCAGCAGTAATCGAACTCGATGCCCTGTCCGATCCGGTTAGGCCCGCCGCCGATAATCATGATCTTCCGCCGGTCGCTGCTTGCCACCGCGTCGGGGGCGTTGTACGTGGAGAAATAGTACGCCGCGTCGTCGACGCCGGAGACCGGCACCGGCTCCCAGCCCTCGGTCACGCCGATGGCCTGGCGCCGAGAGCGGATGCTCGTCTCGCTGACGCCCAGAAGCTTTGCCAGGTACTTGTCGGCGAAACCGTCGAGCTTGGCCTGGCGGAGAAGCTCATCCGGCAGCTCGCCGCCGCGGCAGGCGATGACCCGCTCCTCCAACTCCACCAGCTCCTTCATCTGCTGGATGAACCACGCCTTGATGTATGTCCGCGCGCTGAGCTCCTCGACGGCGGCGCCCTTGCGCAGGGCCTCGTACATGATGAACTGCCGCTCGCTTGTCGCGTGCGCCAGCATGGCCATCAACTCGTCAAGCGGCCTCTTGTTGAAGTCCTTGGCGAAGCCCAGGCCGTACCGGCCGTTCTCGAGAGAACGGATGGCTTTCTGGAAGGCCTCCTTGTAGTTCTTGCCGATGGACATCACCTCGCCGACGGCCCGCATCTGCGTGCCAAGGCGGTCCAGCGAGCCCTTGAACTTCTCGAAGGCCCATCGGGCGAACTTGACCACGACGTACTGGCCCGACGGTGTGTATTTCTCCAGCGTGCCGTCGCGCCAGTAGGGAATCTCGTCGAGCGTAAGCCCGCCGGCCAGCTTGGCTGAAACCAGCGCGATGGGGAACCCGGTGGCCTTGCTGGCCAGGGCCGAGCTTCGGCTGGTGCGCGGATTGATCTCGATGACGACGACCCGGCCGGTCTTCGGATCGTGGGCGAACTGCACGTTCGTGCCGCCGATCACCTCGATGGCGTCGACGATCCGGTACGAGTACTCCTGAAGCCGGGCCTGAAGCTCCGGCGAGATCGTCAGCATCGGCGCGGTACAGTAAGAGTCGCCCGTGTGTACGCCCATCGCGTCGACGTTCTCGATGAAGCAGACGGTGATCATCCGCCCCTTGGCGTCGCGGACCACTTCCAGTTCCAGCTCCTCCCAGCCGAGGACGGACTCCTCGACGAGAATCTGGTGGATCATGCTGGCCGCCAGGCCGCGACTGGCCACAGTGCGCAGTTCCTCGACGTTGTAGACCAGCCCGCCGCCCGTGCCGCCCATCGTGTAGGCCGGACGAATCACCACCGGGTAGCCCAGTTCGGCGGCAGCCTTCTCGGCGTCCTCGACGTTGTACACGGCCTGGCTGGCGGGCATATCGATGTCCAGGCTTTTCATCGTCTCCTTGAAGGCGACGCGGTCCTCGCCTCGCTCGATCGCGTCGAGCTTCACGCCGATGATGCGCACGCCGTACTTGTCCAGCACGCCGGCCTTGGCAAGCTCCGACGAGAGGTTCAGCCCGGTCTGCCCGCCGAGGTTCGGCAGCAGCGCGTCGGGCCTCTCGGCGGCGATGATCTCCGTCAGCGACTCGACGTTGAGCGGCTCGATGTACGTCACGTCGGCCATGCCGGGATCCGTCATGATGGTGGCGGGATTGGAATTGACCAGGACGATTTCGTACCCCAATTCCCGAAGAGCCTTGCACGCCTGGGTTCCGGAGTAGTCGAACTCGCACGCCTGGCCAATGACAATGGGGCCCGATCCGATGATCAGGACCTTGTGAATATCCTCGCGTTTCGGCACTGTCTATCCCTTTTTCCTGACACCCGGCGCGCAGCCGGGCGGGCCTGCCGGGGCGGACAGGGCGCACACGAGCCCGCCACCGGACTGGCCGGTTCCTTTTCCCTGGCGGGGAGAGTGTACAGGCGCCGCCCGTCTGGCGCAAGCAGGAAATTCCAATTGCCCCACCATTTTCCGCAAGGCACGGGCAAGGCCGGGGCCGCGGAAACCCGCCCCTCGATCCGCCGCGGCGGAATCGGGGCATTTCAAATCCCAAATCTCAAATCTCAAATCCCAAATCCCAAATCTCAAATCTCAAATCCCAAATCCGCAATCCGCGATCCGCAATCCGCAATCTCACTTCTTGACCGGCTGGAGCGTCTCGGGGCCTTCGTCCTTTTCTTTTTCTTTCTTACCGGCCGAGGCGGCGGGATCTTGCTTGGCGGCCTCGCGAGAGACCCGGCCGAGGAACTCGGGCAGGTCCAGGCCGATCTGCCTGGCAAGATCGTGCATGGGGGGCAGGACGCCCATCAGCCTGCCACCGAGGCCGCTGAGGCCCCCGCCGCCGTCGCCGCCGCCGTCCCAGACGATTATCTTCTCGATCGGCAGTTCCTGGATCGCCTGGGCCTGGATGGTCGCCACGTCGGTGAGTTTCTCGATGAGCAGCAGTGCCGCGGCCTGGTGGGCCGTCGTGCATGCCTCGACCAGCCGGCGGTAGCCCTCGGCCTTGCCGGCCAGGATGCTCTGCACGCCCTCTGCCTCGGCCTTCATCTTGGTCAGAAGGCCCTGGGCCTGACCTTCAGCAATGCGGATTGACTGCTGCTTCTCGGCCTCGGCGGCGATAACAACCCGCTCGCGCTCGGCGTTGGCTGGGACTACCACCTCGGCCTGGAGACGCGCCTGCTCGCGTGCGGCCTTGGCCTCCTCGGCCAGCTTCTGGGCCTTTTCCTGCGCCACGCGGATGGCGCCGTCGGCGGTCCGGCTGGACGACTCGCTCCGCTCGCGGGCCTGCTGCTCGGCCACCTGCTGGTTGGCGCGGTACTGGGCCTTCTTGGCGTCGGCCTCTGTCTCCGACTCGACCGCCTGGGCATCCATCGCGGCCACCTGCTGGCGCTTGTTGCGGCCGGCCGCCGCCTCGCCGATGTTCGCCTCGCTATCGGCGCTGGCTATGGCAATGCGGGTGTCGCGCTGACGCTGGGCAACGCCCGTCTTGCCGGTCTTCTCCTGCTCGGCCACGTCGATGTTGGCCTGGTTGATGGCCTCGGCGGCCGCCTTGCGGCCAAGGGCCATGATGTAGCCCGACTCATCCTCTATGTCGCGGATGTTGACGTTGATCAGCGAGACGCCGATCTTCTCAAGCTCCACCGAGACCGCCTCGTTGACCTTGCCCAGGAACGCCTGGCGGTCGCGGTTGATGTCGTCGATCTTCATCGTCGCGATGACCGCGCGCATCTGGCCGAGGATTATGTCCTGGGCCTGGGCCTGTATCTGCACGCGGCTGAGGCCCAGCAGGCGTATGGCGGCGTTTTCCATCACGCCGGGCTCGTTGGATATCGCGGCCGTAACCGTCGTCGGCACCGACACGCGGATGTTCTCCTGGCTAAGCGCGTTGGCCAGTTCGATCGGCACGACGAACGGCTCGAGGTCCAGGTAGTCGTACGCCTGGAACAGCGGCCAGACGAACGCCGCCCCGCCGTGAACGCACTTGGCCGCCCCCTGGCCGGTCTTGCCGTAGATCACCATCACCCGGTTGGACGGGCAGCGGCGATAGCGGCTCAGGATGAACAGAATCAGCCCTATCCCGATGACCGCCAGCAGGATTGACAGAAACGGCCAAACGGGAAATTCGCTCCCGCTCCCGGCGAGCATCAGAGCGAGAAATCCATTATTCGATAGCATTTTCGTGTCCCTTTCGTTTGTCTTTCTTTGCTTTGGCGATTATTTCGCCGAACTATCGTCAATGTCGCCCGGCCGAACTTCCACACAGTTGATGTCCAGCAGCCGCGTTATGGTCACCGGCGAGCCGGCCTTGATGGCCAGGCCGCCGGCGGCGCGGGCCTTGACCATGGACACCACGCCGCTTACGGCCACGCGGACCTCGCCCTGACCCCCGGCGGGGATGTCCATGTACACCGTGCCGGTCTGCCCGAGGGCGGTGCTCAGCCGGCGGGTGCCCGTCTCGGCCATTTTGCGAAGCCAGTGCAGCAGCACGGCCACCACCACCCACCCGGCAACGCCCCAGGCCACGGCCAGGGTGAGG
>Ga0315285_10002478_pt1 | contig 19248 bp, 12 predicted proteins | sample YL17G09_36_MG_FD_203698 | JGI IMG/M metagenome (GOLD analysis project Ga0315285, IMG submission 203698) | Sediment microbial communities from Yellowstone Lake, YNP, Wyoming, USA - YL17G09_36 | ecosystem: Environmental > Aquatic > Freshwater > Lake > Sediment | place: USA: Wyoming | collected...
TCACTCGAAATGCCCTCCTTTGCGGTTAGTGTTTTCTTGTTTAAATTCATTTTAACCGCTATTGACGGGCATTTCGAGCTTTTTTTTGCATTTCTTAAATTTAATTGCACTTATTTAGAGACTAGTCGCATGGGTATCTTTTTTGAACGGATGGCGTTGGTTGGTTTAGGATTGATCGGTGGATCCCTCGCGAGGGCGGTGAAAGAGAGAAAGCTAGTGGGGGAGGTACTGTGCCTGGGGAGGAGTGAAGAGCGATTGAGGAGAGCCCAGGAGATGGGTATTATTGATAGATATGCCGTGGAGATGGGTACAATCTTGGGTGATGTGGATTTAATTGTGGTTGCTACCCCGGTCGGGGTAATTGTTGAGCTCATCAAAAAAATGGTTCCTCTTTTAAAAAAGGGTACCATTATTACCGATGTGGGCAGTGTGAAAAAGAAGATTGTAGAGAAGGTAGAAGGGTTTATCCCTGAGTCTCTCTATTTTGTCGGAGGGCATCCTATCGCCGGTACCGAGAATTCTGGTTATGAGGCATCGTTCTCAACACTCTTTGAAGGGAGAAAGTGTATCCTTACCCCTGTGGACACCACTCATCAAAAGGCGCTGGAAAAGATGAAGGAGCTCTGGGTGAGTGTTGGTTCACACGTGGTGTGTATGGATAGTAATGAGCATGATAAGGTATTCGCTGCGGTAAGTCACCTTCCCCACATCATTGCCTACAGCATGGTAAACTCTCTGCTTACCATAGAAGGTTTTGAAAAGAATATCTTATCCTTCTCTGCCGGTGGTTTTAAGGATTTTACTCGCATTGCAGCCAGTCACCCCGTTATGTGGATGGATATAGCCCTGATGAACAAGGAACACCTTCTTCCTGCCATTGAGCTTTTTCAGGAGTACCTGGATGAGTTAAAAGAGGCCATACGCAGGGAAGATGCCACAAAGCTACTTGATGAGTTTCAGAAGTCAAAGAGGTTTAAAGAGCTCATGAAGTGAAGTCTTCACTGCCCTTGGTACCTTGACCCCAGGGGAGGCCCCCCCTCTTATTAACAAAGTGCTGAGCTCTCTATAATTGGCTGCATAGGTTCCTCGTAGTAAAAGATAGAGGTGGTGGGGAGGGGGGGTGCTTTTGGGACTTGACAAAACAGATCATTTGTGATGTTTTATTCGGATATTTATGGTTGAAAAATTGATTATTACCATTGATGGCCCTTCAGGAGCAGGGAAAAGCACGGTAGCCCACATTCTTGCTCAAAAGCTTAACTATAAGTACATCGACACAGGAGCACTCTACAGGGTGGTTGCACTAAAGCTTAAAGAGGGAAATATCAATCCTGAGAGTGAAGAGGGGCTCCGAACGGTGTGTTGCAGACTCGATGTTTCCTTCAGTCAAAGAGATGGTCAGATTAAAGTTTTTTCTCAAGGGAAGGATATTACCGAGGATATTAGAGCTCCTGAAATCAGCCTTCTTGCTTCCAAGGTATCTGCTCACAAGTTAGTACGGGACGCACTCCTCACTGTTCAGCGAAAGCTTGCTCAAGGAGGTGGCGTGGTGGTAGAAGGGAGAGACATGGGTACGGTGGTATTTCCTAGAGCAGAGGTGAAATTTTTTCTCGACGCATCCTTGGGGGTGAGGGGGGAGAGGAGGTTTAAACAGTATCTTGAAAAAGGACAGGTATTTGACCGTAGCCGTATAACCTCAGAAATTGAGAAGAGAGATGCAGCTGACTCGCGGAGGGCACTTGCACCTCTCACACCTGCTGACGATGCTACGGTAATTGATTCAACCACGATAGGCATTGAAGAAGTAGTGGAAGCGATGGTAAAGGTAGTGAGTCACCGTCTTCCCTCTTCTTCAAAATAAATTGTTGAGGGGGTAAGAATTAATGAAACATCATGATGAAATAATTACTGATGTAAAGAGTACAGGGGTAAAGGAACCTTCTGAAAGCAAGGGTAGTGAATGTGCGACCTCGAGTGAGGAAGGTCAACTGCGGGATGAGGGAAGCTTTCAAGAGATTTTTGAAAGTAGTGTGAAGGATTTAAAGGAGGGAGAAATAATTCAGGGACAGGTAATTCAGATCACGCCTGACTATGTCATTGTGGATGTTGGATATAAGTCTGAGGGAAGGATTCCCATTGCTGAGTTCTTCGATAGCAAGAGACAGGTGACGGTGAAGGTGGGAGAGAAGGTCTATGTGTTCCTGGAAGAATGGGAAGATGAGGATGGAGAAATTGTCCTTTCCAAGGGCAAAGCAGATCAACTGAGAGTGTGGGAAGAAATCAGTAAGGTGCTCGAAAAAGACGGTGTAGTAGAGGGAAAAGTCAGTGCCCTGATTAAAGGGGGTCTCTCTGTTGATATCGGTGTACCTGCCTTTTTACCAGGTTCTCAGGTTGACCTCCACCCAGTGAGGAACCTTGAATCATTGATTGGAAAAACGTTCAAGTTTAAAGTGCTTAAGTTTAATAGAAGGAGGGGCAATATTGTCCTCTCACGCAGGACACTGTTGGAACAGGAGCGAGAGCAGTTAAGAAAAGAGACGGTCAAGACACTTAAACAAGGGGATATCCTTGAAGGTACCATCAAAAACATTACAGACTATGGAGCATTTATTGACTTGGGAGGCATTGATGGTCTTCTCCACATTACGGATATTTCCTGGGGACGAGTTACCAGTCCCTCAGATATATTTAAAATCGGGGAGCACGTTAAGGTAAAAGTACTCAATTTTGACCGAGAAAATGAACGGGTGTCCTTAGGATATAAGCAAATTAAGGCTGACCCCTGGGAGAAGGTAGATGATAAGTATCCTGTAGGTGCGAGGGTCAAAGGGAAGATAGTAAACCTCACTAACTATGGTGCCTTCATTGAATTGGAAGAGGGCATTGAAGGACTCATCCACATTTCCGAGATGTCCTGGGTGAGAAAGATGAAGCATCCCTCTCAGCTGGTATCGGTAGGAGATATCGTTGAGGCGATGGTGTTGAATCTGGATGTGCCTAAGAAGAGGATTTCTCTCAGTTTAAAACAGCTGGAAGCAAATCCTTGGGAACTGTTAGCAGAGAAGTATCCACCAGGGACGGTAGTGGAAGGGAAAGTAAAGAATGTAACCGATTTTGGAATATTTATCGGATTTGATGAGGGGATAGACGGTTTAGTGCATATCTCAGATATCTCCTGGACTCAAAAGATAAAACATCCCGCTGAGTTCTACAAGAAGGGGAAAGAGGTAAGAGCAATCGTGCTCAGTATCGATAAAGAGAATGAGAGGTTTTCCCTTGGTATCAAGCAGCTCGAGAAAGACCCGTGGGAGAGTATCACTGAAAACTATCAGAAAGGGCAGACGATTACCGGAACCATCACCAATGTTATCAGCTTTGGTGTATTCCTCGAACTAAGAGAGGGAATTGAGGGCCTCATCCACGTCTCTGAGCTGGGTGATACTAAATTGGAAGATTATAAATTGGGAGACACCAGCGTAGCAGTGATTACCAATATTGATAGAAGAGGACGGAAGGTGAGCCTCAGTGTAAAAGAGCTCAAAGAGGGAGCAGAGAGAAAAGAACTTGAAGACTATATGGGGAGTCAAGAGGCACCCTCTTCTACCTTAGGTGAAACGTTGAAAGAAAAGTTAGAAGCGAAAAATGCCCCCGCTGAAGAACCCGGTGGAAACGAAACGCACTCCCTGGGAGAGGATGCCACCACTTTAGAAGAAACGAGTTCTGAGTCGAAAGAGGAGTAAGTACTATCCCCGTTCCACCACACGGCTACCCCGGTAAAGTGATATAATGAGAAGCTGTTCTAAGAAAAACTGACAGTATGATCAGGCGGTAGAGATATTATGAGAAAGCATCCCATCCTCGCAGCCTTTCTGATTTTGGTTGTCATCTGTGTTGTGTTCTTTGTGCTGGTGTTTAGCCTCAGCCACTTTGGTGACCAGTATTCTTATATGGTGGGTGGGGATAAGGTTGGGGTAGTGGAGATCGAGGGAACTATTGTAGAGGCAGAACCCACCATAGAGAGAATAGTAAAGTTTAGAAAGAGCAAGAGTGTAAAGGCTATTATCCTGCGGATTAATTCTGAGGGAGGAATGGTTGCACCTTCTCAGGAGATATACCAGGAGGTAAAGAGGACCTGTAAGGAAAAAAAGGTTATAGTCTCCATGGAGTCTATTGCTGCATCGGGGGGTTACTACGTTGCCTGTGCTGCTGACAAGATTGTTGCCAACCCTGGAACACTGGTGGGGAGCATCGGGGTAATCCTCCAGTTGGCCAATATTGAAGAGCTCTTAAAGAAGGTGGGGTTGAGAAGCAAGATTATTAAAAGCGGCAAGTATAAAGATATCGGTTCCATGACCAGAGAGATGACGGAGGAAGAGGAGACACTGCTGCAGGAATTTTCTGATGATATTTATCACCAATTTATTGATGCGGTGGTGGAGGGGAGAGGACTGCCACTTGAAGAGGTCTTGAAGATTGCTGATGGCAGGATATTCACCGGCGTACAAGCACTCAAGCTCGGTTTGGTTGATAGCATAGGCAATTTACAGGATGCAATAGCTCTGGCTGGTGGGATGGTAGGAATACAAGGGGAGCCGAAGGTTGTCTATGCTGAAAAGAAACGGTTTTCTCTCCTCGACTTTTTCATGGAGGAAACGAGCACGAGCGTCGTTAAAATACTGGAAAAAGTGTTGCACAACAGGCTTACTCTCTACTATATATCCACCCCTCCTTAGATACTAACTTTCCTCAAAGAGACTTCTCCCGTTCAGCTTATCTGCCCGCAAGGAAGGTGTGCGGAGTTTATCAGATATACTTGTTAATCTCTCTGTTCGAAGAAAGGAGGTACTACGCTATAGAGCATGAAATACAAAATTTTTTTAAAGACTTTACCTACTCAGTGCAGAAGATGTCGCTCTCTTCTCCTCAGATGGTCAAGGGATTCGGATCCCTCCACGATCAGGTGATGAAGAGTGGCGTTTTGGGGGAAAAGGAGAAGGAATTGATTGCCTTGGGAATTGCCGTTGCAGTTCACTGTATACCCTGTATCCGATTACACACCCGCGCAGCCCATGGAGCGGGAGCCACCAAGGAGGAGATTATGGAAGCTGCATCAGTCGCGGTAGTGATGGCAGGAGGACCTGCCTATACCCATGTACCGGAGGTAGTGAACACACTGGAAACAATAGGAGGGTAAGATAGAAAGGGGGAACGATATGGCAATAGTTGAGGTGAGTATAGTTCCTTTGGGGTTGTCTTCCACCAGCCTTAGTGAGCAGGTAGCATCAGTATTGGAGCCACTCAAGCGATCTGGATTACACTATACCTTAACGGCGATGGGGACTATTATCGAGGGAGACCTGCGCGAGGTGATGAACTGTGTGCTCACCATGCATGAGGTTCCATTTCTCAAGGGGATGGGCAGGGTGTATACCACCATCAAGATTGATGACCGTCGTGACAAGCCGATCTCTATTGAAAGTAAGGTTCGCTCTGTCATAAGCAAAAGTGGTGAGTGCAGCTCTGGGAAACGGTGAGCGGGAATGCTGCGCAACAATTCCTCATTGACAACTCTTAAGAATTTATGTAGTTTTTAAGCTAGTTTTTTGAGTTGCCTTGGTAGCGCGATAGTGTTGTGGAAAGTAAGGGTGTGTGATGGAAAAGGTAGTAGATTATCTCCAGGTATTAAATCAGCTCATCGATGAGGGAAGGGAACTGGACATCATTAAGTTGATTTCCGGTTTGCACCCTGCCGACATCGCTGAGGTGATTGATGTCCTGGAGGAGGATAAGAAGAGGAAGCTCTTTGGACTCCTCCAAATTGAAACGGCCTCCGATGTCATCATGGAAATTGATGAGATTTCCCGTGAGCTGATCATGGAGGATATTCCCCACGACACACTCACCAAGATCGTTGATGATATGGAGTCCGATGATGCGACTGATCTGATCAGAGAGTTACCGCGAGATCAGGCACAGCGCATTCTCACCCAAATTGACGAACAGGATTCCAGGGAGGTACGGGAGCTTCTCAAGTACGATAAGGAGACTGCCGGCGGTATCATGCAACTCGAAATGGTTGCGGTACCCCAGACCGCGACGGTCAAAGATGCCATTGAGCAGGTCCGGGCGGGTGCGCATGAAGTAGGTGACATTCATAATGTGTTCGTGGTGGACCGTGAACGTGCCTTGGTGGGGGTTCTTCCCTTAAGAAAGTTGATCCTGGCTGCACCTGATACGGTTATTGAAACCATTATGGACCGTGACCCTATGAGCATAACTCCTGAAGTGGATCAGGAGGTGGTTGCCGAGGTGTTCAGGAAGTATGATATTATTTCTCTTCCGGTGGTGGATCAGCAGAGGAAGTTGGTGGGAAGAATTATGGTTGATGATGTGGTGGATGTCATTGAGAAGGAAGACTCAGAAGATATTATGAAGATGGCAGGTATTCCTGAGGAAGAGCTGGTCTATGGGAGCCACGTCTTTAAAATTGCTCGGGTTCGGCTTCCCTGGCTCCTCACCAATCTTTGTGGTGGTATGCTCACCGGGTATTTGATGTGGCTCTTTAAAATTACCTTGCATGAGGTACTGGCACTCATCACCTTTGTTCCGGTGATTACCGCCATGGGCGGCAATATTGGTATCCAGACCTCTTCCATTATCATTCGAGGCTTTGCCATCGGCCGTGTGGATTTCAATAACCTGAAAAGATTTTTATTGAAAGAGATGGCTATTGGCTTCCTCATGGGCATTGCCTGCGGGGTGGTAGCGGGATGTGCGGCAATGCTGTGGCATAGGAACCCACTGTTGGGTCCCATTGTGGCGCTGGCTATGGTGGTAGCAATCACTACCTCTGCATCTATGGGAACATTGGTTCCTGCCTTTTTTAAAAAGATCAAGGTTGACCCGGCGATTGCGGCAGGTCCTTTTGTGACTACCGCCAACGATATTATAGGAATTATCATTTACTTAGGTATCGCAACCGTCTTTTTGAAACTTATCGCAGCATACCGTTAAGGAAACGTAATGCCTCACCACACCACTCAGGCCATTGTCCTCTACTCCCAGGATTTAGCTGAGTGGGATAAACTAACTACCTTCTTTACCAGAGACTTCGGGAAATTGAAGGGGGTTGCCAAAGGGGCAAAGAGGAGCAGGAAGAGATTTGGCAGTGGACTGGAGCCTCTCACCTCTATCACGCTCTCTTTTGTTGACCGGGAGAGGTCAAACTTAACACGGCTGGAGTACTGTCAGATTATTGATGCCTACCCTGGCATACATGGTGATGTGCTGAAACTGGGGTATGCCAGCTACTTGACTGAATTGATACATGAGATGACTGCTGAGAGGGAGGTGCAGAGAGAACTCTTTATGCTCTTTACTACCTTCCTTACTCTGCTCGATAAGGCTTCCTTTCGGGAGGAGTTTATTCGGATATTTGAACTCCGTTTACTTGCCCTCTCAGGGTATCAACCTGAACTGAAAAGGTGTGTGATCTGCAAACGGGAGGTACACGGCGAGAGGGAGCTGCGCTTTCATTTAGATAAAGGGGGACTTGTCTGCTCCCAGTGTTTTAAGGGTTCTGCTGAGTATCCTTCACTTTCTGGGGGAACGGTTAAGACCTTACTGCGTGCCCAAACCATTGAGCTTGATAAAGTAACGCGTCTTTTTTTTACCGCTCAGGCTCGAGAGGAGAGTAAAAAACTATTGACCTGCTTTATCGAGTATCATCTGGAAAGACCTTTGAAGTCTCTCCGGTTCATAGAGCACTTAGCTGCCGGGCAGCTATCCACTCTCAAAACGGTGTGAAATGTTTACTAGGTAACCCATATAATTCATCTATGAGGTAGAGTGCGATGAGTGTTGGAATGGATGCGGTTGTGTCTCTTTGTAAAAGGCGGGGAATCATCTTTCAGAATAGCGAGATTTATGGCGGGATAGGGAATACCTGGGATTATGGCCCGCTAGGGGTAGAGCTTAAGAACAACGTAAAGGATGCCTGGTGGAGGCGGGTGGTCTATGAGCGGGATGATATGGAGGGACTGGATGCGGCGATACTCATGAACCCTGCCACCTGGGTGGCTTCAGGGCATCTGGAGAACTTCAATGACCCGCTGGCAGACTGCAAGAAGTGCAAGCACCGTTTTAAGTTAGATAACGCAGGAGACCTCTGCTGTCCAGACTGTGGGGGGGAACTTACTGAAGCACGCTCTTTTAACCTTATGTTTAAGACGTTTGTCGGTCCGGTAGAAGATGAGGCATCAGTGGCTTACCTGCGTCCCGAGACGGCTCAGGGGATATTCGTTAATTTCGTTAATGTGCAGAAAATGATGCGGCGCAAGATACCCTTTGGCATTGCTCAAATTGGGAAATCCTTTCGCAATGAGATTACCCCTGGTAATTTCACCTTTCGCACCCGGGAGTTTGAACAGATGGAGATTGAGTACTTTGTGAAACCAGGGACTGATGAAGAGGGCTACCAGCACTGGGTACAGGAGCGCTTTCAGTGGTACCTGGACTTAGGTATTACTAAGGAACACCTCCGGTTGAGGGAACATGGGAAGGAAGAGCTCGCTCACTATGCCAAGTCCTGTGTCGATATCGAATACCTTTTCCCCATGGGGTGGTCTGAACTCGAAGGTATTGCCAATCGTGGAGATTTTGACCTGCGTATGCACTCAAAGCACAGTGGAAAAGACTTAAGCTATTTTGATGAAGTGACGAAAGAGAAGTATCTCCCTTATGTGATCGAGCCCTCTGCCGGTGCGGACAGGGCTACCCTGGCGTTTCTGATTGATGCCTATCACGAAGAGGTGGTAAAGGGTGAAAAGAGAGTACTATTACGACTGGATAATAGATTGGTACCGATTAAAGTAGCAGTGCTTCCTCTGCTTAAAAATCGCGCTGACGTGGTTGAGAAGGCTCGTGCGATTGCCGCTAATTTAAGGGGGGAATTCAGGACAGTCTACGATGATACCGCAAGTATTGGAAGATTGTATCGCCGGCAGGATGAGGTGGGCACCCCCTATTGTATAACTGTGGATGTGCAGTCGATGGATGATCACCAGGTAACGGTGCGGGATAGGGATTCTATGAAGCAGGCGAGAGTTCCCATCACTGGTGTGAAAGCATATATTAAGGATTGCCTTGCTAAGGGGGAATTGGTGGGGCTTGGGAATTAATTGCCATTGGATTGCGGGTTATATAGCGTGCGGGCATGCCAGCCTGCAAGCTGGCACGCGTGCAAGCCTGCAGGCTGTTGTAAAACCATAGTCACCGGTAAAGACGAAAGGAGTAACCATGGCACACCAATACGTTTATTTCTTTGGTGAAGGTAAGGCTGAGGGGAAGGCAGAGATGAAAGCGCTCTTAGGCGGTAAAGGTGCCAATCTGGCAGAGATGAGCAATCTCGGAATACCAGTGCCAGCCGGATTTACCATCTCCACTGAAGTGTGTACCTACTTCTATACGCATAGCGCCTATCCATCTGAGTTGGAGGCGCAGGTGAAGGATGCGCTCGCCAGGGTTGAGAAGGTAATGGGCGCTACCTTTGGTGATGCTGCTAATCCGCTCTTACTCTCGGTGCGCTCTGGTGCGAGGGCTTCTATGCCGGGGATGATGGATACCGTGCTCAATCTTGGGCTCAATGATACCACAGTTCAGGGGTTGATTAAAAAATCGGGGAATCCTCGTTTTGCCTATGATAGCTACCGAAGGTTTGTGGCAATGTTTGGTGATGTGGTGCTGGGGCTTAAGCCGGAAAGTAAGGATGATCTTGATCCGTTTGAAGAGATTTTAGAGGAGAAAAAGAAGCAGCGCAGGGCGCACTATGATACGGAGTTGACCACAGATGATTTAAAAGAGTTGGTTGCTCAATTTAAAAATGCCATCAAGAAAAGGACAGGAAAGGCATTTTCTGAAGACCCCCATGAGCAGCTCTGGATGGCGATTGGGGCGGTCTTTCAGAGCTGGAATAATGAGCGCGCCAAAGTCTATAGAAAACTGAATAATATCCCTGACCACTGGGGTACCGCGGTCAATGTGCAGTCAATGGTCTTTGGCAATATGGGAGATGATTGTGGAACAGGTGTTGCGTTTACCCGTGACCCTGCGACAGGTAATAAACAGTTTTATGGCGAGTATCTGGTGAACGCCCAAGGGGAGGATGTGGTGGCGGGAATCAGAACTCCTCAAAAGATAGCGCAGCTTGAAAAGGAAATGCCTGCAATGTATCGTCAGCTGGTGGATGTCTATCAAACGCTGGAGAAGCACTATCGAGATATGCAGGATATTGAATTTACCATTCAAAATAAAAAGCTCTGGATGCTCCAGACCAGGGCTGGTAAACGGACCGGTTTTGCCGCATTCCAGATTGCGGTAGACATGGTGGAAGAGGGTTTGATTTCAAAAGAAGAGGCACTCTTGAGGGTTGAGCCTGAGCAGCTCAATCAACTGTTAAGGCCGATTTTTAATTTTAAAGAAAAAGCCGGTGCGGTAGCGGATGGCAGGTTATTAACCAAAGGTCTCAATGCCGGACCGGGGGCTGCCTGTGGGAAGTTGGTATTTAATGCAGCTGATGCTGAGGAGTGGGCTACGCGGGGAGAAAAGGTAATCCTGGTGAGGATAGAAACTTCACCTGAGGATATCAGAGGTATGGACGCGGCAGAAGGTATCCTCACCGCGAGAGGGGGTATGACTTCTCATGCAGCGCTGGTTGCCCGCCAGATGGGAAAGGTCTGTGTGGCTGGTTGCGGCGATTTAGAGATTGATTATAAGAAGCGAGTGATGGTGGTAAAAAATAAAACGATTAAGGAAGGCGATTATATCTCACTTGATGGAACCACTGGGGAGGTGATCGAAGGAGTGCTCAAGACCAATCCCTCAGAGGTGTTGCAGGTAGTGCTCACCGAGAATTCAGATGCTTCGGCTTCTTCTACCTACCGTACCTATGCCAGGATTATGATCTGGGCAGATGAGGTGAGAAGGCTTGGTGTTCGCGCCAATGCCGATCAGCCCGATCAGGCGGCAAATGCCATTGCCTTTGGGGCAGAGGGGATCGGACTCTGCCGAACCGAGCATATGTTTTTTGGAGGGGACCGGATTGATGCGGTGAGAGAGATGATACTGGCTGATGATGAGAGGGGGAGGAGGAAGGCACTTGATAAGTTGCTTCCTATACAACGTGAAGATTTTAAGGGGATATTTGAGGCAATGAGAGAGCTGCCGGTTACCATTAGAACACTGGATCCCCCACTGCACGAATTTTTACCTCACACCGATAGCGAGATTGCAGAATTGTCAAAGATTATTGGCGTTCCCGCAGAGAAACTCAAAGCCAAGGTTGAGGCGCTCCATGAAGCCAATCCCATGCTGGGACATCGGGGGTGCAGGTTGGGGATTGTGTATCCAGAGATTACTGAGATGCAGGCGCGGGCGATCTTAGAAGCTGCCTGTATCGTAGCCAAGAAGGGGATCAAAGTACACCCGGAGATTATGATTCCACTGGTGGCTCATGTGAATGAGCTTAAATCACAAGAGAAGTTAGTTCGCCAGGTTGCCGAGGAGGTCTTTAAAGAGCAAGGGATAAAGGTAGACTATTTGGTGGGCACCATGATTGAGCTTCCCCGGGCTGCCATCACCGCCGATGAGGTGGCGACGGTTGCGGAATTCTTTAGTTTTGGCACTAATGATCTCACTCAAACTACCTTCGGGTTATCCAGAGATGATGCAGGGAAGTTTTTACCCTTCTATCTCAATCACGATATTATTCCCAAAGATCCCTTCCAGGCGATTGACCAGGAAGGGGTGGGGCAGCTCATGAAGTGGGGCGTTGAGCGAGGTCGCAGCAGCAGAAAGAATCTCAAGGTGGGAATCTGTGGAGAGCATGGGGGTGAGCCGAGTTCGGTTGAATTTTGCCATACAATTGACATGAACTACGTGAGCTGTTCCCCCTTTAGGGTACCGGTGGCGCGGCTTGCCGCTGCCCAGGCAGTGTTGAAGGAGAAAAAGAGTTTAGCCGACGTTAAGGATATTTAATTAAAGACTTCTGAAATTGGTATGCCTTGGCACAGCTCGATGTCCCAAAAATGTCTCAAAAAAATACTCTTTATATTCTTACGCATGTAAATCTGAGAATTTACCAGCCTCGGGCTGGTAAATCTCTTACAAATTTTGCCCCTCTCCCTTTCCCTCTCCCCAGTGGGGGAGAGGGAGGGGGTGAGGGGCGATTTCAAATATCTTTGGTTAGGTTTTCAGATTTATCTTTAATAAATAAATAATCGCTAACCATTAAACTAAAATATAATGAAGTGACCTTCCTTTGCCTTTTTTCTTCACCACGCCTAATTTTATAAGCTTTGTTATCTCCTTACGCACACCCTCATCTGATAATCTAAAAATCTCCCTCATTTCTTTGTTTGTAATTTTGCCTTTCTGCATTATCTTTTCTAGAATCTTCATTTGCCTTTCGGTGAGGGCGACTTGTCCTTTCTCTTTGAGCGCTTTAACATCCTTTATTTATCGCATTATTTATTTACAAATGGACGTCCCGTTCTACTGGTTAAACTATATAGGTAGATTCCTATAAATAACGGAACAAACGGAACCAAGTTAAATTATGTATTAAAAAAGTAAATTAAAGAAGGCGTTGCTACGCTCCGGCTAAAGTGGAAACTTTACAGCGGAACAGGTGGAAACTTTGAGCGGAATAGGCAATCGTAGTTTTTTTAAAAAAGAGAAATAACTTTCACCTTTAAGAATCTCAGTTATCACTTTAGCAAAAGATTTAAAATCATTTAACAAATGAATCCCATTTAAAAAGTTAAAAATAAATAGTTGAAAATATCTTCTTTTTGTTAAATAATATTTAAAAGTTGTAAAGGAGGTTAAAAATATGTCTATAATTTTAAAAGACAAAAAAGTGAGCGATCTAACAGCGGGAGAGCTTAAATCTCTTATCAAAGAGACCATTTATGAGCTTGTCGATCCTGATTATGGACTTGTGCTGAGATCTGAGATAGAGGAAGCCTTAAAGAAATCTATTGAATCGAAAGAAAGGATACCTGTTGAAAAAGTGGCAGAGGACCTAGGGTTAAACTGGTAAATGTATAAACTTGTTTTCAGCCTTGAGGGTAAAAATTCCATTGCATCATTGGATAAGGATATAGCTCAAAGAGTTTTAGACAAACTCAAATGGCTTATTCAAGACATTGATAATATTACCCTCATTCCCCTCAGAGGGAATCTTTTAGGACTTTACAAGTTAAGAGCAGGTGATTGGCGAATCATATATGACGTCAATCATAAAGAAAAAGTTATCACCGTGCATAAAGTAGGGCATAGAAAAGATATTTACAGATAATACAACAAGGAATTATTTTCCTTTTCTCTGTGAACTTCTACAATCTTCTGTGGCATGCTACAAGGAAAGCAGAGTCCCAAAAGACTCTGTTTTTTTATACTTAGTGCTCTCAGAGTTCTGGTTTAATCTAATAATAAAAGCCTTCTGAAGATAGCATTTTTATTACAGGGATAATGCCTTGAATAATCTTTTCTGTATAATACCTCATTTGTGTTAACAGGGATGTAGAAACCAGCCAAAAACAGGATTTAAAATCGTGCCACAAGGAGGTCAAGACAGACTAATCCATTTCGCCAAATGACAATTCGGTTTAAATGAGGAATGTAGTTTTGGAATGTTAACACAATAAGGTGATTTAATATTCGATAAGCTCTCCCATATTAGTTGCATTCAGGTTTTCCACCTGTAGAGACCTGAGAGACCGGCAAATTAGATTTTATACCTTACTTGAAGGAAACCCTCTCTCGGTACGGTACATGAGCAGAAAAACCAAAATGAATTATAAAACAATACATACACAATCTGATATTCTGAGTCAACAGGAATTAAATAAATTAGAAGAAAATTAAATGATAATTAAATTCAGATTTAAAAAAACCAGTTTCTATAATTAAATGGAATGAAAATCACCCTTGTTAATGGTATGGTTTTAGTTGGTAATTATTGGCCTGGAATTAAATCCCTGATGACAAGGGGGAAGGGAGATGAGAAGGAATACAGTCCTTAAGTACTAACTGAGGGGCTTTTTGCTATTAATCCATTTCGATATTACCCTCAATTTATAGGCTATTGTGCAATGTTTAGGAGCTGACACCCATACCCCATAGTTAAAACATTTCTGTTGGGCTAATTTTTATGGAACTAACGCACTATTAGATTGATAATATATATTAGGTGTGATAGAAGTAAGCATACATAGATTCAATCCACTGGAAGATTATAATCCTGAATCAGTAGATTTAAAACCTCGCTATAACCGTGAGGTAACCATGAGGGGATGGGAAACAGTTTTTTAGAGAAAGGGCTGCTTTAAGTCACGCGGATGACTTTGGTGGCTTTTTTATTTTGAAAGAAAACTTCACATACAATTCTGTGAGGGCGTTCATAACAATAAAACCTTTAGATAAGGAGTAAGAGCTATGAATCCTACTCGACAAAAGCTATCAATGATTTGTGCAGTTTTGTTTGTTTTAAGCCTGATGGCTGGCTCTGCTTTCGCCGCGCAATTCCAGCTTGATTTCCATGGTGGGGATACTAGCTATCCTGCAGGAAAGACTTTTGAGACTACGATCTCACTAAGCCAAGGCGAGAAGGTTCTGGTAGATGTGTGGTGTACAGGCTTGCAGACCTCGCCACTTATAGCATCTATAGACATGGAATTCCAATGGGATACCGGTTCGATACGAGTTAACTCTGTGGATAGCTCCATTCTCAAACCAGACACCAATACACCACCTAAAATTTGGGATGCCGCTGATAGTGCTCTAATTCCATTTGGGTGTACCCCTCCCAATTGTCATTATATACTTAGTGTTCTTAAGTTTTCGGGTGGAAAGCCTGGCCCAGATATTCAGATGCAAACACTTGAATTAGAAGGTATCGCTGCGGGTAGTGCTTATGCAAAAGCCACAATGGGGGATAGGGCTATTGTCGATGAAAATGGAGATCAAGTAACAAACCCACAAGATGGTAATGTGACAGTTAATGAGCTTCCATCAACTCCGGTGTGTGGCAATAATATAAGAGAAGGAAGTGAAGTATGTGATGGTTCGGATTTAGGAGGACAGACATGTCAATCCCAGGGTTACAGCGGGGGCACATTGTCGTGTCTTTCTAATTGTAGCGGGTTTGATTTCAGTGGATGTATTGCAAGTGATGCTCAATTCCAGTTGGATTTCCATGGTGGGGATACTAGCTATCCTGCAGGAAAGACTTTTGAGACTACGATCTCACTAAGCCAAGGCGAGAAGGTTCTGGTAGATGTGTGGTGTACAGGCTTGACTACCCCGCCAAATATAGCGTCTATAGACATGGAATTCCAATGGGATACCGGTTCGATACGAGTTAATTCTGTGAATAGTTCCTTTCTCAAACCAGACACATCGATCCCACCTGCTATTTGGGATGCCGCTGATAGTGCTGTAATTCCATTTGGGTGTACCCCTCCCAATTGTCAGTATAAACTTAGTGTTATACAATTCTTAGAAATACCGTTTAATTATAGTAATGGAAATGCTGGCCCAGATATTCAGATGCAAACAATTGAATTAGAATGTATCGCTGCGGGTAGTGCTTATGCAAAAGCCACAATGGGGGATAATGCTATTCTCGATGGATATGGAGATACACTACCAAACCCACAAGATGGTATTACGCCCATTGTAGTGCTTCCACCGCCACCGTGTGCGTGTGATCTTAAACCTGATAACCCAGCTACCATAGTTGGCTCGGGCTCCCAGCAATTTACCCTTGATGAGAACACACAGTGCGTAAACACACCAAGCATTTCCTGGACAGACACCTGTGCTGAAGGTAATGTTGACCAGACTGGTCTCTTTACCGCGACTGCTATTACAGCAGAAACGACCTGTGAGGTATGCGCCACCGATAAGGCAAATACCACTAAGCAGCAGCCACAAGTACAGTGTTGTGAGGATGTTAAACTAATTCCTCCATCAACTCCGGTGTGCGGCAATAATCTAAGAGAGGGAAGTGAAGTATGTGATGGTACTGATTTAGGGGGAAAGACCTGTGAGACACAAGGATATAGTGGAGGAACACTATCATGTCTTCCTGATTGCAAAGGGTATAATGTGAGCGGGTGTATTTCTGATCTATGTTTAAACGGAGTTAAAGACACTGATGAATCTGATGTGGATTGCGGTGGACCTACATGCCCCAAATGTGAAGACAGAAAGTCCTGTAATATTAATAGCGATTGTTCAAGTGACTTTTGTCAAAATGGTATTTGTAGTAGTCCTGCAGATAATATTACAAAACTAGTGGAAGATAACCCGTCGTATTCAATTGAGAACAGAATTCCTCTGATACTGATTCATGGTTGGAAGGGTATAGATGACATTAATACGGATGATGATGATAAACATTGGATTAATTTTAAAAATTATTTTTATGACCCCAATAATGGATTATCAAATATCTGCAAGTTATACAGTTTTCGTTATGAAAGCAATAAGCATTCTGTGTGGGAAATTGCGAAGAGTTTAAGAAATAAATTAGATGATGCTATTGATTGCGGTGCTGGACGTGATTGTAGTTATGGAACTGCTATCAAAGATGTTCCGTTTATGATGCTTTCCCTTAGTATGGGTGGTTTAGTAGGTAGGTCCTATATATCTGAACATTCTCATAATACTGGTATTTATGAGGGGCAAAGGGGTGGAGAACGAGTTTTACGATTGATAACTCTAGGAGCGCCACACCATGGAACCCCTGGAGCAAATGATGCGGCGAGACTTTCGAAGGTGGAAGATCCCGACTTAATATTTCCCCTACTTACAGAAATAATAGATGGGCTTGTATGGATGCAATCTTCTTCAGAACCAAATAGGTCAGATCAGAGGTTCGATAATTATAAAAATTTCTGGGATGATGATGTTTACGAACGAGAAAGCGAGAAAAATAAATGGCTGATAGATCTTAATATGTTGACTGAATATGATGATAAAATTATAGCTCATTATGGATTTATAGATAGGGGAGAACTTCTCTGGCAATACTTAAATATCATTCCAACAGCAGAATTAATTTTTTGGTATGAGGTAGATTTATATCGTGATTTTGTTAAGGTTATACTTGGGATTGACAGGATGCCGAAGGATAATGAAGACCTTAGGGCAGCAAGTGTAATTTTGCATAAGATTTATCCTTCAATGGACAACGATGGTCTTGTTCCTATTGATAGTAGTAGTTTTGATGGACATAATGTGATTACTTACAGATGGGATGGCTATGATCATGCAGACTTTAGAGATGGTAAACAAGTTAATGGGTCAATTCCATTATTTGACCAAATTAAAATGGATATTTTAGGAAGTATCCCTTGTGCTTCTGATGAAGATTGTGATGATGGCAATGTGTGCACAGATGACACATGCAATGGGGATAAGGAACAGTGTGAGTTCATCCCGATCCCTGGATGTGATGATACAGATGGAGATGGTTACGTAAAATCCGATGATTGTAATGATAATGACTCAGCCATTAATCCAGGTGCTACAGAGATATGTGATAATAATGTTGATGAAAACTGTGACGGGAATGTTGAAGTATGTAACAATAAACCGGAGGGTATTCAAAGAGTAGTTATAATTGATATTGATGGACTTAGACAGGATGTACTATATAATGCACTTGATGAAAATGGAGCGATTCCAAACATAAAAACGCTCATAGGAAATAATTATTTCAGATCTCAGAATCATACAACCGTATTCCCATCAATAACTTTTGCTGCACAAGCCTCCATAGTTACCGGAAGATATCCTGGTTCTCACTGGATCACTGGTAATTCATGGTATAACCGATTAAATTTTGCTAATAATCGTAATTATATTTCTGATGACCAGCTAACTGTCTACTGGTATGGTCTAGCGAATAATGATCTTAATCCGCTAACCCAAACTATCCATGAAGCTGGACTAACAAAAGAAACCGGATCAGTAAGTTCTTTAATTTCTTTTCATATGTACAGCTCTAGGGAAGATTCTACATATATAAAATGGATTACACCTACGCTTTGGGAAATGAGAAATATGGTTACTGCATTGCCACACTGTTGGGGAAGTTTTAATTATGATTATGCTTCAATCAGGCATTTACTTGAGGAATTAAATAATATACCCAAAAATTCTGATGGAACCATACAATTTGATAAGGCACCTAAGTTGATATTTTTATACTTACCAGGGCTAGACCACTGTTCACACGGTGATGGTAGTGGATTAGAATGTCAAACCAAGGAATGCGAGAAATGTATAAATAGACAGAAGCATTACCTGAATGATCTTTTAGACCCAATCATTTGGTGCCTCATTGGTGGATGTAATTTTGATAGTATTTATTTAAATGGTTTAAATGACTTGGGTATGATTGAAGGAACGGTTTTTATAATTGCTTCTGACCATGGACAGACAGATAAGAAAGAGGAAGTAAGTAAGGACGATTTTGAGGATGTAATAAAAGAATTTGAGAAGGATCACCTCGTCAACATTGAAATAGCTTGGAATGATGGGCTAGCCCACATTTATATGGATAATAAATCGGAAATGATTAGTTTAGCGTCAACAATATTCTTTGCAAAAGTAGGATTATTAAAGAATAGAGATTTGTCAAAGCATATTGATTGTATTGTTTACGGTGAACCGATAGGAGGTCCTGAAAAATATAATAGATGTTTTATTCGCGAAGAGAATACCATGGTTAGTAAGCAACTTGATGAGCATTTTGATGAAAGAAAAGCAAAGTTAGTTAAAAATCTATTTTGCGATAGGAGTGGAGATCTTATCATCCACTTTAAAGAAGGACATTTTGCTTCAGGTGATGCAGCTGCACATGGTAGTTTATGGGATGGTGAGTTAAACGTACCTTTTATAATAGGAGGGAAAGACATCAAGATATCAAATTTTGGTGAACCACTGGATAACACGATGATAGCACCAACTATTGCTGATCTATTAGGGTTTGATATGAATGCTGACGGTAAACCAATTAACACTTCAAAAATAATGAATCAGTTTGTGGTAAGAGGTTGTCAAGTTTTTAGTTGAAATTGGTTAGTGGCTCCCATTCTCTTTTCTAGTCATCCAGGTGGTTGATTTAAAAATTATTCACCGCATTCAAAAATCGGCTTTCATATTTGTCCTACAATC
>Ga0315285_10002479_pt1 | contig 19247 bp, 17 predicted proteins | sample YL17G09_36_MG_FD_203698 | JGI IMG/M metagenome (GOLD analysis project Ga0315285, IMG submission 203698) | Sediment microbial communities from Yellowstone Lake, YNP, Wyoming, USA - YL17G09_36 | ecosystem: Environmental > Aquatic > Freshwater > Lake > Sediment | place: USA: Wyoming | collected...
TTTCCAGAAACCTCATCAAATGATTTAACAACATCCCCAACCTTAATATCCTCAATATTTTTTTCAGAACCATCAGCCATACTAATCTTAGTACCCGCTAGAAAACATGTATCATTAAGCCAGTATATTTTTACATAATCAACGCTTTGACCATTGATAGAAAATTTATTATCATCATCTTCTAATCCATTTACATTAAAATTCCAATTTGGATCTAAGGAGTATATAACTATTATTCTTTCACCCTTGGAATCAATCTCGATTGTCCCACTATTAATAACCATTTCACTGGTAAGACTAGAATCAATTCCACCTGGTATTAAACTATTAAGAACTTCATAGTTAATTGATCTTAATTGACTTTCTGTTGATTTAGTTTCTTGTTTATTTCCTTCATTTTTTATGTAATTAGGTCCCCATATAAGGACAGCACCAGTTGCTGAGAAAAAAATCATTAATACTAATAGAAGGGAAATAGTAGAGCTTACTGCATCACTATTTAATTGTCTGTTTATTTTTAGTTTAACATTATTTAATCTACTTAACATAGCTATCATATCTCTCCTTTTCCTTACTTGGGCATACCATTTTATGCCATATATGTTATACTTTGTTATTACTCATATTTAAATATTTTGTGTAAAAATGTCAAATCATCAAATTTTACTATCATTTTATATTTTCTCATTATTAAGGACATGGTTTTGTTAATGCCAATATTTCAATGTTTCTTGTAAAAATGTCAAATTAATAACTCTACTTAACATTTTAGAAATTATTGAATAACTAGAAATTTATTATCTTCCAGTGTTATTAGATTCGCGTTTTTTAACAATCTTTTTCCATATAAAAGAAATAAAAATTGTTAATATTATACTTAATAAAATTAGACCTGATGCTACAAATACATTCTTCAGTAAATCAGGTTTTATTAACAAAACAATACCAAGAGAAAACATCATAACCCCTGAAACTAATTTCAACATTCGCCCTTGCCATTCAGATAGCTTTCTACCCCCAAGTGTCACTACAAATATTAAAAGAATTATAATTAATGGAATAACATAAATAATATTATAAAAAAATAGATAGAAAAAATATTGTAAATTACTAAGATTATGTGATGCTAATTCAGTTGTATAAACAAGAGGTAGTCCCAGTGAGCATAGCAGCTCATAAGTATTTGCAAAAATAGCCAAGACAACAGTTCCAACAATTACAGATGGAAGAAACGAGGTTTGGACAATTTTCCTCATCTTCTTAAATAGATCTGATCTCTTTTCTTCAGAAATACTAAGCGAAGGTCCTTTTTTAAAAACGAAGAAATCCTTAATATTTAATCCACCAAAAACAAGAGCAAAGACACCCGCAATAATTGTAATAATTAATTGTTGTTCGACAATTAAAAAAACATTAAGAATTGCTGTCATTAACAGAAAATAAATGAAGCCTGAAAAAAAGATGAATATTCCACCAACCAATAGCATCCTTCGTCTAGAACGAGCATATAAAAGTAGATTTAGTAAAAATATAAGTATAAAAAAAGAGCAGGGATTAAAACTATCAAGAAAAGCCAATGTTATAGTAAGAACTGGTAGAGAAAGTTGTGATACATCAAAGCAAAATAAGCCAAAAAAACAAAATGTATTACCTTCAGTAGGCTCAGGTGGTTTTACTGTATAATTTCCAACAAGATGATAATTTATTGAATTGTTTAAGTTTTCTTCGTTTATTTCTGAATAATTGAAAGTATCAAATTTTCCTACAGATATGTTTTTTATCACTACAGCTGGCCAGGCTATAAAACCATAATTTTTAAATTTATTATAATTTTCGATATATGTAGATGTATCGACAGGATATCTTATAACAGTTATATTGTCTCCGTAGTAGTTCTCTATATCATTAATTATTGGTTTCTTTTCCTCACAGTTTTCACAATATTCACTACTGTAAAAAAACTCTACAACAACGTTGTTGTTCTCTGCAATAACTGGATGGATAAAAGCGAAATACATTAGCGATAGCAAAATAATAATAAAAAAACAACGCATAAATCTATTCATCAAAGCAAACATCCTTATTGTAACAATCGTAAAGTTTCTTATTAGATATATTATTTGATATATAAGTTTTTATTCTATTAATATATAAAATATTTATTAGACTAATATGCGTTTAAAGATTATCATATTCCAGTAATAAATAACTTGAATATCAGAAATGATATAAGCATCATAACGAAAGAATGTTTTATACCTGAGACAACATTTCCTTCTTCAAAAACCCCTGTAACTATTCCCATTCCGAAACTTTGAAGAATCGAGGCATAAAAAAACACCTCTGTAATAGCTTTTTGTGTAATACCCCCACCACCACCTATTCCAGCAGCACCATATGCTGAAGCAGCTTGTTGAGCACTCTCTCCAAGCATACTGGGAAGAAGACTTTTGCATAGCACAATTATTATAAGTAAAAATACACCCATACCAACATATATAACAGCCACATATGACATCATACCAGCTCTTCTTTCGGATTCAATTAATTTAATTTCCCTTGCATCCTTTGATGCAGCCTCTAGTATATCAGCTACACTTCCTCCGCTTCTACTAGCTTCGATAATTAAAGAAATAGTTCTCCTAATGAGCTTTGTGTTGACTCTCTTTGCAAAAGCATTTAAGGCATTATCAACGCTACTACCCCAAGAAATCTGTCTAGCTATTTTTTGTATTTCAGGCGTTAAAACACCATAATTTCCTCTAGAAGAATACATAATGGCCTTTGTAAATGTCATTCCAGCACGTCTTGATTCAGCTAAATCTCTAACAAAATCAGGAAAACGTTCATCTATTTTACGTACTCTACGCAAGCGCAGGAATTCATATATGCCATAAACACCAGTAAAAATAAAAATTGCTATAAGTAAAAAATCAATAGAGGTGCCTAGTATTATATATCCTTCTCCTGAAGGAATGTAAATAGGTTTAACAACTCCTATAGATGTTAATACAGCAAAAAAAATAAATATAAACGCAGGGATTGCTGCGGATAGATATACAATAAATCTTGTAAGTTGTCCTGTAAAGGTTAGACGTTTTATCAGCCCTTGTTGTTTTAAAACATCTGATTCTTCATCCATAATCTATCACACCTTTGCAGACATAGACGAAAGAACTACAGCAAATCCAAGATGTATAAGCGGTGTTACAAAAAAAACAAAGATATACATAAAAGTCAACTGCTCCGCACCCGCTTTTGAAATTATCATCAATAGAGGTATAATTATTATAATTAAAAGTACACCTGCAACTGCAGCAGTTACATATGCTTCTGCCATAATACCTAGACTCTCTATTAGCTGCTTTTGTGCCACTCGATTCTCACGTGTATATTGCTCAGCTTTTGCCATAAAATAAGGTTTTAGAGCGCCACCGGATTGAACAGTAACAACAGCACCTTGTAAAAATTCTTTAAACTTTTCCGAAGGAGTCCTATTAATATTAGCTTTAATAGCTGAGATAATATCTTTACCAAGCAGGCCTACATCACGATATATCCACAAGGCTTCTTCTCTAATCTCACCATAGATTCTCTGCTTAGATAGACTCTTAAAAATCTCTGTTGGAGTTATACCTGCTGACGACATTGCAGAAATAAAATTCAAGGCATAAGGCAAGTGCAAATCAATCTTTTTAGCACGCGCTCTTGCCCTACTAGCAGGCATGATTTTAAAATAAATATAAGCAATCGAGGTAGATAAAAATGGAATAATTACAAGTATTAATACTAACGATATTCCAGGTGCTAAAATAAGGATTAAACTAAAATAAATAACTAAGGATATGATAGCTGCCAAGATAGTATTAACCCAAAGACATGAAATATACGCTCCTGGTCGCATTGTTATATGAGCTCTTTCAAGGTTATCCTTCATTTTTTCTGAAATTACACTCTCAGCAGTTCTCCCAAACCATCTATAACACATTTTTTGATAATTATTAAGAGGCACCCATCTCTCCTCCTTTATCCGAAACTTGAGACAAATTTATATTAGCATTATCTTTTAACTCCTTAATAATCTTTTTAGCTATTTTTCTTTTAATCCCTTTAATTTTTATTAAATCTTTAAGTGTAGTATTCTTTAAATCTTCAATAGACAAGAAACCATTATTATAAAGTAAAATAGCGGTCTTATCATCTATAGATTCAATATTTTTAAAAAAATTTATTTTATAATCAATATTTACATTGGACTCTGATAACTCTATTTTCTCTGTTTTAACTTCTTTTAAAGAATTATGTTTTTTCTTAAATTTTTTCTCAATTTCTTTCTTAATTCTTTTAGCTGTTTTCTTTTTAATTCCTTTAACTTTAATTATATCCTTTATAGAAGTATTTTTTAATACATCTATAGACGTAAAACCATTATCAAAAAGCAAAACAGCTATTTTGTCATCTATTGTTTCTAAGTCTTTAAAAACATTTATTTTTTCATCCAAATTAACTTTTGATTCTTGTTGATCCTTTTCTTGTTTATCTTCTAACTGGATCATAGGTGTTTCTGGTAGTTCTTTTTCCTTATCATCATAATCATCAATTAATATTGGCACTTCTTCTTTAGGTTTTTCTATAATTTCCTTTTCTTTTTCAGCACCTTTTTTATTTTCATGCATATCTTTCTTTTTTTTCTTATCTGAATGCCTTATTTTTTTCATGAACTCATCAGGATTCTCATCATATCTAGATATAACTTTGGCAACTTCGCGGAATGTTCTAATATTGTTTTCATTCATCCATCCAAGTATCTCAGCTCTATCTCTGATTTCTTTTGTAATTTCTTCTTTTGTTAGATCCCAACTAGCTCTTATGCCCTCCAAAACATAACTTTTACCTGTGTAAATAAATTTATCTTCTATAGGATCCCAACGGAAAACCTCATTTGTAAGAATCTCCTTTGTAGTAGGATCAATATCAATAATTTCAATAACCTGCTTACATCTTCTAACACGCTTTCCCTTAACACGTGTTGTAATATGAATAGAAACAATATCTAAAGACTGCAACATTACCCTTGGTATTTCAATGGGTTTACCTTCAAGTCTATGAATTAATGATTTTGCCGAGTCAGCATGAACCGTTGAATATGTAGCATGACCTGTAGCCATAGCCTGAAACAAAACATACGCTTCTTTACCTCGAATCTCACCAACAATAATATACTCGGGTCTCTGACGAAGTGCAGCCTTCATAAGATCATACATGTCGATTTCGCCAACCATTCTATTTGCAACAATCTCACCAAAACCAGATCTAGAAACACCAGGAATCCAATTCGGATGTGGAAGATTAATCTCCCTTGTCTCCTCAATAGACACTATCTTGGCTTCACGAGGGATAAAAAGTGACAATGCATTTAGTATTGTAGTCTTACCAGAAGCAGTTCCCCCAGCAATCAATGCGTTCACCCTGTTTTCAACAGCAAGCCAAAAATAAGCTAAGATTTCAGAAGAAACAGTATTAAGAGCTATTAAATCTGGAGGAGTAAATGGATCAGCACGAAATTTTCTAATTGTAAACGTCGAGCCTTTTGTAGTTATCTCAGTGCTCAATGTCATCTGAATTCTAGAACCATCAGGCATAGTGGCATCAAGCATCGGCTCAGCTATACTGATATGTTTACCACATTTCTGAGCAAGCCTCCCAACAAAATAGCAAAGCTCATCTTCATCTTTAAATTTGACATTACTTCTGACAGAACCATATTTTCTATGATACAAAAAAATTGGTACTCCAGACCCATCACATGAGATATCCTCTATATGTGGATCTCTCATTAGAGGGTCAATTTTTCCATAACCCAGAGATTCCCTTTTAATATAATACAGGATTTTCTTCTTTGAAATATCGTCAATTTTGATCTCATAACTGTTTATCACCTGTTCAACTTGATCTGTTAGATAATTTTCAACTTTCTTGTTATCAAGTTCATCGAGTCTCAAGTTAAATGTTTTTAATAATGTTTCCCAAATGAAGTTCAGAGTCTTCTGTTCCTCTTCAGAAAGATATGGTTCAATCACTTTGTAATACTTCTCAAGAGTATCCATATCCTTTAATATCTTTGCATATGCAAATGGTTCATTCAAAGGATAAAAATCAAGTTCTTTTGATTCTGATTTAAAAACAATCGAACCTGTTCTACCACAACTTGAACATTCCACCTTGACCTTTTGACCTGATTCACCCTCACATTGAACTTTTGTATGACATCCAGGACAAATAGCAATTTTCTTATTCATTTATTTTTTTAACACCTTTTTCAATCTGTTTTAAGGACTCTGCAGGGTCCTCATTATACCGAGCAACAATATTAGCAACATCTCTGAATTCTCTAACGTTATTTTCGTTCATCCATTCTAAAATTTTTTTCCGGTTTTTGATTTCATTTGTCATTTCTTCACGTGTTATATCCTTTTCAGCTCTCACGCGTTCCAAAATATAGCTTTTACCAGAATATATGAACTTATCTTCCACAGGATCCCAACGGAAAACCTCATTTGTAAGAATCTCCTTTGTAGTAGGATCAATATCAATAATTTCAATAACCTGCTTACATCTTCTAGCTCTTATATTTTTTACACGAGTTATCACATATAAACAGACAATATCTAATGATTGAAGCATAATCCTAGGAATATTAATGGGTTTACCTTCAAGTCTATGAATTAGAGATTGAGCAGAGTCAGCATGAACCGTTGAATATGTAGCATGACCTGTAGCCATAGCCTGAAACAAAACATATGCTTCTTTACCACGTATCTCACCAACAATAATATCCTCGGGTCACTGACGAAGTGCAGCCTTCATAAGATCATACATGTCGATCTCGCCAACCATTCTATCTGCAACAATCTCACCAAAACCAGATCTAGCAACACCAGGAATCCAATTCGGATGTGGAAGATTAATCTCCCTTGTCTCCTCAATAGACACTATCTTTGACTCACGAGGGATAAATAAAGACAATGCATTAAGCGCTGTAGTTTTTCCACTTGCCGTTCCTCCAGCAAATAATGTATTAATACCATTTTCAACAGCAATCCACATATAAGCTACCATTTCAGAAGACATAGTATTAAATTCAATTAAGTCAGGTGGTGAAAAAGGATCTGACCTAAACTTTCTTATTGTAAATGTAGAACCTTTTGCAGTTATTTCATCACTCAATGTCATCTGAATTCTAGAACCATCAGGCATAGTGGCATCAAGCATCGGCTCAGCTATACTGATATGTTTACCACATTTCTGAGCAAGTTTAAAGACAAATGAAGAAAGTTCATCCTCATCACTAAATCTTATATTACTTTTCAGAGAACCATATTTCCTATGGTATAGAAAAATTGGAATACCAGAGCCATCACATGAGATATCCTCAATATTTGGATCCTTCATAAGTGGATCTATCTTATCGAGTCCAATAGATGTCTTACCCATATAATAGTATACTTTATTTTTAGATTCATCATTAATTTCTATGTCATATTCTTTGATAACCTGATTTAATCTCTCTAGTAAATATTCATCTTGATTTTTTTCCTCCAACTCAAACGCATCAATATCTACACTAGCCAATGTATCCTTTATAAAACCTAATAAATTCTCCTCGTCCTCTGTTAATGCAATCTCGACTAGGAAATAACACTTATCAAGGCTCTCTTTTTCTCTTAAAATCTCTACATATGCAAAGGGTTCATGAAGTGGATAAAAATCAAGTTCCTCCCATTCTTTTTCTGAAAAACCGAGTTCCGAAAGTTTTACAGATTTTGTTTTTAGTACTTCTTTTGGTAATTCAACATCTTCTCCAACTGATTTAAGATCATCAGAGTTAATCTCACTTTGAACTGAAGTTGGCAAAATCATCTTCTTTTTTCCGTTTTCTGTTATCTGAGGACTCCATCCACTAAAAGATGGGTTTTCTTCGTCAAAAAAAACATGTTCATTATCTGAACCACTTTCTGTAAGAGGGGCATCTAGAAGAGTTTCAATATCTGTTTTCACTTTTTTTTCAGTAGATGATTCTTTTCCAATAATTGGCATTGATTTATCTTTTATATGCTCTTTTGCAAATTTTAAAGCTTCAACTTCACCCTTATAATCCTCTGTAGTAATATCAACAATCTTAGAAGATTCCATTATCTTTTTTTCTTCTAATTTTTTTTCAGATTCATTAAAAAAAATCTGAGGAATATTTTCAACACGAAATAAAGGTTTACTTTTCAATTTATTTGGTTTTATTTCCTTTTGTTCTAAATTAACGGCTTTATCACCAGAAGACTTTTTTCTTCTAAAAAAAGATTTTTTAAAATTAAATACATCTATGCCTTCTTTGCTAGTTTTAATCTCTTTTTTTTCACTATCTTTCAAATGTTCCTTTATAGGTTTTAAAGCTTCAGTTTCACATTTATCTCTGATTGCAATCCTATCAACAATCTCAGGAGGTTCTATTGTCTTATCATCACTTTCTTTATCAAAAGGACTTATCTTTATTTTTTCATCTAAAAATTTTGATTCATCTTTATCAAATTCATTTGTTTTAACTGAATTCAAATCAGAAATTGTTAGATTATTTCCATACTTTTTTTTCAATTCAGCTAAATCGTCGGTAGAAGAAGATAACCAATTAATTTCTTCTTTATTATTAGAAATTTTTTTCTTTGAAAAGAAGCCATGTTTTTCTGCTAACTCAGCAGTTTTAATCTCTGCAGAATCTTTATTTTGATTAGTATCATCAATTTTAGGAATCTCCTTAATTTTTTCATCGATTATTTTTGCGTCTTCTTCTGTTTGTTTTGCTGTTTTATTTGTTATGATATTGTCAATATTAGAGACTACTTCTTCAAATTCTTCTGATTCTATTAGTTCTCCTGTAGTTGTAGGTTTTGCATAATATTCTTCGTTAACTCTTTTATGTATTTTACCAAATCTTATTCGTTTTTTATATTTTTTAATTGCACTATCATCTTCATCGGGTTTTATGTTAAATTCTTCTATTTTTTCTTCATTTTCAAAAGGATCTTTACCAAGATTAATTCTAGCTTTAGAAATTATTTTTTTACTTAATGTGTCTTTATTAAGTATATTGTCAATTTCTTTATTTGATTTTTTTTTCAAATAGTAGAATGAATCTCCTTTTTTATTTTTTAAAGAAAATTTTTCTATATCAATTTCTTTTAATTGAACTTTATTTAATTTATCTTTATTTTTTAATAAAATTTTATCTACTATCTCTTCAATTTTAAAAGAGTTTTGTAATAATATAGAAGAATTTTTTTCATTATTGGTTTCATTTCTATCTTTATTCAAGATAGTCCCCTCCTAATTACAAAAAACAAATTTTTTCTTTTAATACTACTCCCATCTTGCATCCATATCCCTTTCTAAGAGTTTTTTATGTTTATTATTAAATTTTATATAACCTGTTTATTTTTAAATTTAACTAAATAATAAATATTAGGCACATCTCATCCAATTGTTTTTGATATCTTTTTATTCCTATTTATATCTTTCTTTAGTTACTAATTATTTAATATTTTTAGACAAGTTTATAATCTTATTTTTAATTTTAAAATATTGTTGGGCCCATAAGGTAGTCCGGATATCCTACTGGCCTTCGGAGCCGGTAACTGGGGTTCGAATCCCCATGGGCCCGTAAAAGCTTAAAATATTTTATATTCATCATAAATTAAATTTAAAAAATTTTTAAGATACTTATTTTATTTACATTATCAAAATAGGTTTTATTTTCAATAAGAAGTATTGTGATTTTTTCAAAATGTTATTCTAACACAAAATATTTAAATAATATTAATTTCAAAGTATATCTTAAGGAATCTGGATAACGTTATTTTCTTCCTTTCATCTTTACCATCCACCCTCCAGATTCCCTTTCCCTCTTCTTTTAGAAACTAACAATAACAATTATTCGCGGTAAATATCTTATAGAAAATCAAGAATAAATCTATTTTGAATTAAAAATAATATAAAAAATTAGGCGTATTTTCCTCTAAGTTTACGCCGTTCTACTTTGACATCAGAAGGAGCAATAATCATCATATTATTTCCAATTCCTGCGATGTCACCGTTTATCTCTTTTGTTAATTTCTTAAGATCATTTGTTATTCTTTTTAATATTACTTCTTCTTCAGCAATAGGTGTAAAATCAAGAATTAAAACATTTCCACCATATACATAATCAGCAAAATCCTTTAAGTCTTCATATCTTTGAATCTCACCAATTCTCACATACATTTTTGCCCCTGTTTTTTCACCGGTTGTTGATTCAATATATTTTTCAAGATCAACATATCCTTCAACATCGCCTGTTTTTTTATCTCCTAAAATCTTGTTAACTATTCCCATAATGAATACCATCTCCTGAATTTAAGCTGTAATCTAAATATAATATTGTCTTTATAAACTTTTGGCGACAAAATTCCACAGTTCGTCACCTACATAATGGATAGTCTTTATCGCCTTACCTTTTTCCTCTTTAATCATCTGCTCGCCTGACATAAATGCAATACCAACTGCCAAAGGTTTGTGATATTTTTCATCACATATCCACACTTGATCACCTTCAACAATATTTTTGTCGGCATCAACTATTCCTGGTGCCATGACATCTGCGCCACTAGTAACATACTTAACAGCACCCATATCAACAACTACAAAATTTTCTTTTGGTTTGTATTTATTTAACCCATATAACGTGAAAATTATTTTATTTTCATATATCATAAAACAGGGTTCACCGTCAATAAGAACTATTATTATTTCTTCGAAATCTCCTGTTTCTACTGACGAATGCTCCTTGAAAAAAATAGAATTAAATTTTTTTTTCAATTCATCCTCAAAATTTTTAATATCTTTTGTTTTTAAACGATGTCTATTTTTTATTTTAAAAGACATATGTTCATGATATTTCCATCCTTGTTTTTAATATTTGGCTTAAATTTAAGAGACACTATCAACTTAACGAAATAACTTCAAACTATTTTTTCTAGTTAAGTTAACACATTTTTTCAAAAGCCCAAATCCTTATAAATAAGATACATATTTCGTGCCCCTTGGTAACAAATATGGATAAACCACTGAAAATACTACATGCGAGTTTGAACAATCGAGTAATGGTAGAATTAAGAGGTGGTAGAGGATACCATGGAACACTTGATGGATATGATGTTCCTCATATGAATCTCGTTTTAAAAAACGCAGAGGAAATTTTAAAAGGTGAATCAGGTACAAAACATAACCTAATTATTGTACGTGGAGACAATATAATTTTTGTATCACCATAAGTGAGGGAGTTTAATATGACAAAAGGAACTGCATCTAAAATAGGCGGTAAAAAATGTCACACTATGTGCAGAAGATGTGGAAAACATGCATTTCATGTGCAGAAAAGAATATGTGCTTCATGTGGTTTTGGTAAAACAAGTAAAATCAGACACTATAATTGGATTAAAAACAAAGATTAAACTTATTTTTAAAAAAAAAATGTAAATTAGTTTAATTAAAAACTATTCTACAGCTTCTAACATCGAAGGTGGGTATCCACCAATTTTTAATGAGGGATCTCCAAAAAGAGCCCAACTCTGAACAACCTGTGTATCTATCCATGAATCATTAGTCAACTCACTATTCCAATCAACTTTATAAGTATCTATATACCATTTCACTGCAGCAACCCAAGTGTCACCTATTATATCTACATTATTTTGTCCATATTGCTTAAAGAATTGGACTTCTAGTTCGCAACTACCACCCTTAAAAGACTCTTTATCTTCTTTTGTAAAACCTAAAGCGGTGATACCAATAGTAGCAATAGATCCACCACCAATTTTTCTTGTCATTATCCAGCTCCAGCATTCGTTTATTCCCTCTCCTCGATTTCTAAGTTTTTTATCAAAGTATTTTAGAAGTGACACATCAAATTGACTACTATGACAACCACCAACTATGCATATAGGAAGTTTATCTCCATTTTGAAGAAATCTTATACGTTTTATTGTATATCCTCCAATCCTCAGAGTACTATTAGCAAAATAAGTATTCCAGATTGCAGCATTAGCATGACCATTGAAGTATACAAAACCCCAACCTTTATTTAATGCATTATTTATATCAGACCAATTATTTAAAGTTCCATCTGAAGTGTAATGTTTTTCCTGGTAAAATCCAGTCATATTTTCAAACGCGAGATCAGCGTAATACTCTCCTTCGTATCCTACCCATTTAGGATTGTTACACTCTGGATATGTATCACCTGCAAATGCAACCATGTTTTTAAACCATGGTTTATTATATGTTGTTTTTTCGTATCTAATTATTTTTCTGACCATAATTTTTACTTCAAGAGAACTTTTACAGGGAAGTCTACCTATTGCAACATCTGGATATAGATCCAAATATTTATCCTCTGGTTGTTTACCATAAATCCATTCGCAATAGATTCCATCACCATCTGAATCCCAGCTTGAAAAATTTCCTTCAGAATCATAGATATCAGCAAAGTATAAATCACTAAGTATTTGTTGTTCATAATCGTTGCTCAAATGTGAATATCTAACTGGACAATACCAACGATTTGACAGTCCTATATTACCCCCAACTAATAAAACATATTTAATTCCGCTTTCTTCAATAGCTTCCTTTATGAATAATTTTACTTTTTCAGCTTCATCTCGTCCATACCAGATCTGGTTGTAAATATAATCTAATGAAACAAGTTTAGTACGAACACCATATTGGTTCTTATGATAAACAAGTGGTTGAAGATATCTGATAAAATTTGAAGGAGATATTATCAAGAGATCACAGGTGCTATTATTATTTTGGATTTCTTTTATATAATTTTGTTCATTTTGAGAGTTAATCACTGGAAAAACAGCTGAAAATATAAACAAAAGGATAGCACAAGAAACAAATATTTTCTGATTAAATTTTTTTCTTATATTAATTCCCCCTTAAATAATATTATATTTTTCCTTATATAATATATTGTTCTATAACACTTATAAATTTTATGTTATTTATAAATTTTTACATAATTTGATAATAAAAAAATCCAACAATACGAACAAGAGACAAAAAGACTCAAATTTAAATTATAATTCTATGAGTAACCACCTATTTTTAAACTAGGATCGCCAATTAGTAACCATTGTTCAACAGTTTTTGCATCAATAGTGGTATCATTGTAAGAATTTTCGCTCCATTTTATAGGAAACTCATCTAAATAAGAGCTGATTGCTTTTCCCCAAGCTTCACCCAAAATATCTGTATTATTTATACCATATGCTTCGAAGAAATAAGTTGCAATATCACCACCGCCACCACCTTGACTTGGATCAAGTTTATCTTTAGGACCATAACCTAAAGCAGTGTTACCAATAGTTGCAATAGTTCCACCTCCGATTTTACGAGCAAGACGCCAACTGAAACATTCAAAACATGAATATCTTCCATTCCAAGAAGTGTGAAATAAACTTACATTGAACATACTACTATGACAAGCACTAACAACACAAACAGGTAATTTATTACCATTCCAAAGTAAAGGTATTTGTGATGTTTTAAGACCTAAAACAGATTTATTCTGATAAGGAGAATTAGTACACCAATAAGATGGAGTACCATGACCCGCTAAATATAGAAAACCACAGCCATTGTTTAAATTTTTAATTACATCTTTAGGACCTGTAAAACTTCCTTTAGAGCACCAAAGTTTTACTGGGTTGAAGCCAGGCATCCTATCCAAGGCTTCTTGTGTTTCAGTTTCACCTTCATAATCATCACCTGGATAGGTGTCACCAGCAACAACCATCATCCTTTTAAACCACTCTTCATCACTACAGTTATTATTTTCATAATTGATTATCTTTTTAACCATGATTTTTACTTCAAAAATGTTTTCACATGGGAGTCTACCAACATAAACATCTGGATATAAATCTAAAATGTCCTCAGCTGATTTATTATTAAACCATTCACCATAGATACCATCCCCATCTGTATCCCAACTGGAAAAATTTCCTTTAGAATCGTATATATCTGCAAAGTATAAATCACATAAGAATTTTTTTTCATTATAATATGGTTTTCCACTACCCCATCTATCCTCAAGATAAACATATCTTACTGGTAGCCAATAATCCTCATAAAATGAAAATTGTTTTTTAATTCCGCCAACAAGTAGTACATATTTAATCCCACTATCCTCAATAGCATCTCTAATAAAATATTTAATTTTTTCAGCATCATCTCGTCCATACCAGATCTGATTGTAAACATAATCCAATGAAACAAGTTTAGTACGAACACCATATTGGTTTTTATGATAAACAAGAGATTGCAGAGAACTTATAAATTTAGATGGCGATAATATCAAGAGATCACATATATCGTTTTCATTATTAATATTGGTTATTTGCACAAAATGACTTATTTTATTAGAGTTAATAACTGGAAAAGTAGCCATACTTATAAATAAGATTACACTAATAAAAACAAAAATTTTTTTAAATGTCAAAGCTCTCATAATTACAATTATATAGATTGTTGCTTATATATATTTCTAAAAATTATTAAAATTATTATACTTAAAATTCTATGACATTTATCTAATGCAACAGAAATGCAAATTTTATTGTTATCGAAAAACCCGCGACATGAACAATTTTAAAACCAATAAATCTGGAAAAATTGAACTAGTTATTTTTGACATGGATGGAGTTCTAACAGATATCATCAGTTCATGGAAATATATACATGATTATTTTAAAACTTCAAATGAAAGATCTGTTGATGATTATCTAAAAGGGAAAATCGATGATATGGAATTTATAAGAAGAGATGCAACTTTATGGAAAGAAAACGGAAAACCAATCACTAAAAAGAAACTATCTGAAATTTTATCTGATGTACCACTGATGAAAGGAGCAAAAAAATGTATTTCAGATCTAAAAAACAATGGAATAAAAACTGCTATTGTAAGTGCTGGTCTTGATATACTTGCAGAAAAAGTTGCAAAGAAACTTGGAATTGATTATATTCTTGCCAATGGTTTAGAAACCGATGAAAATGGACATCTGAATGGAGTTGGTATTCTTGGAGTTAAACTAATGTATAAGGAACTAGCTGTAAAATCTTTATCAGAAAAGCAAAAAATACCATTGGAAAGAATAGCCTCAGTAGGTAATTCTTGTTATGATATTCCCATGTTTGAAACAACAGGTTTAGGTATTGCATTCAACCCTGAAGATGAATGTACTAGAAAAGCAGCTGATGCAATAGTAGAGGGTAAGGATTTAAGCAAAATCTTTCCTGTTCTTAAAAATTACATCAATTAGCTTTATTCCACAGGATTCATAACTTTTCCCATGAAGAGTAATGCACCTGTTAATTTGTGTTGTATTAAAAATACAAACGGATGATCGGCTTTGAATTCTTTTTGTTCTGGTACAGCAGTTAATTCCATAATAATTGCAGTTGCTGCAGCAGCTTCGGTTCCTTCCTCATTTACATCAATAAATGATTGGTGAAGTGCCTTACTAATAAACAAGTTATTTGTTCCATCCATTCCTGAAAAATCTGCACTTCCAGGGGAGAATGCATCAATAATTCCCATTTCTTGCAGAAGATCATTTAAATTATATTTTTTTTCAAATTTAAATCTAGGAATTTCAACATTGATTTCTTGTTCGAAAAAATCATTTCTCCAGTTCGCAAGATTATTAGCATTTATTGCTGATTCAGCTATTGTAATATTGTTTTCTTTTGGAAGTACAATAATCATTGACAAATTATTTCCAGAATATTGTAATTCTAGAATTTGTAAATCATCAGTTTCTGTATAATTAAAAATAGAATTTTCACTATCACTTTTCATCATATTTACTTTAACAGTATCACCTGATGTTAACTCGAAATCAGTTTCATAAGTGTTATCTAGATTAAATGGATTAGCCCAGAGTCCTTTGAAATAAATTGCATTTGTTAAAACAAGTTTTGTAAGCTCTGATAACATATCTGATGATATCATATCTTTTATTTTATCCTGTGTCTGTTCTTCAATCCAGCTATTAATTATTTCTGCAGCAACTGCATTATTTGCAAAATCAAGTTCATAGGCTTCAGCTATGTAAAAATTTTCAAGTAAACTTAGATATTCTGGTAAAAATCTATAATCCTGGTTTGCCCAAAAAGCATTTGCAGTGCTAATTGTGTAACCATCTTGGTTTTGATTCAATAAATTATAAATCTTTCCAAAGGTACCAAGAGTAGTTGAATCATTTTGTAAAATATTTAATACATTTTGGATTTCTGATGCTGTGTTTCCTTTCGCACCTTCATAGGCCATTGAGAGAGCTACAAATATGCTATAAGGTGAAAAGAAAATATTACCGTCCTCATTTGATTTAATTTGCTGATAAAAATTAAACGAGAAATCATTTAATGAATCTACCAGTGAATTGACACTTTCTGCTGTAGCATTAGTATCATCTGCAAGTTTAATTGTCTTAGTCTGTACTTCAGATCCTGGTTTTTGGTAATTTATAAAAGAAAAAATAGCAGCTATTGCTATCAAGCAAATTACAACTATTGCTATTAAACCTATTTTTTTCATTTTAACACCCAGCATGTCTATATATTGATAGGGATTATTTAAAAGATGTGAAAACGTTTGGAAAAAACCAAACAACCTTATGTTTTTCACTCTGATTGCATTTTGATATTTCGCTAAATAAAAAGTATCATTTGCATCTGTTATTGATATTATCTATGAACATATTAGATTTTAAAATATCACATATTCTACAAGTTTCCTCAACTACTATGAGAGTATTTCCTTTACAGATTCTATTAGTAGATATTTGAATTTCTTTCATCAGTTCTTTGTTAAATTTTTTTATCTTCCCTCGCTTGCCTGATATATATCTTGATATTGCAGCTTCTGTTAATCCTAATTTATCAGCAGCTTTTCTCTGAGTTAAACCATGATTTTTAATTAACGATTTTGCAAATTCCTTTCTAATAATAGGTAAAATCTCCCATACAATTATTTCACAGGGTGTTTTCATAGTATATTCACTATAAGTTATAAATATCAAGAGCGTATATATACTTACCAATTGGTAAGTTAACGAGGCTAAAATAATGTTTTTCCGCATTTTAGGGAAATCAATATTAAAACGTAAATCACGTATTGCCATAGCCGTAATCGCAGTAGTAATTGGTGCTGCAACAACTACTGCACTATTGAGTGTTTCTTTAGATGTTAACGAAAAAGTCAGTTATGAATTCAGGAAGTACGGTGCCAATCTTGTAGTTGTTCCAAAATCAGATACTATCGAAGTAGGATTTCCTGGTGTAAATATTGGTTCTGTGACAGAACAACAGTATATTTATGAAGGTGATTTATGGAAAATCAAAACAATATATTGGAGAAATAACGTACTTGGATTTGCGCCATTTTTATATCAGGTTGTTACTGTTGGTGAAGGTATAAACGAGCAACAAGTAATACTAACCGGCACCTATTTTAACAAAGATGTCAAAATTCTCGAGCCATATTCTCCATATGATAATCCTGTTTTTCAGACAGGAATTCAAAAAATCAGTCCATGGTGGGATGTCAAGGGTGAATGGATCACAGACCAAAACGATACAACGAGCAGTATGATTGGATCAGAGGTAGCAGAAAAATTGGATCTTAACATTGGTGATACCTTTATGATTCGATATAAGGAGAATTACGGCGATACCATAAATGAAACAAGCTACAATCTCACGGTTATTGGAATCATTGAAACAGAGGGAAATGAGGACAATCAGATCTTTGTTAATTTACCCGTTGCTCAAATGTTAACAGGTCGGATTGAAAAAGTACATACTGTACAAGTATCAGCATTATGTACGGCATGTCCTGTTGATACATTTGCTGCAGAAATTGAGGAAAAAATGCCTTATGTTGAAGGAAAAACAGTAAAACAACTAGTGAGTGTAGAAATGGATGTTTTAAATAAAATTCAGAACATGATGTTCCTCATAACAATTGTTGCACTCATCGCCTCTGCACTTGGTGTAATGACAACGATGATTACCTCAGTAATCGAACGGCAGAAGGAAATTGGATTGATGAAGAGTATCGGAGCTGAAAATAAAAGAATTATCACACTCTTTCTCTCCGAGGCTACAATCATTGGAGTCATCGGTGGTATACTTGGATATCTGATTGGTATTATTATTGCTCAGTTCATTGGGTTAAGCGTATTTACGATGTCAATTACTCCAAGATTAGAAGTAATCCCAATTGTTATAATGATATCCATTTGTATTGTACTGCTAGCAAGCATCCTTCCTGTAAGACGAGCTATAAACGTTGAACCAGCAATTGTATTAAGAGGTGAATAGGCGGATGAGTGAGGAAATAATCAAGGTTGAGAATCTTACCAAAGTTTACGACAAAGATACTCGTGTTTTAGAAAATTTAACAGTATCGATAAACAAAGGAGATTGGACATCGATCATGGGTCCATCTGGTTCCGGAAAAACAACATTTCTTAACATTATTGGATGTTTGGATTCTGCAACAAAAGGATCAGTTTTCATTAAAAGTACAGAAATAACTAGGTTGAATCAGACCAAACTCACACGATTCAGAAGAGAAAACATCGGTCTAATTTTTCAACAATATCATCTAATTCCCTACCTAACTACACTAGAAAACGTCATGATGGCTCAATATTTCTATGGTATTAAAAATGAGAATAAAGCAAGAGAGGTTTTAAAACGTGTAGGTTTAGAACACCGATTAAATCACATCCCTTCACATTTATCAGGAGGTGAACAACAACGTGTCTGTATCGCAAGGGCATTAATCAATGAACCAAAAATTTTACTAGCAGACGAACCAACAGGAAATTTAGACCAGAAAAACGGCGAGATTGTTCTTAATCTAATTAAAGAACTTCATAGAGATGGACATACCATTATTCTTATTACTCATAATCCTGACATCGCAAAATTAGGTGGTAGAATTATAAAACTTATTGATGGAAAAATATGTTCAGATTCAGGTTGTGATGATAGATAAAAAAATAAAAAGATAGGTGAAATTATGAACAAAAATATAATAATATTTGGAATAGCAGGAATTGTTGCGATACTCAGTATTGGTGGATACT
>Ga0315285_10002481_pt1 | contig 19240 bp, 23 predicted proteins | sample YL17G09_36_MG_FD_203698 | JGI IMG/M metagenome (GOLD analysis project Ga0315285, IMG submission 203698) | Sediment microbial communities from Yellowstone Lake, YNP, Wyoming, USA - YL17G09_36 | ecosystem: Environmental > Aquatic > Freshwater > Lake > Sediment | place: USA: Wyoming | collected...
ATCAGTACTGTCCCAACGTTAATCAAACAAATTCAATTGATTATCGGCCTCAAGGCCCAGTTTTTCGTAGTTGACCTGGGAAAGTGCCTGCCACAAGGGCGTTTTCTCGAATGAGGTGACGCTCAAAATCTGTAGAATTGTGTAAAGACTTCTCTCCAGGTTCAGGCGTTTCTTGACGATGGCCACCAGCACGTAGACGGAGATCTCAATCCAGATTTGGGTCTTCACGGCGTTCTCCGATGTGCCATAGAAGGCCTTGATCCGGAGATGCTGCTTGATCCACTTGAAGAATAGCTCGATTTGCCAACGACAACGGTAGAGCTGGGCAATGGTGATAGCCGGTAAAGAGAAGTGGTTGGTCAAGAAGAGCAAACGCTTGTGGTGCTCGGGGTCGAGAAACCGGATACGGCGCAGCTTCTCCGCGTAGTCTCTCCGAGAATAGAAGCCCTGGAGGAGGATGGTCTGATCGCACTGCACTCCGGTGGACTTGTCCACGGGGTGAGAGTAGAGCCTCCGGAAGCGGAGGTTGCTCTTGGCGCGGGTGATGAAGAAGGCCCTCTCGCGATGGATCCGGTGAAGACGGGCGAAGTCCAGATACCCTCGATCCATGATGTAGATCGCACCCGGCTCCAGGGCCACGGTGTCCAGCAGGTTGACGTCGTGGACTTTGCCCTGCGTGATATAGACCATCGCGGGAATATTCCCTCGCAGATCGAGCAGGGTATGCAGCTTGACCGCTCCCTTGTGCCTTCGAAATCGGGCCCAGGGAAACAGAGAAAGGCACAGGTCGATAATGGTGGAGTCCAGGGCGTAGGCGGTTTGCTCGAGTTGGACGCCGAAGTCCTCCTGGGCATAGAGAGGTCTGGCCATGGCGATGAGCACCTGCGCGAAGTCGGCATAGATGCGCCAGTCTCTGACCTGATTGGCGTGGGATAAGGTGTTGCGGGAGACTTTGCCGCGGAATCCCATGTGATAGAGCTTGGACTCTGCGGCACGAAGACAAGCCTGGACATCCCGAAGACTCTCCCGGTATGTGAGCTGGGCGAAAGCCATGCAAAGATACTGATCCCAGCAGGAAAAGGACTTGACCTTGTGATGCCCATCGTAACGATCGACGCAATTGTGAAACTCGTATATCGGCAGAAAGTCCATCAGCTGTGAGAAAACCGTCTTCCCAGAATTCACGATAGGCCACCTCCTCGGTTGATAATCGAAGAGTATGGCCTGATGAGGACCAGGATTTCAAATCGAAAAAGCTGCTTCAGCCATTAAATGCATTGCTGTCAATGGGTTATACGATGCCGAAAGGTGAACGTTGGGACACTACTGATTTCCTTTGCCAAATCGAGGCGGTGCGGCTACAATGTCAGCAACCGTCGGGGATATGCAGCCGAAGATGGGATGCAATCCCTTGCACCAAGATGGAGGCCTATGGACCCCGGAAGGCGACTAAAGATCTCCCTCTGGCTGCTGCTCCTGGTCATCTGCGGAGGGGTGATCGGCTATCGCTTCCTGGAGAGGCTCTCTTTCCTGGATGCCCTTTACATGACGGTCATTACCGTCTCCACGGTGGGCTTCAAGGAGGTGATCGAATTCTCCCCGGTCGGTCGCCTCTTCACCATTCTCCTGATCGTCTTTGGGGTGGGGACCGCCCTCCTGGTCTTCACCAACATCACCCAGTGGGTAGTAGAAGGAGAGCTAAGCCAGCTCTTGGGGAGGCGCAGAGTGGAGAAGAGGATCGAACGCTTGGAGGATCATTATATCCTCTGCGGCTTTGGGCGGGTGGGACGCCTGATTGCCAGGGAGTTTAGCAGACAGAGGGTGCCTTTCGTGCTTATTGAAAAGGATCACGAGGCCCTCGCCCGCTATCAATGGGAGGACCTCCTCTTCATCCAGGGGGACGCCACCGAGGAGGAAACCCTGATCCAGTCCGGGGTGAAGAAGGCCAAGGGGCTGATCACTGCCCTGCCCTCCGATGCCGAGAACCTCCTCATCACCCTGACCGCTCGCGATCTTAATCCCGACCTCTACATCCTGGCCCGGGGAGGCGAAAAGGAGGGCTCGGAGCGCAAGCTGGAACGCGCCGGGGCCAACAAAGTCATCTCCCCCTATTATATCGGCGGGCTGCGGATGGCTCATACCATCTTGAAGCCAACGGTGGTGGACTTCATCGAGATCGCCACCCGTAGCGAGAGCCTGGAGCTGGAGATGGACGAAATCCAGATTGAGCCGGCCTCCCCGCTGGCCAACATCGCCCTGGGGGATTCGGGCATTCGCCAAGAACACGGAGTAATTATTGTGGCCATCAAGAAGGGCTCGGGAGCCATGATCTTCAACCCTACTTCGGAGGCCTCACTGGAGCCCGGAGACCGGCTGGTGGCCATGGGCGAGCCGGAGCAACTGAAGCGACTGGAGGGGAGGGCCTGTGGCTGAGCCAGACTTGATTCGCTCCTGGGCGGAGGAGGGGCAACCTGCGGAATTCGTTGACGGCATGGCTAAAGTGCGGTGGGGTGGATGACAGATCCGGTGGGCAAGGGTGAGGGGAGAATGAGGGACGAGGAAGGGGAAGCGAAGGAATCCTTGTTGGTGGAGCAGGTCCCGGAGGGATGGAAAGATCCCCTGATGATCCTGGCCTTTGCGGGGTGGAACGATGCGGCCGAGTCTGCCACCTCGGCTGCGGAATTCCTGGTAAAGGCCTGGGCAGCAAGGCAATTCGCCTCCATCGATCCCGAGGACTTCTTTCATTTCGCCCTGCTGCGCCCGATGGTCCGCTTCCGAGAGGGATCGGATTGGGGGGAGAGGGAGATCGTCTGGCCTGCCAACCATTTCTTCCTCAGCCAGGCCTCGGGCCTGCCCCGCAATGTGATCATCGGAATCGGGGCGGAACCCCATCTGCGCTGGAAGACCTTTTGCCGCCTCGTGCTGGATTTAGCCAGCCGATGTAAGGTGAGCATGGTCATCACCTTGGGGGCCTTCCTGGCTGATGTCCCCCACACGCGACCGATCAAGGTCTCCTGCGTCACCGCCGATCGAGAACTGGCCGCCCGCCTCCAGACGACCTTCACCCGCTACGAAGGCCCTACCGGCATTGTGGGTGTGCTCAACGATGCCTGCCGCCGGGCCGACATCCCCACCATCAGCCTCTGGGCCCAGGTCCCCCACTACATCTCAGCCGTTCGCAACCCCCACGCCATCCTGGCCCTCGTCCGGCGGGTGCTGGATCTCCTGGAGTGGAGGGCAGATCTGACCGTCCTGGAGGAGTCAGCGAGGCACTTCGATGCCCAACTGGCAGAGATCCTGGCCCAGAACCCCCAGGTGGCGGAACAGGTGAAGCAATTGGAGGAACAGGAGGAAGAAGCCGGGGAGAGCGAAAGGAAAACCACTATGGAGCTCCCCAGCACCCCGGAGCTCATGAAAGAGATCGAGCAATTCCTGCGGCAACATAGAAGGGAGTCCAGCTCTTAAGGAGGACCCACATGCGGTTTGCAGGAAAGGTGGTTTTGATCACCGGGGCAGGGGTGGGGATCGGGCGGGCTACTGCCGTCCTCTTCGCCCAAGAGGGGGCCAGGCTGGGGATCAATTCCTTCACCCCGGCCCACGGGCAGGAGACCCTGAAAAAGGTGCAGGAGGCCGGAGGGGAGGGAATCTACATCCAGGGGGATGTCTCCCGGGCGGCCGATGCCCAGCGGATGGTGGAGGAGACCGTCAAGGCCTTCGGCAAGCTGGACATCCTCCTCAACAATGCCGGGATCGTGATCCCGGGCAGGATTGACAACACCTCCGAGGAGGACTGGGACCGGACCATGGCGGTCAATTTGAAGGGGGTCTTTCTGGTCTCCAAATATGCCATCCCGGAAATGCGGAAGAATGGCGGTGGGGTGATTATCCATAACGCCTCGGTCCTGGCCACCAAGGGGGCGAAGGAGCGCGCGCCCTACACCGCCTCCAAGGGCGGGGTCTGGGCCCTCACCAAGGCCATGGCCGCCGATTACATCTCGGAGAACATCCGGGTTAACTGCGTCTGCCCGGGAACCACCTATACCCCCTCCCTGCAGCAAAGGATTGACGCCTTCCCCGATCCCAAGGCCGCCCTGGCTGACTTCATCGCCCGTCAGCCGATGGGACGCCTGGGGAAGGAGGAAGAGATCGCCGCTGGCGTCCTCTATCTGGCCTCCGAAGAGGCCGCCTTTATCACCGGGGTAACCCTGCTCATGGATGGAGGGATGAGCATCTAATAATGGCCTCTCCGCGCCGAACGCGCGTCGGTCCGGCGACCCCTTCGCTTCCGCGTGCATTCGCTCGTGCGAGCTCGGCGGCCGAGAACTCGCCCTCCTCACCGAAAGCCTATCGGAGGGCTCAGACAGCTCGGCCTGACATCGCCGAGCTCTCCTCGCTTATAAGCGCCCGAGGTCGCTCAGGAGTCGGCCGGACCAGCGAGATAAAGTGCCGCCGGGCTTCCTCGGGGGGTATCTACGATCTGAGAGCCAGAAAGTGCAGGATTTGACCGGAGACTTGTCCGATGTTGGGAATTCACTTCAAGTCCCTACCTATCTCTCTTCTTCTGGGCGGGCTGATCCTGGGGGGAGGATTGATGATTTCTGAGGCGGCTGAGATCTCCTTGCCCAAACCCTCCGAGGATGGCCGGGTATCGGTGGAGCGGGCCATCAAGGCCAGGCGGACCATCCGCCAATTCCAAATCAAGCCCCTCACCCTGTCCCAGTTGAGCCAGTTACTGTGGGCAGGCCAGGGGGTTACGGAGGGCGGGGGCTTCAAAGGGCGGGCTGCCCCCTCGGGAGGCGCGCTCTACCCTCTGGACCTCTACGCGGTGGTGGGCAAGGACCAGGTGGCGGGGCTGAAGCCTGCCATTTATCAGTATCTGCCGGAGAAGCACACCCTGCTGGAGGTGAGCCCCGGGGACCAACGGCAGGCCCTGGCAAAGGCCGCCCTGGGCCAGATGTGGATAGCCGATGCCCCGGTCATCTTGGCCATCACCGCCGAATACCGAAGAATCACGGGAAAATATGGGGAGCGGGGCGTGCGCTACGCCCTCATCGAGGCCGGTCACGCCGGGCAGAACATCTTCCTCCAGGCGGAATCTTTGGGCCTGGGGGCAGGGATCGTAGGCGCCTTTGCCGATGAGGCGGTGCGGTCACTGCTCCGGTGTGGCCCGCGAAGAGACCCCCTCTCGCTCTTCCCTGTGGGCTACAGACGCTGAGAGACGACGGAGAGCAACGAGATCGATGATCCCCTTGAGAGAACAACCTGATACTGAACTGGTCAAGCTGGCCAAAGCGAAGGACCTCCTCGCCTTTGAGGAACTGGTCAGCCGCCACAGCGCCCGAATCTACTCCCTGCTCTATCGCCTCCTGAAGAATCGGGGGGACGCGGAGGATCTATTGCAGCAGACCTTCCTCAGTGCCTTCGAGAACCTGGGCCGCTTTCGGGAAGAGGCGAGCTTTCGTACCTGGGTTACCCGCATCGCCACCAATTTTGCCTTGATGAAGTTCCGGAAAGAGAAAAAGAACCAAACCGTCTCCCTCGATGTCCCGAAAAACTTCACCGAGGACGGGATTCCCTTACCCATGGAGATCGCCGATTGGTCAGTGAACCCGGTAGAAACCCTGGAGAGGAAGGAACTCGTGGAGATCCTGGAGGCCGCCATCGCCAGGCTCCCGCAGATCTACCGCACCGTCTTTCTGTTGCGAGACCTGGAAGGCCTCTCCAACAAGGAGGTAGCAGAGATGATGGAGCTCTCCGTTTCCGCAGTCAAGTCCCGGCTCATGCGAGCCAGGCTCTTCCTGCGGACGATCCTGTCGGACCTTTTGAGGGAGAAAGTCGATGCACTGTAAGGATCTGCTGGAGGCCATTTCCGATTATGTGGATGGAGAGCTGGACGAATCCCTCTGCGCGGATATCGAGGAGCATCTAAAGAACTGCGAGCCTTGCCGCGTGGTGGTGGACACCACGAGGAAGACGATCACCATCTTCAAAGAAAACCTGCCCTACGAAATCCCACAGCCGGTGCAGGATCGCCTGCATCGCGTCCTGCGCGAGCGCTGGAAGAAACGGACCTCTTCCTCCTGATAGCGCCCCCTGACCGATTCCTGCCCTCGCTGGATTAGGCATTCCGCTCCTTCACCCCCTCCCCCCCACCCTCCACCTGCCTGATCTCTCCCCAGTCTCTTTCCCTTGCCGGATGATCTGCCTGCAACTTCTTGGCGCCCCTTCGCATCAGTATAGATGGATAGGAGGCGAGAAGAATGGCGATGATGGAATATGAATGCCCGACTTGTTCTTATTCTTTTGACCAGTATCAAGCCAAGGGGGAGGGGGAGCCGAAGGCGACCTGCCCCCACTGTGGCAGCAAAGAGGCAGGTGCGAGGGGTCCGGCCCAGAAGAGGGTCGCTGATGATGGGTTGCAGTACTTCCAGAAGAATCGCTGCAGCCTAAGCTTTGGCTGAAGGTGAGTGAAGGGCCGTAGGCCCGGATCAACGAGGGAGAAACGAAGAAAACGATGGAGAGACAAAGAGGTAGTGCCATGTTCCCAGCATACGATTATCTGATCTGCAAGGACTGCGGGACTACCAATCGAGTGCCCGCCGCGCGGAATCGAGGGTCCCTGCGATGCGGAAAGTGCAGGACCCTTTTTCCCCTCGAGGGTTCCAATAATGGCAAGCCGGTGGAGGTGAGCGATGGCAACTTCGAAGTCGAGGTGATCAAATCCCGGCTCCCAGTGTTGCTGGACTGCTGGGCCCCCTGGTGCGGCCCCTGCCGCATCGTCGCCCCGACCATTGAGCAGCTAGCCAGGAAATATGCGGGGCGGGTCAAGGTGGCCAAGCTCAATACCGATGAGAACCCGGAGATTACCTCCAGTTATGGGATTTTGAGCATCCCCACCCTGTTGGTCTTCAAAGAGGGGAAACTGGTGGACCGGATGGTGGGGGCAATCCCCAAGGGAGAAATCGAAAGGCGACTCAGCCGGGTGTAGGGCGTCCTCGGCAGCCGACCGTCCCGCAGCACGGACCAAGAGCCAAAAAGGCCAGGCGATAAATCGCCTGGCCTTTCTTTTTACTGAGAGGGACCTACCTCCCCGCCTGAGTCCCGCCCCGCCCCTCCTCTCCAACAGAAAGAGCGGGGGTCTTCCCCTGGGAGGAGGCGTCCAGCTTGCTGGCGTGCGAACTCTGGTTCTCCCGGGGTCGATCCTCGACCCCGCATTGCGAGGAGATTCAGGTGGGCACCCCTAACTTGGGCAGGATGTAGCCCATGAGCAGGAGCCAGGCCAGAAAGAACAGGACCAAGACCAGCGTCGAAAACATCGGGTGCGATGCTGCGTGATTCATGATGGATTCCTCAAACCCTCATCGTGTCAGTGGATGACTGAGCGGGGCATACTACCCCGTTCATGCGCCTCAGCGAAAGCCGGAAGAGGTTTTGCAGCCGCTGCTTGCAGCCCCTCCTCCGGAACTGGAGCCGCTGGAAAAGCAGGAGAATTTCCTCTCCAGCCCCTGGTGGCCACAAGCGGAACAGGAGAGGGCCTTCTCCTCCTGGCTCGACCTCAGGAATACCTCAAAGGTCTTTGCGCACTTCTTGCACCGATATTCATAGATGGGCATCACTCACTCCTAATGACCGGTCGCCCGGAATTCCGACCGCTGTCGGGTAAACTCCTCAAAATCCATCTTCTTGTAAGCCTTCTCGTGGACATAGACCAGGATCTTGCGCATCCGGTCCTGGTCGATATAACCAGGCACCGATCCGATCGTGGTCCCGCTCGACTCCAGGAATACGGTGGTGGGAAAACCCCTCACCCCGAATTTGCGGGCCAGGTCCGCCATCTTGGTCTCTTTCCCCTCTACCTTGATCATCTCCCTCGATTCGGCGTTGATCTTGATGGGGATGAAGCTGAGTTTGAGAAACTCCTGGATGCGCGGGTTGGCAAAGGTTTCCTTGTCCATCTTCTCGCACCAGGTGCACCAGTCAGTGTAGAAGTGCAAGACCATGGGCCGATCGCCCTCCCGGGCCTTCCTCGCCCCCTCCTCATAGGCATACCACTTCACCCCTTCGGTCGCTTTGGCCCCCGAAAAGGAGAGACCCCAAAAAGAAAGGCTGCCCACGAGGATCAGGACGATCGGCCCTATCCAGAGGGCCTTCGCCCTCACCCATTTTTCCATTGCTCGCCTCCTAAGGCATGCATCTTGGCTCTGGCCAAAGATTCTCGAGCCGAGGGGTCATTCCCAACCAGGGGTGCCTCCCTGGAGGCCATCCCTTGGCTCGGGCCTCCCTTGGCTATTTATCCGGATTGAATTGTCTTCAATATCTGCAAGGCCCTCTTGTCCTTGATGGAATAACACATCCTCCCCCCCTTGCGCTCTGCAGAGAGGATGCCTTTATACCTCATCATGGTCAGATGCTGAGAGACATTGGCTTGATTCAGGCCCAGCCTCTCCCAGATATTCTTCACGCATTGCTCTTCCTCCAGCAAGAGCCGGAGGATCTGGAGCCGGGTGGGGTGGCCGAGGGTCTTTAGCAGATCTGCTTCTTTTTCCAAACTCCCTGAGGTCTTTTTGTACGGCATTGTCTCACTTATTCGCATATGTGAATATTAATATAATGGATAGGATCTCGCTTGTCAAGATTTTTTTAATCTATAGGGGTTCGAGGCCTAATAGCCGGGCCGGATTCCCCTTGATCATCCAATCCATCTCCTCCCGGCTGATCCCTCGTTGATCTAAGGCCCGAATGAACTCTTGCATCCCATCCGCGGGCGTGGGGTTCAGGAATTGCCCCAGGTCGGTGGCGAGGAAGCAGTGCTCGGCCCCCAGGGCATGAATCGCTTCCACATAGGCCTCCATCGGGACATGCCGCGCTGCCCGCATCCACTCCTGATGGGCCTGGGGTCCGACCAGATGAGCCACATAGACATGCTCGATGAAGGCCCCCATCTCGACGCATCGCCCCATTTCCTCCAGGGACATCAGCACCGGGGAGTGCATGGCATGGGAGACCACGATCCGCCTCACCCCCTCCTCTTTCGCGGCCTGGATCACGGCCAGGGCCTCCTGGGGAGAGACATGGGCGGTGGCCAGGATGATATCGGCCTGGGCGACCACCTTGAGGATCTTCCTCAGCTCTGGCACAATATTCCCTGAGCCATCCAGGACCCGAATCCCGTCCGCATCCGCCCCCTTCCCATAGAAGGCCTTGTGCTGGGCGGCATCGTAGGTGGGCAACCAGACAATCTTGCCATAGCCCCCGGTGAACTGGATCATCTTCTCCACCGCCACCGGGTTGAGGCCGCCTACCGAATGATTCAGAACAATCCCCCCAAAGACCTCGATCCCCGGTATGACCTGTCGCACCAAGTAGGCCCGATCGTTGGTGATGAACTCGTGGTTCTTGAGGACGATCCCGCGCATCCCCATTTCCCTTGCCTTCTGGGCCAGCTCAAGATCGTTGACCGACCGCGAGGCCACATCCGGGGCGGCGTGGATGTGCAGGTCGAAGGTGCCCACCAGACGATTCTCCCCCACCGCCGTGGGCATCTGGGCAGCGGCCTTTCCCGCCACGGCCATTGCCCCCATCATCCCCGCCGCCCTCAAGAAATCGCGGCGGGACCACCCCCTTGTTTCTCTCTCTGACCCCTTTTTCATGAGGGCTCCTCCTGAGTGAAGTTCCCTGCGTGCGGCCGTGCATACACCCACTTCTTCGGGTATCTAACTTACCATGCTATCCGATTCATTTCCATAACAAAGACAGGGCCCTCTCTGGTCCTGCCTCCTGGCACCTGCCTTCCGGGCCACTGCTTTCTGCCGACTGCCTTCTGGCCAATGCTTTCTGCCGACTGGTCCCTGGCCTCGGCCCCGCGCGTTCAATCCCCTTTGCCTTGACAAAAAAGGGCCTGAGGTGCTAAATTGCCCCTAACCGGTACTCCATTTCCCAATCGAATCGCTCTCATGAAGGAGGGGGAAGATGTTCGATGTGGTCACCTTCGGGGAAACCATGCTGAGGCTCTCGCCTCCCAATTTTCAGCGCCTGGAGCAGACGCCTACCCTGGACATCAAGCCAGGAGGGGCGGAGTTGAATGTGGCAGTGGGCGTCTCCCGCCTGGGCCTGAAGTCCTGTTGGGTCTCCAAGCTGCCCACGAATCCCCTGGGCAGGCTGATTCGCAACAAGGCCCAGGAGCACGGGGTGGATACCTCCCATATCATCTGGTCGAAGGATGGTCGGGTGGGCCTCTACTTCGTGGAGTTCGGGGCCACCCCCCGCGCCAGCTCGGTGGTCTACGATCGGGCTAATTCAGCCATCAGCCTGATCAAGCCGGGAGAGGTGAACTGGAAGAAGGTCTTCGAAGGGAGCCCCCATTTTCATATGAGCGGAATCACCCCCGCCTTGAGCGCCTCGGCCGCCGAGGTGTCCCGCGAGGCCTTGAAGGCTGCCAAGGAGGCGGGCTGCCCGGTGAGCTTCGACCTGAACTACCGGGCCAAGCTCTGGAGCCAGGAGGAGGCAGGCCGGTGCCTGACTCCCATGATGGACTCGGTGGACATCCTTATCACCACCGAGGAGGACACCTTCAAGGTCTTCGGGATCAAGGAGGAGACCTATGAAAAGGTAGCCGAGAGGCTGGCGGAGCGCTTCAGGTTCACGGTGGTGGCCATCACCCTGCGGGGGGACATCTCGGTGTGGAAGAATACCTGGACCGCCATCGCCTATGCCGGGGGCAAGCTCTACAAGGCCCGGACCTATGAGGTGGACATCGTGGACCGGGTGGGCGGAGGGGATTCCTTCACCGCCGGATTCCTGTGGGCTTGGCGCAAGGAGAAGGACCTCCAGAAGGGGGTGGACTATGGGGTGGCCTTCTCGGCCCTGAAGCACTCCATCCCCGGGGATTTCAACTGGTGCACCCTGGAGGAGGTGGAGGCGCAGGTCAAGGGGGCGGGACTCCGGATCGCCCGTTGATTCCGTTTCGGCCCAATTTACAATAGGGATTTCCATTCCGGAAGGCCCTGCCCTTATGGACCTCTGGGCCTCACGGAGAGATCAGGAGGAAGGAAATGGCAAGCAAAGCGCAAAACATGCAGGTCATCTTGGATTGCGGCATGATCCCCGTGGTCAGGGCGGAGTCGGCGGAGCAGGCGATGCAGATCGTGGAGGCCCTCAAGGCCGGAGGCCTGCCGGTGATCGAGATCACCATGACCGTCCCCGGCGCCCTCGAGGTGATGCGCGAGGTCTCCCGCCGCTTCGGAAAAGAGGTGGTGCTGGGGGCGGGGACGGTGCTGGACGGGGAGACCGCCCGCATGGCCATTCTGGCCGGGGCGGAGTTCATCGTGGCCCCCAACCTCGACCGCGGCACTATCGAGGTCTGCTCCCGCTATAGCAAGATCTCCGTCCCCGGGGCCCTCACCCCCACCGAGGTGGTCACGGCCTGGCAATGGGGCGCCGATATAGTGAAGATCTTCCCGGTGGACATGGTGGGAGGGCCCAAGTACATCTCCGCCCTGCGGGCCCCTCTGCCCCATATCCTCTATTGTCCCACCGGCGGCGTGGAACTGGCCAATGCCGGAGCCTTCATCAAGGCGGGGGCCGCAGCCTTGGGGGTCGGCAGCAGCCTGGTGGACAAGAAGGCGGTGGCCGAGAAGAGGTATGAGGTCCTGACGGATCTGGCAAAGCGCTTCATCGAGGAGATCAAGAAGGCGCGCTCCTGAAGGCCCGAAGGGTAACCCGCAGCGGGGTGGAGATGGGCCGCCGGGTTGGGGAGTGCCTTTAACTTTAGAATGAGCGAGGAAACATGAGCATAGAGGAAGCGTGGGCCCATCTATCCCGGGCCCGCATGGTAGATCTAACCAAGAAAGTCGTACCCGGTGGGGGCGAAGGTCCGGTAGGCATCGGCCAAAGGAAATACGAGATCAAGAGATTTACTTTCCCGCCCGGAGAGCTCATGCATTACATTGACATGGAAAGTCATATCTCCACCCATGTAGAGGCTCCCATGCATTATGTGACCGCCCGGTACGGCCGGAAGGCGGAGGATATCAGCGAAATCCCCCTCTCCCACCTGTTCGGACCGGCCGTGCTGGTGAATTGCCAGGACCTGCCCCCGAAGAGCCCGGTGGGCCCTGAGGTCCTGAGACGGTTCCCCATCGAGGAGGGCGATATTGTTCTCATCGGGAACGCCCCTCGCACCGAGCCGGAGCGTTGTCACCTGGTGAAAGAATCGGCGGAATATCTGCTCCAGAAGAAGATCAAGATGATGGGGGTCGACGACACGGTCTTTCCCGAAGATCTGAGGTTCATCTTCAAGGACTTCAACTCCTATTTCGTCCACGATCTGATGCTCTCCCACAACATCCCGATGATCGAAGGATTGGCCAACTTGGGGGAACTCACGAGACCAAGGTTCCTTTTCTTCGGCTTTCCACCCATGATGGGAGGCCTGGAGTCCTTTCCCATTCGTGCCGTAGCCTTCGAAGAAGGGTAGCGCCTGAAGCGTGTGCAGGGGTGAAAGGAGGAGGCAATGAAATTAGGATTCACCAGCAACATCTTCGCCCAGCCCTTGAAGTCCGGCCAGGTCACGCTGGCCGAGCTACTGGCCCTGGGCAGGGAGCTCGGATTCAAGGCCATGGAGATCCGGGACGACGAGGTGGCCCTGAGCGCCCAGCAGGTGCTGGAGCTGAAGGAGAAGGCGGATGTTCTGGGGATGCAGCTCAGCTACGCCATCAAGAACGACCTCCTCACCCCGGGGGACGAGGAAAGCTTTTCTAAGGCCCTGGATCGGGCCTCCCTGTTGGGGGAGTGGACGGTGATGCGCATGCTCCTGGCCCAGAGCGTTCTCAAGGGGAAAAAAGGATATACCCGGGAGGAACTGGGGCAGTTGATCGGGATCTCCTGCCGATATGGGGCCATGGCCAAGTCCAAGAAGGTCATCATGGCCCCGGAACATGCCCGGGATCCCCTGATGGGGGATGGGGTCAGCTACTTCGGCCTGGGGGAGTACCTGGCCGGCACCTGCCTGCTCTGCGAAGATTCATCCTCCATCAAGTTCACCTTCGACCCGGCCAACGCCACCAACACCTCCCTCTGCGCCTCCCCCAGCTGCGGGGAGGAGGTCCTGGGGTTCTTGGAGACCTTCAGGGCCCGGATCGGCCTGGTCCACTATAAGACCACCCAAGGCGGGGCCGTGCAGCCGGTGCTGGGGCCAGCCGATGTGGACCATCGCCGCCTCCTCTCCCGGCTGCACCAGACATACGCTGGGGTCTTCTGTGTGGAGATCCCGGGGAAAGAGGACCTGACCGCCACCCGGGCGGATCTGGAGCATAGCCTGAAGTTCATGGAGGGCGAGGGGCTCTTCTCCTACTTCTCTTGATGGCCCTCTGCTCTCCTTCCCTCCGCGGTGGTGTCAAGATTGAAGAAGGGAGGCCCCCGATGAAGATCCTGAGCCTTTTCCATCCCCTTTTCCAGCTCATCGCCTTCCTGGTGGGGGCGGCTAATGCCCGGATGGGCCTCACCCGCAAGGGCTTCACCTGGCAGAGGCACCGCAATCTGGGGCTGCTCTACTACGGAATGAGCGCCGCCGGCCTGATCGGCGGCCTGCTGGTCAACGACTCACTGGAAGAGGCAGGCCTGAGGCTGGATCTGGACCTTCATCTGGAGGTGGGCTTCTTCATGGTCCTCCTCTTCCTTCTGGCCGCCATCCTCGGCTTCCTGATCCATTACCGTCCCGCCCTGCGGAGGGCCCTGATGCCGATCCATAGATACCTCAATCTCGCCACCCTCCTGCTCTTCGTCTTTCAGGGAGTCACCGGGGTCTCGGCCCTGTTTCGATCCCTCCTGGCCTGAGGAGCTGCCTGGACCTTATGCACAAGGCGCGCGCGCTCAGCCCCTTTAGGATCCTCTCGTGCCTGGCCATCCTCGTCTGGGCCCTGATGATGGGCGCCCTGCTCAAGAGAAGCTTTATCTCGCCCCTCACCCACCAGGTGGACTGGAGGGGAGCCGCCACGGCCGAGGCCCAGCCCGGGGAGTCGTGGATGGGGATCTACCTCCACGATAAGAAGATCGGCTACAGCACCACCCGTTGGGAGAAGGAGGGCCTGGATATGCGATTGGTGGAGAGGACGGTCATGGAGCTGATGGTCATGGGCCAGCCCCAGTCGGTCAACCTCTCCGCCAGCTCCCTCCTCGATCCGGCCCTGAATCTGAAGTCCTTCCGCTTCCACCTCACCTCGGATCAGGTCAACTTCTCGGCGGAGGGCGAGGTCAAGGACAAGCGGATGCGAGTCCGACTGGCCGGGATCGGGGAGGAGCGGGAGATCGAGATCCCCCTGCCAAGGAGCCCCTACCTCTCCTCCCATCTCCGCCTCTTCCTGAAGAGCCAGGACCTGCGGGAGGGCAGCCAATATCAGGTGGCCCTCTTCGATCCGGTCACCCTTCAGTTGGAGGACCTCCGGATCGAGGTGGGGGGGAAGGAACGCCTGCGGATCGGTGCCCAGGAGGTGGAGGCGATCAAGGTTCGGCAGACCTTCAAGGGCATCACCATCCACTCCTGGATCGATGAGGGAGGGGAGGTCCTGCGAGAGGAGAGCCCGATGGGCTTCGTGCTGGTGAAGGAAGAGAAGGAGTCAGCCATCCTGAAAGGGCGGGGCAGCGGCAAGGGGGAGGACCTCATCGCCCTCGCGGCCGTGCCCTCCTCGGTGAAGATCCCCGACCCGAGAGCCATAAGGATCCTGAGGATCCGCCTGGGGGATCTCTCCCCGGAAGGCCTGGATCTGGATGGGGGACGCCAGCGGCTGCGAGGCAATGTCCTGGAGATCCAGCGAGAGAATCTGGACTTCAAGGCCCCCTCCCTGCCCGTACACCAGCCCTCGCTGGAGCCCTATCTGCAACCCACCCCTTTCATCCAGTCGGACCATCCCGAGCTGAGGCAAATGGCGGCCTCCATCCTCCAGGGCGAGAGCGATTCCCTGGTCGCGGCCAAAAGGCTCTCTGCCTGGGTTTTCGAGAAGATCGAGAAGAGGCCGGTCCTCAGCATCCCCTCCTCCCTGGAGGTCCTCCATAGCCGAGTGGGCGACTGCAACGAGCACACCATCTTATTCGTCGGACTGGCCCGGGCGGCCGGGCTTCCCACCAAGGTGGAGGCGGGCCTGGTCTATGCCCGGGGCAAATTCTACTATCACGCCTGGCCCGAGGTCTATGTGGGCCGCTGGATCGCCATCGATCCTACCCTGAATCAATTCCCGGCCGATGCCACCCATGTGCGGCTGGTCGAGGGGGGCTTGGAGCGGCAGACGGAGCTTCTGCGGCTGATGGGGAAGGTCTCCCTGGAGGTCTTGGGGTTTCAATGATCCAACTGATCGATCTGACCAAGCGCTACGGCAAGTTCCTGGCCGTGGATGCCCTCAACCTGGAGGTGGCGCCCGGGGAGATCTTCGGCTTCCTGGGGCCCAACGGGGCGGGGAAGACCACCACGGTCAAGATGATGGCTGGGCTCCTCAAGCCCACCCGAGGCTCCATCCTCCTGGCAGGGCACGATCTGGAGAAGGAGCCGGCGGCCGCCAAGTCCCTCTTCAGCCTCATCCCTGACCGTCCCTTCCTCTACGAGAAGCTCACCGCCCGCGAATACCTCGGCTTCGTGGCAGCCCTCTATGGGATGGATGGGCAGCAAGGCAGGACCAGGGCGGAGGAGCTCCTGGAGTTGTTCGAGCTCAAGGAGTGGGCCGACGAGCTGATCGAGGGATTCTCCCACGGGATGCGACAACGATTGGTCATCTCCGGGGCCCTCATTCACCGGCCTCGGATCCTCATCGTCGACGAGCCGATGGTCGGCCTGGACCCCAAGGGAGTCCGCCTGGTGAAGGGGATCTTCCGGGAGCTGGCAGGCCAGGGAGTCAGCCTTTTCATGTGCACCCACAGCCTGGAGATCGCAGAGGAGATGTGCCACCGCGTCGCGATCCTGCAGGAGGGGAAGGTCCTGGCCCAGGGGAACATAAAGGAGCTGCGGGAGATCTCCCAGACCGAGGGGGGGAGGCTGGAGCAGATCTTCCTCAAGCTGACCGGGGCCGAGGACCTCCAGGTGGCGATCCAGGCCCTGCGGGTCTGAGGCTTATCTGTTGGAGCCACTCACAGGGTCCGGGGACCGAGGAGAAAAGCCCAATGAGACTCATACGTTGCTTGCCTGTTGGCTTGTTCGTTCTGACTCTCGCTGGATGCAGCGCGGTGTATACGGCCCAACCCATGGGGGAGAAGCCCTGCAAGACCCAGACGCAGGACTGGGAAGGAACCTGGATTCACAGGGAGGGTTCGGTCACGGTGAGGGTTATGGATGGGGAAAATGGGTGGTTGAGAATTGGATGGATCGAGCGGGAAGGAGAGGACCTGGCATCCGAGGTGCAGGACGTGCAACTGTGGGAGGCTGGCAGTTGGACTTTCGCCAATGTAAAGAGCGATAGCGCTGGCGAGCCTGCGTACCTGTGGGCCGGCATCAGGCGTGACGGAAACCAGGTTATCGTCTGGCTTCCCGATGAGAAAAAGTTCAAGGTTTTAGTGGAGGAAGGGAAGCTCCCCGGAAGGATCGAACGCGGTGGCGACGTCATCCTGGACCGTCTGGAACCCCAGCACTTGAGCATGATCACCGAGGAACGGGAAGGGGTGCTTCTTGTCTGGGGTGAACCGACCGCGTTCCTCCGATTGACCAGAGGAGGGGACTGAGGCCTTTCGCGGATGAATACATTAGCAGCATGGCGGGCTTCGCCGGCACGAAGGGCAGGCGGCTCAAAGCCCCTTCGAGGAGAAAAGGCCGAGGAGCGTTCATAAGGTTATTTCACAGCATCCGCGCCCGCCCTAGCGCACTGGCCATCCTGATCGCTCGTACCGCCCGAGAGACCGATGGCGCCGACGATCTTGCCGTCCATGACCAGCGGCACGCCGCCTTCGATCGGCACCGCGCCTTCCAGGCCCAGGATCCGGAGACCAGCCCCACCGCCCGCCACGATGTCCTGGAACACCTTGCTCGGACGCTTAAAGAGCGCCGCCGTGCGCGCCTTGCCGAGCGCCACGTTTACACTGCCCGTCTGGGTGCCGTCCATCTTCTCGAAGTAAACCAGGTCGCCGCCGATGTCGGTGACGGCTACCGCCATGGTCCAGTGGTTCTTGCTCGCTTCCGCCACTGCGGCCGCCGCGACCTTCTTGGCATTCTCCAGGCTGATCGGTGCGCCATACGGATTGGGCATCTGGGCAATGGCGCTCGACGCGCCCAGGGCGAACATCAGGGTGAGCAGCAGGCTGCCGATCAAGCGCAATGACATAATGGCTCCTCCTCTGCATTAGCCGCTTTGAGTTCCCCCGCTCTAGTCGGGGGTGAAAGGCTTGCTATCGCTGAAGGCGCATCGGTCCGGCCGTCCCGCATCGCTTTTGCGTGCATTCGCTCGTGCGAGCTGGGCAGGCCGAGAACTCGCCCTCCTCGAAAAAGCTCCTCGGAGGGCTCAGACAGCTCGGCCTGACTTCCCCGAGCTCTTCTCGCTCATAAGCGCACAAGGTCGCTCAGGAAACGACCGGACCGGCAAGAGAAAGTGCCCCTGCTTGCCCGAGGGCATCCGCCTTCTTGATCAAGTTGTGCCGCTCAGAATGCAGACCGTGGCCCTTTGCGGGGTCCGGCCCATGTGCGATCTTCTAAAGGTCGCTTCGACAGGGCTTTCCAACATCCCATGCAGCGCCTCCGAATTCCTCACCGCGCCGCCGTATAATGCAGGGAACCAATGATCGAATCAGCCCGCTTGGCGGCCTCGGCGGCTAAACCGGTGTAAATGAAATGAACGAACTGGAGCCAACCCTTCTCACTGACTTGCACCAGAGACTCCCGGCAAAAACGGCCGTCTGCGTCACGCCATTTGATCGACTTGGTGGGAAACCCTCCAACGGTCTCGGTGACGACCGCCGAATCGGGGGGCGCAGCGTTCGGAAAGGAGGGGGCAAACCCGAAGTAGGCAAACAGGATCTGACTCTTTTCCTGCTCCAAGAAATAATAAAGGAAGAAGTCTGGTCCTGTCTTCTCTTCGGTCCTCACATCGGGCGGGAGACCGAGCTGGACCCCGTGCCTGGAAAATAGGTTCCCGGATAGCGTGCCGCCGCCCGGTGCAACGACGACACTTGCCATGAGCACCACAGCACCCAAGATGATTCCTCCCGCTATGTGCATGGCCCTCCCGATTCTCCGGTGTCCAGCCTCAAGCCTGCCCCCAAATCCTCTCTCTTGGGGCACACGCTCGCGATGGGGAAAATAAGTCCATTCAGAAACAACTCCCCTCAGGCCCGGCACAATAAGTCAATAGCTCAAGCCTGCCAGCTTGCCCCCCCCAGCCAATAGAACCGCTTTCTTACTTGAAAACGGACTTCAACAGAGAGAAGAACATGCCCACTATAAAAGCAAGTACAAGGAGGTCCAAGAATAGCCCCCAAAGCCCTCCGGCAATTCCCCACCGCCTAATCTTGGAGTTGACGTATGCCCCTAAAGAATCATCTGGAATAGGTCTGGGGTCAACAGACGAAATCCTATCTAAGCGGAAGTGCCTGATTTTCCCTGAGGGCGTAAAGCCTTGCCTACATAGCCGTATGCTCCGCGGTTGGTGTGCTGACCATCATATCACATAAGTATGTCCGGCGCGCTCAAAGATCTTTTTCGGAAAGAGCAGGAACGCGTGTTCCCTGTCATCGCCAGATGCCTGATACGTGATAATTACCCCCGCATCAGACCTCATGGCGTTGGTCAATCTTCCCAGTATAGATGGCGTGGGAGCTTGCGATTGCATGAGTCAAGAAAGCAGCTTGTCGCTCTTTCTCTTTTACTTGTTCAAGCGCGGAGCAGCGCGGAGCATGGGACGTTCGGGCGCGGAGCATGGGACGTTCGTGCAGAACGTGCACAACTTGCCTGGCGTGGAATGCGCAGACAAGTCGTTCCCACGCCCCTCCGCGACCCCACGCAAACACAGAAGGCACCGTCATCTTGGGGTTGAAAGATTCAAGATCGATCGGTGCCTCCTGCCCATCTTTTGATTTGACCTTTTGGCAAGCCTTCAAATAAGGTATCGACAGCCCAGGGCTGCTAACTTTTCGGGCCTTGAGGACAAAGACAAAGGGGACGCTGGTTCTATACATACCGTCTCATTATATTGCGCATAATCGGCATAGCGTATTGTTTGGTTTTTCCCAGGTAGTGACCTGAGTTTCAATAGTTCTGATCAAGTCGTCAAGGGTT
>Ga0315285_10002482_pt1 | contig 19237 bp, 18 predicted proteins | sample YL17G09_36_MG_FD_203698 | JGI IMG/M metagenome (GOLD analysis project Ga0315285, IMG submission 203698) | Sediment microbial communities from Yellowstone Lake, YNP, Wyoming, USA - YL17G09_36 | ecosystem: Environmental > Aquatic > Freshwater > Lake > Sediment | place: USA: Wyoming | collected...
GAGGAAGTGGAAGGCGGCGCGGCCGTGGACGTCGTCGTCGCCGTCCCCAAAGGAACAGCCCCGGAATCGTCCCCGGAAAACTAGTGGCGGTCTCCGACCGCCTTCACGTAGCGCCCAGCTTGCTGGGCATTCGAGGGCGGCCTACTCCGTGTGATCTTTCCTTCCGCCGAGCCGGGTTCAGTCTTCGTAACCCGGCCGGAATCTTCGCCTTGTCCGCCGAATCTGTCATTCTGGACACCGCCGTCTTCGGCGGGCGTCCAGAATCTCAACTTGAACCGAATAGTCTCCGGAAACTGAAAATCTCACGGCAGCCATGCTGAAACAGATAGACGAGTGAGACAACAATGCCCACCGAAAAGTATCTGAACGCAGTTGGACTCCTCCGTGAAGCTATGGTCGGCATCAAGACCGTTCGGCAATACAAGCCGCACATCCTCGCACGTGATGAGGTCTTTGCGCGCTTTCAGCCGATTTTCTCTGCCGACCATATCGGTAAAATTACGAAAGAGGAGTTCTACAGCTTTCTTTTACTGGAAAATAACAAGCATTGGAGTGGCTTAAATCGTCAAGGGTCGCGTATTTGCTCTGATATGCAGGTTCTACGCAAATCGTTAAGGATCTTGGTGGACGAGTCACAGCCGGTAGAAAAGCGACTCAATCGAGCAGTTCCCATGGTTCCGGGCTTAGGTAGAAACATCGCAACAGCGATTTTGCTCGTGACACAACCTGACCGACATGGTGTTTGGAACACGCGATCGGAAGGGTCGATGAAGAAACTCGGCCTTTGGCCGTCGTTTGATCGTGGCGATACGTTGGGTAACCGCTATGGCAAGATCAATCAGGTTCTACTGAAACTGCGGGATGAACTTCAGACTGATTTGTGGACCCTGGACTCCCTGTGGTGGTACATTGATGAGTACGGCGAAGGCAAGAAACAGTTGATGAATGGTGATACTGCGGCCTCTGTAGCAATAGACGAAGAGCAACGGTTTGGTCTCGAACGACATCTGCACGAGTTCATGCGCGACAATTGGAAGCGTCTCGACCTCGGTAAGGAGTGGGACATTTATTCAGAGGCAGGTGCGGAGGACGCAGGTTACGAGTACCCGTGCGAAGTAGGCCGCATAGATTTGCTCGCCAGGCATAAGAAGAAGCCCATGTGGTTGGTCATCGAACTGAAGCGCAACCAGACCAGTGACCAAACGATCGGGCAGCTGTTGCGCTATGTTGGTTGGGTCCGTCAGAACATGGCCGCAAAGGGTGAAGAGGTGCATGGCATGATAGTCGGGCGAGAAGCGGATCAGGGATTGCGCTATGCGTTGAGCACGATCTCGAATGTCGAGTTGATGCTCTACGAAGTTGATTTTCGTCTCGTGAAGCCGAAGCCAATCAACGAGACGAAATGACCATGTCACCCTACGATTGCATAGCTCCCCGTGGGGTCTCTCCAGAGGCCCCCGTCTTTCGGAATCAGGCAGAGGGGTGACTCTGGAGAGTCACCGCCGGGACATTGAACCAACAAGTCAGTTGGAGATCACATGAGCCGTTCCATTCGCATCGCTCCCTCCATTCTCGCTGCGGATTTTCTGCACCTTGCAGATCAAATTAAGGAATGCGAGAAAGCCGGAGCGGATTTGCTTCACTGCGATGTGATGGACGGACATTTCGTTCCCAATCTGACCTTCGGGCCGCCGCTCATCAAGCAGCTATATCAGATGACGAAGCTTGAGCTCGACGTGCATCTGATGATCGAAAAACCGGAGCTTTCGCTCGACGCCTATCGCAAAGCGGGCGCGGCGGCGATTACCGTGCATCAGGAAACCTGCCCGCATCTGCACCGCACGCTGGCGCACATCCGCGAACTCGGCGCGCGGGCCGGAGTGGCGCTCAATCCTTCCACGCCGCTTGAATTGCTCGAACCGGTCTTGGGTGATTTCGACATTCTGCTCATCATGACCGTAAATCCCGGTTTCGGCGGCCAGCATTTCATCGAAAGCATGCTGCCCAAGATTCTTCAGGCCGATCAGTGGCGGCGGGAGGGCGTGGCGCACTTTTCCATCGCGGTGGACGGCGGCATTGATCCGCGCACGACGCCGCTGGTGGTAGAATCCGGCGCGGACGTTTTGGTGGCGGGAACGGCGGTCTTTGAGGGCAACATCGCTGAGAACATCCGGCGTTTGCGCGAGGCGGCATGCTGAAAGTCCTTGTGCGTCCCGCCGGTCCCTACGAAGTCAATGTGATTCTCGTCTGTTGTGACCGCACGAAAAAGGCTGCGCTCTTCGATCCGGCGGGCGACTCCGAGTTCATGATTGAGCAGATCGAGCGCAACGGTCTGGACTTGCGCTACCTCATCAACACTCACGGCCATCTCGATCACATCACCGAAAACCACGTCATCAAGTCGCGCTTCGGTGTGCCGCTGCTCATTCATGCGCTCGACCGCCCGATGCTCACCGATCCGGCCAAGAACCTCTCGCTGTACGCGGGTGATCCGGTGGTCTCGCCCGATGCCGACGGTACGCTCGAAGACGGAGACATCGTGGAAATCGGCGACGAAAGCCTGCGCGCGCTGCATGTTCCGGGTCACACGCCCGGATCGCTCGCCTTCTACCAGCCGGGTTTGCTCATCAGCGGCGACACGTTGTTTGCCGGAGGAGTGGGCCGCACCGATTTCCCCGGCTCCAATGAGCAGGTGCTCTACGAGCAAATACGCGCCAAAATCTATCCGCTTCCCGAAGACACGGTAGTCTATCCCGGCCACGGAGCCAAAACGACCGTCGGTGAAGAACGTCGCTACAACCCCTTCGTCCGCGCCTGAATATCCCGGCGCGCAGGAAGTCCGCACGTACTTGGCGCAGGCGGCATTCGAAGCGGATTTGCGGCCCCTGACGCTCGAGAACTACGGCCGCGATCTGCGCACCTTCGCGCGCTGGCTGACCGTCGGCGGCAAAACTTTCGACACCACCGACCGCCGCCTCATCGAAGGCTATTTGCGCGAACTCGGGCAACTGCTTTCGCCGCGCACGGTGGCGCGTCATCTCTCCTCGCTGCGCGGTTTCTTCCGCTGGCGGGTTCTCGAGAATCTCTCTTCGCTGAATCCGGCGGAGGACGTGGACGGCCCGCGCCTGCCGCGACATCTGCCGGGTGTGCTCACCGTGGAGGAGGTGGAGAAGATCATTGACGCGGCGGCCGGCGACGATCCCGCCGTGCGGCGCGACCGCGCCATGCTCGAAGTGGCCTATTCGTGCGGGCTGCGTGTTTCGGAACTGGTGACGTTGCGTCGCCGCGACGTCGAGCTCGACACCGGCATGCTGCGCGTGATCGGAAAGGGCGGCAAGGAGCGCTTCGTTCCCGTGGGAGATCGCGCCCGCGACGCGGTCAAGTCGTATCTTTTTCACGGCCGGGCGAACATCCGCGGGTGCGACAAATCCGGAAAGACGCGGCCGCTTCCCGACGAAGCGAAGGACGTTCTCTTTCTCAACCGCCATGGCCGGCCGCTCACCCGTTTCGGTTTCCGGAGCATTCTGCAAACGTACCTGCAGCGCTGCGGCATCGAAACCGCCGTCACGCCGCACACTTTCCGCCACACCTTCGCCACGCATTTGATCGAAGGCGGCGCCGACTTACGCGTGGTGCAGGAACTTCTCGGGCACGCGTCCATCTCGACCACGGAAATCTACACGCATCTCGACCGCGAGTACTTGCGTGAAACCCTGCGCTCGTTTCATCCCCGCGGATAGTTCCGGTGCAACGAATCGCCGACATTCTTCTCATCGCGCCCGGTTTTGTCGCCGGGCTCACTTTGCATGAGTTCAGCCATGCGCTGGCGGCCTCGCGTCTGGGCGATCCCACCGCGCGTGCGGCGGGCCGTCTTACGCTGAATCCGCTGGCGCATCTGGACTTTTTCGGTACCATTGCTCTCGTTTTCGCGGGCTTCGGTTGGGCCAAATCCGTGCCGGTGAATCCCGTTCATCTGCGTTCCCCGCGGCGCGACATGGCGCTTATCGCTTTGGCCGGACCCGTCTCCAACGTGCTGCTGGCCGCCGCGATTTCCTTGGTGCTGCGATTCTTCGTGTTCCCGTGGATGGCTCCGCAACTTGTTTCCTCGCTGCTGCCGATGATTCTCATTCAGGCGGTGTGGATTAATATTATTCTCGCCGTTTTCAACCTGATTCCCATTCCACCGCTCGATGGCTCGCGCATTCTGGCGGGTGTGGTTCCCGAATCGTGGAACTACGGCTACCAACACGTCGAGCGTTACGGCCCGATGATTCTGATCGGCCTCATCGTTCTCGCTTCTGCTACCGGCTACTCCGTATTCGGTCGCATCATCTCGCCGGTTGCTGCGCCCTTGCTGCGTCTTTTCCTCGGAGTGTAATCGCCCGTGAATTGTCTGGTGAAGCCGGTTTTCGTTCTCTGCTCTTTGATCGCCTGCGTTTCATCATCTGCGGCAGTTGAATTCGCGGTGTTTGCCGACAGCGTGCTCTCGGAACCGGCTCTGGCCGGCGTTTCGTGGAGCATGCAGGTTTATTCGCTGAGTGGTGACTCGGTCGTTTTCGAGCGGGAGGCGGACCGTCTGCTCACTCCCGCTTCCGTCACCAAACTCTTCACCTCGGCGGCGGCTCTCGCTGCGCTGGGCTCTGACTTCCGCTTCACCACTGCGGTTGCTGCGGATGGTGCAGTGGATGAAGACAGCGTGCTGGAAGGCGATTTGATTGTTCTGGCCGGCGGCGATCCCACTATCGAGACGAAGTCGGTGGATTCTCTGGGTGGGCCGGTTCTCCGTACGTGGGCCGACAGCCTTCTTGCTCATGGTATTCGTCGCGTCAGCGGCGACATCGTGCTGCGCACGTGGCCGTATCGCCTTGAGAGTGCGCTTGAGTCATGGGAAGTCGGTGATGTCAATGTTGGATTCGCGCCGCCGGTGGACGGATTCGGCTTCAATTCCAACGTTTGTCATATGCAGGTCCTGCCGGCGTCCGCTCTTGGCGACAGCGCGCGCTTTGTTCTCGATCCGCCGTTCGCTCCGGTGCATCTCAAGCCGCGAGTGGCAACGGTTCCCGCACAGTCCGGCTGCTGGCTCGATCTGCAGGTCGCGCCGGCCGATACGACGGCAGTGATCACGGGCGACATGCCGCTCGACGAAGACGGCGAGTTCCTGTGGATTTCCGTTCAGGATCCCGCTCGCTATTTTGGTTTCGCACTCAAGAACGCGCTGGAGAAACGCGGCATCGCCGTGGAAGGTCAAGTCATGGTGGATCGCTCGGCATCGAACAGCCGCGCTCCACAATCCAATCTGTTTGAGTATTCCTCACCTCCGCTGCCCGCCGTTCTGAGCCTGATGAACAAGGAAAGCGACAACTTCTCCAGCGAGCATGTGCTGCGCGCGCTCGGTCTGGCGGCCGGCGGCGTGCCGGATCGTCGCACCGGCCTCGATGCGGTTTCGCGCTTCGCGGCACGATTCGGCATCGGCAAATCCACGCTGCATCTCGAGGACGGCTGCGGTTTGTCGCGGCAGAATCTGGTCAGTGCGCGCGCGGCGGTTCAGCTGCTCCGCGCGATCCACGCCTCTCCCGAACGCGACGTGTTCATTTCCACCCTGGCCGTGAGCGGCACCGACGGCACGCTAACTTACCGGCTGAACGCTCCCCAAGTGGTCGGCCGGATTCGCGGCAAGACCGGCACCATGACCCAAGTTTCCAACATCGCGGGCTATCTTCAAGCTGAAGACGGCGAAGAGTTCGCGTTTGCCATGCTCTGCAATCATTTCGCCAATTCCATTCATCATGTTCGCGCGGCGCAGGACCGCCTGCTCGAACGACTGGTCACAGACCCTCCACGCTAATTGCCGAAGCCCACGCCCATGCATGCCATTGTTGAATGCATTCCCAACATTTCGGAAGGACGGGACCTCGACAAAATTCGCCGCATCGCGGGCACGGTGAAATCCGTTCCCGGCGTGAAGCTGCTCGACGTGGATCCCAACGTGGACTACAACCGTTGCGTCATCACCTACGCGGGCGAGCCCGCGGCTTGTGTGGAAGCCACCTTCCGCCTGACCAAGGCGGCATACGAAGAGATTGACATGACCGCCCATCACGGCAGTCATCCGCGCAGCGGCGCGGTGGACGTGGCGCCGTTCGTGCCCGTGAGCGGCATTCAGATGGCCGAATGCGCGGAGCTGGCGCGGCAATACGGCCGCCGCGTGGGCGATGAGCTTGGCATCCCCGTCTATCTTTATGAAGCGGCCGCGTCGCGCCCGGAGCGGCAGAATCTGGCCAAAGTCCGAAAGGGCGAATATGAAGCGCTCGCTGACAAGCTCAAGGACCCGGAGTGGCAGCCCGACTTCGGGCCGGCGAAGTTCGTGCCCAAGTTCGGCTGCGTCATCACCGGCGCGCGTTTTTTTCTCGTCGCCTACAATGTGAATCTCCAAACCGACAATCTCGACATCGCTCAGGACATCGCCTTTCACGTGCGCGAGATGGGCTGGCCGTTGGTGGATCGCCACGGTGAGGAAGTCATTTCGGCGGCGGGCAAGCGTGTTTTTCATCCCGGACCGCTGTTGAGCGTGAAGGGCATGGGCGTCTATCTGGATGAGGACAAGTTCTGCCAGATCTCCATGAACCTCACCAACTACCTGCAGACCGCGCCGCACATCGCGTTCGAGCAGGTCAAACACGAGGCCGCCGCACGGGGCGTGGAGATCAACGGTTCGGAAGTGGTGGGGCTGATTCCCTTGCAGGCCGTGCTGCTCGCCGCCGAGTACTACATCTGGCGCGAAAAGCGTCCACGGCCCGGAAGCGAACGCGACGCGGTGATACTCGCGCATGATTGCCTCGGCTGGTCGGCCTTTCGTTCGTTTGATCCCAAGAAGAAGATTATCGAATACACTCTTCAAGATTGACATCCGCACATGAACTCGCCCTCCAGAGACTTTCCCGCGCGGCTGGTCTATCAGCCGCTTCTCGGTTTCATTGAGCTGGTGGCCTCCCAAGCTCCCGCCCCCGGCGGCGGCAGCGTGGCCGCGCTTTCCGGTTCTCTTGGCGCCGCGCTGTTGGTCATGGTCGTCAATCTCACCGTCGGCAAGAAGAACTACGCCGCGGTCAGCGCCCGCTTCACTGAGCTGCGCGGCACTGTCGAAGATTTGCGCGCCCGCCTCACGGTTTGCATTGATGACGACACGAACGCCTTCAATCGCCTGCGCGCGGCCAGCAAGCTGCCCGAGCGCGATGAGATCGAGAAAGTGGCGAAGGACAAGCAGCAGGCCGCGGCATCCGGGGAAGCCGTGCGCGTCCCCGAATCCACCATGAAGCTCTGTCTGGCCGCGCTGGAACATGCCCCCGAGATCGCCGACGAGGGCAACGCGAACTGCGTATCGGACGCGGGCACGGGCGCGGAAATGCTGCTGGCCGGTCTGGAAGGCGCAGCCGCCAACGTGCTCATTAATTTGTCCGGCATGCCGGCTGACGCCGCTCAGAGTCTGCGCCGAGAAGTGGACACGGTGCGCCGTCACGGACGTGCGCTGCTGGAAAGAACGCGTGAAATCGTGGGAGCGAAACTCGGTGGCTGAGATCCGCATCCTTCCCGAGCAGGTGGTCAATCAAATCGCCGCCGGTGAGGTGGTGGAAAGGGCCGCGTCCGTCCTCAAGGAACTGATCGAAAACGCCCTCGACGCGGGAGCCACCCGCATTAACGTGGTCATCAAGAAGTACGGGCGCGACTTGATTCAGGTGGTGGACGACGGCGGCGGCATGTCACGCGGCGATCTCCATCTCGCCTTCGAGCGCCACGCGACCTCGAAGCTGACGCGCGTGGAGGATCTGCACCGCATTCGCACGCTGGGTTTTCGCGGCGAAGCGCTGCCCTCCATCGCGTCGGTGAGTTACGTGGAAATTCGATCCGCGCCGCGCGCCGACGGCAAAGCCACGCTGCTGCGCATCGAGGCGGGAAACATCGTTCACGAGGAGCCGGTGGCCGGACCGCGCGGCACTTCCATCGCGGTGCATTCGCTCTTCTTCAACACGCCGGCGCGAGCGCGCTTTCTGAAGAGCGACGCCACCGAGCTGGCGCATCTGGTGCGCGTGTTCAAGCAGTACGCGCTCGCCTATCCGGAGATTTCGTGGACGTTCGTGCATGACGAGACCCGGGAGTACAATCTGCCGGCCTCGTCATTGCTGATCCGCATCGAGGACCTGCTGGGGACAGGACTGGCGGGCAAGGTGCTGCCCTTGGATTTCGAAGCCGGCGGCGTGCGCGTCAGCGGTGTGATCGGAAAACCGGAGCTGGCCCGAAAGTCGCGCGGCGATCAGTTTCTGTTTCTGATGCGCCGTCCCATTCAGAGCGGGCTGTTGCACTCGGCCGTCAAAGCGGCCATGCGCGAGCAGCTCGACGAGGGATCGTGGCCCTTCTACGCGGTGTTCCTCGAGCTGGCGCCGGCGGAAGTGGACGTGAACGTGCATCCCGCCAAGCTCGAGGTGCGCTTTGCAGATGAGAAGCGCGTGCACGCGGTCCTCTATCGCGCTGTGCGCAACGTTCTGCCGAATCAGATTCTGGACGAGCCTATGGGGCGCGGAGTGGGGCGCGACGAGCGAACCGGATTCGAACTCTCAAACAGGGCGCTGGCGACCGTCAATCAATCCGAGGAGCTGCGATTTGCGGCGGAAGGGGCGCACCTGCAGGAGACCGCTCTTCGCGAGGCGCGGGAAGAAACCCCGGAGCGCACGCTCTTTCGTCCGGCGATGTTTCAGGTGCACGGCCGCTACTTGATCTCCCAGATATCCTCGGGCCTGGCAGTCATTGACCAACACGCGGCGCACGAGCGCGTGCTCTTCGAGAAGGCGCAACGCGGTTTCCGCGAGCGCATGTTCAACTCGCAGCAGCTTCTTTTTCCCATGCTGCTGGAACTCAACCCTGAAGAAGACGCGATTTTCCGGGAATTGCAGGCGGACTTGGCGCATCTCGGATTTCAAATCCACGAGTTCGGCGTTCGCACTTACAGCATCGAATCGGTTCCGGCCGGCTTGAAACGCGCCTCCGAGGCGGACATGGTTCACGCCATGATCGAAGAGTACACCGAGTTCCGCCGCGCCGAGTTTGCGCCGCGCGACGCTCTGGCGGCGAGCTTTGCCTGCCATGCGGCCATCCGCAGCGGCGACGTGTTGACTTCCGAGGAAATGAGCGCGCTGGTGGACGAGCTCTTCGCCACGCAGTTTCCGCTCACCTGCCCTCACGGCCGCCCCACCGTGATTCACATCAAACTCAGTGAACTCGACCGCCGTTTCAAACGCAGCGAATAGCGCCGCGCCGGAGCTGCTCATTCTGGCCGGCACCACCGCTTCGGGCAAGACCGACGTTTCCATCCCCCTTGCCGAATCCCTCAAGGGGGAGATTGTTAGCGCCGATGCGCGTCAGATATTTCGCGAACTCGAAATCGGCACGGCCAAACCCTCGCTGGTGCAACTGGCGCGCGTGCGGCATCACTTCATCAACGAGAGGTCTGTGGGCGAACGCTGGACGGCGGGAGACTTTGCGCGCGAAGCGCGCGCTCGCATCGAAGAGATTCTGGCGCGCGGACGGATTCCCGTGGTGGTCGGCGGCTCGATGCTTTATCTGCGCGCGCTCACCGACGGATTCTATGAGGAAGAGCTGACCGGGCATGCGGACTACCGCGCGCTGCGCCGTGAATGGGAAAATGGCGGCGGCGAGGCTTTGTATGCCGAACTCCAAATGTGCGATCGTGATCTGGCGGCGCACACGGCGGCTCGCGATCATCATCGCATTCTGCGCGGGCTGTGGGTCTTTCGCCGGCACGGCCTGCGGCTCTCGGATCTTCAGGACTTGCCCGCCAAACCCATCGGCCGCCGCTTCCGCCTCTACTTTCTGCATGCCGATCGCGCTCAGACCTACCAGCGCGTGAATGCGCGCGTGCTGCGCATGATCGAGGATGGACTGATCGAAGAAGTCCGCGCGCTGGCCGCTCAGGGTTTCGACGAGACCAACTGCAACGCGCTGCGCGCGCACGGCTATCAAGAGGTGTTTCCGTACTTGCGCGGCGAAATCAGCCGCCAGCAGGTGATTGAAGCCGTTCAGAAAGCCGTGCGCCATTATGTGAAACGGCAGCTGACGTGGTTTCGCCGCGATCCGCGAGCGGTGTGGATCGAGCGGCGGTTCGATGAGTCGCCGCAGGCCGTGGCCGGGCGCATCCGGGAGGAGTTTCTGCGCTCGTAGTGCGTTTCATCGCGCAACGTAAACAAAAAAGCCCGCGACCTGGCGTCGCGGGCTTGGTGTTTGCGGAGACAAGGACACTACGGCGATGCGCTCCATTCCGCCGGAGGCGGCTCGGAGGCTTGCGGCGAGTTGGCGGCAATGGGCAGACAAATGGTGAACGTCGTGCCCGCTCCCAGAGCGCTCTGGATCTCGAAGCGCGCGCCGTAAGGCGTGAGCAGCTTCTGCACGGTGGTGAGTCCCAGTCCCGTGCCCGTGGGCTCGTGCGCTTTTTCGCGCCCCATCACCGGCTTGGTGGTGTAGAAGGGCAGGAAGATTCTCTCGTGATCCTCGGGCGCGATGCCGCAGCCGGTGTCGCGCACGGCCACCTGAATTTCGTCGCCGCGCACCTCAGTGCTCACCGACAGCTCGCGCTGCTCGCGCTCGTGCATGGCGTCCAGCGCGTTGCGCACCACGTTCATGATGGCCTGCGAAAAATCGCTGTAGCGGCCCATGATGGCGGGCACGTTGTCGGCGAAGTCATAGTGCTTCGCGACGTTGTGCTTGAAATCGAGATCCGCCTCGAGGAACTTCAATTCCTCCTGCAGGAGCTGATTGAGGTTGATTTCCTGCGGCCGGGTCTCCTGCTCCTGACGGCTCTTCCACATGAGGTTGCGGATGATGCCGTTGATGCGCTCCACCTGCGCGATGACTCCGTCAATGTCGCTCAGATCGGGATACTTCATCTTGATGAGCTGGGCCGCGCCGTAGATTCCCATGAGCGGCGAGTTGATGTTGTGCGCGATGCCCGACGCCAGCAGGCCGACGGCCGCCAGCCGCTGTTCCTTCTGCAGCTCCTGCTCCATGCGCTGGGTGCGCTCGGTCAACTGAATCTGTTCGGTGACGTCGCGGGCCACCACTTGCAGGCAGGTCTGATTGTCGAACTCGACCTTGCCCACCGCCACCTGAGCGGTGCGCGCCTCGCCGCCGCGTCCGTCGAAGACCACCCGCTCGAAACGCCACTCGCCGTGCCCGCTGGACGAAGCCTCGTTCAGCGCCTCATCGAGCTGATGTCCGACCAGCGTCCCGATGAGAGCGCCCAGCAGGTTCGTGCCGGACTCGCCGGCCAGACGCGCCGCGGCCAGATTCAGGTCGCAGATCGTCCCCGATGGAATCTCCACCAGAAAGATCGCATCCACCGCGCGGTGAAAAAGCGCGCGATAGCGCAGCTCGCTCTCGCGCAATTGAGTCGTGCGCTTGTCCACTAACTCTTCGAGACGGCGGCGGTAATTCTCGTTTTCGGCCTGTAGCCGGTCCTGCTCGATAAGCAGCAGGAATTTTTCATAGGCCCGCTGCACGATGCGCGTCAGTTCTTCGCGGCGGCAGGGCTTGGGCACGTAGTCGTAAGCGTCGTGCTGCAACGCCTCGCGGACGGTGGCGATGGTCGGATCGCCGGTGAACATGACCACCTGCGCCAGCGGAAAGCGCTGCTTGAAACGTTTCAGAAAGTCGGTGCTGCTGCCCGGCAGATGCACGTCGCACAGCACCACCGGATATGTCTGCTCCTGCAGCATGGCCTCGGCCTGATCGAGGGCCAGGGCGGCGTCCACGTCCCAGCCGTCCAGACTCAGAAAACCCGACACCAGTTGGCACACGATTTCCTCGTCATCAATCACCAGCAAGCGACGGCTGCGCGACGACCGGGGTTTTTCCGCGGCGGCCGCCGGTGAGACGGCGTTCTTGACGATCTCTTTCATGCCACTCCTTTCGAAGGCACGGCCACCGGGTCGGCATGCGGCGCGGATGCCGCCCCGTCGCCTCCGCCGGTGAGAGTCCGCTCGATGAGCGTCTGCAATTCCTGAACCTTGAACGGCTTGCCGATGAAACCGTCGGCCCGCCACTTGCCCGCCGCCTCGCGCGCGCTGTCCACTCCGTAGCCAGTGATGAGAATCACCGGAATGTCGGGATTGTGAGCCTTCATCGAGGTGAGCAGCTCCAGACCGCTCATGTCGGGCATGTGCAGGTCGGTGATCACCAGGTCCACCGGTTGCGAAAGGAAGATGCGAAAGGCTTCGCGTCCGCCGTAGGCGCACACCGGTTCGTAGCCCATCAGCTCCAGAATCTTGGCCAGCGTGTGCACCATGAACTGCTCATCGTCCACCACTAACACCCGCTTCTTGCCGGCGGTTCCGGAGTCGGCGGGCCGTTGTCCCGAACTCTCCATGTCCACCATGAACACCGCCCCCCCGCTGTATTCCTTGATTTTCGGATCGGCGATCTTGGCCAGCCGCTGAATAACCTGCTTGATCTTGCCCACTTCCTGATTGATGAAGTCCAGCGGCTGCCGAACGTCGTCCGGACAGGTGGACTTCAGGCGAATCAGTTCCGTGCTGTTGAGGATCACGTTGAGCGGCGTGTTGATCTGGTCGTTCACCGTAACCGCGGTCTGCGCGATAGCCCTCATCTTCTCGGCGTCCAGTTCCCGCGCCCGCAGCTCGCGATGCAAATCTACGTGCTCGAGGCCCATGTTCACGCGGAAGAGCAACTCATGCTCGTCGCACGGCTTGATGAGATAGTCGTGCGCTCCCAGCCGCAGCGCCTCCACCGCCGAACGGACCGAGGCGTAGCCGGTGACGACGATCACCACACAGTCGGGATGTTTCTCGCGGGCTGTGCGCAGCACGTCCAGTCCGCTCACCCGCGGCATCAGCAAATCCGTGAGAATCACGTCAAAGGTGCGGCTTTCGAGCTGTTCCAGAGCCTCGCCGCCTGAAAAAACGGCCGTCACCTCATAGCCCGCGCGGGACAGGATTTCCCGGAACCCGGCCAGCACCAACGGATCATCATCCACCAACAAAATACAGTGCGTGTCGCGCATGATCACGTACCTCTATACCGGACTCATCTCGGTGCGAAAGCGCAGCCGAATCCTACTCAAGGTCGTTTCGTCGAACCGGAATTCCGCCTCGCCGCCGGCCAGCCGCATCAGCTCGTTGATCAAGCCGGCCACCCCCGAAATACCGGGATGATCGTCCAGCCGGAGCCATTCTTCGCCGCCCTCGTCGAGCGCGCCGTTTCGGCAAATCAACGTCACGCCGTCGCCGCTGTGGGTCATCGCCAGATGCAGACTGCGGACCTCGGACCCCGGCAAGGAAAAAACGTCACCGATCAGCCGCGCAAGCTCCGGCGACATGCAGTAGAAAACCGTCTCGCGGTCGGGCAGCGATTCTACCGTGGCGTGAAGCTGTCGCTCCGTGAGCGAGGTCATCAGGTGATCTACGAAGCGGCCCACCGTCGTCTGATCCGGCGGCCGCGGCAGGTTTTCATAGGCCACCGAAAAACTCTCAAGAATGCGCGACAGCCGGATCAAGCCGCTGCGAATCTGCTCCAGTCGTATCTGACAGCGCTCGTCCCCCGCGTATTCCCGGCTCATCACCGACAGCAAAGAGAGAATCCCCTGCAGCGGATTATTGAGTTCATGCGCCAGCGCGCCCGTAATGCGGGCCGTGGATTTCTGACTGTCAATTAACGAATCGGTTTGCAAACACCCTCGATGGCGGATACGGCGGTATCCGCAGCTTTGTAATCTAAGCTTTCCCGGATGTTTCCCTCGGATGACAGCAGAAATGTAGTCCAAAAAGACCGCGAAAGCAAGCGCGTCCCAACGCAACAGGGTGATTCCCCGCGCGCGGATATACTAACTATTATCCCCCGCTGCCACGGCGGAAATGAGGCGCCTCATACTTACCCTACTTGTCCTTCTTATTCGACTCGCCGCGGTTGACTATCGTGTACAACCTGATCCTTCCAGTCACTCGCCTCCGCCTGACTGCGGCGGCGTGGCCGCGGCTTCGGATCGTTCCTCTGACCCGCACGTGGCCAACTGCTTGGCGATGTCGCGCATCTCCATGCCCATGACCGACAACTGCTGCCGGATCAGCGGCACCATCTCCAAGACCGCCCGCAACTCCTGCACCTCCACGTGCGTGTAGTTGCCCCCGCCCGCCGATTTCTGCCGACGCAGCCAGCGCAACAGCATGCGCTGAGCCGTCGGTACGGTGACTTGCTGAGTGATGTCCGGACCGAAAATCTCCTCAATCTGCCCCAACGACCGCTGCAAATCGTCGAGCGCCTCGCGTCCGGCCGACTGCTGGTTCTCAAGGAAACGGTGCAGGTTGATACGAATGGCGGTGGCCTGCCCGCCGCCCTCGTCCACGCGATCAAACGACGTCTGGCGCAGCGCTTCCACTTTACTGCCGTGAATCTCCCGGCCCATGACGTCGGTGGCCCGCAGGGTCGAGTTCGAAACGCCTCCGTCAATCTGTAACGTGGAACCGCCTTCCACCAAGGAGTCGGTCACCGATCCGGAGATGCAGCAGCGTTGCGAGGCGTGGATCTGCGCGCCGCGCACGCCGCCCTCCACCCGCAGCGGCGCCGTGCACTCCACCGTCGAGCCCGCCTCCACGTCTCCCGCGATGTAGAGCGGAGCGCGGACGCGCAAATGAGATCCGGCGCGCACCGCCCCGAGGATGATGGCGGGCTCCGCCAAATCAAGATCGAAGACCTGCGACTCCGAGAAGACTCTGCCCGGCAGTACGAGACCCACTAACTTGGCGAGCGGCATGGTGGGCGTGTCGCAGTCCCGCTTGTCGCGTCCGCTGCGCACGAAGTGCAAGAGGCCGTCGCGCAGCGCAATCAGTTGTGTGCCGCGCAGCCCGAACTGCGTCCCCTCGCCCGCCTCGAGCTTGGTCCGCAATCCCTGCCGCGGTTCCAACTCGCGGCCGAACACGTTTCTGCCCCACTGATGGCCGCCCATCGGCTGAGACACCTCCACTAAGAAGTCGCCCTTTCGCACTGGGCGCACGCCCATCCACGCGGACGAGAGGAGCGCCTCCTGATCGTGCCTGATGCCATAGGTCACACGCGACGACTTGCCCAAGCCCGGCGGCACTCCGCGCCCGATCGCCAGCCCGATCACCGGCTGATTGGATCGCTCCATTTGCTCCAGCGCTTCCGCCACCGAAGCCCAGTCCACGCGCGAAAAGTCGTATCCCGCGCCTTTGAGCCGCGCCTCCACGACCGTAATCGTGAGGCGGTGCTCGAACTCGTCATAGGGATAGAAATCCGCTTCCACGATCATGTCGGAGAGCAGATTGCCGTCCTCGCTGCGAATGGGCTTGGCGCGGAAGACCGGTGCGCGGGACGCCCGCTCCTGCCTCACGATCTGCATCTGAACTAACAGGCCGCCGCGCGTCTCCTGCCGGTTGATGAGCCGGCAGTACTCGAGCAGATGATCCGGCACTCCGAATTGACGGGCAAGCTCGCGCTTGACCTCCTGCAAACGCTCGGAGATCTCGTGAGCCGAGATCTCCCGGTCGCTGAAGAGGACCTGCACTCTCCACGTGTTGTGGCTCTCGTTGATGAGCCGGATGCGATGGCTCGCCGGGAAGTTCTTCATAGTGCGCGGTGCGGTTGAGTGTTGTGTCCCGGCCACAGTGCCGGAGATCAAACACCTGTCATCGCAAAAGCCGCGCCCGGCGGATCAGTCCTGAGAAGGGGGGAAACGATGGTACCGAAGGCTGTCTTCCAGCGTCAACAATGCCGCCAGTGCCGCCCGGCGGCGGCTGAGCTCGGCCCGGAAGACTTCACTTGAGGAGGGATATGCGGACTGCAAATGCTCGAACAGAATGACGCCGCTCTCTTCCACGGACTGCGCCCGTTGCAGTGCTTCCAGCGTGGAGATGGCCGTGCGGCCGAAGGCGCGCCCGAAGCCTGCTTTCTTCAGCGTGTCGTGCAGTCCCAACGCGCGCAGCAGATCATCGTCGCTCGCGCCGTCAGGGAGGCCCTCCGCGGCGGAGAGCAGGGTCGGCGGCGCTTCGGTGGGGGCTGAAGCCGTCTCTAACGCCGCCCGCTGCCGCTCATCCGGGATGCGGGGCAGCAGCGCTGCGTAGAACTCCGCCCGATTCTGCAGGTAGGTCCGGATCAGTTCGCGGACGGGTTTGAGCGGTTGGGAAGAGGACATGCCGGTGGTATTCGCGTAGCGGAGGTCTCCGCGCGCCGAATGCAGAGACCTCCGCTGTCCCGTGGGGGATGATGGTTCAATGCCGAAGCTAAGCGAGCTTGGTGCCGCGGGGGCCGTCGTATTCCGGCTTGGTCTGCCCGAAAGAGCGCATGGGTTTCTCGCGTGTGCGCTCCTCATAGGCGTGGGCGATCAGACCGGCGGTGCGGCTGAGGATGAAGAATCCCTTGCCCAGACCCCAAGGGAAGCCCATGTCGGTCATCAGGGCGGCGATAATGCCGTCCACGTTCAAAGGCAGCGGCTTGCCTCCCGAACGCTTCTCCAGCTCGTCCTGAATGGCCACCGCCAGGTCCACCGCGCGCCCACGCAACTTTTCCCGCTCGGCAATCTCTATTAACTTGAGGGTGCGCGGGTCACGCTTGTACACGCGGTGACCGTATCCGGGGATACGTTTTTGTTTTTCTTGAAATTCCTGCACGATAATGGCCGCTAATTGACCGGTATCCGGGATTTCGTCCCGGGTGGCCAGCCAGTCCTGATAGATTCTCGCGCAGGCCTCAATGGCTCCGCCGTGGGAATCTCCAATAGCCAGAACGCCTGCCGCCACGGCTGCATTGAGTGAGTTACCCCCGCTCATCACGACGCGAGTGGCCAAACCGGAGGGCGCCGTGGTGCCGTGGTCAACCGATGAGACCAGAATAGCCTCCATCAGGCGCGCCTCTCCGGGTGTGGGGGGAGTGCCCTTCCACAGCAAATAGACCATCGCCCCGAAGCTCAAAGTGCCGATGGCCCGGCTGATTTCCACGCCGCGCACCACGAGCTTGCCTTCCGAGGTGTCGGTAATTGCTGTTTTCCAGAGATCTGGTGTGTCGGTCAACGTTCTGTCCTCCCGTGTTCGATGCCCAGAGTATAGGGTTTTTTGCCGTCAGTCGCAACGGACGCTCGCCGCTTTTCTGACATGGTGACCCACAAAGGGAACCGCCGGACGGCCTCGTCGTAATATCAGTACCACGCCGGTGCCGATTAGCCGCCGAGCCGGGTTAAGTCTTCGCAACCCGGCCGGAATCGGAAAGCTCTTGGCTTTCAACATACTGTGAATCACGGCGTCAGATCACTTGACTCTCGGAGGTCGCTATGAGGACAAGGCTCCTTTTGGTGCTGCTGCCCGCCGCACTGCTGCTTCTTGCCGTCCCGGGGGCATGGGCGGGCGAAGCGGAAGTACCTTTCATCGGGATCAATCCCGGTGAAGTGACGTCGGATATTGCCCCGGACTATGGAGTCCGGGCGGGAGAGGGCGTCCTCGTGCTGGGTGTGGTTCCCGGTACGCCGGCCGAGGAAGCGGGCTTTCGCCAGAATGACGTCATCACCCGCCTCAATGATACGATCATCACCGGCCCGGCGGAACTGCGCGTCCAGCTCAAGAAGCACAAGCCCGGTGAAACCGTCAACTTCACCTATTTGCGCGGCGGCCAGACCAAGACGGTGGCGGTCAAGCTCGCTCATGAGCGTGAGGGCAAGATGATGTTCGGCGACCGTGACATCAAGCGCAAACTGGTCATGGAAGGCGCACCGTGGGATTGGAAATTTCAGGAGGGCGGCAGGGAGGGCGGCAGGAAGAAAGTCGCCTACGCGGGAATCGTCACTCAATCCCTGAGCGAGGGTCTGGCCCTCTATTTCAAGGTCAAGAAGGGCGCGCTGATCTCCGAAGTCGTCTCGGATTCGCCGGCGGAAAAAGCCGGATTGAAAGCCGGTGACGTGATCGTCAAGATCGGCGGCGAAGAGATCGAAGATGAGGATGATGTCGGTGAGGCCGTCCGCGAGCATGATCCGGGCGATGCGGTGGATTTCGTCATCCAACGCGATGGCCGGGAAATGACCGTCAAGGTCACTCTCGGCGAGACCTCTCGCTGGGGAAGTCTGGGCCCGGACATGATTCCCCCTGATCCGGACAACCCGATGATGCGCGTACGCCTGCCTCAGGAGGAAAAGCTCGACCGGCTGGCCAAAGAGCTTGACCAGATCGAAATCGAGATCAGCGCTCCATCGGCTCCCGTGCCGCCCAATGCTCCCCGGGCGGTGAAGATTTCGCACGGCCCAGGCACGGACACCTATTGGCAAGAGAGTTTCGACCGCCTGCGCGACCGGCTGAGCGAAACCTTCGATCAGCTTCGCCGGCAAATGGAAACGCTCAAGGTGCAGTTGCGCGATTTGGCCCAACGCCTGCACTTGGCCAACGCCTGACCGCGGCGGGCCGAACGGCCGCAAGTAATCCACGGCGACCGGATGCTTTGATCCGGTCGCCTTTTCTTTGTATATTCGGGTCGCTATGGAACTGACGATCCCTTGCCCCGCTTGCGGGGCTGCGGTACACATCTACCGTAACCCGTTTCCCACCGCCGATGTGGTGGTTTTGCGAGCCGGCCGGGTGCTGCTCATCCGCCGCCGCAATCCTCCCGATGGCTGGGCCTTGCCCGGCGGGTTCGTGGACTACGGAGAGTCCGCCGAGACCGCCGCCGCACGCGAACTCAAAGAGGAAACCGGTCTGGAGGTGGTGACGTTGCGGCTCTTGGGAGTCTATTCCGCTCCCGGCCGTGATCCCCGCTTTCACACCCTCACCGTGGTCTATCTGGCCGACGCAACGGGCGAGCTTATCGCGGGCGACGACGCCGCCGAAGCCCGCTGGTTTGCACTCACCGCTCTTCCCGAGCAGATCGCCTTCGACCACCGCCAGATCATCACTGACGCCGTTCTGTTCTCCCCCCGCTTTGCGGGGGGATGAAAGGGGGGTTCTTACTCGCGGCGGCAGGCGTCTTCGCTCTTCGCCTGCCCCGCTTCTTCCGCCGAGCCGGGTCAGTCTTCGCCACCCGGCCGGAATCTTCTTTTCAGCTTTCCGCTTTCAGTTTTTCAGCTTTTTCTTCGCGGGAGTCCAGAATCTCATCGGGAAACGTCGCGCAGATCAGAAACGCACTGCCGTGCGCGGCTACGGAATAGGCACCCGATTCCGGGCACGCGGGG
>Ga0315285_10002484_pt1 | contig 19228 bp, 15 predicted proteins | sample YL17G09_36_MG_FD_203698 | JGI IMG/M metagenome (GOLD analysis project Ga0315285, IMG submission 203698) | Sediment microbial communities from Yellowstone Lake, YNP, Wyoming, USA - YL17G09_36 | ecosystem: Environmental > Aquatic > Freshwater > Lake > Sediment | place: USA: Wyoming | collected...
GGAGAGCGTGATCGCCAGAATCTCCGCGCGCTTCTGCAGCAGCTCGATCATCGCCCGCTGGCTGGATCGGATCGAGACGGTGCCCAGCAGGCCGATGGCGCCCACAAGGATCAACACGAAGGGGATGACCAGTTTCCGGGTCAGCCTGAGTCCCCTCAGCCGGGACGATGTTCCACCTGTCATCGGTGTCATCGAGCTCTCCCTCCTATGGTACCCGGTCGCCCCCCCGAGCGAGAGAGATCACCCAGCCCCCGGGTGGTCTTGCCGGTCACGGCCCGGATGTCCTCCAGAGGCTTTTTCGAGGATTCCTCGCTGATCAAGACAAAGCCAGGGGGGTCCACGTGCCCGGTCAGCGAAAAGGATCTCCGGACCTCCTGGAACTTCCGGGAGAGGGAGCGCATCTCGAAGATCCCGCACCTCGGCTCGGCGTTCTCCGTGCCTGTTTCGTCTTGTGTCATCCCGCTCGCCGGGTGGTGGCCCTCACGCCCGGCCCAGTCATCCCTCCTCGCTGCCGTCAACGTCTTCGGCCGGCGCATCCGCCCCACACAGGGTTGCCACATCCAGAAGCAGAAGGATCTCATCGCCCATCTTTCCGACCGCCCAGATCCGCTGGTCCGGCAAGGCCCCCGCGATCACCGGCGGGAGTGCCGCCAGATCGTTTGGAGAGAAGGGGACCAGGTCGAGGACCTCGTCCACCGAAAGGATCGCCCGGGCCGATCCACGGCGCAGCACGAGACGCCGTCCCGTTTCACACTCCCGAGCGGCCACCCCGAGGGCCCGTGTCGCGTCCACGACCGAGCCTTCGGGGGCCTCCTCCGACCGGGCAATCCGGTCTACCTGATCCGCCTCGATTCCCCAGAGGACCCCGCCCAGACGGAAGCAGAGGACCTCCAGGGATGTATCGCCGACCATCAGCTTTGTCGCTCCAGGAGAGTTTCCACGTCCAGCACACCGACCAGCAGGCCCTCATGAGTGACCTGGCCTTGAAGGTATCGCGCCTGCCGTTCCGGAAGGATGGCCAGGGGCGGCTCCATGGATCCCTTGACCTCGATGGCATCTTCCACGCCATCGGCGAGGAAGCCGACGGTCATTCCGGGAGCCTTCACGACGATGATGCGCCCTTGGGGAGTGGCCGTCCCCACGCCAACTCCGAGGAGCCTTTTTGGGTCGAGGACTGGGAGGATCTCTCCGCGAAGGTTCATCACCCCGAGAATGTGCTCCGGAATGGACGGCACCGGGGTGATCGGACCCGGCTTGACGACCTCGCGGACCCGCTCCAGGGGAAAGGCGTAGCTTTCCCCGCCCAGGCCGAAGAGCAGAAGCGGGATCCCCGGTCCCTCCCCGCCTTCCTGGGCCTCGGCAGCCGCAGCCGCCTGCTGGAGGAGGGCAGCCCGCCGCTCTGCCAGATGCTTTTCCTCGCCTGCAGCCATTAGTCCCTCCGAGCGTTGTCGAGGGCGTGATGGAAGATGAACTGGACTGTCATACCGCCCGACGCGCGGGCCGGAGTCCCTTCCGAAGAGACCCTAAGTGCCATTGCCGCTAAGTTAATTTGTAACTTATTGAATTCATTGGATTTACAGTCAAGCCAAATGCTGCCGATTCATGAGAGGAAACTGCCGGCTCCCCCGGGCGCCTGCATGGTGGAAACTGCCGAGAATTGGCCCCAATCGGCCGTTTCTCGTGGATCTGTGTAATTGCCGGTAAAACAAGCCTTTCTGGTTGCTCGAAATTAACTTAGCGGCAATGACCCTAAGTGCTCCATTTCAGAATTACGCTCACGTATTGTCTCGACGCAAACTCTCCATCCCCCTCTCCCCATTGTGGGAGAGGGAGCTGGGTGAGGGGGGCCGCCGGCGTGCAAGCCCGCATTGCACCCTCACCCCTGCCGTTCGGCTGAGCTCACGACGAAGCCCTCTCCCATCCAGGGAAAGGGAGAAGAAATGAGTGTGATTGTATTTGCGAAATGCAGCCCTAAGGGGGATTCTCCCCGCCATGCCGGCAGAACCACAGGCCGCTCGATTGGCGACCGCTCCGCGGCGGCCGAGAGAGCGACCTCGTACGGCCGGTTCCGGGTTGGGTGATTCTTCCGAGGAGGCTAGTGCAGGGCGGGATTGGTCTTGAAGGGCAGGGCTGGCCGGGTGACCGGGCACCGACCCCGCCACAAGAGTCAGTAAGGGTACGGGCGCTAGAGGCATCCTGCTATCCAGGCCCTGAAATTGGCTGCCCCGTTGAGCTTATCTGAGATTTCGCGGAGTATATGATCCTTCCATCATGGGATCAAGGAATATTTGGCATGAACGCAGGCGGGATGCGTTCGTCAGCGAACTCGGGCTCCCAGCAAATCGTGGAGAGAGCTTGGAGGGCTGGGGGGTGCAGTCGTTGCCATCCCGCTCGCGGCCGATTGGGCGAGGGATCTCAACCTGGTTGACCGCAGGCCACCCGGAGAGCCCGGACGTGACCTGACCCTATTCGCCAAAGGAAGCCGCCCGGCCTATCATCCGGAGATCCTGCCACATCGCCACGGCGGACGCGCAGCAGGCTCCGCGGAACTCGGACGTGCGCTGGATGCCCTGCGGGACGTGAGCCCGGTCGAGCCGGCGGAAGCCCCAGGCCTCTGCCAGGGGCGCGATGGTTCTGGTGAGCAGGTACGCCCGCTCGATGCCCGTGGCTCTTGCCTGCTCAACCAGGGCATCGTACAGACGATGGGCCAGGCCCAGCCCGCGATATGCCGGCGTCACCGCGAGGGAGCGGAAAAGGGCGTCCGAGCCGTAGACCTCCATCCCGACACAGCCCACTACGCGTCCCTCGTGCCGGGCGACGAGGGAATCGCGGAGGTGCGCCTCCACGTCTCCCGGCAGATCGGCCTCGGCCAGGAGGGCCTGGACGTCCGGCAGATCCTGTGGCCGGGCAGGCTCGATCGTAACCTCGGAGGCGACGGATCTGGAATGGGGCCTCACCCCTTCGAACCGGGCGCTCCAGATCTTGCCGGCGGCGGCTGCGGCCAGGGTTGAGGCATCGTACTCTGCATCGGCAGACACCCCGCAGCAGGAGCTGGCAAACAGTCCTGCGAGCTGGCCGGAATCGTAGACAAGCCGGGACGTGGCCCGGACGCCCCGGAGGCCTGCGGCCTCTAGTCCTTGCACGTATTCCGACTCGCTGATAGCGCCCGCCAGGCACCCGGTCCAGGCGTCGCGGCTCTCCCGGATGGCAGCCGGCAGGTCCTCCGCCACGATATCGGAGATGGAAATCCGCCCGCCCGGCTTCAGCACCCGGGCAATCTCGCGAAACACGGCCGGTTTGTCGGGGCTGAGGTTGATGACGCAGTTCGAGATCACCCAGTCCACCGAGGAATCCTCCACCGGCATCTTCTCAGCCTCGCCTAAGCGGGACTCCACATTGGCGGCGCCGGCCGCCCGCGCGTTGTCGCGGCCGCGTTCGATCATCTCCGGGGTCATGTCCAAGCCGAGCACATGCCCGGTTGGTCCCACCTTCTCGGCCGCGATCAGGCAGTCAATGCCCGCCCCGGAGCCGATATCCAGGACCACCTGTCCCGGTTGAACACCGGCGAAGGCCAGGGGGTTGCCGCAGCCGAAGGAGTTCTGGACGGCGTCCGCCGGGAGCCGCCCAAGTTCCTCCTCTCCATACCCCGCGACCTTGGCCATTCCCCCCTTCATGCCCTCGGTCACCGAGGGACCGCAGCATGCACTCCCGATCTGCACCGGCTGGGACGGCGCCGGACCGCAGCACGAACTTGCGGGCTGTTCAATTGCCCCGGCGTACCTTCTCTTCACAGCTTCCTTGATATCCTTCTCGCTGAACTCTGGCTTACCCATGACATCACCCCTTTGATTGCCCCTTTGGGAGCGGGTCCATCAAACCCTTGAGCGCCTCGCGCGCCTGTGCCCGTACCCTGCCCCCGCTCACGGCGACGGCAATGCTCAAGGCCTCGCGAAGGGCCCCTTCTGTCACTCCTTTATCCTTGGCGACGCCAAGGTAATAGCGCATTCACGGATAACACCCCACGGCCGAAGACACCGCCATCCCGATCAGGATTTTGGTCTTCGCATCCACCTCTCCGTCCGCGTATGCCGCGTGGTAGAACGCCGTGAACTGCTCGTCCAATCCCGATGGCAACATGCGTTCCTCCTTCACCTGATTCCGTGCTTCCAAGCCATAAGTTGCATCATGCAAGAATCGGTTTCAAAAACATCAGGCCTTGCAGCACGTCTCCTGCCAGCGGCGGGCCCCCTCCGCCAGCGCCTCCAGGACCTTGAGGGCCCCCGCCCACTGCTCCGCCGGGATGCCTCGCAGGATGGCCTTCTGCGTCTCGATCAGATCCCGGTTGACGGCGGTCACGATGGCCTTCCCCTGGGGGGTGATGGAGACCTGAACGACCCGCCCGTCCTCCGGATCTTGTCCTCGCTTCACGTATCCGCGCCGCACGAGCTGGCCCACGACCCGGGTCATCGTGCTCACGGACTTGTACATCCGTTTGGCCAACTGCTGCATGGTCAGATCCCCCTCCTCGGCCAGCGTGTCCAGGATGTGGGACTGGCTGATGGAGATTCCGTAGCAGCAGATCTGATTCCAGTCGCGGAACTGATACCGCCTGATCAGATCCTTGGTCAGGCGGTGCAGCCGCTCCGCCCCCGCTTCCAATCCGGCCTGTGTCATAGCTCTGTCCAATGTGATTGCACCATACAACTTATATCCCAGCAGACCAGGTGTCAAGGAAAAACTACACGAGCCAGCCAGAGAAGGGTCATCGGAAAGCTCCGCCGGGAGGGCACAACGAAAAGGCACGGCGGGCGACAGGAACGAACGCGCCTCACCGTGCCTCGACCTGGTGGTGAGAAGATCTGTCCTGTTCCCTTCCCGAGTTGGGGGGCGCTATCTGACGCCGGCCTCGAAGGGACCGCAAGATCTCGCGCCGCGGCCGCGATGCCCTGCGCCCGGCCGGTCCGGCCGCGCGCAGGGCCATGCGGGCTACTTCTTGGCCATCTCTTCAAGCTTGGTGGCGTTGATCTCGACAATCAGGACGCCGATGGCCTTCCCCTCGGAGAGGACGGGGACCGCGATCTGGACCTCGTACACCTTGCCGCTGTCGTCGAGCTCGGGCGGCCCCTGCCAGGACTTCCCGGTGGTGGAGGGGACGTCGAACTTGCCAGAGCCCTTGTGGATGTAGCTGCCGGTCTTGTCGGTGAAGGCGACCTTCTCGCCCTGGGCCGCATTCAGGAAGGCCCCGGTGGAGATCCCATCGGTTTTCGCCAGCTCCTCCTTGAGGAACTTGGCCGCTTCGTTGTTGATGAAGCCTTGAACGATGGCATCGCTCTCGGGCACCGTCTTCCATTTCGCGTTGTCCATGCCCGGGATCGGGCCCTTCTTGTTCTGACCGAGCACCGCCTCAACCACCACCGGGCTCGCCGCCCAGCCGTTGGCGTTCCAGACCTGCCAGGTGATCTGCTCCTGGATCTTCGGCATAACCTCGAAGCACGACCCCGCCCAGGCCGAGGTCACCCCCAGGACGAGCACTGCCAGCCCCGCGAGTCCCATCATCTTCCGCATGACGACTCCTTTCGTGGCGCACGCCACCGTGAGGGTATGAATATGAAATGGTTCCGGTCGGTTGGGACGCGGATTACTTGCCTACCGACTTGACTGCTGCCCCATGCCGCCACGCCGCCACCCACTTCCCCGCTTCCACCAAGAGGAAGCCGCTCCCACTAACAGCAAGGGCAACGCTCCAGTCACCCAGGCCGAGGGGCACCGTGTGGAAGGCCTTCCCCCAGGAGGGGATGTTGATTACCCCGACCATCATCAGGGCAGAGGCAATGTTGGCCAGGACCAGCCACCCGTTGGTGAAAAAGCCGAGTTCCAGGATGGTGAACCGCATGGATCGGCAACTGAAGGCCCGGAGCAACTCAAACAAGATCATGCTCGCCAGGACCATGGTCTGGCCCTTGGTCACCCCCTCCGCCTGCCAGTACACGTAGAAGACGGGGATCAGACCAAAAAACATGAGCAGCCCCATACCCAGCATGGCGACGTACATCGCTGTCGTGAACAGCGGCTCACCCGCCGCTCGCGGCGGGCGGCACATCAGGTCCGGCTCTGGCGGCTCGACCCCCAGAGCCAGAGCTGGCGGGCCGTCGGTCGTCAGGTTGACCCACAGGATCTGCAAGGCCACCAGGGGCAGCGGCAGGCCCACCAGCCCCGCGAAGCCCAGCACGAAAATCTCACCGATATTGGCCGAGAGGAGGTAGATCAGATACTTCTTGATGTTGTCGTAGATGATCCGCCCCTCCTCCACGGCCGCCACGATGGTGGCGAAGTTATCGTCCATGAGGACCATGTCGGAGGCCTCTTTCGTCACGTCCGTGCCGGTGATCCCCATGGCTATCCCGATATCAGCCCGCTTGAGGGCCGGGGCGTCGTTCACCCCGTCCCCCGTCATGGCCACGACGTGGCGGCGGCTTTTCCACGCCCCGACGATCTTCATTTTGTGCTCAGGCGACACCCGGGCGTAGACCGCCACGTCCTCCACGATCTCCGCCAGTTCCTTCTCCGTCATCCGGTCCAGGTCCCGCCCGTCCAGAACCCGGCGCTCGCCTTTCCCATCGCCACCCAGCAGGCCCAGCTCGCGCGCGATGGCCGCTGCCGTCAGCTTGTGATCCCCCGTGACCATGACAGACCGGATGCCGGCCTCTCGGCATTCGCGGATCGCCACCTTCACCTCATCCCGGGGTGGGTCAATCATCCCCACCAGACCGAGGAAAGTCAGGTCGGCCTCCAAGACGTCGGGAGTGTAAGTTGGGGACGGGTTGGTCACAGTGCGGTGAGCCAGCCCCAGGACCCGTAGGGCCCCCTTCGCCATCCGGTCGTTTTGGTCAAGGATCTCCCGGCGCAACTCGGGCGTCAGCGGCTCCTGTTGGCCCTGCCGGTCCCAATGGGTGCAGCGTTCCAGGATCAATTCTGGTGCACCCTTGACAAATGCGGTGAGGGGACCGTTTGGCTCCTGATGCACGGTGCTCATGCGCTTCCGTTCGGACTCGAATGGGATCTCCCCTACCCGAGGCCACGTGTGTCGCAGCTCGGCGACGTCCAGCTTGGCCTTGGCCGCCGCCACCACGAGGGCCCCCTCGGTGGGATCCCCCTTGATACGCCAGGCACCGTTGGTCTCCACCAGGTTGGCGTCGTTGCAGAGGGCCCCCCCCACCAACAGGCGCCGGACCGTGGGGTCAGCGAGGGGGTCAGTGGGCTGGGAGTCGGTCACGAAGGTTCCCGTCGGTTCGAATCCCACCCCTGTAACCTCGAGGACCCGTCCCCCGGCATAGACCTGGCGGATCGTCATTTCGTTCTTGGTGAGGGTGCCGGTCTTGTCCGAACAGATCACCGTCGTGCAGCCCAGGGTCTCCACCGCGGGGAGCCGGCGGACAATAGCCTTGCGGCGAGCGGCCCGCTGGACGCCGATGGCCAGCGCGCCTGTCACCACGGCCGCCAGGGCCTCGGGGACGGCCGCGATGGCCAGGCTCACCCCCCAAATGAACATCTCCAGGACCGGATTCCCCCGGAGGATACCCAGCCCCATGACCAGGGCGGAGATGATGAGGCAGGCCACACCAAGCCGCTTGCCGATGAAATCCATCTTCTCCGCCAGAGGTGATGGCTCCTCCTCGACCTCCTGCAGCATCTTGGCGATGCGGCCGAACTCCGTCTCCATTCCGGTGCCGGTCACGACCGCTTTGCCGCGCCCGTAGGTCATCACCGTGGCGGCGAAGACCAGGTTCTTCCGATCGCCGATGCCCGTATCCGGCGACAGGACCGCGGCCGCATCTTTCTCCACGGCCGTGGATTCCCCCGTCAGCGAGGCCTCGTCCACGCGAACGTTGGCCGACAGGAGCAGGCGACCATCGGCCGGCATCCGGTCCCCTGCGGTGAGGAGCATGATGTCCCCCGGAACCACCTCGGCCGACGGGATCTCCACCTCTTCGCTGCTGCGAAGCACCGTCGCCGTGGGTGAGGCCATGGCCTTGAGGGCCTGCAAGGCTTTCTCCGCACGGTACTCCTGGTAGAACCCCAGGACCGCGCTGGCGATCACGATGGCGAAGATCACGATGGCGTCCAGGGTCTCCCCCAGAAGGACGGAGATCACCGTAGCGGCGATAAGGAGCAGGATGAGGAAATTCTTGAACTGGTTGAGGAAGATCTCCCAGGGGCTGATGCGTTTCTCTTCCTTCAGGGTGTTCGGGCCGAACCGCTCCAGGCGACGGGCCGCCTCCTCCCGGCTCAAGCCTTGTGGGGTGGCCTCCAGTCCCTTCAGCACCTCCACGATCGGCATCGTGTACCACAAGGTCTGTCCCATAGACATCCTCGCTCTCTGTGTGTGGGTCCAGCGGGACTTACCCGGCGCCGCAGGCGCAGGGGAATCTCCGTGCAAGCAGAACCGTGGCCGCGCCTGTCGGCCCGGCTCGCTCAGGACCGAAGTTGGCCTGAACGGGCAGCAAGGTTCCTGCCTCGCAACCGCACAGCTTTGGCCCCAAGCACGAGACGGACCCCCCGGGCCACGGCCGGAACGGCTTGACCCTAGACCACGTCTCTCTCCATGCCAACAAGAAAGGGATTCTTTCTATCAAAAGCATCGCGGAACGGACAAGTGGAATTGGAGAGAAAAAATCCGAGGTGACGCTTTCATGGACAGACATCTCGAAGCTCGGCACCGGACGCGGACGAAACGCGCGTGCACTGAAGGCTGCCCCCCAAAAAGTCGTCAGGTGCTCTGCACCCTGTGGTGTTGCCAGGTCCGGGCAATCGCCCGGTGCAACGCCTCGCGGACGCCGGCCGGGTCCCGGGTGGGCTTGAAGCCGAGCTTCTCGCGGATCTTACCATCGTCCAGCTCCCATCGGTCCGCGAGGAAGGCCGCGCCTGTCCACTCCGCCGGGGGGATCGCCTCCACCCGCGCGGACGAGCCCGTCACCTCCACTGCCATCCGTGCAACCTCTTCCCACGTCACGTAGAGGCTTGCCAGGTTGAAGACCTGTCCGAAGCTTCCAGGATTGAGGAGGATCAGCTCCACGGCTTGGATGAAGTCCTCCATGGAGAGGAAGCTCCCACCACAGTTCGCCGGGACGAGCAGGGGTTTCCCCGCCGACGCCGTGCGCAGCATCTCGCGCAGGTGCCGGCCGCCGATCTCCTCCCCGAAGGTCCACCAGAATCTGAGGATCGTGGCTGGCAGACCCGCCGTCCGCCCCGCTAGGAGCGTGAGTTTCTCGGCGAACTCCTTGGCCATCCCGTAGGCTGGCTTCCGCGCCTCCAGCACGCGCAGCGGGTGATCCTCGTCAATCGGCACACGGATCGGTTTCCCGTACACGACGGCGGTGCTGGTGTAGATGAAGTGGCGGACCCCTTGCGTCTTCGCCGCATTCAGGAGCAGCAGGTGCCCGCGCAGATCCTGCTCCAGGAGAACCTGCGGGTCATCCGAGAAAGACCAGGCAAGGTGAATGATCGCCTCGGCCCCGCGGCAGGCCTCTTTCACCGCCGCCGGGTCCTCGACAGCCCCCACGACCAATTGCAGGTCGCGGTGGGGCGCCCCCTGCAGGCCCCCCATCTCCCGATCCAGCACGACGACCTGGTGGCCATGCGCCAAGAGGGCGGGGATCAACTCCCGGCCGACGCTGCCATTCGCGCCGGTCACCAGGATGCGCATCATTCACTCCGCGATGGGCGAGGTCAACCGGAACCGGGATCCGGTCTTCCCCGCCGCCAGCCGCGCCCCTTACGCCTTCGCCGGCTTCTCTTTCTCCCGCCAGCGTCTGATCATCGGGCCGAGCCAGGGCCAGAAGAAGATCAGGGCCGCCGCGATCACCAGCGGGAGGGCGATCGGGGGCTGCACGAAGATCCAGAGCGACCCCTGCGACATGATCAGGCTCTGGCGCATGGCCGTTTCCGCCATATCGCCCAGGACGAGGGCGAGCAGCATGGGGGCCATGTTGTAATCGAGCTTCTTGAACGCCCAGCCGATCACCCCGAAGAGCATCATGTACCAGATGTCGATCATCCGGTTGTTGACCGCGTAGGCCCCGATGGCGCAGATGAAGATGAGAAGCGGCATCAGGATCGCGAAGGGGGTGCGGAGCACCGCCGCGAAGAGGGGCGCAAACGCCAGGACGATGATCAATCCTAAGATACTGCCGTACCACGTGCTGGCGATGAGACCCCAGACGAAGTCGGGTTTGTCCTTGAAGAGCATGGGACCCGGCTGAAGGCCCCAGATCATCAAGCCGCCGAGGATGACCGCGGCCGTGGGAGAGCCCGGGATGCCCAGGGTGATCATGGGGATCATCGCCGATGTCCCGGCGCCATGGGCCGCGGCCTCGGGCGCGAAGATGCCCGCAATGTGGCCCTTCCCGAACTCTTCCGGCTCGCTTGATCCCGCCTTCGCGAACCCATACGCCATGAACGAGGCGGGCGTCGCGCCGCCCGGCTTGAATCCCATCCACACGCCGACGATGGCGCCTAACACGAGCACCCTCCAGTACTGTACCATCGCCTTCAGCGTGTCGGTGATATCCTTCCACCGCATCCGGACCTTGATGCCCTCCATCTTCAGGCCCTCCTCGACCGTGAGGAAGATCTCCCCGATCCCGAAGAGGCCGATGACCGCCACGATGAAGTTGAAACCACCCATCAGCGGAACGAGGCCGAACGTGAGGCGAAGCTGCCCGCTGACGATATCGATGCCCACCGCGGCCAGGATGAATCCGAGCGCGGTCGCGACCAGCGTCTTGATCGGAGACTTTCCCATCAGGCCAACGAAGGCGCTGAAGGTGAGGAGCATCACCGCGAAGATTTCGGGCGGCCCGAACCGGAGGGCAAAGGCGGCCAGGAGGGGGGCAAAGAACGTCAGCAGGATCGTCCCGAAGACGGCGCCGACGAAGTGCGCAAAGAACGCGGCGCACAGGGCCTTGCCGGCCTGACCCTTCTTCGCCATGGGATACCCGTCGAACGTGGTGGCGACGGCCCACGGTTCACCGGGGATGTTGAAGAGGATCGAGCATATGCAGCCGCCGTAGAGCGCCCCCCAGTAGACGGAGGCGAGCAAGATCACGGCACTCACAGGAGGCATGACGAACGTCACGGGGATCAGGATGGCGCACCCGTTTGCCCCGCCCAGCCCCGGCAACACGCCGATGATCACCCCAAGGATGAGCCCGATGACAGCCGTCAGAATGTTATAGGGCTCAGCGGCGACTTGGAGACCCATCATCAAGTGGGAGAGGATTTCCATTTCTGGATGACTCCTTTCCTTTCAGATCAGAATCGAAGGATCTGAGCCCCGAACAGACCCATCGGCAAGGGAATGAGGAAGAACTTGTCAAAAACCACGTAGAAGATGAGGGGAATGGGAATGCTGATGAGCAGGACCGTCCTCCACCGAAATTCACCCACCCACCTGATGTACGCCGCCAGATAGATCATCGCCGCGATGTACAACCCGATGACCTCGGTCAGGAGGACCATCCCCACGGCCGGGAAGACGACGATCAGGACCGGCCTAAGGCCGCCGGGGAGCACGAATGGCTTGTCCCCCTTCACCGACGACTTGCCCGTTATCGCCTGCCGGATGATGATGACACATCCTCCGACCACGAGGATGGACATCAAGAGGGGAAAGAATCCCGTCTTCGGTCCCTCCAGCCCCCACCCGCTCCCCAGCCGGACAGAATCCCACCCTACCAGGAGACCAATGCACAAGACGATCACCGCCACAAGGATGTCTCCCGCCTTGATATTCATGCTCTCTCCTTCCCGGCCCGCACCTCCGCCTCTCTCAGAGTGCTCGCAGACCCCCTTCGGTCACAGATCGCCGGATCCTGTGAACATGTCTTGAGCTCCCTCAGTGCCCCTTTCCTCTTTCACCCGGCTTTCTCGACGGCGGTCAAGCCTCACCGGATAGCGGGACACACTACCCCGGATCGGGCCCATCCCCAAATAGAAAAACGTCGCGCACTTAGCCGAGTTGTCATCGCGTGGCTGGTGCGATCCTCAATTCCGGAGGAGATTCGGTGCGCTTGCTTCGTGAAGATAGGTAACCAGCCGCGCCCTCGACACGGGCACACAGACGCCCCCGGGCCTCGGCGGCGTCCCGTATCGTCTGCGACGGACCTGCTCTCCCCTTCCCTCGCGAGAAGTTCCACTGGGGGCTTCTCCCCCAGAGAGGAACCACGAGGTTCCTCCCTGGGGACACCATCGCCTCGTTCGGATTTAACCGCAACCGAGAGCCCTGGCCAGGCCTGCCCTGTTCTTGAGCTTTACAAAACGAATGGAAAGCCAGCCGACCGACTGCCCCCTCACCTTTGTCCTCTCCCCGATTGGGGGAGAGGACAAAGGTGAGGGGGGAAAAGGGTGCCGTCTTTCCATTACTTATGCAAAGCTCAATACCCTCCACCTAGCCCCAATCCGAAATTACCAACCGCCAAGGCGCCAAGAACGCCAAGACCAGAAGGGCTCATTGGGGGAAACAAACGGAACTTCGGAAGGCCCCATGAGCGCGCTTTCGGGTTCTTTGGTGGAGAGATCGGAACATCGCATCCTTGGCGACCTTGGCGTCATGGCGGTTCAAGTTTTTTCTCGGATCAGGCCTAGTTGCACACAAGGCCTGCCCAGGTTGGTCGGCGAACTCAACGCCTTCAAGGCTCCGGCGGTCACCTGCTGCCTACTTCTTCAGCATGCCTCCTTTGTCCATGAGGCCCTTGGTGACGGCTTCTTTCTCCTCCAGCCACTTCACGTACTCCGCCCCCGAGAGGAAGGCGGGCTTGAGAGCGTAGTCCTTCAAATACTTCTGGTACTCATCGCTCTCGTAAACCTTCTTGAAAAGCTCCACGTAGCCGGCCTGCACTTCTTTTGAAATCTTGGGTGGAGCGAAGATTCCGCGAAGCATGAGGTAGCTGATGTCAACCCCAGTGGCCTCCTTCAGGGTGGGAATCTTGTCCCACTCGGGCAGGGGGATCCGTTCGTGATCTATGGTCGCCAGCGGCCGCACCTTCCCCGCCCTCCAGTGGCTCACGCATTCCGATGGGTTGTTGACGGTGGAATCCACGTGCTTCCCGACCAGCGCCACGCACACATCGCCGCCACCCTTGAATGGCACATAGGCGAACTTCAGGCCGAAGGCCTGCTCCAACTGGACAGTAATGATCTGGTCTTCCTGCTTGGTCCCGGTTCCCGCCATCTTGAACTTCCCCGGCTCCTTCTTGACGGCGTCAAGATACTCTTTGGCCGTCTTGTAGGGGGAATCGGCATTCACCCACAGGTTGAAGTAGTCGAGGGCCAGCCGCGCGATGGGGGTCAGCTCCCTCCAGTTGAACGGCACGCCGGTCGCGAGAGGAGTGGTGAAGAGGTTGTCCAGGGTGATGATGATCGTGTTCTCATCGCCGGACTTGCCTTTCACGTGCAGGAATCCCTCGGCCCCCGCGCCGCCGGACCGGTTGACCACGATGAAGGGGTGATCGGTGATCTTGGCCTTCTGGAAGAGCGGAGAAAGGAACCGGGCCATGATATCGGCCCCGCCCCCAGTTCCCGCCGGAACGTTAAACTCCACCGGTTTCGTTGGCTGCCAGGCGGCAGCGGCAGCCATGCCACTCCACAGGCTCGTCACGCCCACGACCAGGGCGATCACGAGCATCCGCTGCCACACCTTCGGTCTCTGCTGCTTCCTCATGACAATTCCTCCTCCCCCCCGCTCCCTTTCGGGCGGCGTCCCGACTCGCGGGGACGAACCGGGACGCCGCGGTTAATCATCTGGGTGGTTACGCCTGTGCCCGGGGCGGTGGAATCGGGATCTCCACCGGGATCCCTGGCGCCTTCAGCTTGGCGTCCACGAAGGCCTGCATCTTGCCGATGTGGGCCTCCAAGAGGTGGGCGAAGCGCCCCTGCAATTTCAGGTACTCGCGGACCGGCTTGTACTCCTTCGGCTTGTGCTGGTACTTGAACTCGCCGTTCTCCCACTCGTATAGGACCCACATCCCGGTCTGGATGGCCAGCTTGGCGATCTCGACCGTCTTGTTGGAGTCGAACTTCCACCCCTTGGGGCAAGGGGCGTGGATGTGGAGGAAGACCGGCCCCTGCACGTTCAGGCCTTTCCGGACCTTGTTCATGAGGTCCACCGGATAGGCCACGGAGGCCGTGGCCACGTACTTCACCGCCGGGTGGCCGCCGATGACGAGCTGTGGCGGATCCTTGGGGAACAGCTTCTTCCCCTCGGGGATCGCGGGCCCCGGAGGAGTGAAGGTGGTGTTGGCCCCGTAGGGTGTGGTGGGCGAGGTCTGGATGCCGGTGTTGGCGTAGGCCTCGTTGTCGTAGCAGACGAACAGGGCATCGTGGTTCCGGTACATCATGGCCGACATGGCCTGGAGGCCGATGTCCACCGAGCCGCCATCACCCGCCATGACAATGATGTTGGGCAGCTCCCCTTCCCGCTTGCCCTTGCGGATCAAGACCTGGTAGGCCGCCTCGACCCCCGAGCCCACCGCCCCGCCGTTGGTGATCTGGGTGTGCATCCAGGGTACACGATACGGGGTGCAGAGGTAGCTGGCGTTGGCCACGTACATGCAGCCGGTGGGCCCGAGGAAGATGGTGTTGGGGCCGGCCGCCTTGGCAACCAGCTTGTATTGCAGCGCCGGGCCACAGCCCGCGCAGGTCCGGTGCCCCGGGACGTAGTACTCTTCCTTGGGAATGTTCCGGATCTTCTTGATCAGCGGAAGATTCTGAGTTTTCACTTCAACCGCCATTGCTGGCTCCTTTCGCTCGCTCGTCGTCAATCGTGAATCGCCGATCGGACCGGCTCGATTCACGTTTCACGCCTCACGTTTCACGCCTCACGTTTCACGTTTCACGGACTACGCCTCAGCTTCAAAGCCGACCCAGTACACGGTCTTCTTGGCCTTCCCGTCCTTGATCATCTCGGACAGGATGTCGGCCATGTAGTAGAACTCCTTGAGCGGCACCATCTCGCCGCCCAGGCCGGCCATGAAGGAGGTCGTGAGGGGCCGCTTCGGGAGGTCGTACAGCGAGGCGCGGACCTCGTGCAAGAGGTTCCCGCCCCGCATCGCCCCGCCGTAGGAGGTGCTGGTCTCAACTACGCCGACGGCCTTGAACTTGGACAGGGCCTCGGCCACCTCCTGCGTCGGCCACGGTCGCACGAAGCGCAGCTTCACCAGGCCGATCTTCACGCCCTTGCTCCGCAGGTGCTTGATCGCGTGCCGGGCCGTCATCGCGTGGGCGCCCTGGATGAAGAAGGCCGTCTCGGCGTCGTCGGTCATGTACTCTTCCAGGAAGGGAGAGTACTTCCGTCCGAAGATCCGGTTGAAGTCGCCTATGGCCTCCTTGATCACTGCGGGGGCATCCAGCATGGCCTGCGCCCGCTGCAGGTCCATGATCGTCCCCTGGTCGGGGCGGATCTGCGGCCCGTGCGAGACGGGGTGCTTCGGATCCAGCGGGTGGGGCAGCGTGTAGGGCGGCAGGAACTCGTCCACCTGGCTCTGCTCCGGGAGCACCACCTTCCCCGGGATGTGGGAGACGAAGTATCCGTCCTGGCAGACGAACTGGGGAAGGAGGACCCGGTGGTCTTCACCCACCCGGTAGTTGATCAGGCAGTTGTCGAAGGCCTCCTGCGGGTTCTCGGCCCACCCCATGAGCCAGCCCTGATCTCGGCAGGACATGGCGTCCGTGTGCTCGGACCCGAAGTCGCCCGGGGGATCCAGGGCGCGGTCGGCGATCATCATTTGCACCGGGACGCGTCCGCCGGCGATCGGCGAGTAGGTCTCGAAGGCATAGGTGACGCCCACCCCGGAGCTGCCGGTCAGGACGCGGGCGCCCGCTGCGGCGGCGCCCAGGACCACAGAGAGCTGGGCATGCTCGCCCTCGCCGTAGATGAACTCGGCGTCCAGCTCGCCGTTGGCCACCATCTTGGCCAGTTCCATCATCAACGCCGTATAGGGTCGAATGGGATAGGAGCAGATCACCTCCACCTTGGCCATCTTGGCCGCTTGGGCCGAGGCGGCGCATCCGCTCAACACCATCTCCTTTGCCATGGGTTTTCCTCCTTGGTGCTTGATTTCATAAATCCGTATCAGGTTTCCCCTGATACGGATTGCCCTTTGCCAAGGCCGTTTCGTGTGGGGTTGGCTGGCGCCAAACCTACACGAAGTTATGAAATCAAGCACTTAGAACGGTTTCTCCAGTCGGACCACGCCGTCCTCGAAATCCAGCTCGTAGGCCTTGCTCAAGGCCTCGGTTGTGCACTCGTTGACGCAGATCAGGCAGCCCTTGCAGTACTTCGCGTTCCAGACCACCTCGTCCTCGGCCTCGTTCAGTTGCCGGCAGGCATCCGGGCAGTAGACGATGCAGTTCATGCACAGGTTGCACTTCTCCTGGTCGATCACCGGCCGATATTCCCGCCAGTTGCCCGTGATCATCATGGGCTGCTCCGTCACCGGTGCCGGCGTGATGCATCCGAGGGGCACCTCTTTTTCCTTGGGGATATTGAACATCGCCTATCCTCCCTTGAATTGGACCCAACTCTAGTTGAGGGCCCTCACCACGGCCTGCTCGTGCCCCTTGTACAGGGCCTCCTTGTTCTTCACGACCGCCGCCAGACTCTCCAGCTTCACGAGATTCGTGCCCCGGACCAGGGCGCCCAGGATGGGGGCCGCGAGCCCAGCACCGATCCCCACCGCGTCCACACCGCCCTCGCTGCCGGAGAAATCCACCGTGGCCTCACCGCAGATCCCCTTGGCATCCACGCAGACGATCGCCTTGAGCAGGTCCTTGTTGGGGATGAACTTGAGGATGTCCTCCGGCTTGCGGTCGGTGTTGACCACCAGGACGCCGCCCTTCTCCATCCCGCGCAGGACGTTCATCCCCTTCACGAGGGTGGCGTCCGCCACGATCACGACCTCGGGCTTCTCGTTCTCGTACTCGTAGCGCTCCTCGATCTCCTCGTCGCTGATGCGGGCGTACTTCCGGAGGGGGACGTTCACCCGATCGGGGAGATCTACGTAATTGTCGAAGGCCTGGGTAAACTTGCCTTCCCTCTTCGCCGCGTTGGCCAGGCCATTGGCGATGTCTCGCCCTTCCTTGTCCTGCACTACTCCTCGGGCCCATACCGTGATCTGCTTCACCTTACTAGCCATGAGTCCCTCCTTTACTGCGCGGTTGTCCTCGATCCACCTCTGAGCTCGCGCGCCTCGACGAGCCTCCCTTCACCTCCTTCCGTTCCGCCGGGCCGGCTGCGCGGCCTACTTCATGGTTTTCACCTGCGCCTCGGCTTCCCGCAGGTGTCGCAAGGCGACGCGGAAGGACCCGGATGGCCTCCCGCGGAATTCCTCCAGCGCCAGGATCGCCGCCTTCTTGCAGATGAGCTCCAGATCCGCGCCCGTCCAGCCCCCGGTGGCCTCGGCGATGTCGCCGAGGTCCACATCTTCCTCCAGGGGCAGCCCCTCGGTGTGCATCTCGAGGATCTCACGTCGCTCGTCCCGATTCGGGAGGGGCAATTCGAGCACGTAATCGAACCGGCCTGCCCGCAAGAGGGCCGGTTCCATCAGGTCCGGCCGGTTGGTTGCCGCCAGGACTACCACACCCAATGAGCCATGCAGATCATCCAGCTCCCGGAAGAGCTGGCTCACCAGGCGGGGGAAGACACTCCCCGCCTCCTGGACGGACCGGGCGGGGACCAGCGATTCGATCTCGTCGAAGAACAGGATGCAGGGGGACGCCTGCTTGGCCCGCTTGAACACCTCGCGGAGGCCCTTCTCCGATTCCCCAACCCACTTGGAGAGTAACCTCGGTTGATCCACCGTGATCAGGGTGAGCCCCAGCTCGCCCGCCAGGGCGCGCGCGAGCAAGGTCTTCCCGGTCCCCGAGGTGCCGGTGAGCAGGATGCCCTTGGGCGGGTTGAAGCGCGTGTGGCCAAGGAGGGCCCCGCCTCCGCGCACGAGCTGGATGATGGAGGAGAGGGTCCGCTTGATCTCGGTGAGGCCCCCGACGTCCTTGAAGGTGATCCGCGGGCGCTCCGCCAGGAACTCCCGCGTGGCCGTGGGCTCCACGACCTTGAAGGCCGCCATGAAGTCGTCGCGGGTGACCTGGACCGCGAGGGCATCCAGTTGCGGCTTCAGGTCCACCTCGAAGCGGACCTGCGGGATCAGGCGGCGCAGGGCCACCATCCCCGCCTCCTTGCAAAGGACCGCCAGGTCCGCCCCCACGTACCCGTGGGTCATCTCGGCGAGTTGGTCCAGGTCCACATCCGGGCCCAGCGGCATCCGGCGCGAATGGATGCCCAGGATGGCCCGCCGCCCCGCCGGATCCGGGATGCCGATGGTGATCTCCCTGTCGAAGCGCCCTGGCCGCCGCAGAGCCACATCCACCAAGTCGGGCATGTTGGTGGCCCCGATGACCACCACCTCCCCGCGCTCCACCAGGCCGTCCATCAGCGCCAGGAGTTGCGCCACCACCCGTTTCTCCACGTCCCCGATCACCATGGCCCGCTTGGGCGCCAGGGCGTCAATCTCGTCCAGGAAGATGATGCTGGGGGCGTTCCGCCGCGCCTCCTCGAAGACCTGGCGCAGCTTGGCCTCGCTTTCCCCGTAGAACTTGTGGATGATCTCGGGCCCGTTCACGTGGATGAAATGGGCCCGGACCTCGTGGGAGACAGCACGGGCGATCAGCGTCTTGCCTGTCCCGGGCGGCCCGGTGAGCAGGACCCCCCTGGGCGGATCGATCCCCAGAAGGCCGAAGATCTGGGGGAACTTCAACGGCAGCTCGACCATCTCCCGGACCAGGGCCACTTCCCGGTCCAGGCCGCCGATGTCCTCGTAGGAGACGCGGTAGGCCTTCTCCGCGGAGACCTCGGGCGCCTTGAAGGCGATGGCGGTGTCCGTGGAGATGAGGAGCGCGCCGCGCGGCGCCGCCCCCTCCACCGTGAAGGAGCGAGGCCGCGAGCCCAGGAAGGTGACCTGCAGCCGGTCCCCGAGGACGATGGGAATCCCGAGAAGGAGCTGGCGGAGGTGAGGGATCTCTTCCTCAATGGGCACCAACTGCCCGGCCTGGACCGCGGCCAGGAGGAGGGATTCGGCCGTCTTGAACGGGACCTTCCGGACGGTGACGTATTCATCCACGCCGGCCTGGGCATTGTCCCGCGTGGTGCCGTCCATCAGGATGAGGAACTGTCCGCAAT
>Ga0315285_10002485_pt1 | contig 19228 bp, 7 predicted proteins | sample YL17G09_36_MG_FD_203698 | JGI IMG/M metagenome (GOLD analysis project Ga0315285, IMG submission 203698) | Sediment microbial communities from Yellowstone Lake, YNP, Wyoming, USA - YL17G09_36 | ecosystem: Environmental > Aquatic > Freshwater > Lake > Sediment | place: USA: Wyoming | collected...
GAAAACGCCGCTTTTGCAGGCTTTTTCGAGTGATTCGTTCAAGATTGGAGACGGTCCGATTCATAACCAATTGTCGTTATTCGACTTTTAACGGGACAGTAGTGATCCGCAATCCGCAATCCGCAATTTGGTTGCGGCCGAAGGCCGCGCTGCGATCTCAGCGTTCTCCGCGATGAATCATCAGCTTGCTACTTTCCTGCCGGCGGCTTGGCTTGGGCCTTGGCGGGGTCCTCGGGCATCCACACGGCCATCGGGCCTGCCTGGCGGTGGTCCCATGCGTAGTACGGCACGGCAAGGACGTCGATCAACGACAGCGTATTCCTCGGATCCGCGGAGGATAGTGTCGTCGCCTTGGCCTTGATGACCATCACCCCGCCGAGGAGGTCCTTGCGGAACTCGCTGGTCATCGGCGCGTCGGCGGGCAGGTAGAAGTTGTCTATTGTGCCGCCGTTGTCGGCGCCCTCGAAGCAGTACACGACCGGCCCGCGCTGAAGCGCGACTCGCCCGACGTCGGCGGCCACGCTGGGGTGGGCATGGACTCGGCGGATGGGCATTGGCATGTTCAGTTCGACGGTGTCGCCGGCCTTCCACGTCCGGTGCAGGCGGGCGTAGCCCTTGACCATATCGGGGTTCTCGACGGCCTGGCCGTTGACCTTGATCGTGGGCTTGACCTGATCGGCGGGCAGAGGAGCGGGTTGGTAGAGGGCGTCTTTTGGCGCCTCGGCCGCACACCATGCCGGGATGCGAAGCATGATGTCGAACTCGCCCGCGCCTGCGTCCGGCTTGATCGTGATCTTCACGTTGCCGTCCCACGGGTAGCGGGTCTGCTGGGTCAGCGCGACCTTGCCGGCGCCGAGAGTCGCCTTGCCCTGCCCGGCCACGTAGAGGTTCACGTACAGACGATCGCCGTCAACCGCGTAGACGTAGCCCGGCACCGACGGGATGAACCGCACGACGTTGGTCGGGCAGCAAGCGCAGCCGAAGAACGCCTCGCGGTGATGCTTGCCGTCGCTGGCCAGCGGGTTCACGTAGAAGAACTTCTCCCCGCCGAGGTCCACCCCCGCCAGCACGCCGTTGTAGGCCGTCCGCTCGAACGTGTCGGCGTACCTGGCGTCGGCGTGAAGCAGGTTCATGCGGTGGTTCCACAGGCACATGCCGATGGATGCACACGTCTCGCCGTAGGCGCTGGCGTTGGGAAGCTCGTAGTTGGCGCCGAACGCCTCGCCGTGCCTGGTCGAGCCGATCGCGCCGGTTATGTACATCTTCCGCTGGACGGTGTTGACCCACAGCCGGTCCAGGGCCTTGACGTAAGCCTCATCGCCCGTCGCGGCCGCAACGTCCGCCATGCCGGAATACAGGTACATCGCCCGCACGGCGTGGCCGGTCGGCTCCGACTGCTCGGTCACCGGCTCGTGGTCCTGGCTGTTCGGGCCGCTGATCTTCGGCCGCTTCTCGGATACCCGCCCGCGGATGTCCAGGAAAAACTTCGCCAGGTCCAGGTACTTGCGGTCGCCGGCAGCCTGGCTGAGCTTGACCAGCGCAAGCTCGATCTCCTCGTGGCCCGGCACGCCGTGGCGCTTGTCCGGGCCGAAGATGCCCGCGATGTAGTCGGCGTAGCGGATGGCGACGTCCAGCAGCGTCCGCTTGCCGGTGGCGCGCCAGTGCGCCACTGCCGCCTCGAACAGGTGCCCGGCGCAGTAGAGTTCGTGCTTGACCGGCAGGTCCGTCCAGCGATTCTGCGGCTCCTGGAGCGTGTAGAACGTGTTGAGGTAGCCGTCGGGCTGCTGGGCGGCGGCGATCCATGCGATCACCTCGTCGGTCTGCTTGTCGAGGTCGGCATCAGGGTGTGCATGGAGCGAATAGCCGGCGCCCTCGAGCACCTTGTAGACGTCCGAGTCGTTGAAGTATATGCCCTCGAACTTGCCCTCCATGAGCTTGCCGGCCTTGGCGAAGTTGGAGAACCGCCCGGTCTGGCGGCACCACTTGAAGTTGTGCGGCAGCGAGCGAGTCCGGCCAGTCTCGATTCGCGGCGCCCAGAACTCATCGCGAATCTGCACGTCGGTGAACGGCACGGCCTTGAGGGTGACCAACCCGGCGGTGGCAGGCGGGTTTGCAGCCCACGTCACGGCCGCCGTGGCGAGAACCGTCAGAACCAGCAGCGATAGGCGAAGTGTCATGAACGGGAATCCTTCCTTGTTATTTGTCTTTTTCCTTCTGCATCTGCGCCGCCGCCGGCTTCTTGTCGTCCTTGGCGGGTTTTTGCGACGGCATCTTCACGTCGGCCCACTTTTCCGCTATCGCCCCGCCGTCGGCGGAAAGGAGCTTCTTCAGCGCCGCCTCGGCCTCGGCCGGCTTGGCGCCGTTGGGTGCGCCTCGCGTCCAGTACGCGATCTTGCCGTCGATGTCGATTACCGCCGTCCCCGCCTGGAATCCGGTGTAGGCCTTGAGGTAGTCGCCCTCGATCGAGTCCAGCAGGATCGGGATGGTCAGTTTCAAGTCCTTCATGCACTTGTCGGCCGCGATGACCCGCTCATCCATCGTCTTGGGCTGGGTTATGCCCTTGTCGCCGAACCTCTTTAGCTGCTCCTTGGCCTGCTTCTCGTCAGGGCGGCCCTTTTCCGGGCTTGGATGCGCTTCGCGAATGTAGACCAGGAAGAACTGCGCCTTGTCCTTGTACGCCTTGTACAAGGTTTCCACCGCGGGAACTTCGCGGCGGAAAGGGGGTCACGTATAGCTCGATGAGAATATGACGATCGGCGCCTTGCCCTTGTAATCCGACAGCTTGACTTTCCGGGCGCCGATCGTGCCGACAAGCTGGCCGTTGGCGTCGGCCGCGAACGTCAGTGGCGACAGTGCAACGTCCGGCGCCGCCTGGCCCGGATCGAGCGTCACAGCCCCCGGCCGGGAGTCCGCGCGGGCCTTTTGCCTGGCGCCTGAATTGTCGCGCGTGGCCGGCTCTGCCGCCCACGAAGCCGCCGAGGCCAGCAATCCCGCCGCGATCGACAGCACTGCCGCTCGCCAAGTTACTCCGCCGTATCTCATGGGTTACGTCTCCTTAGCCAAGAGGAAGATGTCCATCTCTTGAACAATTTTGCAAGCCGCCGGGTGTTTGTCAATTCCCGAAACTCTCGGCATCCGTTGAAGGCGCCGCCATGAGCGATAGCCTTTGGAGTGCGGCGGCAGAGTCCCGTAGGGACGGCGACGCCGCTTTCGCTCGAACCGTGGCGAACTTCTGCGCACAGTCGCGAGCGAAAGCGGTGTCGGCGCCGCTTCGCGGCTCTGCCACCGCACTCCAAAGGGCAAGCCTTTGCCGAGACATTCTCCAGTTTGGCGGGGCGCCGCGAAACGCGACAGCCTTTGGAGTGCGGCGGCAGAGTCCCGTAGGGACGGCGACGCCGCTTTGGATTGGTCGCCGCAGAACCAAGCTGGTCGATATCCCCCGTAACTGAGGCATTGCCGGCCTTAGGCCCCCGAGGGGGGCGGATATTCTTCGTTCGAAGTTCTTTGGAACCTCTTGGCAGCCTGGTCGTCTATACTGCCAACGTGGCCAATGCCGGCGGCGGGCCGTTTGCGCCCGGGTTCGGCGGGGCCGACAGAAAAAGCAAAGGAGCATCAGCCATGAAGCGCATCGGAAAACGCATCGGACTGTTGAGCATGTCGGTAGCCATCCTGATCGGTTTGGCGCTTATTCCGGTCTCGGCCCAGGACACCCGGCCTGACCAGGCGGTCCGCCCCAAGGCCGTCAAGCTCATGGGCCAGGGCAACTGGAAGGAGGCGTATGATATTTTCGCCAAGCTGGCCGAGGACAAGGCCGACGACCCCAAGCTCGTCAGCCAGGACCTCACCAGCGCCATCCAGTGCCTTCAGCAGCTCGGGCGAATGAGCGAGATCGACGCATTTCGCGAGAAGGTTATCGCCGCTCACGCCGGCAACTGGCGGCTGCTTCAGACGGCCGGGCAAACCTACCTGAACGTGGAGCACTACGGTTCGATCGTGGCTGGGAAGTTTGAGCGAGGCCCGCACCGTGGCGGCACGGCCAAGATGGTCAACTCCTACGAGCGCGACCGAATCCGGGCGCTTCAGTTGATGCAGCAGGCCCTGCCGCTGGTCGCCAATGAGGATGACAAGTACGAGGCCGGGGATTTCTACATGGCCCTGGCCTACCAGCTCATGGGCAATCGCGGCTACTCCCTGGCCTGGCGGCTCCAGTACCTAAGCGACCTTACCACTCTGCCGGACTACGAGGACGGCTATTACGGCGACTGGTACTACTACGGGCGCGGGCAGACCCGCGGCGCGCCGGTCAATGAGGACGGCACGCCGGTCTACCACAAGCGCCCGCGAAGCTGGGAGGATGCCAAGACCGACGGGCAGCGGTGGCGATGGGCCCTGCTGATGGTCCAGGAGTGCCGGGCTGACCGTGCCAACGAGGTCCGCTGGGTATTCGCCCAGTTCCTGCACCACCAGTTCGGCGTCCAGACGATGGCGCAGTACGGCCGGCTCTTTGGCCGCGGCGGCGACGACAGCGACACGGAGAAGGATGAGTCCGGCCCGTACGCCCTTCATACTCTCGGCGAGGATGAGACCATCGCCCGCCTGGCCACGGGCATCAAGCGGTTCAAGCTGCCCGATGAGTTCAACTTCATCAAGATCATCCGCGAACTGGTCGAGGCCAAGGGCTACTACGGTGATGGGCCGTCCTGCTTGCTGGCGCAGATATTCGAGAACCGCAGGCAGTACCCGAAGGCGGCGGATGTCTGGCGGCAGGCGATCAAGGACTACGGCGACAGCGGCAGCGAACGGCGCAATGCCCTCAACCAGATCATCGGCAACTGGGGGCAGTTCGAGCCGGTGATGACCGCCCCGTCCGGCAGCGGCGCGACGGTGGACTTCCGCTTCCGCAACGCCACGAAGGTCAGCTTCGAGGCCCACGAGATCGACGTGCCCAAGCTCCTGGCAGACGTGAAGGACTATATCAAGAGCAAGCCCAAACAACTTGATTGGCAGCGGATGAACGTCGGGGACATCGGCTATCGGCTGGTGGTCGAGAACCAGGAGAAATACATCGGCAAGCAGGTCGTCGCGTGGGACCTGCCGCTCAAGCCTCGGGCCAACCACTTCGACAGCCGCGTTACCGTTGCCACCACGCTTCAGACGGCCGGGGCATACCTGGTCACCGCCAGGGTGGCCGGCGGCAATATCAGCCGAATCGTCCTGTGGGTGGCGGACACCGCCATCGTGCAGAAGCAGCTCGACAAGCAGGCGTGGTTCTTCGTCGCCGATGCCGTCACGGGCCAGCCCGTTGCCAAGGCGAACCTGGAGTTCTTCGGCTACCAGCAGAAGTACATCCAGGACGACCCGAAGCGCGGCCAGGGGCATTACGAGATCAACACGCGCGACTTCGCCGAGTTCACCGACGCCGACGGGCAGCTAATCCTCAAGCCCGGGCAGATCGAGAGCAACTGGCAGTGGCTCATAACCGCAACCACGCCCAAGGGCCGGTTTGCGTACCTGGGATTCACCGGCGTGTGGTTCAACAACTACTATGACGCCGCGTACAACCAGACCAAGACCTACGTCATCACGGACAGGCCCGTGTACCGGCCTGCCCAGAAGGTGAAGTTCAAGTTCTGGGTCAACCACGCCCAGTACGACCAGGAAGGCAAGAGCCAGTTCGCCGGGCAATCCTTCAACGTCTGGATCAACGACCCCAAAGGCCAGACGGTCTTCGAGAAGCAGTTCAAGGCGGATGAGTTCGGCGGCTTCGACGGCCAGTGGGATCTGCCCAAGGAGGCCACGCTCGGCGTCTACCGAGTCTTCATGAATGGCGGTCCCGGCGGCGGCGGAACGTTCCGCGTCGAGGAATACAAGAAGCCCGAGTTCGAGGTGAAGATCGACGCCCCGACCGAGCCGGTAATGCTCGGCGAGAAGATCACCGCCACCATCAACGCCAAGTATTACTTCGGCGCGCCGGTCACTAGCGCCAAGGTCAAGTACAAGGTCATGCGATCCAGCCACTCGGCCGAGTGGTACCCGATCTGCCGGTGGGACTGGTACTACGGCCCCGGCTACTGGTGGTACGCGTACGACTACCTCTGGTATCCAGGCTGGCGCGAGTGGGGCTGCCGCCGGCCCGTGCCGTGGTGGTGGTGGCGGTGGCATCCGCGGCAGCAGCCGGAGATCGTCGCCGAGGCCGAGGTGGCCGTAGGCCCCGACGGCACGGTGAAGGTTGAGATAGACACCGCCGTCGCCAAGGCCCTTTACGGCAACACGGACCACAAGTACGAGATAACAGCCGAGGTGACGGACGCCTCCCGGCGGACGATCGTCGGCACCGGCTCGGTGCTCGTCGCCCGCAAGCCGTTCAAGGTTTACGCGTGGGTCAATCGCGGGCATTACCGCGTCGGCGACGTTGTGGCCGCGAGCTTCAAGGCCCAGACACTCGACAACAAGCCTGTCGCCGGCAAGGGTGAGGCCCGCCTGCTGAAGATAACCTACAAGGACAACAAGCCCGTCGAGACGGAGGTCCAGAAGTGGGACCTCGACAGCGACGCCCAGGGCGAGGCCAATCTCCAGATCAAGCCCTCCCAGGCCGGGCAGTACCGGCTGAGCTACAAGGTTACGGACTCCAAGAAGCACACCATCGAGGGCGCTTACGTCTTCATCGTGCGCGGGGAAGGTTTCGACGGCTCGCAGTTCCGCTTCAACGACATCGAGCTTGTTACGGACAAACGCGAGTACGCCCCCGGCGACAAGGTGAATCTGATGGTCAATACCGACCGCGCCGGTGCAGCTGTGGTCTTGTTCATCAGGCCGAGCAACGGCGTGTACCTGCCGCCGAAGGTCCTGCGCCTGACGGGCAAGAGCGTGATGGAGGAGATAGAGGTCATCAAGAAGGACATGCCGAACTTCTTCGTCGAGGGTCTCACGGTCCACGGCGCGAAGGTCTTCACGGACGTCCGCGAGGTGATCGTCCCGCCGGCAAAGCGGGTGTTGAATGTCGAGGTGAAGCCCTCGGCGGCCGAGTACAAGCCGGGCGCAAAGGGCAAGGTCAGCGTCAAGGTTACCGACGACACGGGCGAGCCGTACGTGGGCTCGCTTGTGCTGACGATGTACGACAAGAGCGTCGAGTACATCTCCGGCGGCTCGAACGTGCCGGACATCAAGGAGTTCTTCTGGAAGTGGCGGCGCGACCATCGCACCAGCGGGCAGGACAGCCTGTCCAAGGGCGGGTACAACTTGCTCAAGCCCAAGGAAATCGGGATGGGCTTCCTCGGCGTGTTCGGGCAGTCCGTGGCGGATGAGGAGAACTTGGCAGACGACAGCGGCGGCCTGAGTTGGGCCGTCGGGTACGGCGGCGGCGGCAGGGGCAGGATGGCCCAAAGGAGCATGGCAGGGGCCAGCGCCTTCATGGATGCCCCGCACGACGCGATGGCTGCCGAAGTCGCCGCCCCAATGGCCAAAGGGAACAGGATGGGCGAGGCCATGCCTGGCGAATCAGGCCCAGGTGGGCCGGGTGAGGGCGGCGGCCAGCCGATGGTCGAGCCGACCGTTCGCACGCAGTTCGCCGACACGGCCTTGTGGGTCGGCGAGATTACGACCAAGGTTGACGGCCTGGCTGAGTTCGAGCTTACCATGCCCGAGAACCTCACCACCTGGAAGACCCGCGTCTGGGCGCTCGGCGCCGGCACGCGAGTCGGCGAGGGCTGCGCCGAGACCGTAACCACCAAGAACCTCCTGGTCCGCCTCCAGGCCCCGCGGTTCTTCGTCCAGAAGGATGAGGTGGTCCTGTCCGCCAACGTGCACAACTACCTCAAGACAAAGAAGACAGTGAAGGTCGTTCTGGAACTCGACGGCAACTGCCTGGCGCCAATGGAAGGCGCGGCCAAAACGCAGACCGTCGAGATCGAGCCCAAGGGCGAGAAGCGCATCGACTGGCGCGTGAAGGTCCTCCAGCCGGGCCAGGCCGTCGTGCGGATGAAGGCCCTGAGCGACGAGGAATCCGACGCGATGGAGATGAAGTTCCCCGTCTTCATCCACGGCATGCTCAAGACGGAGAGCTTCTGCGGCGTGATCCGTCCCGACGCCAACTGCGCGACTGTGGCCATTCGCGTCCCGGCCGAGCGATTGCCCGAGCAAAGCAGGCTGGAGCTGCGGTACTCGCCGACCCTCGCCATGGCAATGGTGGATGCCCTGCCGTACATGGTGGACTACCCCTACGGCTGCACCGAGCAGACGCTCAACCGCTTCCTGCCGACGGTCATCACGCAGAAGATCCTGCTGAACATGGAAGTCAACCTAAAGGACATCCGCGACAAGCAGACGAACCTCAACGCCCAGGAGATCGGCGACGACAAGCAGCGCGCCAAGCAGTGGGGCGGCGACGGCGTGGTCGCGCCGTGGAAGAACCCCGTCTACGACGAGGAGACCGTCCGCGACATGGTCAAGGCCGGCCTGGAGAAGCTGCTGAGCATGCGGTGCTCCGACGGCGGCTGGGGATGGTTCAGCGGTTGGGGCGAGCACTCCTGGCCGCACACCACGGCCGTGGTGGTACACGGGCTCCAGATCGCCCGCGCAAACGACGTCGCCATCGTGCCCGGCACGATCGAGGGCGGTATAGCGTGGCTGAAGAACTACCAGGCCGGGGAGGTCCGGCGGCTCAAGAACGCCCCCAAGCGCATCGAGCCGTGGAAGGACCGCGCCGACGCCCTGGACGCCTTCGTGTACATGGTCCTGGTCGATGAGAAGCTCGACAACAAGGACATGCGGGAGTTCCTCTACCGCGACCGCAACGACCTGCCCGTCTACGCCAAGAGCATGTTCGGCATGGCCCTGCACAAGGTCGGCGACACCGAGAAGCGGGACATGATCATCCGCAACATCGAGCAGTTCCTCGTCCAGGACGATGAGAACCAGACCGCCTACCTCAAGCTGCCCGAAAACAACTGGTGGTGGTGCTGGTACGGCAGCGAGTACGAGGCACAGGCGTATTACCTCAAGCTCCTGGCAGCGGTGCAGCCAAAGGCCGAGAAGGCGTCGCGGCTGGTCAAGTACCTGCTGAACAACCGCAAGCACGCGACGTACTGGAACTGCACGCGCGACACAGCCGTGGTGATCGAGGCATTCGCCGACTACATCAAGGCGGCCGGCGAGGACAAGCCGGACATGACGGTGCAGATTCTCATCGACGGCAAGCAGGCGAAGTCCGTCAAGATCGACAAGTCCAACCTGTTCACCTTCGACAACAAGCTGGTGCTGACGGGCGACGAGGTCAAGACGGGCCAACACAAGATCGAGGTCCGCCGCACCGGCACAGGCCCGGTGTACTTCAACGCGTACCTGACTAACTTCACGCTGGAGGACCCCATCACGGCCGCCGGGCTGGAGATCAAGGTCAACCGCAAGTACTACAAGCTCGAGCCGGTTGACAAGAAGGTCGCCGCCGAGGGCGCCCGCGGGCAAGTGCTGCTCCAGAAGGTCGAGAAGTACCAGCGGAAGGAGCTTGCGAACCTCGCCATGCTCAAGAGCGGCGACCTGGTGGAGATCGAGCTGGAGATCGACAGCAAGAACGACTACGAGTACATCATGTTCGAGGACATGAAGGCGGCGGGGTTCGAGCCGGTGGAGGTCCGCAGCGGCTACAACGGCAACGACATGGGCGCCTACATGGAGCTTCGCGACGAGCGCGTGTGCTTCTTCGTCCAGGCCCTTGCCCGCGGCAAGCACAGCGTCAGCTACCGCATGAGGGCGGAAATCCCCGGCAAGTTCAGCGCCCTGCCCACCAAGGCCGGCGCCATGTACGCCCCGGAGCTCAAGGCCAACTCCGACGAGATTAAGCTGAGGATTGAGGATTAAGCAATTCTGCCTGGTCCGTGCCCGGTGAATAATCCGGATGAAGGGCCGGCTCTCTGAAGGGAGCCGGCTCTTCCATCCTGGCGTGTCTTGAGGTAAGCTGTCCGTCAAGGAGACGCCAAGATGATCCCGATAGAGCGGGCGATGGTTGAGGCATTCTGCCGGAAATGGAAGATCAGCGAGCTGGCGCTGTTCGGGTCGGTTCTACGCGATGATTTCAGGCCCGACAGCGACGTGGATGTCCTGGTCAGCTTTGCCCCGGATGCCGACTGGAGCCTGCTGGACCACCTGGCGATGGAGGAGGAGTTGGCCGGAATTCTCGGACGCAAAGTGGACCTCGTCAGCCGGCGGGCCGTCGAACGAAGCGCCAACCGCATACGCCGCCAAGCCATCCTGGGCTCCGCGGAGGTCGTCTATGCGGCCTGACGAAGCAACCCTTCTGGACTTGTACACGGCGGCACGCCTGGCTACGCGCTTTGCCGAGGGCTATGACCGGGGCGAATTCCTTGCCGATCCCAAGACGCAGGCCGCCGTCCTGCATGAACTCATGGTCATTGGAGAGGCGGTAAAACGGCTGTCGCCCGGGTTCCGGACTGCAAACCAGCAGATTCCCTGGCAGGCGATGGCCGGCATGAGGGACAAGCTGATTCATGCATATGACGCCGTTGATGTCGAAGAGGTGTGGAAAACTGTCCGAGAGGATATTCCAGCCCTGATCAAGTTCCTCACGCCCTTGCTGGCGCCGCTTGACCGACAATGACAGGCAGAAAAGGCCTTCTTCATCAGGAGTCCGCGAATGTGGTACATCGTCTGCGGCTTTATCGGCCTGATCGTGGGAGCGGCGGTGGCCTGGCTTCTGGCCGGCAATCGGGCGGGCGCCGCCGCCGCGACGGCTGCGGAGCTTCGCGGGCAATTGGACAAGGCCGAGGCCGCATATGAGGACCTGCGGAAATCGCTCGACGCCGCACTCGGCGCCAAGGTCAAGGCCGAGACGGAACTGGCCCAGACAACCCAGCGACTCGCCGAGGAGCGGCGCACGCTGGAGGACGCCAGGGCGAGGCTCTCGGACGCATTCAAGGCCCTTGCCGGTGAGGCGCTGGGCAAGAACACCGAGGCATTCCTGGCGCTGGCCAAGGCGACCTTCGAGAAGGTCGTGGTCGAGGCCAAGGGCGAGCTTGGCAAGCGTCAGGAGGCGATCGACGGCCTGGTCAAGCCCCTGGCTGATTCGCTGCACAAGTTCGAGGAGCACATTCGCGGCCTGGAGAAGACGCGCCAGGAGGCCTACACCGGCCTGGAAGGGCACATAAAGGCGCTGACGACGACGCAGGCTCAGTTGCAGAAGGAGACGACCGGCCTGGTAACCGCGCTGCGCACGCCGCAGGTTCGCGGGCGGTGGGGGGAGCTGACCCTCAAGCGCGTCGTGGAGCTTGCCGGGATGTCCGAGCATTTCGACTTCATCGAGCAGGTATCCGTCGATTCCGATGCCGGGCGGCTGCGCCCGGACATGATCGTGCATCTGCCGGGCGAGCGGGAGATCGTCGTGGATTCCAAGGTGTCCCTCGACGCGTACCTCGACGCCGTTGATGCCGCCTCCGAGAAGGCCCGCGAGGATGCCCTGAAGCGCCACGCCGCCCAGATACGCGCGCACATGAACAAGCTGGCCGGCAAAAACTACTGGCAGCAGTTCGACAAGGCCCCGGAGTTCGCGGTGATGTTCATTCCGGGCGAATCGTTTTTTGCGGCCGCGGTGGACGTGGACCGCGGCCTGATCGAGGACAGCCTCGAAAAGGGGGTGATCCTGGCGACGCCTACCACGCTGATGGCGCTTCTGCTGGCCGTCGCGTACGGCTGGCGCCAGGAGCAGGCGGCCAGCAGCGCCCAGGGGATAAGCGAACTTGGCAGGGAGCTTTACGAGCGCATGCGGGTCCTGGCCGGGCACATCCAGGGCATCGGCGGCGGCCTGGAGAGGGCCAACGCCGCCTATAACAGCGCGGTAGGCTCGATGGAGGCCAGGGTCCTTCCGGCCGCCCGGCGGTTCAAGGACCTCGGCGCGGGGACCAGTGAGGACATCCCGGCCATAGCTCCGCTCGAAATCACGCCGAGGGCGCTTTCCCTGCCGGAAACGGACGGGGCGGAGGAATCTCCCGCCTGATCGCCTCGGGAATTGCCACGATCCAAAGCGGCCGGAGGCCGGACAAGGGCCGCCGAGGGGAGCCGCACAGGGTCATTGTGTCGTGGAGAGGGAGGCACCTCTCGGAGCAGGTCAATTAGACACGTTTTTCCCGCACGGCATCCCCTCGGCGGCCCTTGCGGTCGCGAAGGAATATCTGGCCTTATTCAATTATTCCGAAATCTGAAATCCTAAATCCGAAATCCTAAATTCTAAACAAGCACGAATCACCAAATATCAAATGACCGAAACGGCCAATTCACATCCGGCCGTCTTGTTTAGGACATTCGGTCATTAGTATTTTGAATTTGTTTAGGATTTAGGGTTTAGTGCTTAGGATTTCGGCATTCGTATTTCCAGCCTTGCTGGCCGATCAGTTATGCTCTGCGACGTCGCCTGAGCCCTTCGGCAAACTCAGGACTTCCGCTTGCGCTTCAGCAGCGCCAGCGCGCCGATGGCCAGCAGGCCGAGCGTCGCGGGCTCCGGAGTCGCCGGCGCCTCGCCGAGGGTCCTGCCGAAGTTGGCCATCAGAACCTGGAGGTCATCCCAGTCAACCGTGCCGCCGACGCCCATGGCGCCGGTAACGTTGCCCTTTTCCAATGTGGCCCCGGTGCCGGTCAGACCTAAGTTAGTCTTAATGGCGATGTAGTCGACCGCATCCACGACTCTGTCGTCGTTGGTGTCGCCGGGTAATTTGCCCCAAGCTATCGACAGGATGCCAGTGGTGTACGCAAAACTCCAATTCTTATCGACGGTGAGGAGTGGCAGGTAGGTGCCGCCGACAGTGTCGAATTCGGAGTCGTTGCTGAACGTGCCGCTCTGGCTGATGAAGTCAAACAGATCCCAGGTGTTGCCGACGGCAAAAGCGGTGGGATTGAGGTCGGTGATCTTCAGGATGCCGCCGTAAGTAAAGGTGCCCGTGGTGCTCTGCACCAGCATGTCGCTTTCGGTGGGGCTGAAGAGCCGCATCTCGGTCGCCCCGCCGGTGGTGGCGCCGGCGAGGTTCACGGTGTTGGCGATAATCAGGGCGCCCGCCTCGGGGGACACCAGCGTGCGGTCGCCCGGGGCGAGCGTGACATTGGGCCCGATGGTGATGGCCGTGGAGATCGTGCCGTTGCCGCCCAGGGTGCCCCGAGTGAGGGTGAATGTGCGGCTGTTGGTCACGCTGCTGTTTTGCATGAATACGGCAGTGTTCCCGTCGATGGTGATGCCGCTGGTGGCGGTGAGGGTGCCCTCGCCGCTCACGGCCAGCGTGCCGGCGGAAACCCGAGTTGCGCCGGTGTAGGCGTTGTCGCCGGTGAGGATCTGTGTGCCGGAGCCGGTCTTGGTGAAAGCGACCGAGCTCGCCTGGTTGCCGGCCGCGATGGTTCCAGAGAATGTGCCGGAACCATCAGCGACGCCCACCGTCAGGGTGTTCCCCGCGCCGCTTTGGGTCCTCGTCACCGTGCCGGCGCCGGTCAACGCGTCGGCGAATACGCCCGGGCCTTTATACAGATCGAACTCGCCGTCCACGTTGAGCCTGGCAAGATTGTTTGTCCAAGTGAAGTTGGGGTAGCACCACATCGTGACGTTGGCCTGCAAGTCAAACACCCCGCCCGAACCCAACTCGAACTTGAGGATCTCGGTCTCATAATAGCCCCAAAATTCGCCGCCTGCGATCGGTGAACTCATGAGCAGCGTGCCGGCGCCGTTGATGGTGGTGCCGGTCGTCCCGGTCGCAGGGTAGGTGACGTCGCTGCAGTCCAGATCCAAGACCGCGCCGGAAGCGATGCTGTAGGTGCTTGCATTGTTATAGAAGGCGTACTCTCCGACCATCTTCAACGTGCCTTTGTTGATCGTGACCGGACCCGTGAAGAGATTGCCCGACGGGTCCGCCCCATCATCCTCGCTCACCGTCAGCGTTCCGGCGCCGTCTTTGATGAAGTTGCCGCCGCCCCTGATGACGCCGCCGGCGCCGCCGCTCGCGAAGGTTTGATTGGCGTCGCTGTTGTACTTGAACGTGGCGCCGGTGTTGATCGTGATGAGGCCGGCATACGTGCCGCCGCCCAACTGCCCGGACCCGCCGATCTCCAGCGTGCCGGCGGTGATCGTTGTCGCGCCGGTGTACGTGTTCACGCCGGAAAGCACCAGCGTGCCGGCGTCGCACACCAACACGCCGCCCGCGCCGCTGAGACTGCCGCTGACCGTCAGGGTGGCGCCGGAGGCGGGCGCCACGCTCACGCTGCTGGCCAGGGCGACGTTCTCCGCGATGATGTGCGAGCCGGAGGTGACGACGACCAAGGTGGAGGATGCGCCGTTGTCCAGGGTCAGGTTGTCGCTGCCCGCGGCGCCGATGGTGTAGGCATTCGCGTCGTTATCGAACCTCATGTAGCCGACGCTATGCGGCGTATCCACGGCGATGACCGCCGAGCCGAAGAGGGCCGAGCCGAAGAGGGCCGCGTCGCCCGCGATGGCCGGCTTGTAATTGTTCCAGTTGCCGACGGTGCCCCACGAACCGCCGCCGGTCTGGTTCCATTCGCCCAAATCCAACGCGCACGTGAGCGTGACCGTCTTCGTGTTGATCGTCGGAGTGAACGAGAATCTGCCGGCCTGCCCGGTGATGCCGAAACCGTTGGCGTCGATATCGTTCGTCGAGGTCAGCACGGTGTAGGTCGCGCCGTTGGCGATGGCGCTGATGGGGTTGAAGGCCAAAGCGCTGTTCCCATCGAGGGTGAAACTCCCGACCGTCATCGCGTCATTGACGCCCGAGGCGCCGATGTCCAGGGCGACCGTGCCGCCGAGCGAGAAGGGTTTCCCGGTCAGGTCCAGGGTGCTCGCCGTGACCGCCGTGAAGCCGAGCGTCCCGCCCGTGCCCACCGTGAGGCTGCTGGTGGCCAGGGTGCCCGCCGCCGCCGCGCCGTCCAGTTGCAGCCTGCCGGCGTTGACGACGATCGGGCCGCTGCCGGAGATAGCGCCCGACAGAGTCTGGGCGGCGGAACTGCTGTAGAGGAATGTTCCGTTATTGGTGATATTTCCCGCATAGATGCCCGCGGCGCCGAGGCTGCCCGCGCCGGCGATCTGCAGGGTTCCCGCTGTGACCGTGGTGGCGGACCTGTAGGTGTTGGCTGCGCTCAGAATCAGCAAGCCCGGGCCGCTCTTGATGAGGCCTTGGCCGCGGTCCAGCACGGTCGAAATTGTCAGCGTGTCATTCGTGCCGATGTTGAACACCACGCCGCCGGTCTGGGCAAGCGCGGCATTGCCGCCGCTGATCAAGGAGGAGCTGCCATTGCCCGGCGTGCTGACGTCCTGATCGAAGATCCAGGCGCCATAAATGGGTTCGGGCGTGGTTGCGTTCAAGACGCCGCCGTTCATCACCAGCCTGTTGAGGTGGCACCCGGTGGGGGTCGTGGTGGTCAGGTTGGTGATTAAGCCACCGGAGTTGATCGTGGTGGTCTGCAACGAACTGCCGGCATAGCCAACCAAGGAGTTCCAACCGTTCACCTCGATGGTGCCGCCATCGTTCACCGTAACATCGCCGCCGCCCAGAGCGCCCAAGGGGCTGTTGGCCCCGGTAGCGTCCACCGCAAGCGTTCCCTCGTTGACGATGGTGCCACCGCTGAACGTATTTGCGACATTGTCCACGGTCAGCGTGCCCGCGCCGTCCTTGATCAGGCTGCCGCCGCCGCTGATGAGACCCGAGACCGTGAACGGGTTGCTGCTGTTGTATCTGAACGTCGCGCCGCCGGCAATCGTGATGGTGTTGGCATACGTGCCGCTTGTGCCCAACTGGCCGGCCCCGCCGATCTCCAGCGTGCCGGCGTTGATGGCCGTCGGGCCGGTGTAGGTGTTGTTGCCGTCCAGGATGCTGGTCCGTCCCGGGCTGCCCTGGGTGAACGAGGACGCACCGCTGATGACGCTCGCTGCACCTTGATTGACAATGCCCGTGCCGCTGGTGGTAATCGCCGTGCCGCCGGTCAGGGAACCGGTGAGACTGAGGGTCCCCGCGCTGACGGTGGTGGCGCCGGTGTAGCTGTTGGTCGTGCCGGCCAGGATGCTCGTCCCCGCGCTTGAGTGGGTAATGCTCGCCGCGCCACTGATGGCGCCCGTGGAGCTTTCCGAGAGAACTCCGCTCCCGCTGACCGTGATGGCCCCGCCGGTGATGGATCCATTGAGGTTCAGCGTCCCCGCGCTCACGGTGGTGGCGCCTCCTCCGGTGAGGGATCCATTGAGGTTCAGTATCCCCGCGCTCACGGCGGTGGCGCCGGTGTAGCTGTTAGTGCCGGCCAGGGTGCTCGTCCCCGCGCTTGAGTGGGTAATGCTCGCCGCGCCGCTGATGACGCTCGTGGAGCTTTCCAAGAGAACTCCGCTCCCGCTGACCGTGATGGCCGTGCCTCCAGTGAGGGATCCATCGAGGCTCAGCGTGCCGGCGCTCACGGCGGTGGCGCCGGTGTAGCTGTTGGCGCCGGTGAGGGTGAGCAGGCCCGCGCCGCACTTGGCCAGGCCGGTGGCGCCCGTGTTGTTGACAATGTCAGAGGTGATGGTCAGGCCGGCGTCGGTGTTGTTCTGGACGATGACCAGAGCGGCGCTCGCGGCGCCCGCGAGCGTGCCGCCTGTGATGGTGGATAGGTTGGCGGCGCCGACGGTGCTGTTGACGAGGATGCTGCCCGAACTGATGACATTGGCTCCCGCCGCAAGCGTCACGGTATTGGCGCCGGCCGTATTGAAGCGCAGGCTGTTGGGCGTGATCACGCCGTCCAAGGTTCCTTCGATGCTGTTCACGTCGATATTCTTATTGGTGTAATTGCCCGCCATGGTGTTGGCATCACTGGTCAAGGTGTAGGACCCGGACGCAAGCCCGGAGATGGCGTTGCCGTCGCCGTTGGCGACCGCCCAGGTGTTGCCGAACGTGGTGCCGGGAATGATGCCGCCGATGTTGCTCGCCGTCAGGGCGGCGACGGTGCCCAAGCCCGTGCCGGCAAAATCGATCGTGCCGCCGGTATTTGCGATGGTGCCCAGGTTCAGGGTGTTGTTGGCATCCACCGAGATCGCGGGCAGGCCCGAGAGGTTGGTGGTGGTGAAGCTCTGCGTCGTGCCGCCGGTGACGGTGCGGGTGTAGCTGAACGTCCCGCCGCCAAGGTTGAGGATGGTGGAGGCGAGCGAGCCGTTGGCGGTGCCGCCGCCGAGGTCCAGCGTGCCGGCGCTGACGGTGGTCGCGCCGGTGTAGGGGCTCGCGCCGGTGAGCTTCAGCGTCCCGCCGGTAACCTTGGTCAGCGATGCAGCCGTGATGTTGCTCGCCGTGTTGCCGCTTGCGATGGACAACGCGACGCCGCCGGCCAACAGGTCGGTGCCGCTGTCGCCGGTAACGCTATTGAGCGAAAGGCCCGCGGCGCCGGAAATCGTCAGTTGCGTTCCGCCGTTGGTAATCGACAGATTGCCAAGCGTGGGGTTCCCGCTCGCCGACCCCAGGTCCAGCGTCGAACTGGCCGTGGCGGCAATGCTGGTGTTGGGAAGGTTGACATACCCGGCGCCCGCCGGAACCACTTCGTTGGTCAGGCCGTAGAGGTGGAAGGTCGCCGCCGGTATCTGGGTGGCCTTGAGGGTAAACTTGCCCGCGGCGTCGGCCTGGAACACGTAGCCCATCGCCCAAGCGGTGCCGGAAGTGAATCCGCCGCTGCCGTTGACCAGCGCGTTCCAATTGGCGGTGTTTCCGCTGTCCAGGGGATTGTCCTCATTGACAATCCACGTACTCTGCGGCGTCGTGGAATTGCCGATGTAGGTGTCGAACTGCTGCCGGCGGTCGTCGGTGGTCACGCTCCACGTGCGGCAGTAGAGTCGCGTCTCGTAGTATTGGCCGGGTGTCAGGCCCGTCAGCACGATGTTGTTCGGGGTCGCGCCGTAGCGGAAGTCGTTGTAGAGAGTCCACAGGCCGGGATAGGTCGCCTGTGGAATGTTCGTCTGGAAGTTGGCCGGGTTGCCGGCCGTGTTGGAGGTGGCGCCCTGCGACCCTGTCATTGTGGTGGAACCGAAGTAGTTCTGGAACGTCACGCCGTTGATTGGGTTGCCTAAAGCAGCGCCGTTGCTGGCGGCGCTAAAGTCGATGGCATGCGTATAGGTGTTCGAGGAACTGATGCCGTTGTTGGCGCCGGTAACAACCCGGTAGGTATACTGGTTGAGGTTGCCCGGCGAACCGGAGGCGGCGAGGGCTAACTTGCCGCCGGACATGGTGAATGTTCGGGCGGCAGAGTTGTCGGCAATATTGCTGCCGGAGATGCTTTGGGCGGTGAAGGAAGTCCCGTCGGTGAACGTGGCAGTGACGCTGCCGGGCAGTTTCAGCGCGCTGGTGATGGCCAGCGGGATGGTTGCCGTTACGGTGCCCGCGCCGGCGGAGAAGTCGGCGGTGGCGACTGTGGGAGCGCCGCCGGCAGCGGTAGCAACCGCGCCGCTGGTGAGTTTCAGCGTGGTTCCCGGCGACATCGTGCCGGCGAGATTGACGGTTCCGCCGCCGACGGTCACGTCGCGTGCAATGCTGACGGCGGCGTCGACGTTCAAGGTGCCGCCGGTGGCGACGGTTACGAGGCCGCCGGGGGTGGCCAGCGAACCATTCAACTGCAGGGTGCCGGCGCTGACGGTCGTCGGGCCGGTGTAGGTGTTGGCCTTGTCCAGGACGAGGGTGCCGGCGCCGAGCTTGGTCAGGCCGATAGCGCCGCCTGCGCCCGTGGAGTCGGCGATGGCATTGCCTTGGGTGAAGGTCCCATCTGTGGCGGTGCTCGTGTCAAAGCCGAGATTCGCCCCAGCCTGCAAGCCCTCCGCGGCATTGTTTGCCACCGAGATATTGGTGAGCAGGGTGTTCAGATTGGTGATGTCGAATCCCGCGGCTCCCGCGGAATCGACGTTCAAGGCCAATGTGCCGCCGCTCTTCACGTTGATGTTGGCCGCGGTCCAGTTCGCTGTATTGGCGTCGTAAAGCGAGGCCATCTTGGGGAATTGCAGCGTTCCCGCGCTCACGGTGGTCGCGCCGGCGTAATTGTTGGCGCCGGAGAGGGTGAGGGCGCCCAGGCCTGTCTTGGTCAAGCCGCCGCCGCCGCTCATGTCGCCGGCGATGCTCACGGCAAAGGTGTTGGTATCAATGATGCCGGTGCTGGTCAAGGTTACCAGACGCGTGGAGGCCGAGGTGAAGGCCGCGGCGGCTTGCAGGGTGCCGCCGGTGAAGATGAGGGTGTTGGTGGC
>Ga0315285_10002489_pt1 | contig 19223 bp, 20 predicted proteins | sample YL17G09_36_MG_FD_203698 | JGI IMG/M metagenome (GOLD analysis project Ga0315285, IMG submission 203698) | Sediment microbial communities from Yellowstone Lake, YNP, Wyoming, USA - YL17G09_36 | ecosystem: Environmental > Aquatic > Freshwater > Lake > Sediment | place: USA: Wyoming | collected...
ACCAACCAAATAACGGTCACTAAAAAATGGCTAATTACTTCTTTTTTGAGCATAATTTTTTCAAAGTTTGGGCATTTTCTACCTCATAACCCAAGGCATCATTGTTAAAGAAACCATAAACATCTAAACCCCTTTTTGCCCAATCTTTAATCTTCTTCGCCCAATTCCTTAACTCTTTTTCAGTATAACACGAGGAATAGAGGCGTGTCCTGCCATGAAAGCGAAGATAGATAAAATCAGCCGTCACTTTATCGGTCATCGGCCATTGAGGATAATCCTGAAAAACGATAGCAGCCTTGTGCTTCCTGAGAATTTTAAAAACTGCCTCCGAAAGCCAGCTCTTGTCTCGAAATTCAAAAGCATGGCGCCAGCTTCGGGGCAAACTCTTTAAGAAATCAGCTAATCTTTCGGGATTAGCCTTGAATCGTGGTGGCAATTGCCAGAGAACCACTTGAGCAGGTTGGACCGGCCGAGCGGTCAGACCTCCTAATAAAGGGCTCGCTTTCTCAAAAAACGTTTCCACCGCTTCTCGACTGTCTTTGCGCTTCTTCATTTGGGTAATGTAGCGGCTGCCTTTAACGGCAAAAATGAATTCTTTGCCGGCTTGCTGGCGCCAATTCTTAAACGTCTCTTTTTTGGGCAGGCGGTAAAAGGAAACGTTGAGTTCCACGCTGTTGAAATGTTGGCCATAATAGGCAAACCACTTGGATTGGGGTAAATCCTTGGGATAGAAAATTCCCTGACCCCAATGGGGATAAGAAAAACCTGAAGTGCCTATATAGATTTTTGCCACAAATGTTTCTCCAAATCGACGTGTTGCTTGTCTTTAAAAACCACCCCTTCATTGAGAAGTTTTCTTCTTTGCTCTTTAAACCCTGGCGCCAATCTCCCCTTTCGGTTGACGACCCGGTAACAGGGGATGGTTTTAGGATCAGGATTACGGTGAAGGGCGTTGCCCACGGCTCTGGCCGCTTTGACCTTGCCTATTTTTTGGGCGATTAATCCGTAAGTGATTACTTGGCCGAAAGGAATTTTTTTGGTGATTTGATAAACTTTCTCAGAAAAATTCACTTTTTCTTTTTCTTCTTCAACTCAGCTAATTTCCACATAAAAAGCCTGGCTGGGTTATTAACCTTGTTGGCATCTTTGACAAAATTTCTGGCTTCTTCCAAAAGAACCCTGGGTGTTACTTTGGCCAGTTTGATATAAAGGGATTTATGGGCCAAGTCCTTTAATTCTTCGGCCAGACGATAACCAAAGTCCTGAAACTCCCGGGAAATATATTTTTTTTCATCCCAGTCAAAATCTTTGAGAATATCGCCCACGATCTGAAAACTCTTTTTCTGGTTATTTTTCTTGGTCATTTTATCTTCTGGCCATCAAAATCGGAGCTAACCTGCCTCATCAAGAAGCTAAAAGAAAAGCCGCTTTTAAAGGCAAACTGATTAAGACCAAAGCCGCGTCATCAATTAATTCCCCCATTTATTTTTTCCTCATGTCACGGTAACAAACAAACAAAAAAACCGTCCCCAACAAAGAAAGCAAGCCCACCAAGAAAAACAAGGGTCGAAAACCTAAATAATTGGCCATCACTCCGCCTAAACCAGCGACCACCGCACCCCCAAGATTAGTGGCCGATGAATAAAAACTCCATTGAAACCCTTCTTGATGATTATCAAGGTGACGGGTAAAAATGGCCAGCCATGCAGGATAAGAAAGAGCCATGCCAAAACCACTGACAACTTGAATTAAAAAAACCTGGGGAATGGTCCGGGCAAAGATAAAAAGAAAGGCGGAACAGGCAATAATCAATGAGCCGCTAATCATCACCCAAAAATCATCAATCTCCCCCTTTTTTTTATCAATCAACCAGGCAATGGGTAGTTGACTTAGAGACTTGGTTAACAAGGCAATGGCCACCGCCAGACCGGCGATTTTGACATCGCCTCCTTGAATTTGGTCAGCAAAAAAAATCGCTAAAACCGGATTAACCAGACCCCAACCAGAAAGCATCAGAATATCAGACAGAGTCAGAAAACGAATTACTTTATTGATGGGAAAAACAAATTTCATTCTAATTAAATCGATTCATACTGACGGCCAAGCCTTCTTTCAGGGCGATTTGAATTGCTTTGACACTTTTTCTGATCATCTGCTTCACTTTGGCCTTCTCTTTATGATTGAATTCTGACAAAACGTACCTTTCCACCATTTTTTCCTTGCCAACCTTGCTTTTTTCTCTCTTGACTGGATAGCCTATCCCCAGGCGAAACCTGACAAAAGCGTCGGTATTTAATTCTTTAATCATCGATTCTAACCCCCGGTGCCCGGCCGTCCCCCCTCCTTTTCTAATTCTCACCTTGCCTAGAGGCAAATCGATCTCATCATGAATCACCCAAATGTCTTCCGGTTTAATCTTATAATAATGGGCCATCTGGGTGACGGCAAATCCGGAGGCGTTCATAAAAGTTTGGGGTTTGACTAAAATTAACTCATTGACTTTAAACATCAAACTGTTAGATTTCTTTTCTGTCTGCCAATTGGTTTTTTCCACCGGTGTCAATTTTCTCAACAACTCATCCAAAACCATAAAACCAAGGTTATGGCGAATATTGGCGTATTTTTCTCCGGGATTACCTAAACCAACAATAAGTTTCACCTTTTTAATAACTCCTTGACTTTTTTATCGGCAATTTGGGCAAACTCTTGATAAAACTGGCCCACGGCAAAAAACATTAAAGGCGCCTCGAGGTAAATCACCTCATCGGCTTTGGCCTCGAGCTTCTTCAGCGAATCTCGAGCAATCACGGGCACGGCGACGATGATTTGCTTGGGCTCTTGTTGTCTCACGACCTCAACCGCGGCTTCCATGGTGGCGCCGGTCGCCACCCCATCATCAGTAATAATGACCTGCTTGTTTTTAAGTTGAGGAAAGGGTTTTTCACCTCGATACTCTTTGATTCGCCTCGCCACCTCTTTCTGTCGGTTGGCAATTTCCTTCTGAAGATAGCTTTTGTCTGCACCGACTTGATTGGCCAGTTCTTCATTAATCACGGGCACACCCATGGCGCCTACCGCCCCAATGGCTAATTCGGGATTATCAGGTGCCCCAATTTTTTTGGTGACAATCACCTCCAAAGGGCAATTCAATCCCTGGGCCAATTCCTTTCCGACCACCAAGCCACCTCGAGGAATGGCTAAGACAAGCAAATTCTTTCTCTCTTTGAAGTTATTTAATTTGGCCGCCAGCATCTTGCCCGCTTCTTCTCTATTTTTGAAAATCATTTCTATCCCAATTTTAACACACAAAAAAGCAGTCCGATCTGACGGCTAAAAAAGCAGTCTGATGATTTAATCACTGATCGAACTGCTATTTTATTTTAGTCAGCAGCTTTTTAGCTTGATCGCCCACAAAAGGCAGCTTAAACTCCTCCCCTTGATAAGCTTTGAAGATTAAAACCAGCCAAAGAACAAAACCCACAATCCAAAGCACGGGAGAAAGCATCCAGCCAATGACTGGCACAAACATCAAAATCATCAGGATGCCAAAAACAACGATTGACTGCATCGCGTGGAAGCGAACAAAAGGATCTTTTTCAATCAAGAGAAAAACAATTCCCGTTACCCAACCCAAAACATAAGTTAGGGCAGCGGCAGTATTTTTAGGTAAACCAGTGCCTGCTTTTTCGGCCATAATTTTTGTTCTCCGCAGTAACTAAAAAATAGAAAATTATACGAGCGTTATTGCGAAGTATCTTTTTTTCACCTCCCTTCTCCTTAAATCGTCCCACAAAACTTCCGTTCTTGTCAACTGTCATTTTTTTAAAACAAACTCATTTGTTTTTTTTCCTCGGCTTCTTTTTCTCCCCAAATTTTAACCGTCCCAAAAACGCCATCATAACCCGGGTCAACCACAATTTCACCGTCTCTGACTTTTTTTATCCCTTGAGCAATTTTTTCGCCGGCAATTTTGGCAATTTCTAAGGGGTCCGTCTTTAACAAAACCGCTAACTCTGAACCCAATCTTTCTGTTAAACGATTGTACTCATTTACCACTGTTTGGCTGGAAATGCCAGCTCCTAAAGATTCAGATAAAATCTCCATTAAAGGCACCAACATCTTATAAGGCGGTCGATTTTTCGGATGATAATCAGCTGGTCTGATCGCCAACTCTTCAACCCGATGCATCACCCCGATGGTTAAAGGTTTACCGCAAATCGGACAAGTGGTTCCCAACCTTTTTGTTTCTTCCGGAGACTGTTTTACCTGACAATTCCGGTGGCCCGTATAATGATATTTCCCTTCTTCTGGATAAAACTCAATCGTATAAGCAATCTTCCCTTCTTTAATGGCCTTGGCCACGTCTTGATAAGTGTATAAATCTTTTTCCATGGCCAAAACCGTGGCTTCTCTGCCTAATTTCTGGGGACTGTGAGCGTCACTAAAACTGACAATACTCCGCTTATCCAATTCCTCAATTCGCCAGTTCATCGCCGGGTCACTGGAAAGACCTGTTTCAATCGCCCCAATTCGGTCTGTAAACTGCCCAAAACATTCTTTAATTGAATCAAAACCAGACCGGGAGCCATAGAGAGAGAACCAAGGCGTCCAAGCGTGAGCCGGAATCACCAAACATTCCTTAGAAACGGAAAAAACCAACTCACAAAGTTCAAGGCTGGACAAGCCCGTCATCGGCCGACCATCTGATAAAAGTTTGACGCCATGTCCCTGAAGTTGCTTGTTTATCTCCTCAACCATCTCAAAATTGGGCGCCAAAACCAGGTTATGAATGCGGTGTCCCTTACCTCCTTGACTGTAAATACTGGCAATTTCGGTGACCAGAAGAAATCGGGGCCCTTTGGGGTCTTCTTTGGGAGCATAAACGCCCTCACTCACCTCAAGCAAATCGTTTTTTAATTCTCTTAGCCATAAAGGATGGGTCCAATCCGCCGCGCCGACAAGGTCAATCCCCTTTTTCTTTGCCCATCTGGCCATCTCCGGAATAACCATTTGTTTGGATACCGCCCGAGAGTATTTAGAATGAAGATGAAGATCAGCAATCAATTCCATGAATTAGGGCTTGAGAAATTCGAGCAGGACAAAAATTAAGTAAACGCCAAACAAAGCCGCCCCCTCCCAACGCTCCAACCGATGTTTGGTGCGAATGAAAAGATAAAAAATCCCAAAAATGACTACAAAAGCGATGGTCGCCAGTAAATACTCGTCAAACGCCTGGATTCTTAAAGGAGAAATCAAGGCCGCCAAACCAATAATCAAGGTGCCATTGGCCACCACCGAACCCAAGAGGTCACCAAAAACCATGGAGGACTCATGCTTCCTGATCGCTTTCAAGGAAAAAGCCAATTCCGGTAAAGAAGTGCCCACGGCCACCAAAAACAAACCAATTAACAAAAGGGGCAAATTAAAAGCAATCGCCATTTTGCTGGCTAGCCTGACCAGCATCTCGGCGGCAAAAAGGAGCATGGCCAACCCCAAAAACAACCAACCCACTTCTTTTTGGGTACCCCGGTGACTCATTTGTCGTAAAAGTCGTCTGACTAAACCCTCCTCTTCTCCTCTGGTTCCGGCTAACCGTTCTTGCCTCTCTTTAAAAACCCAATTGATGTAAAAACCATAAAGCAACAATAAAATCAAACCGTCCATTCTGGTCAGGCTCTTGTCAAATAAAAGGACCATCGGGGCTGACCCAGCGAGAAAAGCGTAAAAAACATCGCGACGCAGAAAAAGACCTCTGACCGCCACCGCCCCGCCAATCAAAGCCGCTCCGCCAATCACCAAAGATAAATCGGCAATATTGGAACCAATCACGTTACCCAAAGCCAAATTGGATTGGTTGTCCAAGGCGGCGGCTAAACAGACAACCAACTCTGGTAAAGAAGTCGCCAAAGCCATTAAAAAAGAGGTGATGGCAAATCGACCGACTTTGGTTTTGTCTGACAAGCCTTTGAGGTTAACGACAATGACGTCCGTCGCTTTAATTAAAACTAAGGAAAAGCCAAAAATGAGAAGCAAATAAAAAAGAATCGTCAAGGTCATCGAAAATATCTTACCACTTTTTCTGGCGAATGAGAAAAACCCATTTGGTCAATTCAATGGCCAAAAGATTAAAAAAGCCAATCCCCAAAAGAAAGAGCCACTCGCGAACTCCTAGAGGATGCGTTTTTAACAAAAATTGGAGGGGCGGAAAAAAGACGGCCAGAAAAAGCATAAAAAAGCCTAAAAAAACGGTTAAAGTTAAAAACTTGTTATTAAACGGATTGTATCTAAAGATTGGTCGGCGCAGAGACCGACAGGCAAAAATGATAAAGGAAGAAATTATGCCTAAACTGACAAAAACCATCGTCTGACTAAATTTAAACGGCAATATTCCTCTCCAAGTAGCGATCACCAATCCCAACAAGAAAAAATCAGTAATAATCCCAATGATGAAAATGATAACTTTCATCGGTAAATCAATGATGGCTGCCTCTTTCTGCCGCGGCATATCTTTCATCAGTCCCTTTTCTTTGGGCTCAAAAGCCAGGGCGACCGCCGGTAAACTATCTTGAATTAAATTAATCCAAAGAATCTGGGCAGCCGTCAAAGGTAAAGGCAGTCTGAAAAAAAGGCTCCCGCCAATAAGAATAATTTCGGTAAAACTGCAGGAAAACAAGTAAAGCATTACTTTCTTAATGTTTTCAAAAATCATTCTTCCTTCCTCGACCGCGTGGACAATGGTGGCAAAATTGGAATCAAGTAAAACCATATCTGCGGCTTCTTTAGCCACGTCCGAAGCTTCACCGACAACGATGCCAATATCAGCCTGTTTCAAGGCAGGGGCATCATTAACGCCGTCACCGGTCATCGCCACTACCTCATGATTATCCTTGAGAGCCTGAACAATCTTCAATTTTTGCTCCGGATTGGTCCGGGCAAAAAGAACCACCCTGTCCACTCTCTTCGCCAATTCTTTTTCTGATAACCTTTCCAATTCTGTTCCTTCCATTGTTTGAGTTTGAGAATCCAGTTTAAAGCCGAGTTGTTTTAAAACGGCTTTGGCCGTCGGGAGATAGTCACCGGTAATCACCTTGACTTTAATCCCCGCTTCTTGACATTCTTTCAAAGCCGGTTTGACGCTTTCTCTGACCGGGTCTTCATAAACCAACACGCCTAACCACTCATAATTTTTTAAGTCTTCTTGATTGATTTTCTTTTTTTCTCCTTTGACTCTTTGAAAGCCAAAGCCGACCAGACGATGACCTTGGGAGCCATAGTCATCGAATTTTTTTTGCCATTTTTGCTGAGCTTCTTTGCTTAAGTTGGTCTGAGCCAAAATTACTTCCGGTGCTCCGGAAATAATTAAAAGCTGGGGATGAAGAGTGGCAATGATTTTGGTTTGAGGAGAAAAAGGAATTTCATCTAAACGAGGATTTTTCGCTTGTAAAATCTTGGGATCGACTTTTTGCTCTACCACCCAATCCCACATGGCCACTTCCAAAGGGTCTCTCATATCATTACAAAGAATCGCCCCTTTTATCCCCAATTCCTTGTCAATCAAATCCGCCTTAATCACTTTCATCTCTCCTTCAGTCAGTGTGCCTGTTTTATCGGCGCAAATCACCGAGACGGAGCCTAGCGTCTCCGCCGCCACTAATTTCCGCACCACCGCTTTTCTCTTCAGAATCCGCTGCATGCCTAAGGCCAAAATGACGGTTAAGGTCACCACCAAACCCTCGGGAATGGCGGCCACGGCCACGGCCACGCTGGTAGTAAAGATCTCAATGAGTTCATAGCCAAAAAGCCCCCCTAAAACAAAAATAATCAAGGAAACCATCCCGACTACCAAAGCAATGATTTTTGACAGCTTGCCTAACTGAATCTGAAGAGGGGTGGCTTCTTCTTCCAACTCCACCAAACTCTTGCCAATCTTCCCCATCTCCGTGTTCATCCCAATCTCCGTCACTTTCATCTTGGCAATGCCGATGGCCACGGTCGTTCCCATAAAAACCTTGTTTTCTTTTTTGACCTGGTCAATTTTTAAAATGGCTTTTTTTCTTACCGGCATTGATTCACCGGTTAAAATCGCTTCATTCACCGAAAAATCAGTCGCTTCGACCAAAACCCCATCCGCGGAAACCCGGTCACCAATCGTTAAAACGACTAAATCACCCGAGACAATTTTCGAAGCCTCAATTTCTTGCGGTTGGCCATCACGAATAACTTTGGCTTTAGGCGCCAGCAAAGAGCGAAGCGCCGCCAGCGATTTTTGGGCTTTTCTTTCTTGGTAAAAACCAAGAAAGGTATTCAACCAAACCGCGGCAAAAATCACCACTGAATCAGTCAAATCTTGAAGGAAAAAAGTCACCAAACCAGCCAAAACCAAAATGTAAACCAAGGGGGACTTAAATTGAAAAAGAAAAAGTTTTAAAGAAGGAAAATCTTTCTTGTGATCAAGTTTATTGGGACCGAATTCTTCCAGTTTTTTTTGGGCTTCTTCTGAAGTTAAACCCTGTTTAAATAATTCTTGCTTAGCCACAAAATCATTGTAGCATAAAAATTGTCAGTTACTTCTCATTCTCTCTTTGCTTTTCTAATAAGATGGCAAAGTCTCTTAAACCTAGTTCCACTCTTAATCTCTTGGCGTGAGGGTATTCCTCAAAAAACCTACTTGTATTCATCACGGCGTTTTCTAAACCTAAATCAACCAAATCATTAACATTATCTGCCAGCTCCTTTTTTGCTTCCCGAGACAAAACCTCTAAACAAGCCATTTTGATTATTGCCAAAGTCACTTTTAAAGAATCTAACTCTCTCGCTCTTTGCCTATTTTCCCAAGTCTCGACAAATCCTATTCCAGAGTCTCCTTCTCTGTCTTGGACATAATCGAACTCGTTTGTCTGAGAGCGTTCAATCGCCTCATTTTTTCCTGTCATGACCTTCACCTCCTTTCAATCAAAAACTGCCTTAAGGCAGTCTATTTTTTATAACACAATCTCTAACCAATTACCATTACTTCTGGAGTTTGTAAAGTTTTTCCGCTTTTTTGAAAGCAATTGCTCCTTTTATTCCTTGACCCCAACAACAAAGGTCCCTGTTAACTTACCACTGTAGGTCGCTTTAGCAGTACAGCTTCCCAGTCCACTACCCTGGTATGTAACATTTACATTCCCTTGTCCTTCGGCTCGATAAGCACCTAATAAGCAATCAATTCTCCTAACGACCCACTTCCCGCTTATTTTAATTTTTGAACAATCAATATATTTGCAGACCTGGCAAACATTATTCCAGCTTGCTTCAACCCTGGGCGAAGTGCAAATATTTTTTAAGGTGGTCTCTATTGTATAAGTATCACCTTTACGGATTGTTGGAACCCAGTGATATCCAAAAGGAATAGTGGTAGCCGGAATTTCACCAGACCATCTCCCATTACGAATAGGGCAAAAAACTTCCCACTTAGTAGGTGCGTATGTTTCGACCTTAACATTATAATTCCTAGCCGGAACTTTTTGACACAATCTTAAAATCTCGGCAGCAAAACTAGAAAGTCCTTGTTTCTCTTGAACCGCAGAGACAGTTATCCCAACCCCAACTAGTAAAAAGAAGATAATAACCAAAGAACCTACTACTCGCCTAAAACTTGAGGTTGATTTTTTCTTCAAAGCCACTCTTTTCTCACCTCCTTTCTTGTTTATCAAATCCTACATCTTAATGATATCATGATATCATTTTTGGAGCTTATACAGTTTTTCTGCTTCGGCAAGGGTGGTTGCTTGTTCAGGAGATTTATCATCCCGAAAACGAACCAGCCTGGGAAAGCGCAGGGCGTATTGGGCGGTGTGAATAGGTGACCGGGTGATGTTGTCGGCTTCAATTTCAACGATAATTTTCGGTGAACACCAGCTGTCCGGAAACAGATTTTTATTGACTTGATATTCTTTGGGCTTTTCCTTGGCTTTGACTTGGCCGCAACGCTGATACATTTCCCGCCACTGGTCATCGGTCAAGCCGGTGCCAATCTTGGAGATGGTTAAAAATTCATTGCCTTTTCTGACGCCCACCAAAAAGGCCCCGAGACCAAAATTCGCTCGCTTGCCTTTCCCTTTGTTGTAACCCATGATCACACAATCTAAAGTGTCCGCCAAACCGCCACCTTTCTTCCCCTTTTCCTGCTTAAGTTTAACCCAGGTGTAACCCCGCCGGCCCGGATCATAAACTTCCTGCCATTTTTTAACGATCACGCCCTCTAAACCTTTATTAATCTGCTCATCATGATATTTTCTTAATGCTTGAGGATTTTCCGTCAAGATTTGAGGGGTGAGAATCAGGATTTTATTTTTTTCAGAGAGCATTTTTGCCAAAATGGCCCTTCGTTGATTAAAAGGCATTTTCAGTAAATCCTGACCGTCTTTGTACAAAACATCAAAACAAAAGAATTTAAGAGGAATCTCTTTTGATTTCAGACTAATGCCATATTTTCTTTTTCGCTTCATTGTTTCCTGGAAAGGCAAAAATTTGCCTGTTTTTGGGTCATAGCCAATCGCTTCACAGTCCAAAATCGCTTCTTGTGCCTTCACTTCTTTAAAAACCGCTTCCACCAAATCAGGAAACATGTTGGTCGTGTTTTCCAAGTTACGAGTGAAAGTTCTCACAAAACCTTTGGGCTGAAAATCAAAGGCTAATTGGTCTTCTTTCTGTTCCCATTTTTTCTTCCGACTGAAATGGATTTGCAAGCGCGTGCCGTCAAATTTAGGCTCAATCGCCATCTTACCCAGTTTTTTGACGATCTCTTCAGCCGTGGGCAAACGTTGACAAAGAGCCGGCATAATCGGGACGCCAATCTGAACCTTGATGCCTTTCAAGCCTTTTAAACCCTTTGTTTTAATTATCTGGGCAATTTGACCGCCATCCGCCCGATCGTTGTAGGCCTCTTCAATTTCTTTCCTTTTGCTTTTATCACCGGTGATCATCCAGGACAAAGCGTCAAGAATGGTTAAATCCGAGAAACCCATTCTTAATTTACCCAGAGGAATCCGGACAATGTACTTGGCACTTTCGCCATCAAGGTCATTAAGGAGTTGGGCCAGGTTTTTGATTTTTCGCTCGACCGACCCCTCACCACCCTCCAAGGCAATCTGATAAAGTCGCTCATAAACCTGATTAATGGACAAGGGTTTTGATTTGGCTCCTTGGTCAAAATTTTTGGCCACCTCACCCAAATCCCCTATTTTTTTGTATTCCTTCCTGACTTTTTCCTCACTTTGCTGGTAGGCTTGGGCCAGTGCCCTCATCATCATTTTTTCAGCGAGATTAAATTCAATCCCGGCGTAAAGCGGCGCCAAACGGCCCAAAGAAAGGTAACAAATCTTATCCACCTCATTTTTATCCGCCTTCTTAAGCAAATCAGATAAAATCTCGGTGATTTGATTCCGAGAGGCAGTCGCTTCTAATCGAGAAAAATAAATGGCTAATTTTTTAAATGTCACGGTTTAAAGCAGGTTTTGCGTAAAATAAAAATAAGCAAAAACGGTTATCAGGATAAAAGTCGAACCAAACATAATCGAAAGCCAACCGATAAGCTCTTCCTGATAAATTTTAACAATGCCTTCACCAATTAAAGTCAGGCCAAAAAGACTGGGTAAAATTAAAAGCATGTAGAGAAATTGCGGATCAGTTGGCTCCATTTTATTTGAGAACGTACCTGGCGGCTTTGGTTTTACCTTGTTTTTTGACCAAACCTTTTTTAACAAAATAATTGAAATCGCGAACAAGGGTGTCATCTGAATACTTGTCGGCCACTTTTCTGGCTTCGGCGGTGGTCAGAGAACCATGCTCCTCTAAATATTCCACCAACTTTATCTGGCGTTCGTTTAAAGGCACCTGCTTGCCGACTCGTCCTTTAATCTTAATATCCACGGAAAGCCTTTTGACTTTTTCCTTAATTCGGGTCAATTCCACCCCCATGGCTTGAGTGAAATACTCCAACCAAGGGGTTAAGTCCCTTTTGGCCAAGTCCTTGGCTTGCTTGTCAACGGCCATCAATGATTGATAGTAGCGAGCGGCGTCTTTATCAAAATAATCTTCAAGCGAAAAGAATTTATTGATCTCATAGCCTTCGGCAAAAAGAATCAAAGTGGCCAAGGCTCGAGTCGTCCGGCCATTAGCCTCAACAAAAGGATGTACACTGACCAAATAATAGTGAGCAATGCCGGCCCGAAGCGCCGGATGAATTCTTTTTGCCTCGGTGGAATTAAGCCATTCAAAAAAATCTTCCATCAAAAAAGGGACTTCGACAGCGGGTGGAGGCCGAAAAGCGACTTCCCCGGTGGCACTATTTTTAAGAACGACTTGGGTCTGACGATATTGACCGGCCCGACCATCGGTAATCACCCGTTCGCAGGCAATTCGATTAATCTCTTTAACCATTTTTTGACTGTAATGGGGACTCTCCCCTAGTTCTCTTTTCGAACTATCAAGGTATTTGAGGACATTCCGATAATTAATCACTTCCTGAATATCCCGCTCTCGAGCGACAAATTCCTCTCCTTCAATCGCTTTGCGGACTTCACTTAAAGTCAAATCGTTGCCTTCAATGTGGGTACCGTGATGGACGGTCCGCAGCAAAGCGTCCTTTTTAAAACGAGATTCATAAATAGGAATCAGGGGGGCGTTTTTAATTACTTCTTTGGCGGCCTCGACGAGACCAATATTGGCCAAAATCTCATTAGTAATCCTATACTGAGGCGTGTACACTGGCGTTATTATTGCATAATTTGCGAGAAATATCAAGAAGAGCAGTTTTGGTCCTTTGACCCTAAATGAATCCTCCCCCAACACGGAGGTTGAGGGTTTCCTTTGCTAACCCCACCGCTTTTTTGTGCTGGTGTCGGCTTCTTACGCCTGCACTGCTCCTCCCCGAAGTTTCGGGGAGCGGCGGGTCGAAGTATCGACCCTTGGTGCAGTTGTAACAAACTTCTTCATCACTTCAGGAATTTTATCCGCCAAATCATCGGCACTAAAATTGGCGCCAACTTTTTCAAAAAGAGCGTCCACGGCTTGCCTCATTAACCAAGAAGAGGCGCAGGCCGAAAGAAAAGGCGGGTTTTTGGCGGCCAAAGCCACCACCAAACCGGCCAAAACATCACCAATCCCCCCTTTGGTCAAAGGTACGTCATGATTTTCGACAATTTGCGTTTCTTGAGGCGAGCAAACCCTGGTTTCTTGATTCTTGCCGATGATGACGCATTGATATTTCTTGGCCGCTTCTTGGGGCGCCATTTCGCCAAAAAGCAGTTGGTATTCTTTTTTATTAGGGGTCAAAATGGCGTTCTTAGGAATAAATTTGGGGTCCATCACTTGCAGTGAACCGGCGTCAATCACCCATTGTTTTTGGGGAAATTGCTTGAGGAATTTCTCGGTGATTCTTTTGGTTGCTTGACCGGCCTCATCAAACCTTTCTTCTCCCTCTTTTCGGTATCTCATCAAGCCTGGGCCAATCAAGATGGCGTCGGCTTTAGCCAGATATCTTTCCACCTCTTCCCAAGGCACCCAGATAAAAGAAAAAAGCTTGCCCTTAAGCTCTTCGGCGACTCTGCCGATTGAGGGCTCGGGCGAAGCAAAGTAAATCATATCAATGATTCTGGCGGCCACCTTTAAGGACAAAAGCGGCGCCCCGTGGAAAAGAGAGGAGCCGCCAATAATCGCAATTTGACCATTACCGCCTTTGCCTGCATTTGCTCGTGGCTGGTAAAGCTGGCCTTTTTTTAAACAGAATTTTCCCATTACTTTAACTTTATCATTTTTACTTTTTTTCTGTAATCCGGTTCCACCAAATGAATATCCGTCGTCGTCAAAATCGTTTGTTGTTTAGGGATAATGGTAACCAAATGTTGGCGGCGCTCATGGTCTAGCTCGGAAAAGATGTCATCTAATAATAGTATTGGTCTTTGGCCCGTTTTTGCCGCGACAAATTCTAATTCCGCCAATTTTAAACTGAAAACTGCCGTCCTCTGTTCTCCCCGAGAACCAAAAAGATGAAGATTTCTTTCTTCACCACCGTTAACCAAATTAAGGCTAAAATCATCCCGATGGGGACCGATTAAAGTCATCCCCGCCCCAATTTCTTTGGTTTGATATTGTTCCAGCCTTAAAGGCGATAGAAGACTTTTTTGATAATCAATCACCAAATCTCCGAAGTAGTCCGGCCGTTGATTGATAAAATCAATCAGTTCTCCCCTTTTTTGACTCATCACTTCTCCGTTCTCCAAAATCAGCTTGTTCCATAAAAAAAGGCTTGATTTCGCCCGGCCCTTATCCCGAATTTGCTCTAAAAGCTTGTTTCTCTGGCGCAGGCTTTTTTGGTAAGAAAGACTCGCCCGGCGATAGTCTCGATCCACCTGTTCCAAAACCGCATCGAGATAGTCACGCCGAATCGAAGGACTGCCAATAACAATCTCCAAGTCTTCGGGTCCAAAAAAGACGCTATTTAAATGGCCGAGAAAATCTATCTGCCGTTTTCTCACTCCATTAAGGAGGTATTGCTTTTTCAACGTCTTTTGGTTCTGAATTTGACCTGGCGTCAGGATGATTTCCAATTCTTCAAGGTCTTCTTCCCCTTCAACCACGGCTTTAACTCTGGCCAACTCTCTTTCATAACTAATCATTTCCTGTTCGGTTTGAGCCCGAAAAGATTTACCGGTCGCCAGCAAATAAATGGCTTCCAGTAAATTGGTCTTCCCGGAGGTGTTGGGACCAACCACCAAATTGGTGCCTTGAGAAAAATGAAAGGCTACTTTTTGATAAGAACGAAAATTCTGAAGCTCCAGGGTTTTAAGCATCATGGCTTATTTTTGACATTCTGGACAGAAAAAGCTGCCTCGACCCCCAATTTTAATTCTTTTGATTGTCCCGCCGCAATCAAAACACGGTTTCCCTTGCCGACCGTAGGTCAGGAAATGTTCCTGATAAGCCCCTTTTTTACCCAGAGCATCTAAATAGTATTGGTCTGAAGCCCCCCGATATTTAATTCCGGCTTGAAGCACCTTTTCGATCGCCAGATAAAGTTTTTTGGCTTCTGGGGCGGTGATTTTATTGGCCGGCCGTCGGGGGTCAATTCTGGCTAAAAACAAGGCATCATTGGCATAAATATTACCCACTCCGCTGATTTTCTTTTGGTCCATCAAAACAATTTTAATCGCCCGACTGGTGGCGGCTAAAATTGCTTTAAATTTCTTGAGGTTTAAACTCGTTAAAGGTTCGGGTCCGAATTCCGCCAGGAGTTCTTTCAATTCTTGCTCATTCTTCAAAAGTCTTATCCAACCGAACTTCCTTAAATCACAAAAACGGAGTTCTTGGTCGCCGCTTAAAGAAAAAGTGACGTGCTGCCAATTATCCTTGGGAGTACCTTTCTTTCTGACTAAAAGCCTGCCCGTCAGTTTGAGATGGATGGCTAGGATTTGGCGATTAGCCAGAAAAACCTGAATTACTTTGGCACGTCTTTCCACTTTCTCAATTTTAGTGCCCACCACCGCTTTTTTAACCACCGCCAATGAAGGTTTTACTTGTTTGGGTGAATCCGTGGTCATCGCCAAAATCTGCCGACCGACAATCAAGCGGTTTAAGTCTCTTTTGATTGTTTCCACTTCCGGTAGTTCAGGCATGGTTTTTGATCAATTCTTTAATTTCCTTTTTAAATCTCTCCTTAGAAAACTTTCTAGCCTGTCGCCGACAATCTTCCGGTTTATATTTCTTGGGGTTAAAGCTTTTTAAGATTTTGGCGAGACTGTTTGCCTCAAGTTGCTCAAAAAATTCCCCGGTTTTCCCCTCAACCACCGATTCTAAATAGCCGCCACCCCGAAAAGCGATCACCGGCCGACCGGCGGCCATGGCTTCCACTGGGGTGATGCCAAAATCTTCATCTTCGGCTAAAGCCAAAAAGGCCTTGCATTCTCCGTAATATTGGTAAAGCTTTTTGTCAGACACTCTGCCCAAAAACTTGACCCATTTATTTTTCAATCGACTCAAATCCTTCCCTAACCAACTTAAACCGGCTGGTTCACCCACGATTTTAAGACTCACTTTGGCTTTTTTAGCGGCTTCAACCGCTAATTCAATTCCTTTGGCGCCCACGACTCGCGAAACAATCAAATAATAAGAACCTGTCGAAGTTTCGACAGAACCTTGTTTCTCGCTGGCGCTTGAATAAGAACCTGTCGAAGTTTCGACAGAACCTTGTTTCTCGCTGGCGCTTGAATAAGAACCTGCTCCTTTTGTCGTAGAACCTTGTTTCTCGCTGCGCTCGAAATAATTCTTAGGCTTAAGTCCGCGAGTGGCTCGACTAATTTTGGCCACTTCCACCGGCGGATAGATAACCGTGGCGTCCCGCCGATAAAATTTCTTAACTCTTTGGGCCACATTTTTTGAATTGACCAGCCACTCATCGACTTGTTGGGCGGAACGATAGTCATAAAGTCTCAAAAAATGATTCACCACCGCCGCATAAATTCTCACTGGCCAGTACCGCTGCCAGTCGATTGAGGTCGGATAACCGTAAAGATATCGGGGTGGAGTGTGACAGTAACAAATTACCTTGGTTTGGGGACCGACACGAAAGCCCCGGGTGATATACCAAGAAGCGGAAGTGATGACCAAATCATAATCGCTTAAATCAAAGCCTCGCCAAATTAAAGGCGTTAAAAAGCGCAAAGGACTGTAAAGATGCCCATGTTTTATTAAAGGCGCCAGCCAGGATTCTTTTATTTTAGCCTGAGCAAAAACCTGGCCCGCGGCTGAAGACCGCTGCCAAAAAGCAGTGTAAATCGGCGCTTGAGGATAAATCTCATGAAGCGTCTGGAGGACTCTTTCTGCTCCTCCGTATTCTTTTAAATAGTCATGAACTAAAGCGATTTTCACAGCAGTTCCATTTGTTGATGATTCTCTTTTTTCTTTTTCTTTTCAGTTTCCGTTTTGACACCCGGCAGTTTTTTAATCAAACTCCTAAACCCTAATTCTTGAAAAAGTCTGATTGCTTTTTCTTGGTCATAATCGTGGAGTTGACAGGCTTTGAGGTCGAGTTTGATCGGCACCTTGGTCACGATGGTGGCTAATTTTTTTGAAAGAGCGGCACTCTCTTTTCCTTCTAATAACAATTTAGCCGTCTTGGGTTTTATTTTTTTAACTTGTTGGTAAACAGTCTTCAGGTTTTGATATTGATTTAGAAGTTCAAGCGCCGTCTTGGGTCCGACTCCTGGCACGCCCGGATAATTGTCGGAAGTATCACCCACCAGGGCTTTATAATCAATCACTTGCTCTGGCTTAATTCCCAGTCGTTCCTTCACCTTTTTCTGGTCAAAAAGAATCGGTTCGGAAAAACCTTTTTGGGGCGCGTAGATTTTGATTCTGGGTTTGACTAACTGAAGTAAATCTTTATCACCCGTAACAATCACCGTCTCCATTCTTTTTTGGGACGCTTGGGTGGCTAAAGTGCCGATTAAATCATCGGCTTCGTAACCCGCCATCATAAACATGGGGATATTTAAGGTTTTGACCACCTCGAAAACCCGTTCAATCTGGTCTTTCAGTTCGGTCTCCATTTTTGGTCTTTGGGCTTGGTAGCCAATGAATTCTTTGTGCCTAAAAGTGGGTTGAGGTAAATCAAAAGTGACGGCCACGTATTCGGGATGGAGGTCTTTGAGAACGGAAAGAAGCATTCGGGTAAAACCGTAAACGGCGTTGACGATTTCTCCGTGACGAGTTCTCAAGGTCGCCGGAAAGGCGTAGTAAGCACGGTGAAGGATGGCGTGACCATCAATAAGAACGAGGCGTTTCATGAGGCTATTTTAACATAGCCATGGCTATAAGTCATTCTTTAAGCAATTAGAATCTCAATCAGTCAAGGAGATAATTTTTGCCTGAAAACTCCTAAAATCTTAATTACCTTCGACTTTCTCGTGGACTCATTGGTCTCATTCCAACACCCAAACTACCACTTTTTCCTCTCAAAACAATGTCGCCTCCTTTTAATGAGTAAGCCACATGAGACCGTAAATGACGTGTTCCGGCAAAATCTTTTAAGACGTCATTCCTCGGTGTCTCGCCTTTTTCAACCACTTTCATCCCTGGTGGACGTTGGCCTTTTTCAACTCTCTCTGCAATCCTTTCCAATCGAAAAAGATGAGGATGATATTCACAAGTCATTTTTTCTCTACCTCCTTTCTGGGCAGAAATTATTTTATTTTTTCTTACCTATCAATTTCTCGAACTCCTTCCTATCAATCGTCTCTTGTTCAAAAAGCTTTTGGGCAATTAAATCCAGTCGTTTTTTATTTTTCTTAAGAATCTCCAAAGCCTTCTTATAACCTTCATCCACAATCCGTTTGATTTCTTTGTCCACCTTGGCTTGCATCTCTGGACTTAATTCTGAAGGTTGAATCCAGGTTCTTCCCCATTCCGAGGTCTCGATTTGGGGACCAAAATAGGTCGGCCCCAATTTACTCATGCCAAAATCAACCACCATACTCCGGGCAATTCTCGTGGCTTTGTCAATATCCGAAGCGGCGCCACCGGTAAATTCATTAAAAATTAACTCCTCGGCGGCTCGACCACCCAGCAAAGAAGTAATCGTTTCCAAAAGATGAGATTGGGTTTCAGTATAGCGGTCTTTTTGGGGCGGGATTAAGGTGAAACCCAAGGCGATGCCTCGGGAAACAATCGAAACTCGGTGGACCGGATCCATCAGGGGCAACAGGTGGGCAACAATGGCGTGACCGGCCTCATGATAGGCGGTCATCTTTTTTTCTTCGTCAGATTGAAGCCGCTTTTTCTCTGGTCCCAATTTGACTTTGGTAGCCGCTTCTTCAATATCTTCCATATTAATCACATTTTTATTATAGCGAGCGGCCAAAATGGCGGCTTCATTCAACATGTTCTCAATATCGGCCCCGGAAAAACCCACCGTTCTCTTGGCCACTCGATTCCAAGAAATCCCTTTCACCAAAGGTTTGCCCCGAGCATGAATTTTGATTATCGCTTCCCGGTCTTCAATGTCAGGCATGTCTAAAACCACCCGACGGTCGAATCGGCCCGGACGAAGTAAGGCAGAATCAAGGAGATCGCCTCTGTTAGTATTGTGCAAGAGAATCGGACTTTTTCCTCCAAAAAATGCTTCATTCTCAACTCCGCAAAGATCGTAAACAAAACCCTCAAAGGGCAACTTTCTTACACTTTTG
>Ga0315285_10002490_pt1 | contig 19217 bp, 20 predicted proteins | sample YL17G09_36_MG_FD_203698 | JGI IMG/M metagenome (GOLD analysis project Ga0315285, IMG submission 203698) | Sediment microbial communities from Yellowstone Lake, YNP, Wyoming, USA - YL17G09_36 | ecosystem: Environmental > Aquatic > Freshwater > Lake > Sediment | place: USA: Wyoming | collected...
GGCCGCTCAAGCAGAATGATCCATGGCGGCCTACGGTACCTAGCCAACTATGATCTCGGTCTTGTCAGAGAAGGACTCAGAGAACGGGAAATCCTCCTCAGACTTGCGCCGCATCTTGTTCATCCCCTGAAATTCCTCATCCCACTCTACGGAGGTTTCCTTCATAGGATGAAACTCAAGATTGGCATGATCCTATACGATCTCCTCTCTTACGATAAGTCACTTCCAAATCACGGATACCTCAACAAAACGGAAGTGATCAAGGCGGAACCCGCGCTCGCAGAGAACGACCTGAAGGGCGCATATGTCTACTATGATTCCCAGATCGCGCTCACAGAACGTCTCTGCATGGAGAACGTGCTCTCCGCAAGAAACCGCGGCGCGTTGCTGTTGAATCATGCGAACGTTGTCGGGCTCATGAAGGAGAAGGGCTTGGTCTCTGGGGTGAAAGTCAGGGACACGCTCTCAGGCAAGACAACCGAGTTCCGATCCAGACTGGTTGTCAATGTTGGGGGCCCGTGGCTTGACGAGGTTGTACAGGAAGTGAGGCCAAAGGAACACCCACTAGCCCGAACAACGAAGGGAATCCACCTCGTGACCCCGAAAGTAACAAGCGATGCCGTAGCCCTCTTCGCATCTGACGGACGAGCATACTTCGTGATGCCTTGGATCGGATTCACGCTCGTAGGGACAACCGACACTGACTATGAACAAGACATGGACGCCGTGAAAGCTGAAGTGGACGACGTCGAATACCTGCGAACCGAGGTTCAGAAGGCATTCCCAAGAACACAGTGGAATCGTATCTTCTACACAATCGCTGGCGTGCGCTCACTCCTTCGAATCGAAGGCCTCAAGGAGTCATCCGTCACCCGCCGCCACATAATCTACGATCACGAAAAGAAGGAAGGCCTCAAAGGGCTCATCTCCGTGATCGGTGGCAAACTGACAGCCTACCGAGGCATCTCACAAGACGTGATAGATGCCGTCTGTGACAAACTGGGATCTGGCGCCCTTTGCACAACTGCCAAAGAGAACCTCCCCGGAGCCGACTTGACTGAACTCGAACGAGTCAAGACCCAGGCAAAGTCGATCGCCAAAGAACACGGAATCACCGAGGAAATGCTCAACCATTTGGTCTCACTCTACGGTTCCCGATACAAAGAAGTCCTCGGCTATGTGAAGAAGGACAAGCGCTTACGAGAGCGAATATGCAGGACAAATCCGGACATCATGGCTGAGGTTGTTCACGCCGTCGAAAAGGAATCCGCGCTCACTCTGAGCGACTTCATGATTCGAAGAAGCCTGATCGCGTGGAGAAGATGCGAGGGTCTAGACTGCTGCATGAAAGTCGCGAAGACAATGGGCAAGCTCCTACGTTGGAGTAATCACGAGATCTCCGTGCAAGTTGCAGCATACAAGAACGAGATTGCCATACGTCACGTATACGAAAAGAAGCCGTCGAAACCTACAGTTAGGACACGGAAGAGAGTTCCTGCTCGGCGAAAGAGGTCCAGAAGGTCCCGATAGTCAGCTAGGCGTCTCCCAGTTAAGTGATCTCTGAACTGCCCGTTTCCATCCTGCGCGTATCTGCTCGCGTGCCTTGGCAGACATTCTCGGTCTGAAGATCCTGTTTACCTTCCTTACGCGTTTGAGTTCGCTTAGGTCATCCCATACTCCGACAGCTAGGCCGGCGAGGAATGCTGCTCCCAACGCGGTCGTCTCAGGAATTGCTGACCGCTCAATCGGGATCCCAAGCAGATCGGCTTGGAGTTGCATCAGGAAATTGTTGACTGACGCTCCTCCGTCGACTCTGAGCGACCGTAGTTGATTCCGAGCGGTCTTCGTCATCGCTTCTAGAACATCTACGCTCTGGAGGCAGATCGACTCCAACGCGGCTCTGACGATTTGGTTTCTCGTCGTGTCGCGAGTGATTCCAATTATGAGACCTCGCGCATACATGTTCCAATATGGCGCACCGATGCCAGTGAGTGCAGGAACGAAGAAGACCCCGCCACTATTCGGCGTCCCGCGCCCGATCTGCTCAGTATCTGAGGCCTTCTTCACTATGCCAAGCTGATCTCGTAGCCATTGAATGACTGCGCCGCCGATGAACACGCTTCCTTCCAGCGCGTAGGTGACCTTGCCGTTGAGGCCCCAAGCGATCGTAGAGATCAATCCGGAATGAAGCTTCGGAAGGCGGTCTCCCGCATTCAGGAGGATGAAGCATCCCGTACCGTACGTGTTTTTGGCGACGCCTCTTTCGAAACCAGCCTGACCGAAAAGAGCGGCCTGCTGGTCACCAGCAACTCCGCTGATCGGAATCTCTCTCCCAAAGAGACCTTTCTCTGTGTAACCAAGTATCTCGCTTGAGGACTTCACCTCAGGTAGCATCTCTGATGGAATTCCGAGAAGATCGAGCAGCTTTCGATTCCACGACCGGCGGCTAATGTCATAGATCATGGTCCGAGAGGCGTTCGAGTAATCTGTGGCGTGAACTCGACCTCCTGTGAGCTTCCAGATCAGAAAGCTGTCAACGGTTCCGAAGAGGAGATCACCATTTCTAGCTCTCTTCTTGGCTTTCGGGACATTGTCTAGGAGCCATTTGATTTTCGGTCCTGAGAAGTATGCATCAGGAATGAGGCCAGTGCTCCTTCGGATGTATGAGGTGTAGCCTCTTGATACGAGGTCGTCTATGATCGGAGCGGTTCTTCTGTCCTGCCAGACTATTGCGTTGTGTATGGGTCTGCCTGTGCGCCTGTCCCAAACGATCGTGGTCTCGCGTTGATTCGTTACTCCGATACCAGCGATCCTATTCCTATGCCTAAGAGCAGTCTTCCTGGCTGTGTGGAGCTGAGTCGACCAGATTGCCATCGGGTCATGCTCAACCCATCCTGGACGAGGAAAGACCTGGCGGAATTCTTCTTTCGCAGACCTGACTACTCCGCATCGTTCATCGAAGAGGACTGCGCGCGAGCTTGTGGTTCCTTGGTCAAGCGAGAGGACACACCGTCTCAACGGGGATCACCGTCACATTCGCATGAGTGAGATATCTCACTTGCCGAAATACCGCTTCACGTGGCAGCATCGCAAACATTTTGAATCCAAGCAGCCTCAGACTATGGCATTCGAAACGGCGGCCATGGTCCAGCATGAGGCTGAGCAGCAATGATAGATTCAATGCCCAGAAGAGGTGATCGAGCAAGCGACTGTGAAATGTGCCAGAGGAAAACAGCAACACGTATGGCAAAGTTCACGGCTCATTTTCTTCAGTCAGAACCTACTCCGCTCATGATTGAGGAGCACGTTGCGAAGATGGAGTTCGAGAAACGAGTCTGCGATGACTGCGCGGAACAGCTTCAGAACATGAAGAATGTCACTGATCTTTCGTTCGGAAGTCTCTAGAGTAGAAAGATGGACGGACAGTCGCACGGCAATTGCTAGGGGTTGATCAATTCGTCTACTTGCTTGGTGATGCCTGCAACAGCTCTTTTCTCGATGATCCCCTTTGCCATCTGTCTTGCTGCTTCAAGCTTGTCTATGTAGTAGCGGATCTGAGCGATCTTACCATTACGTAGTTCCATCACGACGACTGCTGGGATCTGTCCCTCCCGGCCGTCCTGCAATCTCACCTCGTGAATGTACTCGTGGGTCAGCATGTCTCCTGAAACAACCGGGGGATGGATGTCTCTAACAACGAACTTCGGGTAGTTCTTCATGGTCTTCTCCAAGTATTTTCTGATCTCCTGTTTGTTGTACATTGTGGCACCCGGCATCACGATCCAGCTAGCGTCGTCTGCGAACATCGACATTGCCTTGTCTATGTCTCGGTTGTTGAGGGCAGCATGAAAGTCCCAAGCGATCCTTCTATTCGCCTCTATCGACAAGCCAACACTCTCCTGAAAATTGGCCGTGATCTGAGTAGGATTCACTGTATTGAGAGATAGCGCTTTTGATAGAAGCAAGAGACTCCTACGTAGTAACGATCCAATTATGCCAATTTGATGCTGCTTATTCCTTCTTTTCCGTAGGCGACTTGATTGCTGAAAAGCCCTCTCAGGCTGCTGACATCCTTCGGTTCATGGGCGGAGGGGTTAAGCAGGAAAACAGCAGTGACCTTCGGGTCGGAAAGTTGCCTCAGCGCATTCAATGCGAATTTGTACGCGGTTCTCGAATCCGCAGACAACGCCAAATCAGTCAAGCTGTCATAGACGACATTCAGAGGTCTTGCCTGATGGTTGTCTAGAACGGAGGACAGCATTAGATCGTGGGTCAGCTCTACGACTTCGATATTCTCATCGCTGCGTATGGCCTGCTCCACTACGCTTCCGGCTGGCGTCAGGATGACTATTGCCTCCTTGTTGGAAGCGCATTCAAGAGCGAAGTCTCTTACGACCATCTGGTACGGCATCGAGGGATCAAACTCGAACAGAATCTTCTTTCCTGTCAATGCAGCATGTTCGATTCCGAGTTGTCCTGAGAACTTGGCTTTCTGTGGCTGTTCGACATGTCCTCTGGGTTCAACTACGCGGTCTCCAGCTCGCGGCAAGCGTCTTCCCGAATAGCGCACTAGCCCAGAGATCACAAGGATGACTCCCATGCCCGCTACGAAATATGCCAACCAGACCTGTGCAGCCATCACAATTCTCTGCGACAGATAGAACAGAACCCCAATCAACACCACGGTCAAACCGACAGCAAGCCAGCGTGCCGGATGTTTTTCGTGTTTAGGCCTTATGGAGACCGTCGGGCCTACAGATGCGCCGCATTCGGGACAAAACCTTGAGTTCAAATCAAGAGGAGCTCCACATTTGCTGCAGAGCTTGGCAGTCGTCGACATCGGCGGTCGCAGGCGCGTTTCGTTACTGGCAGGAAAAGAGTTTCGGTTAGGTTGAACGGCCCCATTGCGAAAAAGCGACGGCAAAATCGAAGCAGACATCCTCAATCTCTTCAGTGATATCGACAAGAATGAGCGAGTGCCCCTGAGGTGTGGTCACAATCCTGATACAACGTGAAACCGCTAGTTGGCAGCAAGTTCTCATCTGTGACGGCTGTCTCTTCGGTCTTTTGTGTCTCTCTTCTGCCAATCCCTCTTTCTCTGAGTCTGAATCCTCGTCCGGCCAGATCTGAATACCATGGAATCACTTCGGTATTCCTGTATCCCGGCGTAGAAGGCATGGTAGCCGTCGTCGCTGTCATCCTTTGACAGGGATGATATCAGCTCATTCAGCCTAGTCCTGGCAGCGTCGGAAGAGTTCTCGTCCCATGCATGAGAATAGACTCCATACGCCAGGTGGAACTTGAAGTCTTGAGGCCGGTCGACATCCAGTTTCGTCGGAGCTTTGGTCTCTGAGCTGTCTTCCGGCATGTCTCATAGACTCGCTTGAATGTGGGAGGGAGCGTATTCGTTGTATTTAGGTCGTGCTGAGAACCTTCGTGCATCGTTGACAGGATTCAATCCGTCGAATGCACAGCCGAGATGGTTCCCGTCTTCCACGGCAGAGATAGCTGCATTTCACCCCTGAAGTTCTTGACGGCAGCGTCGCGAATCATCACCATGTCGTTCTTCTTTACGGAGTCGATCTGTTTGTTCCACAAGGGGAGTCGTATCTCTCCTGTGCCGTCTGAGAGGGTCGCGACGCACACAACGAGCGGTGAGCCGTTTCTCGATTCGACGGCTCTGACCTCAGACTTGGCAGTAACCTTGGCTTTCAAACTGACATGTTTCAAGCCGATTTGGAGGTCACGGATTCGTCTTTCTGTTTCCGCTTGGTCGTCGGCCGTTATCGGTCCGTGTTTGCTGTTCAGTAGCCGCTTGAATTCTTGAGGCACATTGGTGAGCCTCGCCAATGAAGCATCGGAAACAGAAGCTTGCGCGACCGACCGTTCGTTCTGTGAGAACATGAAACAGAAGGTCTTGTCTCCGCGGTCTCGAAGCTCTATCTCCAGAGGACCACACGTCGCCTCTTTCCTAGTCTTCGCTCTCAGCATGGCATTGTGCAAAGCTGTAGGTTCTAGGCCATACTTTCTTGCAAGCATCAGAAGATAAACGAAGTCTCGGTCGGGGCCTCGTCTGCTGCCCAGGGTTCTGACGGCTACTGGCATGTGACCTCTCGCCCTTACGGTCGTAGGTCCTCTATGAACGCACCGCTTTGGCGGTGCGGGCCTCGGAAGGCCGAGCCGCGAGTGTGTCCGAAGTGTCGGCGAGGTCTTTCTCCGAATCCTCGCCGCCTATCGTTGTGAGACTCGTCTTGGCTTTTGTTCCTGCCGGGGAATGCATGTGTGTCGGACTTGGTGAGGTGTAGGCGTTCGATTTGGTAGTCACCCATGGTCTGTATTGCTCGGAAGTCTGCATTCTGATCCGCGGACACGATCGTCACCGCTGTTCCTGTCTTGCCAGCCCGTCCTGTTCTACCAATCCGATGGAAGTAGGTGTACGGGTCGTCAGGGACGTCATAGTTGATGATGTGTGTGACGCCGTCGATGTCCAGGCCTCTGCCAGCTAGGTCTGTAGCAACTAGTATGCGGCTTCGACCGCTTCGAAACTCGTCCATTGCTCTGTCGCGTTGGCTCTGGGAGAGATCGCCGTTTATTGCAGTTGCATGCTCGTTTATTCTTCTGAGCATCTGGCTCAGCCAGAATGTGGTTCGCTTGGTTCGACAGAACACTATGGCACGTTGGACATTTCCGTCTCGCAGGATACTCACGAGTGTATCGAGCTTTCTTTCTCTGTCTGTTTCGTAGAAGCATTGTTTGATCTCTTTGACGTTAAGGTCCTCCGATTCGATTAGAACCTCGCGTGGGTTCTTCATGTGTTTACGGGCGACCCGTAGCACTTCTTCGGGCATTGTCGCCGAGAAGAACGCTGTTTGGCGTCTTCCGGTCTTGTCGAGAATGCGTTCGACATCGTTTATGAAACCCATGTCGAGCATTCTGTCCGCCTCATCTATCACAACACATTGGACGCTCTCGAAGCGAAGGGTTCCGCGCTCGAGATGGTCGATTATGCGACCAGGTGTTCCAACGATTATCTGTGGGCGATCTTCCAACGCGTCAATCTGAGCGTGGATTGATTGTCCACCATAGATCGCTAATGCGTGCTTGCGCGTGAGTTTGCCGTACGAGTTGATGTCGTCAGCTACCTGCATCGCAAGCTCGCGTGTCGGAACCAGCACCAACGCCTGAATCTTCGGGTTGTTCTCATCAACGATCTCAAGGATCGGGATGCCGAATGCAGCGGTCTTTCCTGTTCCGGTGTGTGCTTGACCAATTACATCGCTCCCACTCCAGAGAAGCGGAATTATTGCTTCTTGGATAGGAAACGGCACGTCAAATCCTAGCGCTTTAACAGCGCCTAATATCTCTGGGCTTAGGCCCAGTTCTTCGAAATTACTCATTGTTGATTTCTCCTCAGCCTCTGCGTGAAGGTCGCAAATCAGTACTAGAGGCCGAAAACTCGATCCACCGTTCTGTCATGCTGTGAGCAGCTACGGGAACTAGAATTCGGATTTGTTCTCAGACTTCCGCGATCTTACTGCTTTGGCTTTTGGTCATCTCGTGAAGAACTCAAAGTCTTGTGGGTGTCCACGCAGCTGTGAGCACTTCTTGCACGCGCAGAGGCCTCCGGCGCCTAAAAACCTACTGGTCTTCAATCTACAATACAAAGGCGTCATTCGAGACTAATACTTCATTCAGATCACACTCAACATGCCTGCACAGGATAGCGGCACGGTAGGAAGGTTCATTCCTTCAGACTGCTCTATTTGATCGGAGAAAGCCTGTGAGGATTTCCAGTCAATCTCTTCGCCAAGTCGCTGAGCTGCTGGATGAGGGAGAGATTGCGGGCCTGATCGATCACACCGAGCTCAAGCCGCACGTCCTCCGAAGAAAGATAAGATCGGTTTGCGATGAGGCTGGCGCTCACCGCTTCGCGACTGTCTGTATCAACGGATGCTGGGTACGTGAAGCCTCGCAGTATCTGAAGTCCAAGTCAAGCCGAGTAGGCATTGCGTGCGTGGTTGGTTTTCCGCTCGGACAGATGTCGACTGAATCGAAAGGGTTTGAGACTTCGGACGCCATCGCGAACGGAGCGACCGAGATTGACATGGTCATCAACATAGGAAAGGTTCGAGAGATGACTGCCTCGTCCGGAAGTGAGAGTCAGACGATGCGTGATTTCGTCAGAGACGACATCGCGACAGTTGTGAAGAAGTCGGACGGAGCGCCGGTGAAGGTGATTCTTGAAACCGGTTACCTCACGGACCAGGAGATTGTGGAAGCCTGCCGGATCTCTGAAGAGGCAGGCGCCGCTTTCGTCAAGACCTCCACTGGTTTCGGACCAATGGGAGCGTACCCTGCCCATTTGAAGCTGATGCGTGATACGGTCGGCGATAGGTTGGGCGTAAAGGCGGCTGGCGGCGTAACCAACTTCTTGGAAGCGATCAGATCCATATACGCGGCGGCCAACGCGCCTAATCTCCTTCGTCCGGACAAGTTCCGAATTGGGACTAGCAACGGAATCAACATTGTCAATTCATTGAGCTGGGCGAAGTACGACGACTCTTGGTTTATGGAAGAGGTCCCGTGCAAGATCTGCCCAAGCAACTATGTGTCGAAACAGCCGTTAGAGGTTCAGACAGTGTATGTCAAGAAGTGCAAGACGTGCCCAGATAACGGGTACAGGAAGTTCAAGGACTTCTAGAGGTAGGCGATGGAATCTTGCGTGGATGGATGGGAAAGATCCTCAGAATCGAACTCAGTAGAAAGAAGACTTCCTCGCAGCCTCTCACCAAGGAGCAGACTGAACTATTCCTAGGCGGAAGAGGGTTAGGCGTCGACATACTCTTCCGAGAACTCCCACGCGGAACCAATCCCCTGTCCCCGGAGAACAAGATGGTATTCGCGACAGGTCCACTAACCGGGACAGGTGCGCCAACCTCAGGCAGGTACTCAGTCATAACGAGATCTCCTCTAACCGGAACGATCTTCGACTCCAACTCCGGCGGACATTTCGGAGTCCAGCTGAAGCGCAGTGGCTGGGACGCGGTGGTAGTAGAGGGCAAAGCAGAGAAACCAAGTTACCTATGGATTCGCGACGAATCAATCGAGATCCGGAATGCCGATCACATCTGGGGATCCAATACTCATACGACAGAAGACACTGTCAAGTCTGAGACCGACAAGGAAGCCAAGGTAGCATGCATAGGACCTGCTGGTGAGCGGCAAGTTCTGATCAGTGCCATAATCAATGACAAGCACAGGGCCGCCGGCAGAGGCGGCGTCGGAGCCGTCATGGGGTCAAAGAACCTCAAGGCGATCGCCGTTCTCGGAACTCATGAAACGCCGATAGCCAATAGAGAGGAATTCACAGCAGCCGCTCGTGTGGGTCTTGAAGCGATTTCCAAGAACCCGGTCACGAAGGACTCACTACCGAATTATGGAACAGCGGTCCTCGTGAACGTGATCAACGAGATCGGCGCGTTACCGACCATGAACTTTCGGAGGGGCTACTTTGAGGACGCGGATGCGATCTCTGGAGAGACGATCAGGGAGCGAATATTCGAGAAGAGGGTCGCGTGTGATGCGTGCACGATTGCTTGCGGAAGAGAGACCAAGATACCAGGAAGAGACAGACACGGAGAGGGTCCAGAATATGAGACAATAGGGGCTTTCGGTGCCGCTTGTGGAGTACGCGATCTGGAAGCAATCACAGAGGCGAACTATCTCTGCAACGAGTACGGGCTCGACACCATCTCAACTGGTAGCACGATAGCATGCGCGATGGAACTCTCAGACACCGGTCACCTCACCTCAGGTCCAAGATTCGGGGACTCTGAGGCAATGGTGAACCTTGTCAAGATGATCGGCGAGCGCACTGGGATTGGGAACGAGCTCGCTGAAGGATCTTTCAGATTTGCTGAGCGGCACGGGCATCCGGAGTTCTCGATGAGTGTGAAGGCACTTGAGATTCCGGCCTACGATCCCAGAGGGATTCAAGGAATGGGAGTAGCATATGCGACGTCAAACCGGGGAGCATGCCATCTTCGCGCATACATGACGTCGCCGGAAGTTCTAGGAAACCCTGCCCTCATTGACCGTTTCAAGATAGACGGAAAAGCCAGCCTCACAATACTGCTTCAGAATATCTCAGCCGCCACAGACTCAATGGTTCTGTGCCGGTTCTCACAGTTCGCCATGAACCCGGAACACTATGCTCGCTTGCTTCGAGCAGTCACGGACATACCATTCTCTGCCAGAGATCTGATGGACATCGGGGAGAGAATCTTCAACCTTGAACGTGTCTTCAACGTGAGAGAGGGATTCGGTCGAGAGGCGGATTCCCTTCCGAAGCGAGTGCTGGAAACGCCTTTGCCTGAGGGACATTCGAAGAATGTCACCGTCGCGTTGGACCCCATGCTTGATGAATACTACAGGCTCCGGGGATGGACGAGCAACGGTATTCCAACGATCAATACACTCTCAGAACTGAAACTGCACGACGCATCCAGGCAGGTTGAGGACCAATGCGCAGTCTAGCAAACCGGTATCGGAGTTGAAAACGTGTTGAAGAAGGGAAAAGCAAGCCGAGCGGAGGTGAAACCCGAATGACGGAAACAGAACAGGCAAAGATCCTCATCATAGACGATGAGGAAAGCATACGAAACTCGCTGGCAGCGGTACTGGAGGAGAAAGGATACCTTGTTGATATGGCTGAAAACGGCCAAGTGGCGATCGAGAAATCCAAGACAAAAGCCTACAACCTAGCACTGATCGACATACGCCTCCCGGACATGGAGGGGACAGACCTCCTGACAGCGATCAAGGAGAATACTCCAGATATGGTTGGGATCATTGTCACCGGATACCCATCACTTCAGAACGCCATTGAAGCCGTCAACAAGGGTGCGGAGGGCTACATAGTCAAGCCATTCGCCATCGACGTACTCCTCAATATGGTCAAGAAACATCTTAAGATTCAACAGGAAACAAGAAAATACAGCGAACAAAAGGTCGCTGAGTTCATCGAAACACGTGCCAAAGAACTAGAGAGCCGGCCATAATTTCTTGTTGTTTGCCTAGGGCAAGACTGATCTATCTCGTCACTGTCGAATTCGGAGAGGGGAGTGTAAGATGGCAATAGATGTAGTATGCAATATGGAAGTAGATGAAAAGAATGCGAAGTGGAAATCTGAACACAAGGCGAAAACCTACTTCTTCTGTTCTGCGATGTGCAAACAGGAGTTTGACAGGAACCCCGGGAAATTCATCAAACCCGCGTAGTCTGCTTCATTCGCTAGGTTTTCTTGTCCACGTGATCTAGGATGCCAATCATGTTTTGGACCCCCAAGCGAGGGCTCGACAGGACTGGTACATGGATCTCGGCGGGTTTCATGGTCTCGAGTACCCTTGCCATTGACGCTTGAGCTAACACTATCACGTCCGTCTTCGCGTCAAGTTCACGCAGGCATTGACTGACTATTCTGTCGTGGGTCGATGCGTCTCCGCTAACCACAGCCTCGAAGGCTCCTTCGCAGAGTCTGGACTCGATAGTATGCTTCTTCCCGGTCTGGGCTGTTTTCCTCTCGATGAGTTCCGTTGTAGGCTTGAGAGTTGTCGCCAGTGTTGCCGCAACGCCGATTCGTGTGCCCGTCTGCACTGCCTTCTCTGCCATTGGTTCATCGACACGAACGACGGGTATCCCAACCATAGGGCGAGCCGCTTCGACACACGGTCCCATTGAGGAGCAGGTCACTAAGACAGCATCTGCGCCGGCTTCTTCGGCACCACGCAGATAGTCTGCGAGACGCCTGTAGGTCGCGGGACTAGGTGCTCCCTCTCGAATCGTGTTCCTCAGCAGACTTTCGTCAACAATATGGTAGATCTCAACATTCGGCATGAGTTCCACACACAGTTGCTGAAAAGTTGTGGTAAGCCCGGCTACTGTGTGAAGAAGTGCGAGTTTCTTTCTGGGCACGGTCACCGAACCACGCCATCCTTGCTAACCTGATGAGAACTTGAACCAACAATCGTTTCCGTCAATATCCTTGGACTCTGCACGATGCAATGCCTAAATGCCTTGACGATCAACTGCAAGCTCGCCTTATGCAACCGCCGCCACAATGACATCAGAAGAGATTCATGATGCACTTCTACGTGACACTGACCAACAACTGCAATCTCAAGTGCAGATACTGCTACGGAAAAGCCTGCGAGGATTTCGGCAGCGACTTTCATGACCTTACAGTCGACTACTCGTTGCCCAGCTCCATATCCTACGACACAGACGCATTGCAGGCATTTCTGGAGAAAGATCGAGATACAGTTCTCGTATTCTACGGCGGCGAGCCGCTCCTTCGAATAGACAAGCTAAGAGAGATCATGGATCGAGCGAGGAACAGCAGATTCATGATTCAGACGAACGGGCTCTTGCTTGATAGACTGGAACCCGAGTATGTGAACAAGTTTGAGACAATCCTCGTCTCTGTAGACGGCGACGAGGCATTAACGGACCACTACAGAGGAAACGGGACATACCGGAGAGTGGCAAACAATGTGCAAAGAATCCTCGCGAATGGATTCAGAGGCGAGATCATCGCTCGAATGACGGTCGGAGAGGAAACCGAGATCGATCGTCAGGTCCTCGCGTTGATTCACGGCAAAGATCTGCCGGTCTCATCAGTTCACTGGCAGCTTGACGCATTGTTTTGGCAGAATGATTTCCCGAGACGACAGTTCGCTAAATGGGCCACGGAGAGTTACAATCCTCGGCTGAGAAGCCTCATACAGGCATGGGTGGAACACATGCGAACCGATGGGGAAGTCTTGAGACTCTATCCCCTAGTCGGGGTCATGCAGTCTCTTCTGGTGAATGAAACGAGCCCCCTCCGCTGCGGCGCTGGCTGGATCATGTTCAACATCCAAACAGATGGGAACATAACCCCCTGCCCGGTCATGGCTGGCATGAAGGACTTCTACTTGGGCAACATTCGAGAGACCTCGTCAGAAAGTCTGAGAGATACCGCCTTCGTATCTGATCCCTGCACTCGCTGCGATATTTATGGGATCTGTGGTGGGCGATGCCTCTACGCCAACGCCACCAAGCTCTGGGGAGACGAAGGATTCCGACAAGTCTGTGACACCGTCAAAGGAATGATGGACTCGCTGCACGAAGCGCTGCCTGAGGTCAGGCACCTCATTCAAGAAGGAAAGATACAGCTACAGGACTTCGAGTATACGAAATACAACAGTTGTGAGATTATCCCCTAGCTGACGGCCCTCGTGAACAATCTCCTGCGAAACCTAGCTCGCCGCAGACTCACGTTTGCCATAACAAGTGGAATGCCCCACGATGTTTGGGGGAAGGTTTATCCCTCTTTTTTGCATGAACTTGCGACTAGGGTAGTCGATAATGGCTTACTATTGCGTCCCGAAACCACCGCTTGCGTACACATACCTGTTGCCAATGCAGTACGTTGTTCCTCAGGCTCCTGAGGTCTACTATCAGCCTCCTCCTCAGGGGTACGTCTATCAGCCTCCACCGGTTGGTTATGTGTATCAGCCGCCGCCTCAGATGTACCTCGTTCAGCAACCGGGCCAGCTCTACTACTACCCGTCACCAATGCTCAGAGTGCAATAGCCCGGCCTCAGCCATATTTCCTCACGGCTTCGATGAAAGCTAAGACATTCTCCCACTTGACACCGGGTTCGAGATCGTAAGCGGGACCTATCACGAGTCCTCCCCCATCGCCGACTGTTTCTATGCGTTCCTTCACTTCCGACGTGATCGTGTCAGGTGAGCCATAGGTCCAGTCTGAGGCGGTTCCGACGGTTCCCCAAAAGGCGAGTTTACTGCCATACTCCTCCTTGAGTCTCGCCGGGTCCATGACGTCTGGTTGGACAGGGTTTATCGCGTTCACGCCGATCTCAATGAGATCCGGAATTATCTGTTCAATGTTGCCGTCGCTGTGATAGAGAATCTGTATAGTCGGGTTCACGGCGCGTGCTGTTCTGATCATCTGAGTAAACGGATCTTTCAGGAATCGACGCCAGAGATCAGGACCGATCATCATCCGGGTCGGTTCACCCACATCATCATCAAGACAGATCACATCGACCCCAGCTCTCGCTAGAATTGCCACGCTCTCTGAGGAGATCATGGCGAGTTGTCTGAACAGATAGTCAACCAGCTCTGAGTTGTGAAAGAAATCGAACATCAGCTGTTCGAATCCCCTCAGCCTCTGAGCGGTCTCGAAGACTTCCCCACCTAGATGTGGCGGGCCACCAGCCACGGCCAACCTTCTTTCATGAATCTCTTGGACTCTCTCCGCCAAGTGACGATATCGTCGCTCGTCCAGAAGATTCGGAAAACGGAAGGAATCCAAGTCATGTATATCGTGAGCGCCCGACAGAGGTTCCTGTCCAGGCTTCTCTGGATGATATCCCCACTCGAAATAGGTCCGTAGAGTCCTCAGATCACCAATAGTAATCTTGGCCGGTAGAGTCTCCAAATATCCCAGGAAGTCTACTTGACTTACTGGCTGGCTGAACTCCACAAATCGAACATCCGTGCTGAGCTCTTCATCTGTGTCCCTTCCGTCCGTTTGAGGAAGTTTGGTCGGATAGAAGGAAAGCGCCATCGGGACTCTATCGGGCCGACTGATCGACATCGCGGCCAGGACTCGCTCTCGACACGTGAAACGATCTCGCTCAAGAGAGCGACTCATCTGTCACGACCTGTTACCGAACTATCATTCACCAATGACTCCGGGAACAGTCAATCTTCCACTATTCACGGGATTGTGAAGTACATTCTTCGGTTGCTTTTGCCTTTGTTCTCAAATTTCAGCGGCTCTATCTTGCTGATTTCACCGAGGCTCTTGACGTGTACGCCACCGTCAGCTTGCAGATCATAACCTTCGATCTCGACTATCCTGAGGTCCTTGACGTCAGGTGGCATAACGCTCGCAAGCTTCGTGATACCCGGAATTTGAAGCGCCTCTTCTCTCTTCATGAAATACGTCTTCACGAGCGGGTTCTTCGTGATCGCTTCGTTGGCTTGGCTACAGTAGACCAGCATCTTCTCTCTATCGAAATCGTCTAAGCTGAAGTCGATTCTCGATTTCTCGGGTTCTATCTGGTTTCCTGTGATTAGTGCGCCGGTCTGCTTGTGAAAGATGGCACTGAGGAGGTGTGCAGAAGTGTGCATCCTCATTATTCTGTGTCTCCTGCTCCACTCGATGACTCCGTGAATTTCGCTTCCAACCGCCAAGGATGCTGCTGACTCAAGCACGTGTGCAATGGAATCCTCGCCTACCTTGATGGCTTCGAGGACCTTCACTCCTGCCAATGTTCCTGTATCGCTCACCAGGCCCCCGCCGCGAGGGTTGAACGCAGTCTGATCGAGTACGACTTGGTTGCCGTCGATTGAGGCGATTGTTGCATCGAATTCCGTGGCGTATGCATCTTCCCAGAATAGTCTTCGTGTCATAAGACAGACACCCTCCCTAGGCGGCTCGGCGACAAGAAAAGGTTTACCGCTTGCGCTTCTGTGAAATACGAGTTGAACAGAGAGTGTCCTCACTGGTGGACCATGCCCAAGGGCACTGAGCTGATCGATGTCGCGTTGGGGAAAGCGCCTGCCGATCTTGTCATCAGAGGCGCCACACTTGTCAACGTCTATTCGCGGGAACTATGCTCGAGGACCACGATAGCAGTCAAGGGCTCAAGGATTGCCTCCGTAGGCGACCTCGAACCGTCGATCGCCGCGAGCACCGTAGTCATCGATGCAAGCCAGCTCTGTGCTGTTCCCGGTTTGATTGACGGTCACATACACATCGAGAGCACGATGCTGGATCCCGTGGAGTTTGCGAAAGTCGTGATTCCGAGAGGAACCACCGCGGTCATGATTGACCCACATGAGATCGCCAACGTGCTCGGCGTTGGAGGTGTTCAACTCATGCTCTCGCGGACAGAGGGCATCCCTCTGAAAGTGTACGTTCAAGCACCATCATGCGTCCCATCCACGATCAACCTCGAGACAGCCGGCGCAAAGATCGGACCAAAGGAAGTCCAGAGGATGCTCAAGTGGCCAAGGATCGTCGGACTCGGTGAAGTCATGAATTATCCAGCAGTACTTGCCGGCGACCGCAAACTTCGCCTCATGATACAAGAAACACAAGAAGTACGGAAGGTCGTCGAAGGGCACGCGCCCGGCCTGCTGGGAAGAGAACTGAATGCGTATCTTTCTGCAGGAATCGTCGGGGATCATGAAAGCACAACCGAGCAAGAGCTGGTGGAGAAACTGCGTCTCGGCTGTGTTGTGGAGATAAGGGAGGGATCCACCTCACACAATCTCGCAACCCTCATCCGTGCCTTGAAGAGTCACAACCTCAGTACGAGACATGCTGTCTTGGTCTCTGACGACCGTCACGCGGGCGACCTCATGAAGCTCGGCCACATGGACTACAATGTAAGAAGAGCGATTGAGGAGGGCCTCGACCCGATCGACGCCATCACGATGGCAACACTGAACACGGCAGAGCATTTCAGAGTCGACACAGAGATCGGTGGAATAGCCCCGGGCAAGCGCGCTGACATCATCCTCACACCTGACATCTCGAAGATGAGGGCCGAAGCCGTGATCGCAGACGGGAAAGTTGTCGCAAGAAATGGCATCCTGTTGGCCAAGATATCTTCACCCCGCTTTCCACCATGGTCGCTCATGACAATTCACTTGAAACGGCGGCTCCAGCCCAAAGACTTCGTTGTCAGATCCAAGACAGAGAACGGCTCTGCACGAACATTGGTGATAGAGACATCCGGCGAGGTCCTGACCAAGAAGACAATCGAAGACCTACCAGTCAGAGACTTCCAGATTCAAAACGATCTTGAACGCGACATTCTCAAGATCGCCGTCATTGAAAGACACAAACGCACAGGCAACATAGGCCGAGGATTCGTGAAAGGCTTCGGCCTCAAGGCTGGAGCAATATCGAGCAGCGTCGCCCACGACAGCCACAACATATGCGTTGTCGGAACCAACGATTCCGATATGGTTGCGGCGGCAAACGAGGTCGCGAGACTTCAAGGCGGCCTAGTCTCGGTCAAGGATGGCACGGTACTTGCAGAGCTACCTTTGCCATTTGCAGGTCTGATGTCGACGCAATCGATCGAGGAAGTGAACCAGGTTGAGAAGCAGTTGTCCGAAGCAGCAAAGAGCTTGGGCTGTGCGTTTGCATCACCCTTCATGGTCATGTCATTCCTGTCTCTTGCCGTGATCCCTGAGGTTCGTCTGACGGACAAGGGCATTGTAGATGTGAGCGCAGCGAAGTTCATCCCGGTAGTCTGGCAGTGATGTTGACCAGAATACTGCTTACGCCGTAATGTCGAAGTTGCAATCAAATCGAACAGTCAGAAGGGCATCGGAAAATCTGCTGCTCTGTAAGGGGACAGGTTTTAACGCCGCTCCGTGCTCCTCTCACACGATCTGATTTGTCGAAATCTCTCGATCCTGAGACAGAAGGACGAGCACTCGTGTACTTAGACAATGCAGAGACGACTAGACTAGATCCGGCTGTTCTCGATTTCATGAAGGATTTCATGGTCGACAAATACGGTGTACCCGCTGGCGAATTCGGCTATGGGCTTGAGGAAGAAGCTGGCGAAGCCATCGAGCAAGCTAGAGAGAGGATTGCCAGAAGAATCAACGCGAGCCCAGAGGAAATCATCTTCACTTCAGGCGGAACCGAAAGCAACAACATAGCGATCCTTGGAGCCGCACGATCCAGCTACCACAAGGGTAAACGTATTGTCACAAGCAAGATCGAGCATACATCGGTTCTCCGGATCACTGACAAGCTCACGACGCAAGGATTCGAAAAGGTCCTACTTGATGTTGATCGCGAAGGCTTCGTCAATCCGGCCAATGTGAAAGCGAACCTAGGCGACGCGCGGCTAGTGTCCGTGCAGCATGGCAACCAAGAAATCGGAACACTGCAGGATGTGGCCGCGATCGGAGGGATCGCCAGAGAAAGCGGGGTTCTGTTTCACTGCGATGCAGTCCAGTCGTTCGCTAGAGAGAAGCTTGATGTCCAAGCGATGAAGGTTGACCTGCTTTCGATGTCGTCGCACTTGATTCATGGGCCGAAAGGTGTGGGTGCGCTTTATGTTAGAGACGGAGTCAAACTCGAACCCGTTCTCTACGGTGACGACAGAGAGAAAGGATTGAGGCCTGGAACCCCGAACGTCGCAGGAATTGTTGGCTTCGCAAAAGCCGCGGAGTTCATGACAGATCAGGACACGGTTAGGATGCGAGGGTTGAGAGATGAGTTGATCGAGTCGCTCTTGGCGATCTCAGACTCCCGTCTGAACGGGCCGAGAGGCGAAGGTAGACTCTGCAACAACGTCAACATCTCTTTCAGATTCGTGGAAGGCGAGGCGATTCTCATGCACTTGGACCTAAGGGGACTTGTCGCGAACACTGGTTCAGCGTGCTACAGTCAAAAACTCGAACCAAGCCATGTCATCCGAGCCATCGGAGGAACACTTGAAGAATCCCATAGCTCAACCCGTTTGAGCCTCTCGAAGTGGACGACTAGGCAAGATGTGGCCTACGCAACCGAAACGGTCAAGCAAGTCGTCGAGACTCTAAGAGCTCACAGCCCACTTGCAAGAAAGGCCTCTCAGAGGAGGTAACAACTATGCCGGAAAGCACTTTGGCGAAGAAGTTCGGGTATTCCGAGAAAGTGATGGATCACTTCAAGAACCCGAGAAATGTCGGCGTCATGGAGAATCCGGACGTCACCTCTAAAGTTGGGAGCGTCGCCTGTGGTGACCTGATCAAGCTGTACTTGAAGTTCGATCCCGACAAAGATCAGATTAAGGACATAAAGTTCGAGTCGTATGGATGCGCCGCCAACATTGCCACAAGCTCAATGATGACCGAGATGGTGAAAGGCAAAACAATCGACGAAGCTAGGAAAGTCACCTTCAAAGACATATCAGAAACTCTCGGCGGGCTGCCGCGAATCAAACTGCACTGCGCCGTGCTCTCGCGGCAGGGGCTCGAGACTGCTTTCCTCAAGTACGAAGCGAAGAGAGGACGCGTTAAGATAGACGAGGTATTCGTCAACAAGATTCTGCGCGGCGTACTTGATCCGATTCAGGGAGTTGACATAGTCTCCGCCAAGATACTTGAGAGCGTCACAGTGGAACAGGGC
>Ga0315285_10002491_pt1 | contig 19205 bp, 19 predicted proteins | sample YL17G09_36_MG_FD_203698 | JGI IMG/M metagenome (GOLD analysis project Ga0315285, IMG submission 203698) | Sediment microbial communities from Yellowstone Lake, YNP, Wyoming, USA - YL17G09_36 | ecosystem: Environmental > Aquatic > Freshwater > Lake > Sediment | place: USA: Wyoming | collected...
TGGTATTTTGAGGACGTTGACGAGGTTTTTGAGTACGACGATGAGCGATGCGCCGACGACGACGCCGGCGATGTTTCCGGTCCCTCCACGCAGGCTGCATCCGCCGAGTACGACGCCGGGGAACCCGCAAACTAATCCAGATAACCGCAGGTTAATGTCCTGTTTTGCCCCGCAAAATGCCTCTAAAGACCTCCAAAATCAGTGACGGCCAATGCCTCGGAGCATCAGGAGGGAATGCTCGAGCGTTTTGAGGATCTCGTCGAGGTACTCCTGGACGGCCCGGGGGCTGCCGGGTAACGTATAGATGAGCGTCTGCCCTAAAACGGCGGCGACAGAGCGGCTTAGCAGTGCACCCGGTTTGTCCATGCCATATTTGCACCGGATCATTTCCATCACCCCGGGGATTTGCTTGTCGGCCAGGGACAGGACGGTTTCGGGGGCAATATCCCGCGGCCCGATTCCGGTGCTTCCGGTGGTAAAGATTACGTCCGCATCGGCCGATCGTGCGGCGGTCAACTCGTGCTTAAGAAGATCGGCCTCGTCCGGAATAAGCTTCCGGCCGATCTGGACACGCCAGGGCCGCCCGTCAAAATAGGCATCGAGGATTTCGCAGATTCTGGGCCCGCTTTTGTCCTCGTAGACGCCGCGGCTGGCCCGGTCGCTGAGCGTGATCACGTGTATTTGAAGAACTCGCGCAGCATGGACCACTACATCGCCCGGCTTGATTTTGCCGGGGCGTATCACGCGGCAGAACAGGCCCTGGGTCGGCATCACGCACCGGCCCACCTGCCGGAATATGGCGCAGCCCTCGCCATGGCACGCTTTGCCTACCTGGGTCAGCTCCAACTCGACCGGCTCATCGCCGGGAAAAACAAACCGGTCCAGCATCCCGCAATGGGCGAGGTCGAGACCCTCTGTCGTGATATTCTCCGCAAATTCACCCGGGGTGAACCGGCGCTGATGTTCGCGCGAAAACCTGTCAATGCTCTCCAGGGCCAACACGCTGACCTGCCGGTGCCAGTGGCCCGCGTGCGCATCCCCGGCAACGCCGGTTTCCCCAACGGTTATGTCAGGAACGGGTATCTTGCTCTGCCCTGTTTCGGCGGACAAATTGACCGAAACCACTTTGCCTTGTGTTTCGTCGCCAAGCTTCATATTCAACCTCTGAGTGTGGTTGAGCAAATCGTTTTGGGCGCCGGTCAAACCGGTTCCTTACTCTTCTCCACCAGATGAATTTCACCAATGCGCATAGTCTTGTCGACCGCTTTACACATGTCGTAAACCGTAAGCAGGGCAACGGCGACCGCGGTCAGGGCTTCCATTTCCACTCCCGTCGGGCCGACACAGCACACTTCACTCTCGACCCGGACGCCCGAGCTTTCCAGTACGGCCCGGACATTCGCCGCCCCCAACGCGATGTTGTGGCACAGCGGGATCAACTCGGAAGTCCGTTTTGCCGCTTGAATACCGGCCAGTTCCGCCACCGTGAGCACATCCCCTTTCTTAATGAGATTCTGACCAATGAGTTCGGCGGTTGGGGGCGCGACCGAGATCCGGCCTTGCGCCCGGGCGGTTCGGCGTTGATCCGGTTTATCCGAAACCGCGATCATCCTGGCGTGCCCTTGGCCATCGATGTGGGTGAGCGGGTTTTCTGGCATTTTTTAACCTCCTATACTGTAAAAATGCGCCTTACTGGATCGGCCCGATTCCGGCTTGGCTTCAATGGCTCTGCGCAAAGCCTCCTGCGGGCCCAGTTGCCGCACGTTGAACGAGGTATCACTGAACAAACAAGGACGGACCCAGCCGTCACAGGACAAACGAATCCGGTTACAGCGCGGGCAGTCACCGCCGTTGCCGCCCAATACGCGCGAAAACGTGCCGCGCTCGAGGTTCATCCTGCGGATGAACCGAACTTCCAGCCCATGATGTTTGGCAAATCCTGCCACGGCCCGGGCGTCGGGCTCGGCCGGCGACCGGCTTATCACGCAGTTGATTCTGATGGGCCGGAACCCCGCGCTCTTGGCGGCCATCACGCCGTTCAACACGTTGCAGATATCGCCTCCGCGCGTTATCCGCGCATAGGTTTCAGCATCCACGGTGTCCAGGCTGATGTTGACGCGACGTATGCCCGCTGCTGCCAGAGGTTGTGCGAATTGGGCCAGCCGCGTGCCGTTGGTCGTCATGGCAAAGTCGCGGACCCCGTCGATTTTCCCCAGCATTTCAACCAGCGTTACAATCCCCCGGCGGACCAGCGGCTCCCCGCCCGTAATCCGCACCTTGGTAATGCCGCACCAAACCGCATGCCGGGTGAACTCGACAATCTCCTCAAACGACAGCATGTCTTCGTGCCGGATCAGGGGCACCCCGTGTTCAGGCATGCAATAGATGCACCGCAGATCGCATTTGTCGGTGACCGAAATGCGCAGATAATCGATCTGCCGGTTAAATCGATCGTACATGGACCAGGGCGCCTTCCTTCAGTTCCGCCAGGCCTGGCGGCATCACCACAAAACCCGTCGCTTCGGTCAGTGCATTGACATGTGCCGAACCGTGAAATTCGCATGCGCTCGCTCCATGGCCGTCGGTTCTTACAGGTATCCACATTTCCCGGTCGGTTTTTTCGCGGCGGATCGTCTTTGCGAGCGGGACGACTTGATACGCCGGCTGGTAGTCGTGCCCCATCAGCCGGTACAGGAACGGTTTGATGAGGATCTCGAATTGAATAAACGTCGATACCGGATTGCCTGGCAAACCAAAGCACCAATGGGCGCGCGCGCGCGTTGGAGAAACAGCGAACGTGGTTGGCTTGCCCGGTTTAACGGCCACCGAGTCAAATAGTATATCGAACCCGTTGCCGCGCATCACGGCCGGGACAAGATCGTAGTCGCCCATCGATACGCCGCCCGACATGATAATCACGTCGTTGGCCGCCATGGCTCGTTTCATGGCGGCGTCGATATCGGCTTGAGTGTCCCGCACGATGCCGTAATAGGTGGGGATGGCTCCGGCGCGCACCGATTGAGCCCAAAGCAGGTAGCTGTTGCTGGTTCGTATTTGAGACGGGCCAGGGCACACGTCGGGCTCCACCAATTCGTCGCCCGTGGCCACAATACCCACCCGCGCGCGTTTGGATACACGCGGCCGAACGCAGCCCACAGTCGCCAGCACCGCGATATGCTGCGGCTCAATCAATGTGCCCGCCCGCAGCACCACGTCGCCCGCACGGATGTCTTCACCCCGCGCGCAGATATGCGCCGCCGTATCGTCACCAGTGAAACGGACGGCGCCGTCATCCAGCACCTCAGTATATTCAACCATCACGACGCAATCCGCGCCTGGCGGCACCTGGGCGCCCGTCATGATCTTGGCGCAACACCCTGCGCCAATCGGTTGCGTCGGGGCGTAACCCGCCTGGATAACCTCGACAACGCGCAGCGGCCCGGGCAGATCGGCTTGCCGGCACGCATAGCCGTCCATGGCGCTCTTGTTGAACGGCGGCATGTCCATGTCGGATGCCACGTCCTCCGCCAAAACCCGATGAAGCGATTCCGTGAGGCGTACCTGCTCCGAACCAAGCAGCCGCGCCGTTTCCATTACTATGCGGTACGCTTCTTCAAAAGGTATCATGTCTGCTCCACATAAGCGGTTTCTAACCGCGTGAGGAATCTCTGCAAACTCGATTCGTTCGCATCGATTCCCGCGCGCAAAGCCGGTATCGCTCGTTTGTGGAAGATGCCGAACAACGGTTCAACGCCGTCGGGCGTAATAGGCACAATGGCGTCATAGTCTTTTCTCACCTCGCGGAACAGGCGGCGCAATCCGCGCAAATCCACAGCAGGCGTTTCACACGCTGTGACAAAGGTCAAATCATGTTCCGAAGCTTCGACGGCTGAGAGAATCCGCGGCAAAAGTCCACGTCCCGATTGCGTCTGCTCCGCCCTGCTCACTATGACCTGGCGGAAGTGCGGCGCAAGAAAGTCTTGCCAATCCTGCAGCGTTGCTTGTTCCGCTGCATCCCCCCGAGCCAGCATAACAGCCGCCGCATCGTATGGCACAACCCACTGGCCGTCACGAATGTCTATTGCGGAGCAGTCGTTATCAAAGGTTTCGCCGTTGAACGTAATCCTGAAATCGGCGAGCGCTTCAACATCTGCCGCGGAAGCCTTCATGGAACCCTCTTTATTGCTATGGCACACCAAGAATAAACCGGGCTCGATCACCGTGCGCAGACTGTTGGATTCGCAGAGGACGAACGCCCCGCCCGTCTTCTCAAGCAGCTTCGAGGCGCCTTCCGCCAAATGCTTCCTCAGCACGCGCAGCCAAAGCACCGTTTCAGCGCCGGCCGCAAACAGGCGCTGCGTGTCTTTGGGCCCGCCTGGTTCCGTCTCTTCGGTGAGGCAGTAAGTGTCGGTTAAATCCGAGCAGACGCCGCACCCTTCACCGCCCCGCGGGCATGGCCCGTTCCGCTCCTGAACAGTCGTCACCTTGGCCGCAATGACTCCGTGTCTCCCACCCAGCTTCTTGATTAGCTCGCAGGCCAGGAGCGTCTTGCCCGTGTGACGGCCCGTCGAGCCGATCAGCATCATGCGCGGGGCGTACATCATGCCTCGTCTCCCACGAACCGCACCGCGGTGGCTTTAAATGCCACCCAGACTTTGGCCGCGGGCGCCAACTCGAGATGGGCCACCGATTCCGGCGTTACCAGTGCAGCAAGCTCCGTACCGATGTCGATCAGAACTTCCATGCCGCCGGGGGTCCGCAAAATGTCCATTACGGCGCCTGGCAACACGTTTTGGGCGCTCGACTGTATCGGCGCCCGGGACACCGTGACGTCCTCGCTGCGCAACAGAATCATTCCAGGCCCCGGCGCCGCGTCCGTGACTACATTAATGGAAAACCCGTTCGCGTTGAATCGTGGCGTATGTTCGCCGGGGCGCTCCAGCCGGCCCCGCAGAATGTTGCGGATGCCCACGAAGCGCGCCACAAATTCCGATGCCGGGCGGTGAAACACTTCTTCAGGCGGCCCGATTTGAACGATCGTGCCGCGCTCCATGATGGCGATTCGCGTGGCCAGCGAGATCGCTTCTTCATAGTCGTGCGTGACGTGAACGATGGTGCGGCCGCTTCTATGGATTCGGCGCAACAGGCCGCGCAACTGCGCCCGCGAATGCAAATCGAGCGCGGCCAGCGGTTCATCGAGCAGCAGGCATCGCGGATCCGTCGCCAACGTCCGCCCCAGGGCTACCCGTTGCGCCTCGCCGCCCGAAAGCGTGTCCGGGCGCCGATCCAGCAGATGCCCCACCCCCACTTCTGCGGCCCATTTTCTGGCGCACTCAGCCCCGTTGCCACCCGCGCCGTACGCTATGTTGCGCATTACGGTCAGATGCGGAAACAGCGCCTGATCCTGATAAACAAGGCCCATCCGCCGCTGCTGGATAGACCGTGACAGCAGGTTCTCACTGTTCCAGTAGATTTCCCCGTCATCCGCGGCAATCAGCCCTGAAATTAGCTCCAATAAAACCGTCTTACCGACCCCGGATTCGCCCAGAATGACAAAATACTCGCCGTCATTGACCGTAAACGAGACGTCATCCACGCAGAATCCGCCAAGCCTCTTTGACAGGTGTTTAACGCGCAGCATGGATGTCTCCAGCCCTTGCTCGTTGCGTCGAAACCGAAGTTGGAGCGCCAATGCCCCCCGCCACCCATCTGAACGCCACAAAGAATACCAGGCAGATGGCCACAAAGATCACCGCCACCGGCCTCGCATACTTGAGGCCAAATGCCCCAAACCGTTCATAGATCAAAACCGGCGTGACAATCGGATGATACGCAACAATAGCCACGGCGCCGAATTCGCTCAACCCGCGCGCCCACATCAGGATCAATCCCGATAGCACGGCGCGCCACGCCAGCGGCAGTGAGACCGTAAAGAAAACACGGGCCGGCGAAGCCCCCAGCGTCATGGCCGCTTTTTCCAGCCTCTCCGGCACCATGGCAAACCCGTCGCGGGCCGCCGTGATCAAGAAAGGCACGCTTACAAAGGCCATCGCCGCCATAATGCCCGCCGCCCCTCCAACAAATTCGATCCCTACCTTTTCGCCGGCCGCGCCAATAAAACTGCCGCGTGAGATAAAGCCCAGAAGCGCGATGCCCGCCGCCGAGTGCGGTATCACAATGGGCAGATTAACAATGGCCACGACCAGTGTCTTGAGCGGAAATTCTTTTCGCGCGAGCAAGTACGCAAAGGGAACCGCCGCTATCGCCAGCACCAGCGTGCCCGCCATCGACGTCCAAAGCGTCAGCCAGATGCTCCGTTGCACCTCGGAGTCGGTGCCGGCCCGGACAAGCTCCTGCTCCGACGAATCCAGCACCATACCAACTAACGGAGCAACCAGAAAAAGAAGTACCAAACCCCCAAGAAACGAAAAAACAAGATAAAAGGGCTCGATGTTTGTTCTGTTTCTTCTCATGGCAGCGCGTAGGGTTTTAAGCTTTCGGGAATCAGTTCGTAGTGTGTGGCGGGAGACGGCACAATCGAAGGCTGGCCATGCTTCTCCAGAATGGCAAGCCCTTTGTCCTTGGCCAGCAGAAACTCAAGAAAAGCCACAGCCGCTGCCGGATTCGGCGCATTCTTCGGGATGGTCACGCCGTACACCATCGCCTCCCCTTTTTGCGTCATCACCGTACCAGGCTCTTTCCCCGTCAATTCCACCGAGACCCCCGCGTAGCGATCGGCCAAAGCAGGGTTCTTGAGGTTAATCGAATCCGGCAACGGCAGCCATTTCAGCCCGTGTTGAATCCCAACGGAACGGTAAAGAAAAACGTAATCCACGCTGCCCGTCTCGAGCAGCGCCAGCAAATCCGTTTCTTTTGGCCGGATATATCGGGTGTCTTTCTTAAGGAACCGCGCAGCGAGGCCCCGCTGACCATAATATGTTTCAGCCAATTTCAGTGTGAGAATCGTGCGGTAGCCGCACGGGTCCGCGTTGGGATCGGAACGGCCGAAAGCCACATCGTCACGCAGCAGCACATTAAACCAGTTTTCCGCGGTAAGCTCTGCCGCGTGGCGCGACTCGCCCCCGTAGACGATCGCCATCTCGTTTCCCGCAAACCGGATGTTCCAGCCGGCAAACTCCGGGATTAAAAGCGAGTCAATTACGGCATAATCCGCCGAGGCAAGTATATCGCAGGGCCGGTGCAAGTCACTGATTTTACGGGCAGATTCACGGCTCCCTGCCGCCTCCCGCAACACGACCACACCCGGGTGCTCTTCCATGAACGCGTTGGCGATTTCCCGCATGGGCACGGCCAGGCTGCCCGCATGAAAAACAACCAGGTCCCCTGAGAGTCCGGCGTCGCCCGCCGCTGAAAGCGCCCACATCATGACACAGCTCACAATCACGCGCCGTCTCCCCCCACCGCTTCGTCCCGTGCCATTTGCATTCTTCCCAGCCAATCCTGATAGCCCGCCCGCACCGCCGTATCAACCGCCTCCTGGAACCGCCCGTACTCGCGCAGCCATTTCTTGCCTTCATCGGTAAGACGAGTCTGGCCGCCGTCCTTGCCGCCTCGATGTCGGTCAAGCAGCTTCACCTTCAGGGCCCGTTCCGTTTTCCGGATGTCGCCCCAGGCTTTTCGATAGCTGACGCCCAGGTTTTCGGCGGCGGCGCTCAGCGAGCCGGTATTGTTGATTTCATTCAGCAGTTTCCACTTCCCGTCGCCAAACACGCTCGCCGTCTTCCCCGATTCCAGCCACAGTTTGAACCGCGGCGTGATCTTTTCCAGTGTCTTCTTCATGGGAAGCAGCCCAACTGGCAGCCAATGATCTTTATCCGCTCCTGATTACAGGCCCGGCCTATTTCCGAGAGGGCCGCGCCGGTCTCCTCTGCAATTCTAAACGCCGCGGCGCACGCCAACACCAGCCGGCCGTCCCGCTCCACTGCCGCCTGTTTTACAACATCCACCAGCGACTGCTGCATACGCGCGCCCTCCATCGTTATGTTGAGCAAAACATATCGCACCGAGTATACCAGGGCCCCAGCCGCAAGTCCAGTCCCAATCGTTCCAATTGTCCCAATCGTCGCAATCGTCCCACGGAAATTGCCCAAGTACCCCGATGAGTTCCGCCGAGATTGACGCGGACACTCCCTGCGCCTACAATTCCTTTCCAGTCACGCACCCGAACGGAGAAGCCCGGGCGCAAACGCGGAAAGGGAACGGACATGATCGAACTGGGAATGCACACGGACAACTGGCGGCCGTTGAGCGGGAATTTCAAAGCCGCCGCGGAAACCGCCGTGAAGTACGGGTTGAAACACCTCGAGTTCGCCGCCATTCACGGGCAGTATTTCATCCAGGCGATGGGATATGAGCCTGGCATAAGCCTGCAGTCGAATCCGCGGGCATTGAAACGCTACTGCGATGAGAAAGGCCTCGAGATCTCGCAAATCGACGGGTCCTACCCGTTCATGGGGCCGGACGGGTCGGCGTTCGGCGTGCAGTATGTACAACAGTCGATCCGGTTCGCGGCCGAGCTCGATTGCCCGATGGTGGACACGGTGGACGGCGCGTTCGAGATCGAGGGGTTCTCGCGCGACGAGATTTTCCGCATCACGTGCGACAACTACCGCCAGGTCCTGCCGTGGGCGGAAGACTATAACGTCGTCATCAACGTCGAGCCGCACGGGCCCTACACCAACAACATCGAGTTCATGCAGCGCCTGTTCAAATACTTCGACTCGGAATGGCTCCGCTGCAACTTTGACACGGGAAACACGTTTATTGCCGGCCACGACCCGCTCGACTACCTCAAGGCGCTCCGGCCTTATGTCTCCCACTGCCACATCAAGGACGTGAGCGCCGGGCTCGCCGCGGCGGCTCGCGGCGAAGAGACGGGCATCGCGTGCAGCGAAGTCCCCATCGGCGGCGGCGTCAACGCCGACAACATCAAGAAATGCCTCGCTTATCTCAAACAGACCGGCTGGGAAGGCGTGGTGTCGCTCGAATGCTATGGCGCGGACGATAACATCCGGAAAAGCGTGGAGTTCCTGCGCCCGCTGGTAGCATAGCTTTCGCGAAAAGCGGGGACAGAGGATCTGGCGAAAAAGTCGCATTACTACCTTTGCGGTGCGCGAAAAGCAGCGAAAAACAGGGACAGACACGATTTCAAACAACCGAAATCGAGTCAGTCCCTGTTTTTCGCTTTAGAACGAGTAGTAGACGTCCCAGGCCCGGTCGATGTCTTCCTGGGAGATGCTCCTGATTTTTCTGAACACGCAATAGTTGCGCAGTGTTTTTTGCGCGAAAAAGCGGGCCGGAAACAGGTCGTAGGGGTTGTCGCGCAGCGCCCTCAGAAATTTCTTCCCCGCCCGCCATCTCGTATTTCCGCCAATTCCGTATTCGGGCGCGATCTCATACGACTCGTCGCGGTTGCGCACGATAAACGAGATGGCTTTGCGGATGCTGGGCATCCACGGGTCGTGCAAAATAAGGCAGCCGCCTTTGTTCAGCAGTTGATCGCCGAAGATAAAGTCGATCAGCGTGTATTCGAACCGGTGGTTGCCGTCGATGAAGATGGCGTCAAACCGTTCCCCCGCCTCGATCAGTTCCGGCATCGCGTTGTACGAGTGTGCCGCGAAAAAGCGGTGGCAACCAGCAAACCCGGCCCGCTCGACGTTCGCCAGCCCCACATTGTGCCACCACGCTTCCTGGTACGGGTCGATCGACACGTGCAGCGTCCCGCCGTTGTCCTTCACCGCTTGCAGCATAAACAGGGTCGACAGCCCGTATGCCATGCCCGTCTCGAGCGTGCGCAACGCCCGGAAATCCCTGACGACCTTGTAAATGGCGGCGCCGTCGTCGTGGCTGATCGATGACGGGAACGCATCGTACTTCCGGCCATCCCGGTCTTCCACGACGCCCGTTTCGTAAATCTGGCGAATCAGTGGGTTCACGCGCCGATCTTACCGCAATGGTTGATGCAAATTACATCCCCGTTGTGGCAAGGTAGACCCACGGTTCGGAGAACGCACCCGATGATGCGCACGATTTTCTCGGCAGTCTTGACGGCGGCTCTCGCCGGCCCGGCGGCAGAAATCAGCCCAAAAATGCTGGCGTATTCGGCCGCGCCCAACGCCTATTTTGACGAACACCCCGCCGACGCGGCGCGCCTGTACGACGGCTTCTTTTTTGTGGTTGGCTCGTGGGACGAAGGCGTAAGCCGTTGCCTGGGAGTGGGGGAGCAGCCGCCGGCCGACCCGTCTTGGCGCGAGAAGGTCAAATCCAACATCACCCGGCTGTGCGAGGCGGGCGCGACCGAAAGCCTGCTGGGCGTGTCGTTTGGCGAAGCCGAGCCGTGGCCGTCAGCGGAGACGCTGCTGAGCCCGAAGTTCACGGCGAAGATGGCGCGCCATTTCGCCGCCGTCGGCCGGGCCGCGAAAGAATTGGGGTTTCGCGGCGTGAGCATTGACGTCGAATACCCGTACAAACGCTACTCGCTCGATCATCCCAGCTACACGTACGACACTTACACCGCGGACGACCTGATGGCGGGGGCGCACGCACAAGGCCGCGCCTGTATGTCCGCACTGCTCGACGCTTTTCCCGATGCCGTGATTTTCCTCCTCCCGGGCGAGTTGGGCGGCTCCCCGATCGGCCGCGCTTTTACGCGGGCCATGCTCGACGTGATGGCCGAACGTGACGCGCCCGGCGGCCTCCACCTCGGCTACGAGCGGTCGTACTGCCTGCTCGACCCGGCATCGCAGGCCGCGATCCCCCGCATCGGTGATTGCATGGCCGAGGCCGAACTCAGCGTGGACGCGCTCGCCTACTGGAAGCGCCGCTGCACCACCGCGCCGGGCGTGTGGCCCCTGCACATGGTCGAGACCGGCGGGCCCGACTACCCCGTCCGGCCGTGGGCCCAAGAACTTGCCGAACTCCGCCAACAACTGGGCACATTGCGCGCCGTCGCCAAACGCTACATCTGGTCCTTTTCAAGCAACCCCGTGTGGATCCCCGCGGATGGAGACCTGCGCCAGAAGTACGGCCTGCCCCAGGTGACTTTTGAAGGCGCCAGTGAGGCGATCTCAGGCTGGCACGACATTCTCGCTTCCGAGATCTCCGTCGATGACGCCCGTCTTCGCGACCTCGTAGGCGCCGTGCACGATTTCGATGCCGGACGGCTTGATGCGGCGGCCCTGTGCGCGCGGTTCGCCACCCCGCCCGCCTGGATGGTGCTCGGCTATCTCGGCAACCCGTTCACTGCGCCAGCGTTCAGCGCACCAGACGCCGCGACCGGCCCCATCGATTTCACCGCGCCCGTCCAAGGCCGCGACGGCGTCGTGCGCTGGTTTCCCTTCAGCAATTACGAACCCACCGGCCATATCAGGCTGAGGGCCGCGTTCGACTACCGCGCGACCGACAAGTGCAGCGTCCATCTCGTCTGCACGATCATCGCCGCCGAGCATGTGGAAGGTCTTGTCCTCGCCAATTTCGACGATGGCGGGCTCGTGCGCCTTGACGACGAAGTGATCCTGGATAAGCTGAAATACCCAAAGAGGGGCCACGGGCTGTTGTACAAGGACCGCTACCTGTTCGAATACCGGGCGCCGGTCAGGATTTCAAAAGGCGCGCACCGACTCGCGGTGACGAGCGCCAACTCGCACGGGAGCTGGGGCGTAAACCTCAGGTTCGCCGACGCCGAGGGGTACCCGCTCCCCGGTTTGGGATTCACGGCGCCATGACCAGACGAGTGAAGACAGGCCTGAAAATTGCCGGCATTGTTTTCTTGGCGGGTGCTGTGGCGGTCCTTGCTTACGCGCTGTTGTTTGGCCCGCTGTTTGCGTTTTCGCCGGTCAAGTTCGGTTTCGACGAGTTGCGCCTGGCGCGATGCACCATCCTGTATCCGCGCGGCGCCACGCCCGATCCCGCCTATTCGCAACTCGACAACCTCATGGCACAGACAGAGAAGTTTCACCGCCTGAGTTTCAAGAAGAATGTGCTTGTGATTGTCTGCGCGTCGAATTCACAGTACCGCCGGTTTTCACTTGCCTCCGGGAATGCCGGCACAATCCAGACGGGCACGATGATCTACATCCGGCCGAGCATCTCTGAGGCCTCGTACCCGCCGCACATCGCCTATGAGGACGGCGCGTTAAAACTGCTGCCGCCGGATAACCCGGCGAAGAGAGATCTGGCGGGCTTTCTCAAGCACGAACTATCCCACGCCATCCTTTACCAGAACACGACCCTCTGGAAAGCCATGAAAATCAAGACGTGGCTCGAGGAAGGGCTCGCCGTTTATTTTGGCAACTCACACCACTATTACACCGAAGACGAACTCCGATCACTCGCCATCGACGATGGATTCTGGTTTAATCTCACGGATGAAGACGCCGAGCCGCCTGGAATCCCCGACACAATCAAGCATTTCTTCTCGTACGGCGCGTATTGCGGATTCATAACCTACCTCGTCGACACCTACGGCCGCGACCGCCTCCTGGATTTTGTCCACGCCTACATTCGCGACCCGCAAAACGAAGAGGCCCTGTTCAAATCGCAATTCGGCGTCAGCCTCAATGATGCGATCGAGGGATTCCGAAATCGCCTGATTTCAATCCTGTAAATCCTGTTATCCTGTCAGAAATGATCATTACCGCACCGGGAAAAACGGGGACTGACTCGCTTTTCGGCAGTTTGAAAAGCGTGTCTGTCCCCGCTTTTTGCGACCCCAAATTCACCGCACCGGCGTATACCCGCCGGGGACGCCACGTTTTGAAAACACGATCTGCCAAAGCTGATTGTGCCGCGCGCGGAACGCCCCCGCACACATTAGCAGGTAGTATTTCCACATCCGGTAAAATCGCTCGCCGTACGCATCCCGCAGCCGCGGCCAGTTCTTGTCGAAATTCGCAAACCATGCCAGCAGCGTCTTGTCGTAATCCGGCCCGAAATTGTGGATGTCCTCCACAACGAACAGCCCTTCGGCGGCCTCAGTCAGTTGGGCCAGCGAGGGCAGCATCGAGTTGGGAAAAATGTACTTGCCGATCCACGGGTCCGTACAGGTCGTCGACCTCAGCGTCCCGATCGTCTGCAGCAGCATCATGCCGTCATCCCGCAGGCACTGGCTCGCGATTGACATGAACCGCCGGTAGTTCTTACACCCGACGTGCTCGATCATCCCCAGCGACACGACCCGGTCGAACGTTTCGCCCTCGAGGTCGCGGTAGTCTTGAAGCCGCGTCGTCACCGCCAGGCCCGCGCACAGCTTCTCCGCCAACGCCACCTGCTCCCGCGACACCGTGATGCCCACAACCTCGGCGCCGTACTGCTCGCAGGCAAACCGGGCGAACGACCCCCAGCCCGAACCGATATCCAGCACTTTCATTCCCGGCCGCAGCATGAGTTTCCGGCACACCAGATCCAGCTTGTCTTCCTGCGCCTGATCGAGATCTGATGCCGTTTTCCAATAGGCGCACGTGTATACCATCCGCTTGTCGAGCATGCACTGGTACAGGTCGTTGCCAAGATCATAATGGCGCCGGCCAATCTCGAACGCCTTGGATTTCCTCTGCACGTTCGTCAAGCGCGCCCGCACATATTCCGCAATAAGCCGTATCCCGCCGACCTGCTCGCCGAGCCGAGCCTCGAGCACACGGTGGAAAAACTCGTCCAGCGCCGCGCAGTCCCACCATCCGTCCATGTAGGCTTCGCCCAGCCCGAGCGTGCCATCGAGCAAGACGCGGCGGAATACGCGCGGCGTGTGGATCTGAATGTCCCACGGCCGGCTGCCGTTAATGGTCACGTCCGCCCGCGAAAGCAAATCCTGCGCCCACTGAACATGACGGCCGCCCGCACCTGCGGCCTTCGATTGCGTTCCCGCACCCGTTTCCATTGAAGTAGCGCCTCCACGCCCAACGGCAATAACACCGAAAGCACAGACTTAGAGGTCACCACAAAACAACTTTTACATTTTCTTCTGTTTCGCCCGCGGTTTAATCGTGCGAAGGTCTATAGTCTGTAAACTTTTGTGGTGACCCTTAATGCGTACTTCAAAAAACAGTAGCCGCGCCCAGAGTTGCGGCCCTTCTATTCTACACCTTTTCCCCCCTTCGCGGCACGCCCATGCGCCGCGACTTCATTTCCGCGCGTCACAACGTGTCGCGTGCCCGGGCCGTCGAGGCGCAGAAACTTTGTGGCGCTGCCCGTAGTGCGGCAGCCGGTGACGCGGGCCTCGCGCGTGTTGACAAACCACAATACGCCCGGCTGCGCGTTTGCCGCCGCGGCTACCAGACGCGTGATGTCGAGTTGCTCCACGTCGTCGCAAACCACCGCCGGCCGCGCGTCGGTCTTTTCAAAGCTGACCTGCACGTCGTTGAACGAAAGGTTGCTGGCGTGGCGGCAGTAGAAACCGTACGCCGGCAGGACGCCGAACATTTTGTACTCGGGATATTTCTCAGCGGCTTCCGGAACGGCCGCGGCGACCGCCGAGCCGTCATTCCCGCCCGGAAACCTTATGCGCACGTGGTCGAGCGAAACGTTCTCGACCGGGTGGCCCGGCATCCCCGTGATCGAGCAGCCCACGGTATCGCTTGCGCTCGCTTCAATGTTGCTGATCGTGACGTTGCGCAACACACCGATGCCCGGAATCTCCGCGTCCGGCTTGTACGGCCTCGCCCGGTTCCCCAGTCGCACAAATATCGGGCAGCCCACCCCGTTCATCGCGATGTTGGACACGCAGATCCCGTCCATCGTCCCGCCGTCCACAATCTCGAGCGCCACGCCCGACAGCCGCGTGTCGTAGATGACGCAGTTGGCGATGGCCACGTTTTTGAACCCGCCGCTGGATTCCGTGCCCATCTTGATGGCGTTGCACGCCGTACTCAGCACGCAGTTCGAAACCACCACGTTCTCGCTTGTCAAGGGGGACGTGCTCTTCAAAACGATCGCGTCATCCCCGCTGCTGATGTCGCAATCCGAGATCCGCACGTTCCGGCACCCGTCGATATCGAGCCCGTCGTTGTTCTTGTTGACCCGGCTCCGGATCGTCACGCCGGAAACAGACACGTCGGTGCACGACAGGAAATGGCACGTCCACATCGCCCCGTCCAACATCCGGATGCCGCGGACTGATACGTTCCGGCACGAAATGATCCGCATCATGTTCGGGCGTGCGTACGTCGTGTTGTCGAACGCCGCACCCTGGCCGTCGATCGTGCCCTCGCCCGTAATCGCGATGTTTTCCGCGCTCTCCGCATAAATGATCGAGTGGCGCGTGTACTTGTCCGTGTACGAACGGAGGTTGGGCACCCGCGCGGGATAGTCCTCGAGATTTTTGCTCCCCAGCAACACGGACCCTTTCTCCAGGCGCAGCCCAACGTTGCTCTTCAGTTCTATCGTGCCCGTAAGGTACGTGCCCGCCGGGACAACAACGGTGCCGCCGCCCGCGGAGTTGCACGCATCTATCGCGGCCTGAATCGCCGCCGTGTCAAACGCAACACCGTCGCCTTTCGCCCCGTACTCGCGCACGCTGAAATCAGCCGCGGACGGCAATGCAAGCAAAACTACGGCTGAAACAACAACCGCAAGATTCGCAAACCAGTGGCAGTACCTTCTAATCATTCTTGCAGATCCTTCTTTATTTTATTGTGGTGCGGGCGTCTCGCCTGCACTCTCTAAAGGTTTGGCGCCAGCATTTTCGGGTACGCTGACAGTTCCAGCAACGCATAAAGCAGATAGCCGACGTTGTCGGCGGTTTCATAGAACGGCTTGCGCGGGTGGCCTTTGAACCAGCCGTTTTCATAGAGCCTCGCGATGGCCTGATCCGCGATGGCGATGGCTGTTTCCAAGTCGCCCGGATCTTTCGTCGCGTAATGCAGGCGCAGGAAAAACGAGATCGCCCGGCCGTAATTCTCCGCGTTGCTGTCGCCGTCCGCCTCGAGGTCCGGCATCGCCGCACGCATCTCGTCTGCCCACCGCCGCCCCTGTTTGGGCGGCAGTTCGGCTCGGATGTTCCGCGCCCAGTTGCGCGCCGCCTCGAGCGCATCCGGGTCGCCCGTCAAATCGTACGCATACAGCGCCGTCTGCGCCGCCGCAACCGGAAATTCATACGAAAACATGCTCGTCGTCCAGACGTCAACGTAGCCCGTCGGCTTGTACGCGTCGTAACCCGGCCCCTTCTCCTCCTGCGGCACGGGTTTCCCGTCAAGCGCCAGCATCCCCCACCAACGCCCCGCCGACTCGTCCCAACCGTACTTCAAGTAAGCCTTGATATGCGCCAGCGCCGTCTCTTTGAACCACGGGTCGCCCGTGTACTCGAAACATTTCAGCAGCAGGCTGGCGTGCGGGCCCGGCAACGTGGTGAAACAGTGGTGACCGTCGTACCGGTCCGTCAGGCCCGGCGCATCCGGCGCAAGGTTCGTCTCCCTGTTCCGCGCGCTCCAGTGGTACTCGGCGATGGTGCGCGCCCGCTCGAGGTACCGCGCGTCGCCCGTCTTGCTGTAGGGGAACGCCTGGGCGCACGCGATTTCGCCCCCGCTGAACGCAAAATCGCAACCGGGGCTCTTGTCGTCGTGCCGGTTGTGCCGGCCCGTTTGCTTGTCGACCACGTGCCACTCCCAGAACGCCTCGATCTCCCCCCGCACAACCTGCGGGTTCAGCGCCCACAGCCGATCCCACAGCGGCAGCGCCACCAGGATCTCGTGCGGCCCCACACGCCCCGCCATGGTGTCGCCCGCCGGCTTGTCCGTGTAGGCGTCGTAATAGATGTGCGAGCCCCACGACAGCAGACCGTGCGGCAGTTGCGCACGTTCCATGAACGATTTCGCGAACGCGTCCGCCGCGGCCGCATACTTCTTGTCGCCCGTCAGTTCCGACAGCGCGTACGCCGCTCTCAACGCCGGCTGGTGGTCCCACACGTCGCACCCGCCCGGATTGCGCCGGTGCTGCCGCCCTTCGGTTCTGATCTCCGAGTCATAAACTTCCGGCTGTTGCGTCGCCTCGTTCGTCCGCACGTCGATCACGCTCATCCACATCGGCGTATGGACCGGCCCATACCGGTCCTGGCCATGCTCGATCAGATTATCCAGGCAAGTCCGCACAGCCGCCTGGTACCCCGCCGCCTTTTCCCCCGGCACCACGCAGACAAGCATAACAAGCAGTACATGCATAACCCGGCCCTCCCCCGGGAGTATAGCACCGCTGCGACGCCCCGCCGAACGCCGTGGCGTTATGAGGAAGGTTTCGTCAATTGAACGTGACGGCGGCCAAAATGAGCATGGCTATTCCGATGGCCAGCTTGGCAAACAGCCCCGCTATCCGGCCCAGCGCCGCACCAAGGCCCGTCCAAACCGCATCCGGCGCCGCTCGCCGCATCAGCAACAGCTCATGGCCGGCCGCAGCCAAAAACGCACCCGCGCACGCCCCCGCAACCGTGCCGACAACCGGCAGGACCGGCGTCGCCAAGACCGCACCCGCAATCCCACCCGCCAGCGCCGAAAGCGCCGCGCCCCTGTCGCCCCCGAACCGTTTCGCACCCAGCGCCGCCGCGATCGCCTCGATAACCTCCCCCAGGACCGCTAGCCCAGCCAGCACCGCCATCGTCCACCCGCCGAAATGCGTAAAGCCGGTGATGGCCCACGCCCCCGCAATTGCCCCGAGGATGACCCAGTTGCCAAATAGCCCCACCAGGTCCAGCGCCAGCCCAACCGCAATCACAACCCCAAACAAAAACCAGCCCAATATGGCAAGCACCATCATCATTCCGCTCCAATCACCGTTGCGACGCCCCCTACCACGCCGAAAGCGCCGCACTTTAGTGCGCCGTTGTGGTACGTTGGGACGCCCCCCGGCCGCGCTTTAGCGCGCGTCGCGCGGGCGGGCCGAAGTCAACGTCATCGGCAGCCAATGCCCCGAATTTACCCCGCTTCAGCGGGCTCCTCTTTGCACCCGTGGTCGAGACCTAATTCGCTCCCAAGAGCGCGCTTTAGCGTGACTTCAAAAACCGCTTTAGCTGTGCTCTTCGATTGCGGCGCCGCCCCGGTCTCTACACGATATTCACTCCTCCCATTACAGCAGAAGGTGAGCCGGCTTGTCCAATCATGGTAGAATCGGCCGATTGGCGCGGGCACAACACCCGCGCCCACTGTTTTTCAAAGGAGTTGACGTGAAAGCAACGTTAGATTGCCTCGAATGCATCGCGAGCCAGGCTCTGCGGGCCGCCCGCGTGGCCACCAACGACCCCGGCCTCCAGCGGCGAATCCTCGACGAGACGGTGAAACGTATCCCCGAAATGGACCTCGCCAAAACGCCCGCGGAACTGTCCCTGGTCATATACGAGCTTGCGGCGGCCCTCACCGGCAACAACGACCCGTACCTAGCCCTAAAACACGAACAGAATGAGGCCGCGCTCGCACTCGAACCCGAGTTGCGCAGTATGGTCGAGACCAGCCCCGACCCGCTCGCCACCGCACTCCATCTGGCCGCCGCCGGAAACATCATCGACCTCGGCATCCAATCCCACGGATCTATCGACGTCCGCGCCGCCATCCAGCAGGCCATCGATGAAAGGTTCGCAATCGACCATTCCGACGCGTTTCGCTCCTCCTTGGCGAAATGCCGCGACCTCGTATACCTGCTGGACAACGCCGGCGAGATCGTCTTCGACAAGATCCTCATCGAAGAGCTCCAAAAATCGACCCCCGTGACCGCCGTGGTCAAGGCCGGGCCCATGATCAACGACGTCCTCATGGCCGACGCCCGGCAGGTCGGCCTCACCCGCATCTGCTCCGTCATCGACTGCGGCGGCGCGTTTGTCGGCTCCCCGCTGGACCTGGTGCCCGAGTCGTTCAAACAACGCCTCCGCCAGGCCAACATGATCGTCGGAAAAGGCCAGGGAAATTATGAGACCCTCGACTCGTTCGACGGCGATGTCTTCCTCATTCTCAAAGCCAAGTGCGCAATTATCGCCCGGCATATCGGAGTGGACCGCGGCCAGGTCGTGCTCATCTCCACGCGCCGCCGCAACGCCGCGTGATGCCCGCCTTTTTGGAGTGCGCAAGCTGGCTTGCGCTTTCGCGGCTCCACAATCCGCACGTAAGAAATTGTCCGGGCGGCGTGTCAACCAGATTGTGCAAAAACCACGTCATTTCCCGGCGGTTTCCGCGCGAGGGTCCCATCAAGGCACTCATGCCATCATTTTCACCGCT
>Ga0315285_10002493_pt1 | contig 19197 bp, 23 predicted proteins | sample YL17G09_36_MG_FD_203698 | JGI IMG/M metagenome (GOLD analysis project Ga0315285, IMG submission 203698) | Sediment microbial communities from Yellowstone Lake, YNP, Wyoming, USA - YL17G09_36 | ecosystem: Environmental > Aquatic > Freshwater > Lake > Sediment | place: USA: Wyoming | collected...
TCATTGCCGTTTATGGGAACTTTTGATGGGCAGGATCATACAATAAGCGGCTTGTTCATAGATCGGTCCTCTACTGTTTATGTCGGTTTGTTTGGTTGTGCTGGTTTGTTTGGTTGTGCTGGTGATACTGCAGTAATAAAGAATGTTGGTCTATTAGATGTTGATATAACCGGATATGTTGGTTACTATTTTTCTACAAATGTAGGAGGATTAGTTGGGGTTAATTATGGAACTATAACAAACTCTTATGCAACAGGAAGTGTGACTGTAGGGGGTGATTGGTGGTCTTGCTGGTCATGGGTAGGTGGATTAGTTGGCGATAATTATGGAACTATGACAAACTCTTATGCAACTGGTGCAAGTAGTTTTGGTTATGTTGTGGGTGGATTAGCTGGTGGGAATAATGGGAACATAACACAATGTTATGCAACTGGAAGTGCAAGTACTTATAGTTATTACGTGGGTGGATTAGTTGGTGCGAATACTGGAAACATACTGCAATCTTATGCGAATGGAAGTGTAACTGGTAGCAGCAGTTACTCTATAGAGGGAGGACTAGTTGGTTATAATTATGGATCTGGAGCCATAACAAATTCCTATTCAACTGGAAGCGTGATTGGTAGTGGTGGTCCTGCAGGAGGATTAGTTGGTTATGGATCTGGAGCCATAACAAACTCTTATTGGGACAAAGAAACCTCTGGTCAGCTTACAAGTGCGGGTGGAACAGGAAAGACAACAGCAGAAATGAAAACACAATCAACCTATGAAAATTGGGATTTTGTTAATACATGGTCAATTAAAGAAGGAGTTAGTTATCCTTATTTACAATGGCAAATTCCTTACACAATAGCTGGTCTGCAACAAGTAATAAACACTCTTCCAAACGATGTTCTTTCTGACACTATAAAGAATAGCTTGGCTTCAAAGTTAGACAATGCGCTTAAGTCTCTCGATAAAGGAAAAGATGGAGCAGCAATTAATGTGTTGAATGCATTTATTAACCAAGTAGAAGCGCAGAGGGGAAAGAAGATATCTGAAGAAGCAGCTGACATGCTTATTGTATATGCGAACAATATTATATCAAAAATCAGAACGGGATAATGAGACTTTTTTAGTAGCGCGCGTTCTCTCTCTAAATACCGCTGGAAACAAACAGGGAAAAGGTGTCTGAATGGTCAAATGCCCAAACGCGCGCGCGCCAGTTTAGACAGCAAATGAGCGCGCGCCATCAGAATCGAGGCAAAATCCGCTTGAGACTTGTGCCCAACAGCATATGAACTATCTGTGAATGTCTCTGTTCTTCAATGGCTGTTATACGACTAACTAGAAAATTCTTCCACTGGTCTTTGTCTTTGAAAGTGTGAACAAAAATCACTTGAATACCATTCTTCTTGTAAGCTTTTTCACGATACTCGGTGCTTACTTCCGCAGAATTCCAAACTTCTATGTGCAAACCAAGTTTAGGAAGATAAAAGTCAGGATTCCAAACCCTTGGTCTGCCCTCGTTGTCCCATAGAAAAACAGGAGCTTCATACCGCCAATGCAAGTCTAGTTCGTCAAGAAAATTAGCCACTTCCTTCTCTGTCTCAGTCATGCGTTCAGAACTTGCATTCTGGATAGCGTCATGACTGCTAGCTTGGCTCAGTGATATTTCAATTCTTGGCTCCATTGCCATGTCCCTCAGGTTTGGATTGTGTTTTCTTGATTTCCAAAAGCGATTCTAGTTTTTCTTTGTGGGCGGTCAGCTCAACTTGAAAGACCAAGAGCAACCTACTTGTATAAGCGTCCTTTTCATAAGACTCAGAAGTATCTATAAGCGAATCATCCTTTGGAAGAGAGGAGAGGTATAATTGCTCACGTTCATCTACGATTTTTTCGACGAAGGTCTGGCACAATTGCTTAATTTCACTTGAACTAGACGGCTCATTAGTTGTATATATGTAAGGAAAGACAATTGTAGAAAACAGCGGTTCTTCTTTGCGATAGCGTTCTAAGAATTTCTTTCCTACCAAATTGGTAAGGAAGTTCTTAGTGTATTCACCTAATAATAAACGATATTCTTCGTCTTCGGGGTGAAAAGGTCGCTTGCTCTTCATGTGTATTTCAATTTTTGTTTCTTCGCCAATGGGTTGCTTCCGCGGTTTCCAGTCCTGGTAATCGATTGCGCCATCTGTCAGTATTTGAGTGGCTGTTCTCATGAAACCGTCAATATTATCTTGTTTAACTTTTTTGTGTCCTTTTGATGTAAGTACCCACTGAAGTTTCTTGTCTTTCAGTTTTTTGGTAATTATCTCGCCTTCTTCTAGGTTTGTTAGAATTCTGAAAAGGGTTGAATTGCTCAGCTTTGTAGTGTTCTTGAGTTCAGCCCAGCCCATTGGCTTGTTTCTTATTAAGTTCAATATCTGATTCTTTCTGCTTGCTTTATCATCATTTGGCTCTCCTTTGCGTTTTGATAGTTCCGACATGCGAAATCTACTTCCAATTCTGGAACTAACTTCCACAAATGAAACTCGCCGAAGTTATATAAAAACATTTGCTTCTTCTCGAAAATGGAATTTGGTGGTATAAGTTAAAGCGCGCATGCGTGCTATCGGCTGTTCTTGCGCATCGTCTGGAACGCGCGAGTGAGCCGAAAGGCTCACGAGCCAGATTTGTTTGCTTGGTTAAAAAAAAAGAGGGCGCACGCTTTCGCTCATTATTGCGACAGGGTGTGTGAGAACTAGCTCTTGGTCTCTTTGGATTCCTTTTCTTTTCGTGTTGCTACTGCCGCGCATTTGATGAGGTATCCCAGTCCAAAAAAGAATATGCCCAAACCAACAGGGCCCGTCCAAAATAGGACGATCAACAAAGTATCTGCCATCGCCATCCTTTCACCTCCTTCTAAAAAGATGAAGAAAGAGTCTCATAGAGTTGGTATTTGAGATTTTCGATCCTGCAGTGACAAATCTGAAAAAAAAGAATGGAAGGAAACTTTGCTATTTTCTTTTCCTGAATAGCTTTATTCCGTCTAGTTCTGTGATGTACTCGAAGCCTGCTTCAATTAGTGCGGTCGCTTCTTGGATGTTTTTTGCTGTTTTGCATGTCCATTGGTCGTTTTCTGTTAGGAATAGTGCGTTTTCTATGTTGATGTATATTATGGTGTTGTTGATGTTTTTGTGTCCCAGTACGGTTTTTACGTGGATGATGTCTTTGGTTTTGTGGTATTCCATTGTTGCTTTCCAGTGTCGGAATGTGTGGAATGTTATTCTGAGTATTCTTTGGTTTTGGAGTTTCTTTGCGGTGGTTTGTCGTTGTGCTGAAAAGTTTGTTCTTAGTTGGTCTGTGTGTGTTCCAAAGATTGTTTCTCTGTTTTGTGGCATTTGGTTTATCATGTCTATCAGTTTGGTGCTAATGGGTAGTATTCGGGGGTTGCTGCCTTTGGTTGGTGTGATGTTGAGGGTTTTCTGTTCTGTGGATAGGTCTATCCAGTGAAGTTTTGCTGCTTCTGAGATTCGGATGCCTGTTTCTTTTAGTGTTTGGAGTAGTGTTGCGGTGTGTTTTGCGCATGATGCGATTAGTTGGTCTATTTCGGTTTCTGTTGGTATGAAGGGTAGTCTGGTTTCGGGTTTTATGTGTGGGCGTTTCCATGTTTTGCCTGTGAATCTTAGGAGGGCTTCGTACATTTCTGCGTGTTTTCTTTGTGTCAACTTGTTCCATTGTTGTTGGCTTATGATTGTGGCTTTGGTTGCTTCTGTGTCTTGTAGGTCGGTCATTCTTGCTAATTGTTTTAGTGTGCGTATGCGTGATACGATTGTGGTTTCGGCTAGTCCGTTTTTTTTCATGTCTATTGCGAAGTTTATCAGGTCTTGGGTGGTTTTTGTTGAGGGGTGGACAGGTTGAGTGGAATTGTAGGCGGGTTCAACCCAACCTGCCTACTGCCTCGCCCCTCACCCTATTCCTGAACCTGCTACTCTCTAACGCCAGAGCTTCCATATTCCGGTCCGTGACTATTTTGACTTTGGGCAACTTACCAGGATACACCCTGAAAAGACGTTCAACCAAACCTCGATTAACGCTGCTTTTCTCCAACGTTTCTCTGTTCCAACCCTCCATCAAGTCCAACACTTCTGGTTTTCCAAACCTAAGAAACACGTCAGCAACGACAGCTGTCACAATGCTGTCTTCAGACAAAACTGCAATCTCTGCGTTTCTCACGGCATACTGGTTGCCGTTGAAAGACACGGTTAACCCGCCTTCTCTCTCTACAAGCTTGAAAGCCTCATCATCCGTTATGCTGTCGCCCACGTACATGACATCCGCCACCGCAACACCACTCCTGTGAACTATGTTCTCTATGGCTCCAGCCTTCTCGCCACCGCCCACTGGGTTGACCTCACAATAAACTCTGCCAATCTCCATCTCCGCAATTCTCTTCCAGAAAATCTCATCAAGCCGCCTCACCGTTTCCCGATCTTCTTTTGGCAGATCATCCAGCGATTCAGCGTCAGGCGGAATCTCAAACACGGGCATCTGCACGATTTCCTCTGCAATCTGCTTCAATTCCTCTCTCTCATCTTCTCGAATGCCGTACTTGTCCAAGCAGACTCTCGTACAGTACGCATTCTCAAAAGGAAACTCTAACACTTCACACAAGGCTTTCAAATAGTGCTCGTAACTCGCACTCACAATGAACGCGGGAGCCAGACTCCTAACGTATTGCAGCGTGTCCCTAATGCCCGGGATGCACACGAAGTGTTCAGACGAGAATTCCCGCATTTTCCCGTCTGTAACGCCATACGCTTTGAGAAAGGGCAGAATAAGCTTCAGCGTGTCGCCGGCTTCATACCCAGATTTCTTCACGACTTCCGCCAGCACGTCGTCGTACCTGCTCACAACCGTGAACAGTCTGTTCCCATCGGGAACGAAGCGTGACATTACTTCGAAGGCGTTGTCATTCTTTGAAATCGGTCCTTCACAGTCTGAAACGAAAACCCTTTTCACCGATTGCCCCTCAACTCTTTCATATGTGCGCTGCTTCTTCTGATATGCTGTCCTGAGGCTATGTCTGTTCTGTTCCAGAGCCCCCCGCCTCGAATGGCTTCTATGCCCTCCAGAGATGTCTTTCTGGCTTCCTCTATGCTGTCGCCCACACCGACCACGCATACTGCTCTGGACTTGAGCGCGTACGTTGCTCCAGCCCGCTGCTCCATGGACCCTGGATACACACGCATGTCCCGACCATGCTTTTTGCTCAACTCGTACGCTCTTGTCAAATCCACGGGCTCGCCGTCTTCTTTCCTGTTAACAAGGTTTGGGACTGTGTCAGCGTATCCACCATAGTTCAGCGCCACTTTATATGTGACCACCGTCGCAACCTTTCTGACTTCCAACCGGGTCAGGTTTCCCTCCAGCATTCTGAAGCATACGTCCACAAAATCGTCCTTCAATATCGGCAGGATATTGATGATTTCCGGGTCTCCAGGCCTGCTGTTGTTCTCCAGAATCTTGACACCGTCTTTCGTATGCATGAAAGCCAAGTACAACGGGACACCCCGCAGGGCTGACGGCTCATTTCCCTTCCACTTCTCAAAGATTCTGTCGGCAACCTCAAGCTCCTTTTCCCTGTCTGCACTGTTCAAGAAGGGCAAGATGTCTCCTGCGTCCTTGTAAGAGCCCATGCCGCCTGTGTTCGGGCCCTTGTCATCGTCAAATGCACGTTTGTAGTCTCTAGTGTCCGGCAGGGGCAGCAAGTGTTTTCCATCGCAGAAAGCCTGAAAACTTGATTCTTCGCCTTCAACCTTCTCCTCAATGATCACCGTGCCGTGCTCATAGTTCGAGAGAAAATGCTCAAAAAGCTGTTCCCGCGTGGTGAAATGGTCTCCCCACACGCCCACGCCCTTTCCCGCCGCCGGCCTGTCAGGCTTCACAACCGCATTGTCTTCCAGTTCATCAAGCCAACCATAAACGGCCTTCCTGACGCTTGTCACGCTTCTGTATTTTTCAGGGTCAAAGATCTTGAAGCGCGGGTTAGCTTCAGGCACGATCTCCTCAAACAACAGCCGCTGCTGAACCTTGCTCTCTTCTATCGCGTACTCTTTCGTTGGACAGATCATCGGTATGCCCGTTCGTTTTTCAACAACATCCCGCACGCCCTCAATTATCGGCCTTTCGGGACCAACTATGCCGAACCTGATCCTGTCCTTGTTCGCTTCAGCAAACTTGCATATTTCGTCAACGTTCAAATCTGGAATAACTACGTGTTTGACTGCTCTCTTAAGGTTGAATGGGTTGAGCTGCTTGTCTGCAACGTAAATCTCTGTCTCGTACTTCCGGCTGCGGGAAAAAACATCAACCATGGCTGCTTCTCTTGACCCGTATGAAACGACGAGTATCCCAACTTTCTCCATTTCTGCCCCACCGAATCCAGGAATGAACTTGAAGACTATTTTGTTTTGCCACTATGCTTTCGGGAGCGCTTCTTCCATTTCGTACAGTCTTCCCGTTTCCTCGTGGCCTTCCAGGAACCTCTTCTTCATCTCATCAGCCATCTTCTGCGCTAGCGGCGTCGGATACCTGCCCGTCACGCACGCCGTGCACAGTTGGTTTTCAGTGAAGCCAGTTGCTTCTATTAGGCCTTCGAGTGATTGGAAGCACACAGTGTCTGCGCCTATGATTTGTGCAATTTCCTCGGGGCTGTGTTTGGAGCCTATGAGCTGGCCGTACGTTGCCATGTCTATGCCGTACAGACATGGGCCGATTATTCGTGGAAACGTTACGAACACGTGAACTTTTTCGGCGCCCATCCTGCGCAGCTTCTCAACTATGACTTTTGTCGTGTCTCCTCTGACTATGCTGTCTTCAGTCACGATGATTCTTTTTCCACGAACTTTAGAGGCTAGTATGTTGACTTTTCTGTCTAGGGTGAAAGGCCGTTCCTTGCTTAACAGGAGGAAGGCTCTCTCGGTGACATACCTGTGTCTTCTGGAAGCTCTCTCCCATCTCACCCCCGAAGCTTCATGAACACCTAGAGCGGAGTCGTCGCCTGTTTCAGGAACGGACAGAATTATATCCGCATTTTTTGCCACGTCAGGATTCTCGTGGACAAGATTCCTGCCGAAATCTTCACGCACCTCGTAAACATATTTGCCGTCAAAATACGAGTCTGGCCTGGCAAAATACGCGAACTCAAATGCGCAGAATGCTTTCCTTTCCCCGTTTACGAGCTTCTGTCTTCTGAAGCCATCTTTCGCAACCGTCACAAGTTCGCCAGGCTCCAGTTCAAAGTCTCTCTCAAACTCGTTTATGTCCAAGCTGACGGTCTCTGACGAAAAAGCGTAGGTTCCGCTCTCTGTATGGTGACCCGCACACAACGGTCTTATCCCGTGCGGGTCTTTGAAAGCGAAGGACTCACCGTTCTGAGTTATGCACGCCACAGAGAAGGCTCCATCGACTTCTAGCATGCATTTCTTGACTGCTGAGGCTTGGTCTTTCTCTTTAAGCATTTCAATCAGAAGCTTGTGACAGATCAAGTCCGCATCGCTTTCGTACGAAAACCCCGGGAACTTTCGGCTGATCTCTTTCTTGAGCTGAAATGTGTTCACTACGTTGCCGTTGAAGGACACGGCCAGTTTCAAGCCATTCTTGGAAGCAGTCACTGGCTGTGTTCCTTTTATCAGAGACCGCTCATCACACTTTCCGGAGGTCGTGTACCTGACGTTCCCTATGCCCGTGTTTCCTGGCAGTCTTCCAAACCATTCTTGGATTGCGCTTGTCTTGATTTTAGGTACTAGGTCTAGGCTCCGATGAACGTGGAACTTTCCGTTGCTGTATGTCAAGAAACCGTGCGATTGGTGTCCTCTGTGATTCTGAGCTCTCATGCCCCAATAAATATAGGGGAAAACGGGCCTGCCCCCGAAGCTTGTAGCAGCGAATACGCCGCATGCTATCTTTAACTCGTCTCCCATGCTTGGACAATTGCTTATCTGCTATTTATCAGGTTTTAGGACATTTTTAACTAAAAACTATGCTGACTTTTACAGAAAGAATGCTAAATCTTCTTCGTTTATTTTCTTTATTGAGCTTGCATGTCTACGGTGTCAGTCGGAATTTGTCTCTTGGGTAAAGTGTGACTTCTCTTATGTTCTTCTTGCCAGTCAGCATCATCGTCAATCTTTCCATCCCGATGGCCCAACCTGCATGAGGCGGCATTCCATAATCGAAAGTCTGAAGATGATGCTTGAAAGATTCCGGGTTCAAACTTTTCTCTTTCAAACGTTCCATGAGAAGTTCTTTGGAAGCGATTCTTGTTCCGCCTGACACAAGTTCAATCCAACGCCACATCAGGTCGAACCCTTCGGAGATCTCTGGGTTTTCGTCACGCGGTTTTATGTAGAAGGCTTTGGACTTCGTTGGCCAGTCCACGATGAAGTAGAAATGTGGGTGAATCTTGCCAATCTTTCTAAATGCCGGTGTAGGTATGTCCTCTCCCCACGGGATCTTGACATCTTCACCTTTTAGATCCTCTAGAATCTGCGAATAGGTGAAACGTTTGAACGGAATTTCAGGAATCTTGATCCTGTGTTCAAGAGTTGCCAATTCTTTCTGGCATTTTTCACTGACGCTTCTGCAGACGTGCTGTATCACTTGCTCAAGCAGCTGCATTACATCTTCAGCATTTGCAAAGGCTTCTTCAACGTCAATCGAGACGAACTCGCTCAAATGGCGGCGCGTATGTGATTCCTCGGCTCTGAAGAACGGTCCGATTTCGAAGACCTTCTCAAGGCTCATGACAAGTTCTTCTTTGTACAATTGCGGGCTCTGGGCAAGGTAGGCTTTTCTGTCAAAATAGTTCACCGGGAAAAGTTCAGCTCCACCCTCAGTAGCTGAGGCAATAATGCGTGGTGTATGCACTTCCAAGAATCCTTTGTCAAACAAGTAACTTCGAATTGCTTCGACTGCCGTGTGCTGGATCTTGAACACTGCTATGTTCTTTTCTTTGCACAAGTCTAGAGCACGTGCGTCCAAGCATACTTCAATGTTCGCGAAAGTCTTGTCGCATATATCTATCGGCAATGTTGCTGCCGTGTTGAAGATCCTTATCTCCTTCGGCAGGACTTCGATGCCCCTGGGCGTCTTGTCAGTCTTCTTCACTACGCCCTTCACGCCTATGCTGTACCGCCTCTGCAGAACGTCAGTCTTCGAAAGCACTTCGGCCGCTGCTTTCTTCCGCAGGACGGTGATTTGAGCTGTTCCTTCTCTATCCTGCAATATGATGAATCTTAATGCCCCTAAATCCCGGACTTCTTGAACCCAACCGAAGAGCGTAACCTCTTGACCATCCATTTCAGGCTTGATTTCAGCAGAATAATTCGTCCTGTGCCAATCGCCGACAGGGTCTACCTTCAAAGTTTCACCACCGACTGGATCAGTCTGCAAACTCCACCCGCAAAGTTATGTTGCGGACTATTCTGGCAATCTCTTTTAAGTCGTTTGCGTCAAACGATGAGCGCATTCCATGTCTTCTCTTCAAGATGACTCGAGTCTCTGTGCTTCCATCAGGTAGCCAAATGGTGTTGATAGTCATGATGCCCACGGGCGCAAACAGATCCTCCAAAAACTTTCTGTCGTCCACACCATGCTCCAGAACCCTTACGTTCTTGCCCGTTTCATCAACCATGGCTTTCATTATTCTGCCGCCGTACCCTAGAAGTCGGGGCACATCGCCAGGGCCTACAACTACTGCTAAAGTTCTGTCTGTTTCTATAGTCTTGTGAAAATAGACGTTCTGAAGTGAAGGGTACTTCTCCTCTAGACTGAGCAGCACATGGGCGACTTTCAGGTCTAACGCGCTTACTTCTCCAGATTTTACTTTAGTTGAACATTTTTGGCACAGTATGCCGCTTTTTAGACAGAAGCTGCAAAGATCCATCTTCAACTACAAACTCGCCCTCCGCGAACAAAGGAGGGGCGGTGGAGCATTGCAGGCTTGTGGGGAAACGTTTTCAACGTTCAAGCCAAATCTCGATTGCGCTAACGTTTGAAGGCGGGCCACCCTCTTCTCTGGGTGCCATCTGTTGTGTTCCGACGTCGATCTTTTTGATCTTCACGCCCGGTAGGAATCTGCGTCTAACGACTTCGACGACGTCAACTGCTCGACTTATTGATCTCCCTCGTGCCTTGACGCTTACTTCTTTCGTTCCGCTGTGAAAGAGGGTTATGCATGCCAGTACGTAGTTCATTACTGGCTTGTTTCCGACCAACACTGCACTGCTTTCTGGCATTTATGCCGCCTCACTCCTAGTTTAGGTTTTTTTTGTAGGCTCGTTAACCTTCATTCTCCGTAGATAAATAGATATCGGTTTCAACCAATAGTTGGAGGAAGCCTTAGTATTGAAAGAATCACTGTTGTCGCATCGGTTGTGTATGCTAAATGCTTATATGAGCCATACTATTGTAAAGATTCTGCTTAACAAATTATATGGTTGTTGTCTGGAAATTGGAGGTACTTACGCGACGTTCGCTCCAACTGTTGCGGATGCTTCATGAGACAGGCAAATCCACAAGCACGTACACTCTGCATTTGAAGCAGGATGAGCTGGCAAGCAAGCTTGACATAAGTAGGCAAGCGCTGAACGTTCATCTGAGGAAGCTAAGAGACCTCAGCTACATACGCACTGGCAGAGGTTTCATAGATGTGACGGAAAAAGGGCTCACTGCTCTTGGAATATCCTTAACCTCGGCCTTCATACTCATCAAGGTTTCACCGCTCAGAAGGAGCCACGTTTACGATAAAATCAGGGAACTTTCCGTCCAAAAAGCTTTTCGAATCGCAGGAGACGCCGATGTACTTGTGATGGTTGAGAGAGAAAAACTTGATGAAGCATTGAAAAGGCTATCTTCTATTGATGGTATACAAGACACAAAATCCTACATTGCAATAGAAACTTTGAGATAAGGGAGAACTGCTTGATGAAACTCTTCGAGTACGAAGCAAAAAACATCCTGTCAAAATATGGAATCCCAATTCCCCAAGGCGGACTGGCGTCAACCACTAAACAAGCCTGCGAAGTGGCTGCCAAACTGAAGCTTCCTGTTGCCGTGAAGGCGCAGGTGCTCGTGGCAGGTAGAGGAAAGGCCGGCGGGATTCTTTTCGTCGATTCTGTCGAAGAAGTGGAGAAAACAGCGGACAAAGTTTTGAGCATGCGAATAAAGGGTATCCCCGTGAAGAGCGTATGGATAGAGGAACGAATACAGATAAAGAAAGAGCTCTACTTCGGCATAACGACGGACAGATTCAATCAGGAGTACGTTACAATCGCTTCAAGGGTAGGGGGGATGGAGATCGAAGAAGTTGCCTCCAAAACTCCTGAAGAGGTTGTTAAGAGTCTGATCGACCCTCATCTTGGGCTTCCCGCATTTCAGACCCGGCAGATCGCTAGAAAAATTGGCTATTCTGGACCGCAAATCTCTGAACTTGGCAGAATATTCGAGAAGTTGTATGCCGTATGCGTTGATCATGACGCAGAGCTTATCGAAATGAACCCTCTGGTAGAAACGTCTGACGGAAAGTTCATGGCTGCAGACGCGCGCATAATAATTGACGACAACGCCCTGTTCCGTCATCCAGAATACAAGAAGAAGCTGCTAGAAGGAGAGGGCGACCTTGACCCCCAAGAACTCGAGGCCATGAAAAACGACTTAGCATACGTAAAACTAGATGGAAACATAGGCGTAATAGGCAACGGCGCAGGCCTAGTAATGGCAACACTAGATACGATTCAATATTATGGCGGAAAACCGGCAAACTTTCTTGATGTCGGGGGAGGAGCCCCGTCGGAAAGGACGGCCTTAGCTCTGAAAATAGTGCTCTCAGACCGAAAGGTGAAAGCACTATTCATAAACATACTTGGCGGGATCACACGGTGCGACGAAGTTGCAAAGGGTATACTGGAAGCAAAACAGAAAGTTGGGGTCACGAAACCCATGGTAATCCGGCTAGTAGGCACGAATGAAGAGGAAGGAAAGAAAATACTAACGGACGCAGGCATCCGCGTGCTTGAAAGCATGGAAGAAGCAGCCCAGCGAGCTGTCCAAATCGCCGAAGAAGGAGGCGACTGACTTGGGAATACTAGTCGACAAGAAAACCCGGTCAATAGTCCAAAACATGACAGGTTCACAGGGAAGTTTCCACACCAAGTTGATGCTGGATTATGGTACCGCCATAGTCGCAGGCGTAACACCTGGAAAAGGCGGGGTCGTCTTCAACGGTGTTCCCGTTTTTGACACTGTCGAAGAGGCTAAGGCGAAGTACTCGCCAAACGCGTCCATAATCTTCGTGCCCGCCCCATTTGCTGCAGACGCAGCACTGGAAGCTATGGCGAACGGAATTAAGACAATAGTAATCATAACAGAGCATATTCCCGTGAAAGATGCCATTAACGTCATGGCATACGCTAGACAAGTCGCCGCCACGGTCATCGGTCCTAACACTCCGGGCATAATAACCCCTGGCGCATGCAAACTTGGGATAATGCCCTCACACATCTTTGAGTCTGGCAGCATCGGCCTCGTCTCGCGAAGCGGAACTCTGACTTACGAGATAGCTGCCGGCCTGTCGAAAAGAAAGTTGGGACAGTCGACCTGCTTAGGACTTGGGGGAGACCCAATAACAGGGCTCAATTTCATAGACGCGCTGAACCTGTTTGAGGCAGACTTGCAGACGAAGGCGGTAGTCCTGATAGGAGAAATCGGCGGGAACCTTGAAGAGCTTGCAGCTCAACACATCATAGCCCGAAAATACTCGAAACCTGTAGTGGCCTTCATAGCTGGGCGTTCAGCTCCGCCTGGGAAGCGCATGGGACATGCTGGGGCAATAGTCATGGGTAAGGCTGGCACAGCGGAAAACAAGATCGAAGCATTCAGAAGGGCAGGCGTGGAAGTCGCTGAAAAACCAGGCGATGTCGCAGAGATACTGACAGGACAGCTGGAATCTAGGAAAAAGTTACTGTCTTGAAGCTGCAAAAAGTATATTTGAGACTGGCTCATCTGAGTCTTAGCCAATTAGAGAGAGGCTGTACAAATGCCGATATTGGACCCGTGGAAGAAGGCTTTGGCACAGAAACATCGACTTTACCTGAAGATCTGCAGGCACTGCGGTGCACGAAATGCTGCGACTGCTGTGAAATGCAGGAAATGCCATACCAAGACCTTACGCTGGAAGAAGAGAGAAATAGTGAAGTAGTCTTTTACCTAGACGTCAAAAGGGTTTTAGACAAAGTTTCATGGTTAAAAGCCGTGTTTGCGCAGCCGTTCTTTATCAGAGGAACACTCTGCCCACAAATGCCCATTGATTCTAGCAATCCCACTCCTGCTTTCACTTCTTCGCCGCAGGCTACGCCCACAATTCCATCATAGTTCTTCGTTTTCAAAATTTTCGGTATGCATGATCCGCCTGGCACAATGTACACGTCATACTCCTTCTTCTCAGCGAACAGAACGGCCTCTCCGACTGGGCAGTCGTTAGAACAGTGGGCACAGACATACGTGGGGACAGTAGGATCAAAGGATGCTTTGCACCGGTTATCCATGTATTTCCGTGAGCAATGAGGCAGGAACAAAGCTCTTCTTTCGGTTTTCACAAATCTTTCTCTTTCTATCAGGTTCACAGCCTGCATGTCGATGAGGTCTTGAAGCAGAGTAATCGTGTCAGACAGGTTGAGGCCTGTTGCTTCTTGTATCTTGAATTTCTTGATGACACGCTGCAAAGTTCTTCCGACCCTCTTATGCACGGCTCCTTGGTATCCAATCTTGGCGATTTCGGCGAAGAAGAAGCGGGGGATCTTCGAAAGGTCGAATGTGAACTTGTACGGCATGACCTAGGTAAGAGCATAGACAAACCTTTAAGATTAACTGTCTATTATAGTAGCACGAATCCAAATTGCCAAGGAGCAGAGGAGGCACACTCGAACATGTTTGGTAAAAAGGATGAAAAAAACGTGGCCAAACCGAAGACTTTGACTGGACTTGAGCAGTTGTGCGTAGATGACAAGGAAACATATGAAGCGCTGTTTCCAGTTATGTTTTTGGACCCACGTAAAATCGAAACGACGACAAAGCAGGCTGCTGACAACGCGAAGAGGTTTGAGAAAGAAGAAGACTCTGTGGGTGCTAGATTGTGGTACGAAATAGCTGGAGGATTATCGCTGTACGAGGGAAACGCGAAGAAAGTGGGAGAGTATTATGGCTCTGCGGAAAGAGTCACAGGGACGAAATACTTGATCCTGAAAAACCCTGAAAAAGCTGTAGCGAAAGCTCATGAATACTACAGCAAGTACTTGACTGATGCTGCCGGCGCGGCTAAGGCATAAGCTTTTTTGCAGGCTAGAGGCTTACCCAGTTCATTTCACTTCTTCTTCGTGTCCTAAAAGGTCTCGCAGAGATTTCGCGTCGTTTCTCAACATGCCTACTTCATTTTCGAGGGCAGTGACCCTTGCTTCAGCGCCCATTCTCAGCTTTTCTATTTCAACCATCAGGCTGGCGCGTTCAGTCTCTAGCGTTTTTATCTTCTCACGCAGGTTGATCAGAGTCTGCATAAGTTCCCCTTTGATGCTTTTGATCTTTTCAGCCATGTTCTTAACATTTGCTGTCTCCGCAGTTTTCGTTCTGACCATGACAGCAGCTCTAAATCGCACTTCGCATTTTGGGCATTCGAATATGCCGGCGAGTCTAGGTTCTTCACCTTCTTTCAGCGGTCTTCTTGAAGGAATGGCCCAAGTCTTGACCGGCGCCTCAACGGCAGTCCCACATCTAGGACAGTTAACCAATCAGTTCACCTTCCTCATCTAATTATCAGATGTCTAGTCTAAAATGTGTTTTGCAGAAGTGTCTGTGGGGCTCATCTTATCCTGGAAAAGGTGTGTGTGGGGTTGAGAAAAAGAAAGAAGGGATGCTAGAGCGTCATTTGGAAGGTTAATCGCTCTACGAGTTCCTTGTAGCGGTTCCTAATTGTGACTTCGGTAACCTGAGCGATTTCAGCTATTTCTCTCTGTGTTTTTCTCTCGCCTGTCAGTACTGAAGCAATATAGCTTGCTGCAGCAGCTATGCCTGTTGGTCCGCGGCCTGAAGTGAGCTTGAGTTCTTTGGCAGATGCTAGGATTTTGTGAGCTATTTCCTCAACTTTTCCCTGCATCGTCAACTGGTTTGAAAATTTTGTTACGTACTGGCTTGGTTTAACCGGCGGGATTGAATAGTTTAGTTCTTTTATAAGAAAACGGTAGCTTCGGCCGACTTCTTTTTTGTTCATAGTCGACGATTGTGCTATTTCTTCCAGCGTTCTGGCAAGGCCACACTGTCTGCAGGCTAAGTATATAGCAGCTGCGGTCACTCCTTGGATTGACCTTCCTCGTATGAGCCGTTCTTTCACGGCTTTTCGGTAGATGACTGAGGCTGTTTCAAGGATGCTTTTGGGAAGGTTCAGGTTGTTGGCGATCTTTGTGATTTCAGAAAGCGCGAAAGCCAAGTTTCTTTCTGTCGCATCTGAAACTCTTATGCGGCGCTGCCATTTTCTTAGTCGATACACTTGAGCTTTCTGGCCTGGTGACAAGCTTTTTCCGTAAATGTCTCTGTCGTGCCAATCGATCATTGTCGATAAGCCTTTGTCATGAATGGTGTAGGTCAATGGCGCACCGACTCTTGTTCTCTTGCTTCTCTGTTCATCGTCGAAAGCTCTCCACTCTGGTCCTCTGTCAGTCATTTTTGCCGCAAGCACAAATCCGCAGTTCATGCATACGAGTTCAGCGCATTCATAGTCACGCATAATCCTTGTGCTTCCACATTCAGGGCAGCATTGGATCTTGGCAGGCTCACGACTTTGCGCTAGCGACGAGGCATCTGAGCCTGCGTGTACTCCTTCATTATCATCCATGCTCATTTTTACTCCTTTCTCCTCTTTGAGGGGATTGCATACAGCATCCTGTTAATGTATTTCTCGGCGTTTTGAATGACAGGCCTTACCGCTGCGTACGGTGAGGACACAGGGCCAAGTATATCAAAGACTCTTCCGATTGACTTCAGGTTTTCATCAACAACCGTTTCGCCAATTCTAGGCATGTTCTCAAGCTTTACTATGATGTTGCGGGTTGGGCTCATGTGAAGTATTAGGCCTAGTCTCTGCAAATCTAGAATTCCCCTCACGAAAAGTGAGATGGTTCAGCTGAGCAGCCTATTTAAACTTTTCTACAGTCAAATCCCGAGTCTTACACGTCCGTTTCAGCAAATAGGCTTGCTTCAACTGATTTTCAGCGTAGATTTCCTTCTTTTCGCCTTTTTGAAGCATCATGTCTATGAAAACAAAGCAAACCGGATCGTGTGGAAGTTGGCTGAACATGTTCCCATTCCATGCGAAGTGTCGAGTATTCCACTTTTTTCGTGTTCTGCGAGTTTCGACTTTGCGCTTTCTTTCTCCGACTTCTGTTCCAATGAGGTCGAAACCTTCATAAAGAGGGATTGTTGATTAGACTGTACATTTGAAGGGTGAGGCCTATGTCTAAACCGTTCTATGTGAAATTTGAGGTTTCGAAGGAGTTGGCAGATGCCGCCTATGAGGCCCTGCAAATAGCTGCGAAATCAGGCGTAGTTAGAAAAGGTACGAATGAGTCGACCAAAGCAATTGAAAGGGCTCAAGCAAAGCTTGTGGTGATAGCTGAGGATGTTCAGCCACCAGAAGTCGTGGCTCACTTGCCGTTGCTTTGTGAGGAAAGGAAGATTCCATACATGTTTGTTCCTAACAAAGAAAAGATAGGTAGTGCCATAGGAATCGATGTTCCAGCCGGCGCAGCTTGCATAGTGAAGGAAGGCGACGCCGCGGGGCTTGTCAAGGAAATAATCGGAAAAGTGGAACAGGCTAAACAGGGAGCTAAGTGATGAGCAAAGAGCAGGACAAAGAGCTGAGCAAAGAGGCAAAGGCGTCTGAAGGTGTTGGGCTCACGCCGGCGGAAGTGATACAGATAGTCGTCCGCACAGGTGCCACAGGCGAGATTTCACAGGTGAAAGTGCGCATCTTGGAAGGCAGAGACAAAGGGCGAATTATAGCGCGAAACGTCAAAGGACCCGTGCGTCCTCAAGACCTTTTGATGCTCAGAGAGACTGAGAGAGAAGCAAGAAAAGTGGGTAGAAGAAGATAGCCCCGATTGTCTAGAGAGTGAGTTCATGCCGAAGCCTAGGAAATGCTCATTCTGCGGCAACGACTTTGCAGCTGGCACGGGAATGATGTATGTCAAGAATGACGGCACAATCTTGTGGTTCTGTTCGAGCAAATGCAGGAAAAGTTCTCTTTTTCTTAGAAGGGATCCTCGCAAGCTCAAATGGACAACCTATTTCGGCAAAGAAGAAAGAGGCAAAGCCTGATTATCTCGGGCTTCTTCAAGCTTTCTAAGCGGGCTTGGTTCCGCATATTCGCGTTGTGTGAAAGCAAGGTTTGGTAGCGGGGAGTAGATTTGAACTACTGATCTCTGGGTTATGAGCCCAGCGGGTTAATCCTGGCTACCCCACCCCGCTACAGCGGGTTAACCTCATTTTTTATCGGTTGCACACCTGAGAGACTAACCTCGCTATATTTCAAAGTCATAAGAATTAAAGGTTTCTGATTAGATAAGAGCAGTTGTGACAGAAAGTGGCTTCAGCTGGGACCTTGTCCAAAGCAGACGTTTCACTTTCTGAGAAGATGTTGACGTGCCTCAATGGTCATGAGAACGAGCTGATTTGCTCTCTTAGAAGTGGAGACACCGCAACTTCCAGTTTTTCGTAGGTTCGACTTGTCGCGGGCTCGTTTCAAGTCTGTTTATGACTGAGCTTGCTGCTCTGGTCGCAGCCTTTTTCATAAACTGCTTGCAGTGAATGGGCCAGTAAATGTTGGCGTTCACACTTGAGCTTAGCGACCAGAATCTTTGGTGGAAAGACAAGGCCCCTATAGAGGCTGACAAGCCTATCTTGGCATGGGCCAATCCGTTTTTCAAGTGGACGCCTAGGATCGGTGAGGTTTTTTGTTAGGATGTTAACCTTGTCTATGGGTTGCGTGGACCGGGACAAGTCGGCAAGAACATGTGGTGAAACCAGAAATTGGCATATGCCAATTGTAAGCTACCATATGTTAATTGCAGGCTAAGAGTGTGCGGCTTCCTCCAGCTTTCTCATGTCTTCGGCGTCAAGTCTCCAGCCTACTGAACCGAGGTTCTCAATCACTCGGTCCGGTCTAGAAGCCCTCGGGATAGGAAAGATCACCTTGCTCTTGGTTATCAGCCAGTTGAGGGCTATCTGCGCTGGAGTTTTGCCGCCATGGTTCCGCGAGAGCTCGTCCATGGCAACTTTCAGTTTCTTTTTTGGATTGGCTAAGGCGCCATGAGCGACTGGTCTGTAGGGCAAGATAACGATGTCTTTCTCCTCGCAGTAGGGGAGGAGATCCTTCTCCTTTTTTCTAGCAGTCAGATTGTATTCAACCTGGTTGGAGGCGAGCTTGTTTTTTGAGAGGGCTTCCTCAGCCTTCCTCATCTGTTTCAAGGAGAAGTTGCTCACGCCAATGTATCTGACTTTTCCGTCTTCAACTAGTTTCTCCATGGCTTTCATGGTTTCTTCAATAGGGACTCTCGGGTTCGGCATGTGAATCTGATAGAGATCGATGTAGGAGCACTTCAGCCTCTTCAGGCTCCTCTCAGCGGCTCTCAAAACTTCTTTGTATCTGAGATGGTTCATGAAGACCTTTGTTGCAATGAACAAGTCGTCTCTCTTGTGACCCTCAATCGCCGCTGCAACTATGTCCTCTGTTTGATATATTTCTGCAGTGTCTAAGAGGTTTATCCCAAGGTCTAACCCCCTCTTCAGAGCGGCTATCTTCTTGTCCCTTCCTCCTTGGTGACCGAAGAGGAACGACATAATAATGTACATTGGGTCATAGTACGTGCCCATGCCGATATCGGAGACTTTGACTCCTGTCCACCCGAACTCATGATACTCCATAACGGCCAAAACCGCACTTTAAGAAATCTTGGAACACAAATATAAGCCAAGCATGTAGGTGCCTTTCGAGTTTCAAAATTGAGAGCGTTGCTGATGATGTTGGGGTGTGGCGGACGGAGTAGCATTTGACCTGGCTAGAGCTTAGGAGGGGGATATTCACAGTCTTTTGGGCTGTGTGGATGTCCAAAGAAGTATCTAGACTTCGCGGAG